>MTKY01050859.1_pt1 | contig 66692 bp, 61 predicted proteins | sample 1042731 | NCBI WGS metagenome assembly MTKY01 (sample SAMN06212206, study PRJNA360538) | anaerobic digester metagenome | biome: Wastewater treatment plant; material: sludge; isolation source: anaerobic digester fed with sludge from wastewater treatment plant | place: Denmark: WWTP Soeholt ...
CCCGCCGAGCCGAGGCACAGGGTGCTGCCATGGCGCCCCGGCCCGTCGCCCCTGCCGCCCGCCTCCACCCCCACCATGCGCACGCCGTCGGCGAGGAAGGGGTGGAAGAGTCCCATGGAGTTACTGCCGCCGCCCACGCAGGCCACCAGGCAGTCCGGCAGGCGCCCCGTGCGCTCCAGGTGCTGCCCGCGCGATTCCCAGCCGATGACGGACTGGAAGTCCCTCACCATGGTAGGGAAGGGGTGGGGGCCGACCACCGAGCCCATGCAGTAATGGGTGTGATCCGAGGTCGCCACCCAGTCGCGCAGCGCCTCGTTCACCGCGTCCTTGAGGGTGCGCGAGCCGGTGGAGACGGGGACCACCCGCGCTCCCAGCAACTCCATGCGGAAGACGTTGAGCGACTGCCGGGCCATGTCCGTCTCCCCCATGAAGACGTCGCACTCCAGCCCCAGCAGGGCGGCGGAGGTGGCGGTGGCCACACCGTGCTGGCCCGCCCCCGTCTCCGCGATGACGCGCCGCTTTCCCATGAGGCGCGCCAGCAGGCACTGTCCAAGGGTGTTGTTTATCTTGTGCGACCCTGTGTGGCAGAGGTCCTCGCGCTTGAGGAAGATAGTCGCGCCGCCCGCCTCGAGGGAAAGGCTGCGCGCCTGGTAGAGCGGGGTGGGCCGCCCCGCGTAGTCGCTCAGGTAGGAGTCCAGCTCCTCACGGAAGGCGGGGTCGGCCGCGGCCTTCCTGTAAGCTTCTTCCAGCTCACTCAACGGGGCAATGAGCGTCTCGGGCACGTAGCGCCCGCCGAAGGCGCCGAAACGGCCGCCTGCCTTGTTTGTCTCGCTCAGTACGTCAGGCGTTCTCATCATCACTTTCCTCCTCCGAGCCTGCAAGGTATGCATCGCCAGCCGCGCGGGCGAACTCCCGCATCAACGGCCCGTCTTTCCTGCCGGGACTAGACTCCACCCCGCTGCACACGTCCACCCCGAACGGGTGCACCATCCTCACCGCCGCGCCGACGTTGGCCGGGCCGAGCCCGCCAGCCAGGATGATGCGGCTGGAGAGGGCGGCGCGCGCGGCCAACTCCCAGTCACAGGTCCTGCCAGTGCCACCGGCGAGGAAGGGGTCCCAGGTGTCCAGGAGCACGGCGAATACCCCGCGGTAGTCCTCCATGCGCTCCAGGTCCTCGGGGGAACGGGGGCGCAGCACGGCGATGGCCCGGGCGCCGAAGCGCATGACCTCGCCGGGGTCCTCGCTGCCGTGGAGCTGCACCAGGTCCAGACCACAGTATTCCATGACGCACCGGACCTCCGTCTCCTCCTCACCCGCGAACACGCCCACCCTGAGGATGGGGGAGGGGAGATATGAACATATCTCGCGCGCTCTTTCCGGGGTGATCCTGCGCGGGCTGTCGGTGAAGATGAGACCCACGGCCCCGTAGCCCATGGCGCAGGCCGCGGCGGCGTCCTCCTCCCGCGTGATGCCGCAGACCTTAAGCAGCAACATGTCCGCCACCCGCCATTTTGCGCAGGGCACTCGCCGGGTCTTCCTCCCGCACAAGCGCCTCGCCCACCAGCACGGCGTCCACGCCCAGGGCCGCCAGGCCTGCGAGCTGGGCGCGCCCGCCGTAGCCGCTCTCACTCACCAGCGTCCTGTCGGGCGGCACCAGCGGCGCCAGCCTGGCGGTCGTTTCCAGCTCCACCTCCAGGGTGCGCAGGTCACGATTGTTGATGCCGATGACGCCCGCCCCCGCCGCCAGGGCCGCCTCCAGCTCCGCCTCGCCGCGTACCTCGACCAGGGATTCCAGGCCCAGGGTTTCCGCCTCGGCGAGGAGCGCGGCCAGCCCATCGCCCGGCAGGAGGGCGGCGATGAGCAGGGCCGCGCTTGCCCCGTAAGCCCTGGCCTCCAGAAGCTGGTAGGGGTCGAGGATGAAGTCCTTGCGCAGCAGCGGCAGGGAGGTGGCCGCACGCGCTCTCTCCAGGTCCTCCAGGCTCCCCTTGAAGAACTCCGGCTCCGTGAGCACCGACACCGCACATGCTCCGCCTCTCTGGTAAGATTCAGCAAGTTTCTCCACGCTCAGGTCGGGACGGATGGGGCCACGTGAAGGCGAGGCGCGCTTGATCTCGGCGATGATCCTTATGCCGTCTACCGGCCTGCGGCGCACAGCCTCGCGGAAGGAAGGGGGAAGGGAGAGCTGCACGCATGTTTCCCTGAGCCTCTCCGGGGGTATCTCGGCCTTGCGCCTTTCCATGCGTCTCAGGGTCGCGAGGGTGACCTTATCCAGGAACATGCTCATTCACCCCCCGTCCGCACGTCGCCGGGCGCGGCGGACATGGCCGCGGAAAGGCGTACCAGTTCCCGCAGTTTTTCCCTGGCCGCGCCGTGATCTATGGAGCGCTCGGCGAGGGCTATGCCTGCGCGCAGGCTTTCAGCCCTGCCCGCCACTACCAGCGCCGCCGCCGCGTTGAGGACGGCGATGTCGCGGCGCGGTCCGCGCTTTCCCGCCAGCACCTCGTCCCGAATGATGCGGGCGTTCTCGGCCGCGTCGCCTCCCGCCAGGTCCCGCAGCATGGCCCTGCTCATGCCCAGTTCCTCGGGGTCGAGGCGGTAGGACTCGACGCCGTGCGGGCCGATCTCCCACACGCTGCTTGGGGAAGTGGTGGAGAGCTCGTCCATGCCGTCCTCGCCGTGCACAACCATGGCCCGCTTGACCCCCATCTGCGCAAGGGCGCCGGCGATGAGGGGAGCCTTGTCACGCATTCCCACCCCCAGCACCTGGGCCTCGGCGCCGGCGGGATTGGTGAGGGGTCCAAGCAGGTTGAAGGCGGTGGGGATGCCCAACTCGCGACGCGCCCTCATCACGTGACGCATGGCGGGATGGAAACGGGGCGCGAAGAGGAAACCGATGCCCAGCTTTTCTATGCAGGCGCGCACGTCTTCTGGTTCCAGGTCGATGTATATCCCCAGCGCCTCGAGCACGTCCGCGCTGCCGCAGGGCGACGACACGCCGCGGTTGCCGTGCTTGGCGACGTAGGCCCCGGCGCCCGCGGCGATAAAGGCGGCCGCGGTGGAGATGTTGAAGGTAGCGAGGCCGTCTCCTCCCGTGCCGCAGGTATCCAGGAGGGGAGACACCTCCGGCCTGATCACCGTCGCCGCCTCGCGCATGCCCTCGGCGAAGCCGGCTATCTCCTGCGCCGTCTCGCCGCGCATCTTGAGCGCCGTGAGCAATGCCGCGATCTGGGCGTCGCTTGCCTCGCCGCGCATGAGGCGCAGCATGACCTCGCGTGCCTCATCGCGCTCGAGGCTGTCACCCGCGGTCAACCTGGATATGGTATCACCCAGCGTCCTCTCCTCTCCGGGAAGGGTCCCTACAAGGTGCCCACTCATGCTTCCACCTCCATGTCCAGGAAGTTGGCCAGGATCTCTACGCCGTGAGGGGTGAGGACCGATTCCGGGTGGAACTGCACTCCCTCCACGGCCATGCGGCGGTGGCGCACGCCCATGATCAGGCCGTCCTCCGAGAGCGCGCTTACCTCCAGCTCCGCCGGGATGGACGCGAGCATTAAGGAGTGGTAACGCGTGGCCTCGAAGGGGCTGTCCAGTCCCCGAAAGATGGTCCTGGCGTCGTGGGCTATGCTCGATACCTTGCCGTGTACTGGGCACGGCGCCCGCAGCAGCTCCGCCCCGAAGCACTGCCCGATGGCCTGGTGTCCCAGGCAGACGCCCAGCACCGGCACCTTTCCCGCGAAGACGCGCACCGCGTCCATGGTCACGCCGGAGTCGGCCGGGGTGCCGGGACCGGGGGAGATGACCAGGTGGGTGGGGGAGACAGACGGCAGCGCGCCGGCCTCCACGGCGTCGTTGCGCACCGTCACCACCTCGGCCCCCAGCGCCTCCAGCGCCTGGGCGAGGTTAAAGGTGAAGGAGTCGTAGTTGTCTATGAGCAGCACCCTCCTCACAACCTCACCCCCTCGCGCGCCTCCGCCAGGCGCAAGGCGCGCAGCAGGGCACGCGCCTTGTTGCGCGTCTCCTCGTATTCCCGCGCGGGATCGGAATCGGCCACCACGCCGCCGCCAGCCTGCACGTAGGCGTGCCCGCCGTGGGCCACGATGGTGCGGATGGCGATGCAGGTGTCCATGTCCCCGCCGTAGGAGATGTAGCCCACGGCCCCCGCGTAAGGGCCGCGCCGGTCCTTCTCCAGCTCGTCGATGATCTGGCAGGCGCGTATCTTCGGCGCCCCGGAAACCGTTCCGGCGGGAAAGGCGGAGCGCAGCAGCTCGCGGTTGCCGTATCCCGGGCGCAACTCGCCGCTCACCTCGCTTACCAGGTGCATGACGTGGGAGAAACGTTCCACCTCCATCATGCGCTCGACGCGCACCGTTCCCGGCGCGCACACCCGCCCCAGGTCGTTGCGGGCCAGGTCCACGAGCATGACGTGCTCCGCCCTTTCCTTGGCGTCGGCGAGTAGTTCCTCCGCGAGGGCCGCGTCCTCCCGCGGCGTCCTGCCCCGCGGCCGGGTGCCGGCGATGGGCCGGATCACCGCGCGGCCGCCGCGCTGGCACACCATGGGCTCCGGCGAGGAGCCTATGAGACAGAGGTCGTCGAAGCGCAGGAAGAACATGTAAGGCGAGGGGTTCTCCGAGCGCAGGCTGCGGTAGACGTTGAAGGGGGAGCAGCACAGGGGCAGGGAAAAGCGCTGCGAGGGAACCACCTGGAAGGCGTCCCCGGCGTAGATGTACTCCTTCGCCTTCTCCACCGCCGTCTCGTATTCCTCGCGCGTGAAGTTGGACTCCACCCCCCTGAAGTCGGCGTCCTCGGAGAGGAAATAGACGTCGGGAGAGGGGTCGCGGGATATGCCCGCGGTCAGGTCGCGGGACATGGACTCCAGGGAGGCGATGGCCTGGCGGTAGAGCGCCCGCAGCTCTTCTTCGCCGGCGTCACGCGGTATGGGGACGTTGGCCATGAGGATGAGGCGACCGGCCAGGTGGTCGAAGGCGGCGCAGGTGCGGGTGAATATGAACATCATCTCGGGGAGGCCCAGGCCGCCGCTGGCCTTTAGTTCGATGTTCTCCATACAGGGGAAGAGGTCGTAGGAGAGATAGCCCACGGCCCCGCCGCTGAAGGGTGATTCCTCCACGCTCTCGCAGGTGTCGTAGCTCCGCATGGCCTCGAAGAGGAAGTCGACGGGATTGGTCCCGGGCGCCGCAGTCCCTCCGCCCAGGGGGAGATCCAGCACGCCGCCCGAGCAGCGCAGCACCGACAGGGGCTCGCACCCGATGAAGGAATAGCGGCCCCACCTCTCTCCGCCCTCCGCGCTCTCCAGCAGGAAACCGTACCTGTCTCCGCCCAGCTTGAGAAAGGCGGTGACCGGCGTTTCGGTGTCGGCGCTCACCGTGCGCGACACGGTGACCAGGTTGTGGCGGCGCGCCAGGTCGGCGAACTCACGCTCGCCCGGGACGTATATACCATTCGTCCTGCCGGCGACGCCGCGCGGGTAGGAAAACGCCTTCAAGTCCATCTCCTCCTTTGCCTTGGAAACATACATGGCCGCGCACCTCGGGTACGCGGCCTCATGTGGGTGGGAAATATAAAGGCCGCGACCCCTTGGAGAGGATCCGCGGCCTCTTACTCGCTGCTATCCGTTATGACGAGAACGGGTGCCTGGCGGAGCCCTCTCTACGAGGGGCTCCACCACCATCGGTAAACGCACGTGTTCTCTTTCATAGTGGTTGCGATTCTAGGATAAAAATCCCAACCTGTCAACACCTCAGGGGTCAGCCCTCCATTCTCAACGCCGGTGGTCAGATCCCTTCTTTCATATCTGCGTTTTTTCTACTCAACACAAAGAGACATCGTGTGGCACGAACAAGGCACCTTCGGAAGAGCCGGGATGATGCTTCGGTAATGCAAGCATAATACAGAAGACGCCACGGGCATAGGGATGTCCCCGCCACGCCGTCGCGGACTCCTCCTCGCGATGATACTGAAGGGTCTTGGGGGAGAGGCATAGAAATAACTTTAGAGTCCGGACTCGATAAAGGAGTGATGCTCATGAGGGGTACGATGATCGCCGACGGCACGGTCCTGATGATCGTGGCCTTGGTCTTCATGGTGTGGGGGGATATGGGTCCTGGCCATCGCCGCCTCCGCCTGATGCGGTAAGCCAGGCCCCATCGCGTCAGATGGTTTCCCCCAGCGCGGCGGCAACCGTGCGGGCGTAAAGCCTCGCCCCGTAGCGGTTGAGATGCACCCCGTCCACGGTGAGCACCAGCCCCCTCCTGCCACTCAGGCGGTCGGCGCCCCGCGCCGTGAGCATGTGCGCGGTGTCGAGGAGCATGCCCGAGAGTCTGTTCAGCAGGTACCCACTCCTCACCCCGGCCTCGGCGAGGGCCTCCCTGAACGCCCGCCCCACGTCCGCCACCGCGACCTGCCTCTCGGCCGCCACTTCACGTATCACCGCGCTGTACTGTGAGCCGCGCCGGTTGGGGTCGCTCTCGGGCTCCTCGCCGATGCACGCGATGGTGGTGGCAACGACGCGCCCGGCCATCTCGACCGCCATGCCGATGGTATGCGAGAAGAGGTCGCGGAAATCCTCCAGCCCGGTTGCCGCGATGCTGCCCCTGGCCTCGATGCGCTCCACCAGGGAGCGCCACAGGCCGCCCCTGGCCTCGAGGAAGGGCAGGAGGATATCGTTGGTCCCGGCCTCGATGACCAGGGCATCCGGCCGCCCCGCGCCCAGCAGCCGTTCCAGGCGCGCGTCCACTCCCGCCAGGGTGTCTCCGCCCACGGCGTCGGCGGTCACCCGCCAGTCCCGCAGCCCCCTCTGCAACAGCGTGGCGAAGTTGAGGTAGGGCAGTCCGCCCGCCAGGCTGTCTCCCACCACGAGTAGCTCTTTCATCTTTCGCTCCCCGTAACGTATCCCTTAGAGGGCCCGCATGCGTATCGACCTTCCTGTGAGATCCGCTGCCTCATCTATTACTATCGCCCCCGGGCCGCGGCTCTTTAGGGAGCACGGGGTCGGGCCGCCCTCTGGGGGGCGTAGACCGCTTGCATTAAGCGGGACTCTCCTTCAGTATAGGTAACCATGACGACGATAAGATACTGCACGCGGGAGGATTTCGGGCCTGTCTTCGGGCTGCTGCGGCAGCTGTGGCCCGACATGGAATTGGACCGCGGCGCTTTAGAGAATATGTACTATGGAAACCTGGGATGCGATTCCCAGCGCTATTTCTGCGCCGTCAATGCAGGCGAGGTGGTGGGCTTCTGCGCCCTCAGCACAAGGAGAAGCCTGTTCGGGCCGAGCACCCTGGCGTACGTCGACGAGTTGGTGGTCGAGGAGTCGCGGCGGGGGCAGGGGATAGGAGGAATGCTGCTCGACCGTGCCCGGGAGATAGCGCTGGAGGCCGGCTGCAGCCGGCTGGAGCTGGATTCCGCCATACACCGGGAGAGAGCACACCGCTTCTACGAGAAGCGAGGCTTGAAGCTCACCGGCATGCTCTTCAGGTGGGAACTCTGACCCCGGGAGCATCGTTGCCTTAACTGCACGGTCCGGGGTTAACCCCAAGCGTGCCTATTCCTTGATGCGCCTGAGCGAGATGGTGACGGCGTTCTCCTTGTCCACGCAGTCGAACTCGATCTCGTCCGGATCGCCCCATTCCTCCGGGAAGTTGCCGCCGTATTCCAGCATCACGATGTAGGGGAAGATGTCGTGATAGAAGTAGCCGCACAGGCCTCCCGATGACAGACCGCTCAGCTCGATCTCGTCCCCGACCTTGTGGCCCGCCTCGCACGTACCCTTCACGGCCTTCACCGTGGCCACCAGCCGGTATCCGATGCTCTCCACCTCGGCCATTTCACCTCACCTCCAAGCACTCGCCAGACGACAATGAGAACATATGCGGCCCCGTGCCGCGCCGTAGATCCCAATCCCTATACGGGGAACTACCATAATAAGTCCTTGCGCAAGGTATTGCCCGCGGTCTCGCATCCAGGCTCGGCAACCGCTTATCCACCCTCATCCCACTTCGCGCAGAAAGTCGACCATCAGGCGGTTGACGGCCCCCGGCCGCTCGATGTGGACGCTGTGGGTGCCGCCCCTCACCACCTCCATCCTGGCGCCGGGAATGGCATCCGCCGTCTCCCTGAAAACCCGCAGCGCATCGGGCCAGAGGGAGAGGTACTCGTCACGGTCGCAGCCGATGACCAGCACCGGCGCCTCGATGCGGCCCAGCTCCTCCCGGGTGAAGTCGGGCGATCCCCTCCACATCGCGGACATCTTCTTCACGAACTCCCGGTCGCGTTCGGGCTCCGGCGTCAGCAGGCGGCGCAGGCCCCTGAGCGCCAGCATGGACGGGGAGGACGGGCGCAGGAGCCTCTCCATGCTGACCTTCGCATCCTCGCTGTAATTATCCGTGCTGTAGGGCGTGCCCAGGAGGGTCATGCTGCGCACCATCTCCGGCCGCTCCAGGGCCAGGGCCAGGCCGGCGCAGCCGCCGTCGCTCCAGCCGACGATATGCACGCGTCCGAGCCTGAGGCGTTCTATCAACGCGGCTGCGTCCCCGGCCATGCCGCGGTAGGTGATAGGTCCCTCGCCGAGGGTGGTGCGGCCGTGGCCGCGCGAGTCGGCAGCCACGACGCGGTAGTCCCTTGCCAGCGCCGGTATCTGTCCCGCCCAGGTCTCGGCGCACATGAAACCGCCGTGCAGCAGCAGCACCGGCTGCCCCCGGCCGTAGCAGTGGTAATAGATGCAGATGTCGCCCGCCTCCACGTAGCTTTTCATGTTCTCCGGGTTCTTGCGCAGCATCCACAGGCCGTAGGCGGCGTAGGCCCGCGCAAAGGCGAGGCTCATGCGCGTGGATTGCGCCATCTCCGCAAGTGCAGGGTTGCTCATGCTCCCAGTATAATCCGCTCCAGGCTTCATATGCAGGGGAGCCGGTGCATTTTAAGGGAAGACGCTCGCGGCGTGGAGGCTCTTTGCGTTCCCCGGGTCATAGCGGGGCTCGCTCTACCTGGAAGACGCGTCTTCCTCGATCGCCCGTATCAGCTCCAGGGCTTCCTCGTAGCTGGCGCCGCAGAAGAGGGGGTCTGGCTGGTAGGCCGAGCACACCTCCGGCCTCTCCGGCTTGCCCCACAGCCCGCACAGGTTGTCCGCGGTGAGGTGCTCGCACCTCACCCCCGCGGGCTTGTTCAAAGACGATATGGAGAGGGCGATACAGCATGCCCCGCACCTGCGGCATTCCACGGCTGTTCCCCTCCCGCCAGCATCTCGAAATCCTCCGCTTTCAGCCCGGGGTTCACGCTCACATCGGCCAATACCCCGTGTATATTTACTCCGGGTGAGCAATGCGACGTTTCGATCATACATGGCCCCGATGGCATGATTATAACAGGGGCGCCGTCGCCCGTTCGCCGGGATGATCACTTCTCGAACAATGCAACCTTTTGGCGGAACGCAGCATACTATAATCTGGAGGGGGCATTATCGGGATTCGCGTTAGAGCGGTGGAATGTTTTATGGACGAAGAGATCGCCGGGCTCGAAAAGAGGGTGGGGGATGATCCCGACGCCTTCGCACGCCTCTTCGAGCTGAACTACGACCGCATCTTCAACTTTATCCTCTACAGCACGGGGGACGTGGAGGCCTCCCTCGACTTGACCTCGGAGACCTTCTTCAAGTCCCTGCGGGCGATCCGGCGCTTCGACCCCCGCCGGGGCTCGTTCACCGCATGGCTTTACGCCATCGCCTCGCGGGAGGTGGGCATGTACCGGCGCAGGCTGGGCAGGACCGGGAGGCACGCCTCTACCGGCCTCACCTTCTCGACGGAGGTGGGGGAGGTGCGGCAGGCCGTCTCCACCGAGGATATCGCGGACGCCAGGCGGGAACTGGAGGAGAGCGAGGACGGCATGGTGCTGGCGCCCCTTCTACGCGAGCTGGCGCCGAAGTACCGCGAGGTCATCTTCCTCCGCTTCTTCGAGGACAAACCCTTGCAGGAGATAGCGGATATGCTCGGGCGACCCGTGGGGACGGTGAAGGCGCAGTGCCACCGTGGCCTGAAGATATTGCGGGGACTGATGCAACCCCCGGAGGGGCCGGGGCATATAGGGATATGGGAGGCGGAAAGGGAAGCGGAGGCGGAGCCGGCGGGGGAGGCCGGCCCGCGGGAGGCGGAGCGAGATGGCAAGTGATACAGGCGGTGCGAGGCTGAATAGGATCGAGATCCCCGCCCACCGCGAGGCCCTTGCGAAGGCGTTGCGGAAAAGATACGAGGAGATGGCGGCGGGGCCTGCGCCGGCGGGAAGGATTCTTTCCCGCCCGGGGAGCCGCGGGATCGTGAAGTACGCCGTGCCCGCCCTGGCCGCGATCGCGCTATGCGCTACCGTCCTGGCCGTTCTCGTGGTCAGCTGGCCCGGCGGCGGCGGGACGGATCGGACCACCCGGACCGTGATGACGGGCTCGCAGGCCCTGGCCGCCCGCGAGGAAGCGCGAGCCACCGGCTTCGACTTCGCGCTCTTCAAAGAGGTCTCGGGGGGGGTGCCCGGCAACGTCGTGCTCTCCCCCTTGAGCGCGCGCATGGCCCTGGCCATGGCCTACAACGGGGCCAGCGATGAGGTAGCGGGGGAGATGGCCTACGTCCTGGACTTCGAGGGCATGGACCTGGACGATGTGAACGCCATGATGCGCGGCCTCATCGATTCGCTGCTGCAGGCGGACGAGGACCAGGTCCAGTTAGAGCTGGCCAACTCCATCTGGAGCGACGACGGCATGGGGTTTACGGAGGATTTCCGCGAGCGCTGCGTCGACAATTACTTTGCAGAGGTAGCCAGCGTGGACTTCGGGGAGGGCGAGTCCGCCGGGATCATCAACCGCTGGGTGGAGGAGAAAACTCAGGGCAAGATAACCGACATCGTCGACGCTTCAGAACTGGAGGACCTCGGTGACCTCGTGGCTATGCTCATCAACACCCTCTACTTCAAAGGAGACTGGACGCGCGGGTTTGACGCTTCGATGGATGCCGAAGGCCCTTTCCGTCTCGCGGGCGGCGGGACGAAGGAGGTTGTCTTCATGCGCCAGGCGGGCCGTTTCGACTACCTGGAGAACGAGGTTTTCCAGGCGGTGAGGCTGCCCTACGGGAACGAGCGCCTGGGCATGTACGTCTTTCTACCCCGCGAGGGGAGGAGTCTCGAGGATTTCACGGCGGGACTCGACCTGGCCGGGTGGGATGAGTGGATGGCTTCGTTCTCCCGCGTGGAGGGAGAGATCGCGCTGCCGTATTTCGGTACGGATTTCGAGGCGGACCTCAGCCCCGCCCTCGTATCCCTGGGGATGGGGTCGGCCTTTGGGGGAGATGCGTTACCAGGCATGTTCGCGGGAAAGATCGACGGCCCTGGCCCCTTTATGGAGAAGGTCGTGCAGAAGACCTCCATCGGCGTGAACGGAGTGGGGACCGAGGCGGCAGCGGCAACGGTAATTCATGTACGGTGGTGTGGGCTACCCGAGCAGGTGCAGGGCTTCGTCATGGAGGTGGACCGCCCCTTCTTCTTCGCCATCAGCGACAACGAGACGGGTACCATCCTCTTCATGGGCTCCATCTACGAGCCGTAGCCCGGTGTTGACCCTTGCGTTTTTCATCTCCCGGGACGCCTTGTTTCGGCGAGCGGCTGGCTAGCGGCCTCTTATCCTACCCGAACGCGTCCAGCCGCACGGCGACGGTCTCGGCTCGCGCGCACTCCACGCCGTCACTGTAGAGGGAACACGCGACCACGGTTTTGCGCTCCCCCTTTTCCTTGATCCTCGCCCTCAGGGTAACGGGCTTGTCCAGCGGCGTCGGCCGCAGGTACTCGACATAGATAGAGCCGGTTACGTAGAAGACCAGGGGCTCCGTTCCCGGCTCCCTTCCCTCGTCCCGGTAAACGGCCGCGTTGGCGGTGTTCACGCTGTGGCAGTCGATGATGGTCGCGATGATGCCACCGTTGAGGTAGCCGGGGAAAGCGATATGATGCGGCTCCGCCCGCCACTCGCATACCGACTCGTCTCCGTCCCAGTAGCTCTTGATGCGCAGCCCGTGCTCGTTCCTGTCGCCGCAGCCCCAGCAGGTCTTGAATGCCTCCGGCCACTGGTCCTGGATCGCTTTTTCCTCCATATTCTGTTTCCTTCCTTGATCGCGGAACCTGCCGTTCAGAGATGAATCTTCCGTCTCGCGGTATTTTACCCGCCTATCCCGTCCGCAAGTCAACACTGCCGGTATTTTAACATCCGGCGGGAGAGCCCTTGCGGAGACAGACAAGCGGTTATCCGGATCATCAGCTGTTTAAACGCGACATTTGACGTCGCAGATTACGACATTCAATATCGTATTTCCACGTGGCTCAAAAGGGAGAGGTCAGAGGCATAAAACCCCTGACCTACAAGTTCTGGTGAGCCGTCTGGGAATCGAACCCAGGACACCCGGATTAAAAGTCCGGTGCTCTACCTAACTGAGCTAACGGCCCAGTGATATTATATATGCGAAGGGGAGTCGTTAAAAAGCGCTCTTGGCAAGAAACGCGGGGCGTCATTTCGCGGTGAGTCCATGGAGCAAGCATTCTGGGACAATTCCGCCTCCAGGAAACGGATACAGACGGCCGGATGGGGCCCGGCCCATGTGCGCCTGGTGAGGATGCGCTGCCGGAACGGTGCTTTGAGTACTATCGCTTGATGAGTTCCCGGACCTTCTTCCGGCTCTTCCCCAGTGCCTTTTCGCCTGCTTCGGCGTCTTCCTCGACCGGCTGGGCTTGCTGCTCCTCTTCCGCGGCGCTCTCGGCTTCTTCGGCTTTGGCGGTCTTTTTCCACCTGATGAACGAATATATCGCCGCGCTGGCCGCAGCCAGTCCCGCTACGGACAGCATCTTGGCGATACCGGCCTTGTCCCGGCCCGCTTCGGGCACCTCCACCGTCTTTATCTCCTGTGCCGCGACCGTCGCTTCCTTTTCCTCCGGGGCTTCCTCCCCCTCCTCCTCTTCTTCTCCCTCCAGCTTCCAGGTGAGCTCTATCTCCAGTTCCTGCGAGCTCTTCTTGTGCTTCACCTCCACCTCGAGCTTCACCTCGCCCTCGGGCTCGAAGGCAAGGGTTTTGCCCTCCTTCTCGATGACGTACTTACCGTTCTTGAGCGCGGCGGCGACCGATTCCAGGAACTCGACCGCCTTGTCCAGTTCCATGCTTTCCTCGTAAGAGACCTCTTTCTTTTCCATGGCCCTGACCTCCAATTGTTCTATTGCGGTTTCACCCTTCAGGATTCCCTGCCTCGCGGAGGGTTAAACAAACCCGAAGACCGGCCGGAATTTGGGGGGAAGGCAACGGGCACGTGAACGGGTCAAGAAGCGTGGACCTCTGCATCTTGCGAGCCTGGAGGGCGGAGGCACGGTCGCCGGCGCACGAGGGCCGGCCCCCAGCAGGGAACGGGCGACTGGCCTACAGCACGGGGAATGGAGGCCTGGCCCCGCGTGGAGAATGGAGGGCTGACCCCAGTGCGGTGCTATAATTATGCCGCCATGGAACGCATATTCGAAGCTGACAGCGTAGTCATAGTCGGAATATCCGAGAGGCCCGGAAACCTGGGCCTCAACGTCCTCCAGAACCTCATCGACTGGGAGTACGGGGGCACGGTGTACTGCGTAAATCCCAGGGGAGGGGAGGCGCTGGGCTACCCCCTGTACGCCTCGGTCTCCGACCTGCCGGAGGCGCCCGACCTCGCGCTGCTCATCATCCCGGCGCCGGCGGTGCCGGGGGTGGTGGAGGAGTGCGGCCGCAAGGGCATCACCCGCCTGGCCATCCCCGCGGGGGGCTTCGAGGAGTTCGGCGGGGGAGAAGGCGCCCGCCTGCGGGGCGAGCTGGTGGCGGCGGCGCGGCGCCACGGCATCCGCTTCGTGGGTCCCAACTGCCTTACCGCCATCAACGCCCACACCGGCATGTGTCTGCCCTTCGTGCCCGTGCCGCCCGAGATCCCGCGCGGCGGGGTGAGCATCATCGCCCAGAGCGGCGGAATCGGGCTGGACTTCCTCGCCCGCCTCAAGGACGACAACACCGGCTTCGCCAAGTTCATCAGCGTGGGCAACAAGACCGACCTGGACGAGGCGGACTACCTGGAGTACATGGGGCGCGATCCCCGCAGCGAGGTCATCTGCATGTACCTGGAGGACGTGGCGCGCGGCCGCGAGCTGCTGGAGGCGGCCCGGGCAATCGATAAGCCCATCCTGGCCTACAAGGCCAACGTGGAGTCCCTCACCCGCGAGAGTGCCCGCTCACACACCGCGGCCCTCGCCAACGACGACGCCGTCCTGGACGGGGCCTTCCGGCAGGCGGGGATCATGCGCGTGGACCGCCTGGCGCAGCTGGCAGGGTACGCCAAGGTGTTCTCGCTGCCGCCGCTTCGCGGCAACCGCGTCGCCCTGGTCTCGCCCACCGGGGGGATACTGGTGCTGGCCTCGGATCAGTGCGCGCGGCGCGGCTTCGAGTTCCCCCCGTTGCCCGCTTCCCTGGTGGAGGACATCAGGGCGCACCTGCGGGCGGGGGTCATCGACATCTCCAATCCCGTGGACCTGGGCGACGTGCACGATGCCGACGCCCGAGCCTACATCATCGACCGCCTCCTGGGGCAGGACTTTATCGACGGGGTGATCATGCTCCTCATCGCCCGCATCTCCGGGGGGAAGAGGATGGCGGGAAACATCAGGGGCCTGAACAAGAACATCCTGCCCGAGCTCGGGGCGATGATAAAGCGGCACGGCAAGCCGCTCGTATTCAGCCTGCTCTCCACGAGCGAGGTGCGCCTGGAGACGCGCCGTACCGTCGACTTTCCCATTTTCAATGACGCGGAGGAGGCGGTGGACGCCGCCTCCGTGCTGCGCGATCATTCCCTGCGCTCGAAGCGGCGATAGGGAACGGGGGGCGCATCTCGTCCCCGTTCCGCGTGGACCTGGAAGCGAGTATGGATAAGCTGCAGAGGGCACGCAAGGGGCTTTGCTACGGCTGGGTGGTGGTGGGCGTGGCCTTCACGTAAGATCCGGGGTCAGCCCTTAACATTCATCATTTTGTTGCTAAAGCTAACAATGTGGGACGTATGCACCGATTATACCCACGGGGCCGGCCGGTGACGCGAATGACGAAAGGCGGTGGCTGACCCGGGTGATCCCTTGGCTTTATCGCAGGAACTGCGAGATCAACGCGAGCACTTCCCGCGGCCTCTCCATGGGCACCAGGTGGCCGGCATCCGCTACAACCTCGAGTTCGCCTCTCGGGATGACAGACGCGGCGCGGCCCAGGTCGATCACCAGCCTGTTCTCACTCCTCCCGCCCTCCAACAGCAGGACAGGGCAGGCGATCCTCTCCAGCAGAGGCCAGGGGTCCTGCGCCATGCCCCCCATGAACAGGGCCGCTTCCCGCCGGGGGTGGCAGGCGAGCGTGAGTCCGGGCTCTTCGTATGAGCTCATGCCGTGCCGGAGATACAGGTCGAGCATTTCCCCGTCCCAGTTCGCGAAGAGATCCTTGCCGCTGAGATATTCCCTTGCCTCGATCTCGTCCCTCCACGCGTTGCGCCGCCGGATCGACTTCGAGGCGAGAGGGTGCTGTTCGACCGTCAGTCCTGTTTCGTAGAAACCGGAGGGAAGGAAGATAGGCTCGATGAGGACCAGTCGGGAGGCGATGGGACCATGCAGGGCCTCCGCGATGGAAGCGACGGTGGCGCCCATGGAGTGACCCACGATGAAGGATTCCTCGAGTCCAAGGCCCCCGACGAGGGCCGCCAGGTCTTCGGCGAGAAGAAGCCAGCTCAGGCCCCCCTCCTCGGGATCGAACTCCCTGTGGTCGCAGAAATATGGCGCTATGACGCGGAAATCCCCGGCGAGCTCCCTGGCTATGGGGTGCCAGAGCCAGGGGAGGAAACCGGTGGCGTGCAGCATGATCACCGCCGGACCCTCGCCGGGATAGTACAGGAACGGCAGTTCGACATCGCCTATGTCTTGTGACCTTATCTCCGGCAACATGGCTTTTTGGCTCTCTTTCCTTCCCGGACCCTGGAGATATAGCCAATATACCCCATGCGGGAGTGGCGAGAAATGCGGGAGATCAGGCGGCTGGCCACCCCGAAGGCATGGCCAGAAAGTTAGCAATGCTAATGAAATGATGAATGTTAAGGGCTGACCCCCTAGAGGTAGGTTTGGGGGTCGATGCCCAGGGTCTCCGGATGGAGCGCCTCCAGGATCGCCTGTCCCGTCTCGCCGATCTTGTCCTTGAGATAGACCAGGTCCACGATGCGCGGCTCCACCTCGCCTCCTTCGGCGTCGCGTATCACCTTTACCCGAGGCCACAGGGCGTCGTTCTCTCCGGGCTCGTAGATGACCCCTACCTCGCCCGTGGCCAGGCGCACCATGGTCCCCACCGGGAAGAGGCCCATCATGTCTATGAACACCTTCACCAGGAGGGGGTCGAAGGCCGTGCCCATGTCCTTGACCAGCACGCGCATGGCCTGGTCCGGGGTGCGCGCCTTCTGGTAGGGGCGCGCGGAGGTCATGGCGTCGTAGACGTCGCATACCTCCACGATGCGGCTGAAGAGCCCGATGCGCTCCTTGCCTTTCACGTCGGGGTACCCCGACAGGTCATAACGGGCATGGTGCTCGTAGGCCACCATGACCGAGAGGAGGTGCACCCCGGGTTGCGCCATGAGGATGTCGGCTCCCTTGACGGGATGTGCCTTCATCATCTCCCACTCCTGGGAGGTGAGGGGACCGGACTTTTTGAGCACACTCTGGGGGATGGTTATCTTTCCCAGGTCATGCAGGAGGGCGCCCGTGCCCAGGATCATCAGGGCACTGCGGTCCAGGGGGAGCATCGACCCGAGCGCGAGGGAGAGGATGAGGACGTTCACCGAGTGGAATGAGGTGTACTCGTCGTAGTTCTTCATCGTCGCCAGCCCCAGCACCGCGGAACGGTTTTCCCCCACGCGGTTGAGCATGACCCCCACCACGCGGTTGGCCTTGCTTACCGAGAGGCGGCGGTCGCTCAGCACCTGGTCCGCCAGTTCCCGGATGACGTCCACGGCGTCGAAGTACTCCTCCCGCGCCGAGTGCCTCTCTTTTATCTCGCGTGTCTTCTCCTCCCAGGTCCCCGGCTCGTCGAGGATGATGCTCTCTATCTCCTTGTCCTCCATCAGGCGCCTGAGGCCGCCGTAGCGCTCCAGCTCGTCGCTGCCGCGGTTGAGGAGATAGAGGAAGTCGACGAATTCCGCGGCGTCGAGGCTTGCCAGGATGTTTATGCCCCCTATGCCCTTGGACACCAGCTCCTTGATGAGGGGGTAGTAGAGGACGCTCTCCCTGGGCATCAGCTTCTCTTCGAAGAAGAACTCCTCGCCCACGATGCGCAGCGAGAACTCCTCGCGCCAGGAGAGGTATTCCTTGAAGGCGCGCATGAAATCCGTGAAGGAGTTGATGCAGATCTCGTGATTGGGGGGATAGAGGGAGGCGGACTTCTTGGCGGTGGAGAACAGCTTCAGGACCTCCCGCGCCTTCTCCAGCTGTCCCTTGGAGCGGAAGTAATCGAGCGCCTCTTGTTTTCTGCCGATGCCCTCACGCGGCTGTTCCCTGCCCTGTTCGTTCATCTCTTCCTCCCCGGGTGCGGGTGTTTCTGCGTCATCCGCTCCAGCGCTTCAGCCGCCGCCCTGTTTATCTCCTGCCACTCCGCGCGCGCCAGGCGCCTCTGTTTGACCTTGTATTTCTTGAGCACCTCGTAACACTCGGGGGCGTCTATTTCCCCCAGGCTCTTGATGATCTCCTTCTTCATCGCCGGCGACTCCGCGCCAGGCTCCCTGTCCGTGAGCATCTTAATCAGGCGGGGCACCGCGCGGGTCTCCTCCAGCCTCCCCAGCCAGCGTATGCACAGCCTGCGCGTTTGTTCTTCCTGGTCCCCCAGGCCCTTGATGAGAAGGTCGCACGCATCGTGGGAGCCGGTCAGCCCCAGCGCCCGCACCGTCTCCGCCTTCACCTTGGGGTTGGGATAGTCCAGGGTCCGCCGCAGGAAGGGCATGGTCTCGTAGGAACGGTACCTGGCCATGATAGAGACGATATTGCGCACCAGGTACCAGCGCTCGTCGTCGACGTACGCGCCCAGCAGGGGGACGCGGTCGCGGCAAAGTCCTGCGAGAGCGTCTATGATGCGCTTGCGCGCGGACATGTCCTCCTCCGCCCCCAGCGCCTCGACCAGGGCGGCGACGCCCTTTTCCTCCATCTGGCACATATAACGCCTGAGGCCCTCGACTGCCTCCGGCCGGGCATGCCTGCCGCAGCAGAGTTTGATCACCCGCCGCAGCACCTTGTCGCTCGAGGCTTCTTCGACCATGTGGCTGAGGTCGGAGCGGAAGGGGTCCAGGGCGGCGTCCTTCCCCCGCAGCAGCTCGCGCACCCTCTCCAGCACCAGGGCGGCCATGTCCAGCTCCGCCGACATGGTCAGGCCCCAGAAATTCTGCTGCAGCAGCTCCACGACCTTCATCGCGTTGTCCAGGCTGCCTGGCTGCTTCAGCAGGTCCAGCAGCATCGGGGTGGTGTCGGTGAGCAGGTCCGCCGCAGGGTCTAAGTGGGAGATCTGCCTTATCTCCTCGAGCTCCTCGGGCTGGTATTCCCCCAGGATGCCGACTACTTCCTCCAGGGTGGGAAGCTTGTTCGGCGGTCTCCCTTCCCGCACGCCCCGCTCCGGTCCCGTCTCAAGGGAGGCCAGCAGGTCATGCGGTATCTGCCCCAGGTCCACCAGTTTTGCGCGCAGCAGCCTGATGGCGTTGCGCATCTCCCCGTGCCTGAAGCCGATCGTCCCGAGCAGGTCTCCCGCGCGGGGGGTCAGCTCGGGCATGAGGGGGAGGAAGCTCGCGAGCACGTCCGAGATCTCCTGGGCGTTGAACTGGTTCAGGATGGCGGAGCACACCGGCTCCTCTTGCAGCCTGGGAAGCATGTTTCTGAGGAGGAGCAGGTTGCGCACGTCGAGATCGAGGAAGAGCAGGGACTCGGCCATGGAGCGCAGGCATTCCTGCTCGCGCTCCGGGTGCTCGCGCTCGACGATAAGGGCCGCGCTGCGGAGAAAGGCGAAGGCCGCGTCCGCCAGCCCTTCCTTCCCCAGGGGTTCTCCCTCCTCTCCGCTGAGCACCATGAGCACCCGTGCGAGTTCCTCGGGATTGAGCAGCAGCTTGAGGAGGTCCCTGAACTGCTCGGGGTGGATAGCCTCCGTCAGCTCGACGTCCTCCGGTGCCAGTTCAAGGTCCACGCCCGCCCTGTCGCCTTCTTCCTCGTCGACCCTCTGGGCCTCGCTCTCCACCACCGCGATGTTGTTCACCCCCCTGGTGAGGAGAAAGGTCTCGGGCCCCCCGGAAGCGTTCAGTTCCTCGGGATTCGAGACCAGCAGCTCCACCAGGGCTTCCGCCTCCTGGAAGGAGACTCCCGCGCGTATGGAGATCTCCTGCACGTTGAGGGAGCGTATGCGGGAGGCGAGGCTGCGCAGGCTCTCCATCCTCTGTCCTACCAGCCATTTCTCATAGACCAGGCTATCGCGGCCGACCTTGACCGCCATGCTAGGCGCGATGCGCAAGGAATCCTCCATCACCGCATGCAGCAGGATGATGGCGTCGATGGCGGTGGGATGCTCGGCGGGATAGAGAGATCGGGACTTGCAGGCGATGGATAGGCGCGAGAAGAGGTCTACCACCGACCTGAGCCGCCTCTCCTCCTCCTCGGTGATATCCTCGAACTCGCCGTACCCCGGGATGCGCATCTGGCTTTCTTCCATCATGCCCCGCCTTCAACCATTCGCTCTCCGAATGCCGGCAACGCAATATGGCTCCCCGCCGGGGGAGGCCGATATCGTTCTCTCTATCCCTTATCGGACAAAAAAGATTGATATTGAGCCGCCGAGGTGCTTAAATCTTTATGGCCTGGGTCAGGGCGCGTCCCACCGGAGATGTTATCATGTATTAAGGCGCGGGCCGCCGAGGACATTATTCAGTGCCCCCATCGTCTAGTGGCCTAGGATATCGCCCTTTCAAGGCGGTGACACGGATTCGAATTCCGTTGGGGGCACCAGGCGACAAGATTGTCCGGGGTGACAACTTCATATACTATGTTGTAGGGGCCTCGAGGCCCCCGGTGTTGGTTTCGCGCGGAGCCGTGGTGTAGCCAGGTTAACACGCCGGCCTGTCAAGCCGGAGATCGCGGGTTCAAATCCCGTCGGTTCCGCCAAATATAACTCCTTCGGGGGATTATATACGCGGCGAGATAGCTCAGTTGGTAGAGCGCAGGACTGAAAATCCTGGCGTCGGGGGTTCAAATCCCTCTCTCGCCACCAGGAAATAGGCCAGGGCAGAGGCCCTGGCCTTGGCCTTTTTTTAGTGCGCTGCGGGCGGGAAACGGCAGTTATGCGCCGAGTCCGCGTTCCGTGCCGGGGAGTTGAATGGGGTTCGAGCGGGGCGGGTATCGGGTAGCATATATAACGTGGAGGAGGCTGGCGTCCGGAAGCGGGGGAGAGATGGATTTCAGGGAGACGCAGCCGTGCCGTTGCGCGGTGAAGACAACCGCCGGCCTGGTCGAGGGAAGGCTCGAGGAAGGAGTCTGGGAGTTCCTGGGCATCCCCTACGCCGCGCCTCCCACGGGCGCATCCCGCTGGAAGCCGCCCCAGCCGGTTCCCGCGTGGGAGGGCGTTCGGCCCTGCAAGCAGTTCGGCGACTCCTGCCCCCAGCCCTATGCCCCCTGGTACGGCCTGGGCAGCAGGGGTGAGGATTGCCTCTACCTCAACGTCTGGGTCGCGGCGGGAGAGGCGGAGGAGCCGCCGCCGGTCATGGTGTGGATCCACGGGGGCGCCTTCCTCTCCGGTTCGACCTCGTTGGAGCTGCAGCGCGGCCTGCCGCTCTACGACGGGCGCGGGCTGGCCGCGCGCGGCGCCGTGGTGGTCACCGTGAACTACCGTCTGGGGCCCTTCGGTTTCCTCGCCCACCCCCTCCTCTCCCGCGAGTCGGCCGAGGGGGTCTCCGGGAACTACGGGCTGCTGGACCAGCTAGCCGCGCTGGAGTGGGTGCGCGAGAACATAGAGAGCTTCGGCGGCGACCCCTCGCGCGTCACCCTCTTCGGTGAATCGGCGGGAGCGGTGAGCATCCTCTATCTCATGGCCAGCCCCCTGGCCACCGGGCTGTTCCGGGGCGTCATCGCGGAGAGCCCTCCGTTCTGGATAAAGCATATCCTGCCGCCCGCGTACCGATCGCTGCGTGAGGCGGAGGCGACCGGAGAGGAACTGGCGCGGTCGCTGGGCGCCGGGAGTGCCGGCGCGCTCGAGGATATGCGCTCACGCGGGGAGGAGGAGATCATCGCGGCCGCCCGCCTGGAGGCCGGCCTGCTCCCGGGCGGGATGCAATTCGGGCCGGTTGTGGACGGGTGGCTGCTCCCCGCCAGGCCGGAAGGACTCTTCAGCGCGGGAAGGCACGGCGGCATGGACCTGCTCATCGGCTATAACGCCGACGAGGCCAATTACTTTCTGGCCGCCCTCGACCTCTCCCGGGAGGAGTATGCGGAGCGGGTGCGGCGCATGGCGGGGGAGTGGGCAGGGGAGGCGCTGCGCCTTTTCCCGGCCGACGCGGGCACGACGCCCCGGGAGGCGCTGAGTGCCATGGTCACCGCCTTCGAGTTCGCGGCGCCCTGTCGCTTCCTGGCGCGGCGCGTGAGCGAGAGGAGGGCGCGGGCGTACCTCTACCGCTTTTCCCGCATCCCCCCTACGCAGCAGGGGAAGGAGCTCTGTTCCTGCCACGGATCGGAGATACCCTACGTTTTCGGCCGCCTCGATCCGGGGGAGGGTTACGGGGACGCCGACCTGGAGTTGTCCTCAGCGATAATGGATTACTGGGTCGGCTTCGCGCGCCGCGGCGATCCCAACGGGGAAGGGCGGCCGCCCTGGCCCGCCTATTCCCCGCAAACCGACCTCAGCCTGGAATTGAACGAGAATCCAGAGGCGAGGCCGGGCGTGCTGCGTGACGCCTGTGACCTCGCCGAGTTAATACACCTCGCGGGTGTCTCCGGCTGAACGCCGGCTTTCCTCCCCTACAGGCTGGCCCGACTAAAGGCTGTCCCCGAAGTAGATCTTCCAGCCGCTGCTTTCCTTGACCAAGCTCAGCTTGTCCGTGAATTCTTCGCTCTCACCCGAGGCCTTGTCCGTGACGGAGATCGTGACCTCGACCGTGGCGCTGTCGCCGTCTATGGTCTCCTCCCCGATGACGTACTCTACGTCGTAGGACTCCATCGCGGCCTCCCCGGACATCTCCTCCATCTGCTCCTTGGTAATGTTCTTGCGGTCGGCCTCGGAGAGGAGTTCGTACGCCGCCTCCACGTCCATGTCCACGCTGGCGCGCATGTATTCGTCCGCGACCTGGCTCGGGGTCTTGCCGCTGTCGCCTCCGCCCCCGCAACCCACGGCCGCGCCGACGCCCGCCACCAGTACCGCCAGACAAACCAGAACGATCGCTTTCTTCACGATGTCTCCTTTCCGCCTCCGTCTGGGCGATTTACCCGCAACGTCCGTCTATCCGTTGGTCATCCGCCGCCGCTCATGCCTTCAATCTTACCGCATCCCTTCACATGATTTCTCTGCGGCGGCATGCGTGACCTTCTTCGCGCGCGCCGGAGGCGGGACGGATGTCCCTTGCGGCGGCCGGGAGCGGGTTGACGGACGGCGTCCCTTACAGGAAGTCGCGCAGGGCCTCGAGGGCGTTGAAAACCGCCGGGCACACCAGGTAATTCGCGTTGATGTTATCGAGGTTCTCCGTCGCGTCCACGGCGAGAGAGTCCGGGTATTCGCGGCAGCAGTCCGGGCGCGACTCGTATATGGTGCACATGTTCCTGTTCAGGAATGGGCAGGGGCGGCGGTTGATGCAGGTATCGCCGTCCTCGTTCTTGCCGATATATTCCGCGCGGAACTCGGAGCGCTTCATGCCCACCGCCTTTGCGAGGCGGGCGATGTCCGCCGTGTCCACCACCACGTAGGCTTCCTTGCAGCAGCGCGCGCAGGCGGTGCAGTCCACCTCGCGCAGGGCTTCCTCGATGAGTTCCCCCAGGCGCGAATCCAGCCCCTCGGAGGAGTCAAATCGCAGCTTCAGCCAGGCGATGAAGGCGTCGACTTCCTCCTCGCGCTCGGCCGCCAGCCTCTTTATCTTCTTCAGGTCTTTTTCCACGCCGCTCCTCGTGCTCAGGCATACATTATAATCCCAGGCATTGGGGTCAAGCCTCGCCTCGTGCCTCAGACGCTTCGGGATGGGATTATATCATCGTCACCACCGGCGATGAAGGCCGTGGATCAAAGAGCGCCCGTGCCCCCGTGAAACCTCCGCTGCCCGCGGTTCACCGCAAGGCTGGCTGGGTTATAATTAGATTGCTTCTAGTCCGCTTGCCGGTCGCATGATCCCGCGCCGCTCCCGGCCGGCCTCACAAGGGAGGTTTGCCTATGAAGGTCCTCATAACCGGTGCCGCTGGCTTCATCGGTTCCCATCTCACCAGGAGGCTGCTGCAGCGCGGGGACGAGGTGCGCGGGCTGCTCATGCCGGACGAGCCCGACCGAGGCCTCGCGGCCGAGGGGATGGAGGTGGTGAGGGGGGACCTCACCGTCCCCGCCAGCATTGCCACGTTGGCGGAAGGCTGCGATAAGGTCGTCCACGCCGCCATGCGGGTCATCGACTGGGGGAGGAAAAAGGACTTCTTCGACCTCGGGGTGGACGGCACCCGCAACCTGCTCGAGGAGTGCGGGGGAAAGGTGGAGCGCTTCGTGTACATGAGCTCAATAGCCGCCTACGGGTTCGGGCCTCATCTCAAGGGCTACGACGAATACGTCCCCCTGGTGAAGACGGGATTGCACTACGGCGATGCCAAGGCGGAGGCGGAGCAGATCGTGGGATCTTACGCTGCCGCCGCGGGCATGGAGGCCACGGTCATCCGGCCCGCCAACGTCACCGGTCCGGGCAGCGTGTGGGTGCGGGAGATCCTCGATGCCATGCACAGGGGGCCCCTGCCGCTCATGGACGGGGGGCGCTGGAGCGCGAGCCTCGTCTTCGTGGACAACCTGGTGGACGGGATCGTCGCGGCCATGGACAGCCCCGCCGCGGCGGGCAGGACCTATAACCTCCGCGACGACTACAGCGTCACCTGGAAGGAATACATAACCTGGCTGGGAGGCCTCGTTGGCAAGAAGTCCACGGGTTCCCTTCCTTTCAATATGGCCTGGAGTCTGGGCTGGATCGTGCAGACTGCCTTCCTTCCCTTCGGCGCGCGCCCGCCCATCACCGCCCAGGCGGTGGGGATCATGGGGACCGACAACGATGTGAGCAACCGCCGCGCCAATGAGGAGCTGGGCTGGAAGACCAGGATCCCCTGGGAGGAAGCGAAGAAGATAATAGAGAAATGGGTCCACGAAAACTACAAACCCCCCAAAAAGAGATGATGACGTTCGACAGAATGTATCGCGAAAGCGATTGCGCCGCAGGCGCAACGGTGCCCGTGCCTTAACGCTTCCGAGTGTTAAGGCCTGGCACGTGTACGTGACGGCGAAGCAAGGAGGGCGGCGGCACGTGTACGTGACGGCGAAGCAAGGAGGGCGGCGGCACGTGTACGTGACGTTAATATGTTCGCGGAGGATTTGACTACCAGGGAGGTAAGCAAATGGCAGAGGTACACGGAGGACGCGTAGTAGCGGAGTACCTGAAGAACGTGGAGGGAATTGACACCATATTCGCCCTCTCGGGCGGCCACATCGCTCCCATCTTCGACGGTTGCCTGGACACGGGCGTTCGCGTCGTGGACGTGCGCCACGAGCAGGCCGCGGTGATGATGGCCCATGCCTGGTCGATCTATACCGGCAAGCCCGGCGTGTGCCTGGTAACGGCAGGCCCCGGTTTCACCAATTCCCTGACCGGAGTGGTCAACGCCTTCCTGGAGAACGTCCCGGTGGTCGTCCTCTGCGGCATGGTGGCACTGCGCGACCTGGACAAGGGAGCCCTGCAGGATATGGACCAGCAGAGCATGGTGAAGCCGGTGGTGAAGTGGGCGGGGCGTTGCCACCAGACGGAGAGGATCCCCGAGTACCTCGAGATGGCCTTCCGCAACGCCGTGTCCGGACGGCCGGGGCCTGTGTTCCTGGAGATAAATCCCGAGGCCCTGTACGGCATGATGGAGGAAGAGGGGGTGGCCTATCCCGCAGCGGCCGCGGAAAGGTATGCCGTGCTCCCCGAGGAGGACGCCCTGGCCCAGGCCGTAGAGCTCCTCAACGGCGCGGAGAGGCCTCTCCTCGTCGGCGGCAGCGGCATCGCGCACAGCCGCTGCGCGGAAGAGGTCAAGGCCCTGGTGGAAAAGGCCGGCATCCCCACCATCCTGCTGGACAACGGCCGCGGCGCCATCCCCGACGAGCATCCCCTCTCGTTGTGGGACGGGGGCCTCATGGGCGTGATGGCCGCCGCCTCCATGGCCGACGTGGTGCTTGCCGTGGGCATCAGGTTCAACTGGGTGCTTAATTTCGGTGATATCCTGGCCAACGCCAAGGTCATCAGGGTGGACATAGACGCGGGTGAGATCAACCGCAACCGCAAGGCCGACGTCGCCCTGGTGGGGGACGCGGGAGCGGTCCTGGGCAAGCTGGGCGAGGGCGTGGCGGAGAAGGACCGCTCCGCATGGCTGGAATCCCTCAGGGGCTCGTTCGCCGCCATCACCGCGGGAGACAGGCAGGCCATGGAGACGCCCGCAGATCCCATCCATCCCCTGCGGCTGGTTCAGAGCATCCGTGAGGCCACCGGAGACGACGCCATCTTCATCGTCGACGGCGGCGACACACTCTATTTCGGCAGCGTGGGCCTGAGGGCCAGGGAGATATCCGGGGTCATCGGCAGCGGCACCCTCTTCGGGTGCCTGGGCACGGGCGTCCCCTTCGCCATCGGTGCCAAAGTCGCGCTGCCGGACAAGCGGGTGGTGCTGCTCACCGGCGACGGCTCCTTCGGCCTCAACGCCATGGAGTTGGAGACCTCGTGCCGCCACGGCGCGCCCATCGTCGTGGTCATCTGCAACGATCAGGCCTGGGGCATGGTCAAGCACCACCAGGAGCTGTGTTACGAGGAGTGCCGCGTATGCGGCACCGACCTGGGCGTCATCCATTACGAGATGATCGCGGAAGCCCTGGGCGGGCGCGGCGAGTTCGTGGACAAGGAGGCGGACATCCTGCCGGCGCTGAAGCGTGCCCTGGATTACGGCGGGCCTGCCTGCGTCAACGTCATCACCGACCCCACGGTGACCAGCCCCGCGACCCTGATGTTCGTGGAGGGTTTCAAGTTCTAGGGTCCATACCGCTAAGCGTTAACGCCCCAGGAGAGGCGGGTAATGAGGCTCAAAAGGGATAAGCGCGATGATGCCGGGGAGGGAGCGGCCATCGCCTGGCACGCTCTCGCGCCACGGCAGGTGTTCGAGGAGCTGGACAGCGCCGAAAACGGTTTGGGTCGGGAAGAGGTGGGGAAGAGGCGGGAGATACATGGCGCGAACACCCTGCCGTCAGTGAAGACTCCCTCTCTGCCCATGGTGTTCCTGCGCCAGTTCCTCAGCCCCCTGATCTACATCCTCATCGCCGCCGCCGGGCTCTCCATAGCCATAGGCGATCTGAAGGACTCCCTCTTTATCTTCGCGGTGATCCTGCTCAATGCCGTGCTCGGGACCTACCAGGAATGGCGGGCGCTGAAGAGCGCCTCGAAACTGCAGGACCTGCTGCACGTTTCCGCCAGGGTGAGGAGGAACGGGCAGGAGAGGACCGTCGATGCCGAGGACCTGGTCCCCGGAGACGTCGTGCTGCTGGTGTCGGGGGACAAGGTCCCCGCGGATATGCGCCTGGTGGAAGACGTCAGGAACCTATCCATCGACGAATCGCTCCTCACCGGCGAGTCCGTCGCCTCCGGGAAATCCCTCCCCGTGCTCGACGAGAAGACGCCGGTGAGCGACCGCGACAACATGGCCTTCGCCGGCACCGTGGTGGCGACCGGAAAGGGTACCGGGGTGGTGGTGGCGACCGGCCTGGACACCGAGGTGGGAAAGATCGCGCGGGAGGTCACGGGGTCGGAGGCCTCCAAGTCGCCCCTGCTCATCAGGATGGAGGAGTTCACCCGGCAGATAACCTATTTCGTCATGGGGGCCGGTGTTATCTTCGCGACGGTCTATATAGCGCTGGGCACGCCCTGGAGCGAGGCCGTGCTGCTCACCGTGGCCCTCCTGGTCTCCGCCATACCAGAGGGCCTGCCGGTGGCGGTCACCGTGGCGCTCTCTATCGGCACCAGCCGCATGGCGGAGAAAAGCGTCATCGTGCGCAGGCTCTCGGCGGTGGAAAGCCTCGGCAGCTGCACCTGCATAGCGTCGGACAAGACGGGCACGCTGACCATGAACGAGCAGATGGTGAGGCGTGTACTCCTCCCGGGAGGGGAGGAGTACGAGGTCTCCGGCAGCGGTTACAGCGGCGAGGGAGAGGTCGCGCCGAAGGGGAACGGCGGGTCTGGCGGCGATGGGCACTCGAGGCTCGAGCGCCTGGCCCGCGTGGCGGCCATCACCAACCGCGGCGGGCTTTTCCGCGAGGAGGACGAATGGGTGCACCAGGGAGACGCCATGGACGTTGCCCTGCTCGCCCTCGCCTTCAAGGCAGGCCTGGATCCGGAGGAGGTCAGGGCGGGGGTCGAGGTGCTGGACGAGATCCCCTTCGAATCGGAGCGCAAGTACGAGGCCAGGCTCTACCGTGAGGACGGTTCCGGGCTCAGGGTTGGGATCAAGGGAGCACCAGAGGTCCTCCTCGATCTCTGCCGCTGCGAAGAAGCAGGAGGGGTCGGAACCCTCAAGGAACAGGCGAGCCTTCTCACACAGGAAGGATACAGGGTGCTAGCGGTGGCGGAGGGCGCCGTGGACGAGGCGCCCGAGGGCGACTTCGACGAGGAGCACTTCCCGCCCCTCGACATCCTGGGCATGGTGGCCATGATCGACCCGCTGCGCCCGGAGGCCGGGGAGGCCGTCGCCAGGTGCGGCAAGGCGGGGGTGAAGGTGGTGATGGTCACGGGGGACAACCCGGGAACGGCGCTGGCGGTCGCCCGCGACGCGGGCATAGCCGCGGGACCGGACGACGTCATCACCGGCAGGGAACTGGAGGAGCTCATCGCCTCCGATCCCGAGGGGAGCGTCGGTGCCATCAATTCCGCCCGGGTGTTCGCGCGCGTCGCCCCCCTGCAGAAGGTGGACATAGTGCAGGGCCTCCTGGACGGAGGCAACTTCGTTGCCGTCACCGGGGACGGCGTCAATGACGCACCGGCGCTGCGCCGCGCCAACATCGGGGTGGCCATGGGTTCGGGCACGGACGTGGCCAAGGACACCGCCGAGATCATTATCACCGACGAAAACTTCGCCTCCATCGTGGCCGGCATCGAGCAGGGGCGCCACGCCTACGACAACATCCGCAAGGTCATCTACCTGCTCATATCGACAGGCCTGGGGGAGATCATCCTCTTCGCCCTTGCCGTCATCGCGGGACTGGATATCGCGCTGGTCGCGGTGCAGCTGCTGTGGCTGAACCTGGTGACCAACGGCATACAGGGCGTAGCCCTGGCCTTCGAAGCGGGGGAACCCGGGGCCATGTACCGCCCGCCCCGCGACCCGGACGAGGGCATATTCAACTCGCTCATGATACAGCAGGTGGCCATCTCCAGCCTCTTCATCGGCCTCGTGGCCTTCTTCACCTGGTGGTGGCTGATTGGCGCCGGGTGGGAGGTCGCGGAGGCGCGCAACCTCGTACTGCTGCTCATGGTCCTCTTGGAAAACGTGCATGTCTTCAACTGCCGCTCGGAATACCTGTCCGCCTTCCGGGTGCCCCTGCGCAACAACCGCGTGCTCATCCTGGGGGTGCTGGCTGCGCAGGGCATCCACATCGCCTCCATGTATATCCCCTTCATGCGCAACGTCCTGGGGCTGGAGCCGGTGAGCTTCCTCGAGTGGCTGTACATGCTGCTGCTCGCCCTCGTCGTGCTGGTGGCGATGGAGGGGTTCAAGCTGGTGCGGGGGTGGGTCGTCGCCCGCCGCTGAGCGCGCGGGGGCAAGCCCACGCGTCACCCCCCTGTCACCCCCTGATGCCGCTGAGCATGCTCTCCCGGTCGTGCGCGAAGGATATGGTGCGCGCGGGCAGGGGGATATCTATGCCGTGTTCCCGGTAGGCCCGGTGCAGCCTCTTGACGAACTCGTGCTTGAGCCGGTACTGGTCGACGTACTCGTTCACGCGCAGGACCACCGTGAACTCTATCCTGTATTCCGAGAAGGTGTGGAAACGGACGAAGGGCTTGAAATCGCCCGAGCCTCCCGGCACCTCGCGCAGCACGTCCGCGGCCACCCCGACCGTCACCTCCTCGACCTCACCGAGGTCGCTGGCGTAATCCACCCCCACGTCCACCAGCACCGCCATCTCCTTGCGGGGCTGGTTGTAGTTGGTGATGATGGCCGACGCCAGCCGGGAGTTGGGTACCACCACCATGTTGTTGGGCAGCGTCCTGATGGTGGTGTTGCGCCAGGTAACGTCGGCGACGTAACCCTCCTCGCCCGTATCCAGCTTGATGAAATCACCCGGTTTCACCAAGCGGGAGGCCAGGATGTGCAGGCCCGAGAAAAGGTTCGACAGAGTGTCCTGGAAGGCCAGGGCCACCGCGAAACCGCCGATGCCCAGCGCGGTGATAATGGGAGCGATGGGTATGTCGAGATATGACAGGACGACCAGCAGCCCCGTCAGGAAGATAACGATGCGCAGCATGTTCCCCAGGATGGTGGTGGAGGGCACGGCCCCCTCGGCCTTCCTGACGTAAATGTCCACCAGCCCGGCCGTTACCCTCACCGCCGCGACGGTGAGTGAGAAGATGACGAGGACCATCAACGCCCGCTGGTAGTAGACGAGCACCTCCGGGCTGAAGTCGGTCAGGCGTATGGCGAAGTACAACCCCGCGGTCACGAAGAGCAGGGTGATCATGCCGCGCAGGCCGTTCTTCAGCGCCTCGTAGGCTCCCCACTTCGTCCTGGCCGTTACCTTCTTGAGTATCCGCAAGACGATCTTCTCGGCCAGGAACCCGAGTACCAGGGAACCGGCCAGGAAAGCCAGCGGCAGCAGGAACTGTCCGCTGGTCATGAAATCATAAATCTCCGCCATCTCTCTCTCGCCCTCCGCCTCTCGTTATGGGTCAACAAGGTCTATTAGAGTGCGGGCGCGCCGAAAGGTTCCCCGAAATGCACATGAAGGCAATAATTGCCATGCGGTTGGCGCCCGGGATCGGCCGGACCTCACATATGCGGTAACGGCGTGGGGCAAGAAGGGTTTCGCGGCGGCGGTCCGGAGCAGGGGGCGCGGGCTCTCCGGGGGTCAGGGCTCCAGGGGGTAGCCCCCGTGCGTGTGGGCCGCCTCGACCATCCAGCGCAGCCTCTCCACCGAGACGCCGGGATGGGAATGGTCGGGCGCCAGGATGAAGCCGCCGCCCCGGCCGGCGTCGCGTATGGCCTGCCGCACCGCCTCCTCGACCTCGTCCCGCTCCGCGTCCACCAGGATGTGGGTGATGTCAAGGTTGCCGATGAGGCACACGCGGTCTCCCACCAGCTCCTTGGCGGTGGACAGCTCCACGCCGGCCGTGGGCTCCAGGGGATGCACACCGTCGAAGCCGCAGTCCGCGAACCACTCCAGCAGGGCGGTGGTGTTGCCGCAGGAGTGCATGACTATCTTCATGCCCTGGCCGTGCGCCGTCTCCACGATGCGCCGGTAGGAGTCTCCGAACAGCTCCTCTACGAGGCGGGGGTTCAGCATGGGTCCGGACTTGTACGCCAGGTCGTCGGTATAGACCATGGCTGGAAGGCCGGCGTCCGCCATGGCCTCGACGAGGACGCAGTAGAGGTCGGTATGGAAGGCGATCATGCCTTCCAGGAACCTCCTCTCCCTGCGGGAGGCGACCACGAAGCGCTCGAAGCCCAGGGGCTGCCAGGTGTTCTCGAAGACCCCGTAGGAGCAGAAACCGAGGATGAACATCTTGTCCCCGTGTTCCCGGTAGAGGCGCTTGAAAGCCCCGTTCACCTTGGCCGGCAGGCGCAACAGGGGCTTCTTGTCCCAGGCCCGCCAGGCTTCGGGGCCGGTTATGAGCCCTTCCCGGTAGGTGGGGTTGCCGAGGTTGCCGCTGGCGTCGATCACCACGTCGCTCAGGCGCCCGTACATGTCGACCATGGTCCTGGAGTCCTGAAATCGCAGCACGGGGAAGAAGGTCAGCCAGGCGGCGTCATAGCCCATGCGTTCGGCGGCGGCGGCCCCCAGGTGGAGGAAACGCTCCAGCTCCATGTCGAGCAGCGAGAAACCCCCGGCGTGGCGGAAAAAGAGGTCGAGGATGCCCGCGGCCCGCGGGTCGGCGATGAGCCGGTGCAGCGGGTGTGCCTTCTTCCCGAGTATGGCGTTGTTCGTGGTGTACTCGAGCATGAGGTCGAGGACGGGCACGCGGTCGGGCTCCCGCAGCTCCAGCGCGGCCAACACGCGGTCGTGTCTGTCGGACAAGGGGATCACCTCCACGTCTGCTGCCTGATTATATGCCAGCCCGCCGCCGTTTGCACCACGGCGCTAAGGCGCGACGGGATCGGGGATGCATGCGCGGCTCTGAGAGGTCCCGCTTATTCCGCGAGGGGGACGGTGAAAAAGAACGCGGCGCCCTTCCCGGGCGTGGACTCCACCCACACCTTGCCGCCCCAGGCCGTTACCGCCCGCTTCACGGTGGAGAGCCCTATGCCGAGCCCCTGGGAACCGGCGAGTGAGAAATGCCTGAAAGGCTCGAAGATCTTATCGTGTAGATCGGGAGGGATGCCGATGCCGTTGTCCCGCACGCAGAAGGTGGCCGTGCCGGCCTTCACATCGGCGCTTATCACCACGCTGGGCTCCGGGTCGTCTCCCATGTGCTTCAGGGCGTTGCCGATGAGGTTGCTGAAGACCTGGCGCAGCTTCACCGGGTTCACCCTGGCGGGAGGGAGGTCCGCGGCGAGCTCGATCCGGACCTTGCGCCGCCGGATCTCCTCGTCCAGGTCCATGAGCACCTCCATGAGCACCTCCTCCGGGTCCACGCCGAAGGACTCAAGGTCGATGTGCCCGGCCTGGGCGTACTGCAGCAGGGAAGTGATGAGGTCGTTCATGCGCCGTGCCCCCCTGGCGATGGCCTCCAGGCACTCCCTCTCCGCCTCCGCCCTTCCCTCCGCGTCCGCCTCCAGGGCGGCCTTGGCGTATCCCTCCACGATGGCCACCGGCGTGAGCAGGTCGTGGGAGATGGTGTGGGCGAACGCCTCCAGTTCCTCGTTGCGGTCGCGCAGCTCCTTCTCCATCATCTTGCGCTCGGTTATGTCCCGCGTGAAGGTGACGAGATATTTCGGCTCGCCCCGCGCGTCCCTCATCAACGCGGCGTTGAGCTCCGCGTTAAACCTCTTGCCGCCCTTGCGCAATCCGGTAAGCTCTACGTTTCTCACCGTGCCGTCCCTCATCGTCTTGCGCCGTACGGCCGCGCCTTTCTCGTGGTCAGCGGGGTCGATGAGGATGAGGACGCTCTCGCCCAGCAGTTCATCCTCGCTCTCGTAGCCGTTCATCGCCAGCGTCTGGGGGGATACGAAGGTTATCTTTCCCTGCAGGTCCGTCATGGTCACCGCGTCCGGCGATATAGATACCAGCATCCTGTGCATCTCCTCCGAATACCTGAGGTCCTCCTCCGAGCGCATGCGGTCGCTGATGTCCCGGAAGGTCATCAACAGCCCGTTCACGGCGGGGTAGGACATGAAGTTGCGGCCCACACCCTCCAGGTACCTCCAATCGCCGTCCCTGTGCCTGGCGCGTATCTCGTGCAGGGGAGCATCGTCCCCGCTCTCGACGGCTTCCCTTATGGCCTCGACCGCCCAGGCCAGGTCATCGGGGTGCACGAAATCGAGGCTGTTCGTGCCGAGCATTTCACCCGGTTCGTAACCGAGGACGTGCAGCGAGGCCCGGTTGACGTACTTGATGATGCCCTCCCCGTCGACGATCATGATCAGATCCATGACGTTTTCCGTCACCGCCCGGAAATACTCCTCGCTCTCCTTCAACCTCCTCTCCAAGTCTTTGAGGCCGGTTATGTCCATGGCGAACTCGAACCTGACGTCGCGGCCGTCTGGCCAGTGGATCAGCCTGTCCACGATGAGGTAGTCGCGGTCGAGCATCGGGTTGTGGTGTTCCCACCGGTATGCTCTCTCGGGGTCGGCGGTGATCTTCGCGTTGGTGCAGAACCCACAGGGCTCCTCCAGGCCCTGGAACTCCACGTAACAGAGGTCTCCCGTGGGGTCTTTCCCCAGGTAGTCCTTCACGGCCCGGTTGACGAAGAGCACCTCGTAAGTGTCGGGATCGCTGACGTAGACCGGTTCGTCGATGCTGTCGAAGATGGAGAGGATCTGCTCCTGCTCAGGCTCCTGTGCCGGCCCTACGGATCTGCGCTGCGAGCTCTCCGTCGGGCCGCCGCGACGCGCTGGCTCTTTGTGGTTCTCCCTCTCTTCCCTCAAGTTGTTGCCCCCTGCCCTCATGCCGTGAAGCCCGCGTGCAGGGCTTTCATACTCAATAATATACCAGTATTCCCACCAGGACATCGCAACGCGATGACCCGGGCGACATGCCCGTTTTGACCGCTGCGAGAAGCATGTCTTAAATCATTTCCGCGCGAGCACGCGTTCCATAGAATTGAACAGGTGGTAGCACTTGTATGCCGTGGGCATGCCGGGCGAAGGAGAAAGGATTATGCCGCGCAGACTTAACCAGCGCGACCGCGCAGAAATGGACCTGCAGCGCCGGCGCATCAAGGAACTCGAGGAGGCTCTGGTCCGGGAGGTGGAGTCCAGGGAAACCCTGGCCGCGCATTGCATCGAATCCGAGGAAGCGCTGCGCCGCTATTCCTTCGAACTTGAGGAGAGGATCAAGGAGTTGGGATGCCTCTACGAGGTCTCCAGGATGGTGGAACGTCGAGACCTCACCCTCGCGGCGTTCTTCGAGCGGGTGTTGGAGGCCATGATCCCCGCGTGGCGTTATCCCGAGAGGGTCGGTACGAGGATCATCTTCCGCGGCGCCGAGTACCACAGCGGCGGGTTCCGGGAAACGGGCGTGAGACAGTCGCGCGACATCCTCGTCCGCGGCGAAAGGGCCGGCTCGCTCGAGGTCCACTACCGCGAGGACGGGATCGTTCCGGGGCAGGAGCATTTCCTCGAGGAGGAGGGAGAGTTGCTCGACACCCTGGCCGGGATGTTGAGCAGGGCCGTGGCGCGCAGGGAGATGGAGGAGGCTCTCGGGGCCAGCGAGGAGAGATACCGTCTCATCTACGAATACACCGGCGAGGCGGTCTTCACCTTCGACCTCGCGTACACCCTCATCGGAGTGAACAGGAAGGCCTGCGAGATAGTGGGATACTCCGAGGAGGAACTCCTCGGCGGCAACATCCTGGAGCTGAGCATCCTGCACCCGGACGACCTGGAACGCGCCCTGGACGACATACGCGGGGTGCTCGGGGGCGAGGTGGTCAGGGACGAGCTGCGTTTCATCGCGAGGAGCGGCACCGAAGTGATCTTTGAAGTGACCGGCGCCCCTCTCTTCGACAGGCGGGGGGATATCGTCGCCGTCACCAACGTGGCCCACAATATCACCGAACAGAAGCTCGCGGAGGCCGAGCTCATGAGGATCAACGCGGAGCTCGACGCGTACGCCCACGTCGTCTCCCACGACCTCATGGGCCCCGTCTCCGTCATCACCACCGCGAGCGAGGCCTTGCGGGAGATGCTCGGCGGACCGTTGACGGCGGATGATGTCGAGCGCATGGAAAGGGCCGTGGAGATGATCCGGAGAGGCACGGACACCGCGCGCATGCTCGTGGAGGACCTGCTCAACCTGGCATATGCGGGCCTGCGTCCCGAGGACGCGCTGGTGGTCGACGTGGGAGAGGTGATAGGGAGGGTGCTGGCGGAACGGTCCGGCGCTATCGCCGAGAAACGCATGCGGGTGAGCCTGGACGACGACCTGGGGCATCTCGCGGCCAATCCCACCCATATCTATCAGCTGTTCGCCAACATGGTGGGCAACGCCCTCGCGTATAACGACAGCGCCGGCCCCCGCCTGTCCATACAGCACGAGAAAGGAGAGGACGGCGTCCACCGCTATATCGTCAGTGACAACGGACCCGGCATCCCGCCCGGGGATGAGGAGAAGGTGTTCCAGCCCCTCTTCAAGGGAGAGAGCGGGGGGACGGGCGTGGGGCTGGCGATAGTCAGGAAGATCGTGGAGACATACGGCGGGAGCATAGAGGTCCGCAACGAGGGGGGAGCCCGCTTCGAGTTCACGCTGCGCGGCAGCCCGGCTCAACCAGTAGGGGCATTCTGACGATAGATTAAGCGCTGTATCCGGGTGGGGGTCAAGACAGCATCCCCCTGGCGAGAAGAGGTAATTGCGATAATGTCTAAGACCATACTCATCGCGGATGACGCGCTGTTCACGCGCATGATGCTGCGTAACATCCTGGCCGAGAACGGATACAACGCCGTCGTCGAGGCGGAGACGGGAACGGAGGCCATCTGGGCTTACGAGCGCTGGAAACCCGACCTCGTGATCATGGACATCAACATGCCCGAGATGGACGGCATGGCCGCCGCGAAGAGCATCCTGGTCACGCACCCGCAGGCGAATATAATCATCTGCAGCGCCCTGGGCCAGAAGCAGCTCATGATGGAGGCCCTGGAGGGGGGCGTCAAGGATTTCATCACCAAGCCCTTCCAGCCGAACAAGGTCATGGAAGTGGTAAAGAAAGTCCTTTCCTAGCCTTGAGCGGCGACGAAGCCCCCGGCCTCCTCGCCCCATTCCACGCCCGGCAATACCTCGTGAGCCTTCGCCATGTCAGCGACCTCCCCGTCGGGTCACGCGAACACACCGGGGTCGGCGCGGCGCACGAAATCGACCATCCTCTCGCTCAGGGGGCCGGTCACGGGCTCCATCTTCACCATGCCCCTCACCAGCGCTTCCACCAGGGGCAGCAGCGCCTTCATGGCCGGATTGGCGTAGCGGGTCAACGGCTCCGCCAGGTCGGCCGCGGCCCTTACCACCGGCTTGAGCGCACGCAGCACGGTGTCGGCGGCGAGCAGCGTGCCGCGGAACGCTGCCTGGGCCACCCGGGGCTCGGAGGCCCTGTCTCGCGGCGGTGCCTCCCTGCCCCCGCTGTAGTCGTAGCGCTCGTACACCCAGTTGAAGTAGTAGCGGAAGAACATCCTTATCCACGCGGTGATGACGGTGGGGTCCTCCTTCAGGGCCTGGAGGACGGTCTCCGCCAGGGCGCTGCTCATGTGGGAGAACCCGCCCAGGCCCCAGCCGTCGTGCACGTATTTCTTCAGCTCCGCCAGGTCGTGGTGCTCCTGGGCGAAGCGGAGGTTGAAACGGTTGGTGGCGGTGATTGACCACTGCAGGAGGGGGTGCGCGCGTATACGCTCGTCGTACCTGGCCAGGAACTGCCGGGACGTGTCGCCGGCGCGAAGCGCCTCGATGGCGACGTCGCCGGCGATGTCGGCGGAGAACCACGCCGCGGGGACGCCGTCGCAAAGCTCGGTGCTCTCCAGGCCCGCGGCGTCCCCGATGAGGATCATGCCGCCTACGTGGTTGGGCATCTCGCGCAGCTCCCGGTCCAGGCCCACGAAGATCTCGAAGCTCTCCCACATGCGCGCGCGCAGCCTGATGCGCGGGGCGATCTCGTCCCTCCACCACGGCAGCTTCCCGGTGATGTTCTCGTGGTACTCCCGGAAGAGCTTTTTCAGGTTAGGGACCTGGCCGTCCGCCAGGCGCAGGCACTGGTCCTGCATGAAGTGGATGCTGCCACGGTAGGGCCACACCATGAGCCCGTTCCCCTGCCCCAGGGGAGGGGCTACCTTCTGCTCGTCCCAGCCCCAGCAGAAGCGCAGGGTGTGGCCCATGAGCTCGTCCAGCTCCTCCTTGTCGATCTCGTAATCGTAGATGTCGGCGAGGGAGATGACCTCCGGCGGGTACTTCTCGCGCACCCCCGCCCTGATCGCCAGCAGCCCCTGGGAGCCCTCGGCGTCGATGACGAGGCGCGCGCGTATCTCCTCGCCGCTGTCGGTCCTAACCCCCGCGACCTTGCCGTCCTCCCTGAGCACATCCACCACTGTCACCGAGGTGCGCAGCTCCGCCCCGGCCTCCACCGCCTTCTCCGCCTCCCACTGGCATAAAGGCTGGCAGTAGGCGTTGTAGCCGAAGCTGATGACGGGGGAGAGGGGCTTGGGGATGCGCAGGGAATCGTCGATGTCGATGTCGCCCGCGTCGATGTCCTTGATGATGTAGTTGATGATACCGTCCACCGGCCGCTCGATGGGCGGGTTGCCGTCCCGGATGAAGGCGGGACCGAAGAGGAAGCCGTAGAAGGGTATGGTCAGCCCCGATATCACCTTCTCGCCCACCTTCTCGGACCGCTCCAGCATGAGGGTGCGAAAGCCCGCCTCCGCGCATTTCCTGGCCGCCACCGGCCCCCCGAAGCCGGCGCCCACCACGACGACGTCGTATGCCTCCATGGTCTCCTCCCCCGCATCATGAAAGCGCGGCGCGGCAAGGACGCAACGGAGTATTCGTGCCGCGTTTCAGTTCGATAGGATCCACAAGCCAGCCGAGAAGCTTGCTCCTCTATAATCCCTTCCCCGGGCGCGGGGGTCAAGCCTCGCCGGGGTCAGCCCTTAACATTCATCAATTTGTTGTCAAAGCTAACCAGACCCTTGGGATCAGCCCCATCATCAGCCAGATGGCACGAACGTCACGCCTCGAGGACCGGGAACCGTCATCACGACCACAAGCTGGTGAAGGATGATGCGGATTATCCCGCATACGGTCTCACGTGTTATAGAATCTAGACGACTATGTGGACATCAGGTGGAAGCGGGAGGTGATGAGCATCGATAATAACAAAGAAAGGCGGTGGTATCGCAACTGGTACGTCGCCCTTGGCTTCGCTCTGCTGGCGGGCACGGTCATCCTGTATCTCCTCCATTACGCCATATTCAGGGATACCCGCCACATTTTCATATACATGCTGGGGGACGTAGCATTTCTGCCCATCGAGGTCCTCCTGGTCACCATCATCGTGCACCGCGTCCTCGACATGCGGGAAAGGCGCACCAGGATGGAGAAACTCAACATGGTCATCGGGGCCTTCTTCAGCGAGATGGGGGTGCAGTTGCTGGGCTCCTTCGTGGAGTTCGACACCACCTGCGGCGAGATCAAGGAGTGCCTGGCCGTGGACGCGGCATGGAAGAGCGACGATTTCCGCCGCGCGGGCAAGTCCGTCTCCGAATACGATTGCGCCATAGACTGGGACGACCAGCGCCTGGAGGAGATAAGGGACCTGCTCGTCACCAAGAGGGACTTCCTGCTCACTCTCCTCGAGAACCCGGCCTTGCTCGAGCACGAGACCTTCACCGACCTGCTGTGGGCCGTCTTCCACCTCACCGAGGAGTTGAAATACCGCCATCTCATCAAGGTCCTGCCGGAAGCTGACCAGAGGCACCTCTGCAACGATATAGCCAGGCCTACACCCTGCTGCTCAGGGAATGGCTGGCGTACATGGAGCACCTGCAGAACAACTACCCCTACCTGTTCTCGCTCGCCGTGAGGATGAACCCCCTGGACCCCGAGGCGGACCCCATCGTTAAGTAGAAAGAGCACGGTTTCCGGGTCCCACGGCATGTATGGTACCCGCGATAAAGCCGCTCACGGCCCTGCGGCCCGGGTGACATGGTCTTCGTACCCGTGTTTGTGCATTCGGATACGAAGCCCCGGTTCGTATTATCCACACCCTTTTCCGGGCTCTAAAGACGCCCTCATACAAGGACGATACTTAGCTTGTATTGAACACAAATAATGTCTCGGGAGAGGAGCGGAAGTATGTCGAGAATCAGGACCTGTAGCGTATGTGGTGTTCCCAGCGTGTATTCGAGGGGCCACGTCTGGAACGACAATGGCACCATTGTCCAGCGCCGAAACGCAAATAATCGCCTCTGCCTATACGAAGCGGAGGGGCTGAGGAAGCTTATTGCCAACATCGAGGAACTGGTGGGGATGCCCGTGGACCGGATCATCGTGGAGGGCAAGAGGAAGGCGAGTCTTCAATACCTGCGCGACGCGTTTCCCGACTTCAAGCTGAAAATGGCGCGCATGCTGCGCAGCAGGGTCTACGGCAGCCTCTCGGACATGGGAGCGGTCTTCGGTTTCGGCAGGTACGAACTCCTCGATTTCAGGAGGAAAGAGCACGTGAAGGTCTTCGGGCGCAACATCTATTGCCTGCCGCTTTTGTGCGGGGACCTCATCGCAACCTTTAATCTCGTCGAGGAGAAACAGGCGAAGCTGGACATAGCGGATAAGGATGGAGGGTACGAGATAACGGTAAGGGCCGGTGGGGAGTACGACGAGGAGACGTCCCGGCGGCTGCAGAAGAGCGTAATCGTCCCCAGGCCAGGCGACTACGAATTGGAAGGGTGCCCGGGCTGCGGGGTGCCGCAGGCTCTCAAGGAGTACAAGTGGGACCAGGGGGAGGGAGTGATGACGGATACCGTGACCGGAAGGCACATGGCTTTCTTGGGACCGGAGGAGATAGAGATCATACTGCGGGAGCTGGAGGTGGAGCTGGGGGAGGACATCCCGCGCACCATAGTCGAGGCGCAGCGCCAGTATGTTATCGAGGCCTTGGGGCAGAGCGAGTTCGAGAAGTCCCCGGGATACCTGCGCCGTCAGCTGGCCATGCGAGGCCTCGGAAACCTGGTTGACTTGGACCTTGCGAACGAGAGGCTGGATGTGGTTGTGGAGAACGCCAGCCCAAGCCTGCTGGTCGCCGGGATCATGCAGGGCATCTACGAACTGATCACGGGCAACACCTCATCTTACGATCTCGACAGGGATGGGGATGGGACCCTGCGCATGACCGTGACCCGGGCTTCCTGAAATCCTTTGCTCCCCGATATCATGGGATCACGAGGGATCCCGACCAGGCCGCACGCTTCCTTTGCGGCGGCGGGGGAGGTCAGGCCCTGGATACGGGCACGGATATCTCGGTGAGAAGCTCCTCGGCCGGTACCTGGCCTGGGTCGTTTAAATACACCTCGCGGAAGGGACCGGCGTACTCGTAGCCGTTCTCCTTCACCCAGGCGTCGATCTCGGCGTATACCGGCTCTATCCCGCTGTAGGGTCCCTTGTACATGGTGACCACGGCCGGCCCTCCCGGCACCTCGTGCGCGATGATGTCGCCCCTGCCCTCCAGGGGGCGGTTCACGGGAACGCACAGCTCCATCTCGAAGTCCTCGGGATTGAACTCAGGGCCGAAATAAAGGGCGAAGGGCATACCTCCGGGCTGTTCGCCCATCTCCCCCAGGTAACCGAAAAGCGCCCCGTAGCCCGCGCCGATGTCCCCCTGGATCCTGTCCATGGAAGTGCGAAAACGCTTCCCGACCACGTTCAGAGCCGGCTGCTCCTGTAGTTCTATCTTCCTTTCCATGAGTACCCCCTTCAGCTTAAACGCCGCGATGGCCCGGGAACCGCCTCGCCTGGAGGCGCAGAGCGGCGCAGGAGCCGCGGTCCCCGGCCACATATGGTACATGTTACCCCACCGCGGTGACATATATGCCTCATATGCCTCCGGAACGGGTGGGGCGGGTGACATGCATCACCCGGAACGGACGAGGCGCGTGACCCGCATTCCCCGTGAACGGACGAAGCCCGGGGGCCTGTCACTCCCGCCGCCCATAATGATCGTGGAGGAGTGTGAACGGACACGAGGATGGTATGGCCGTGGAAGTGGAGAAGAAGCTCGAGATACTGGGCGCCGCGGCGCGCTACGACGTCTCCTGCTCATCCAGCGGGGTGAGGAGGGCGGGGCGCAGGGGCGGGCTGGGGGACTGCGCCAGCGCCGGCGTCTGCCACAGCTGGTCCGACGACGGGCGCTGCATCTCCCTGCTCAAGGTGCTCTTCTCCAACCGCTGCATCTACGACTGCGCCTACTGCGCCAACCGCGCCTCCGTATCCCGCCCGCGGGCTTCTTTCACGCCGCGGGAGCTCGCGGACCTGACCATGGACTTCTATCGCCGCAACTACATCGAGGGGCTCTTCCTCAGCTCCGCCGTGTGGGTGAGCCCCGACTACACCATGGAGCGCCTGCTGCTCACGGCGCGCATGCTGCGCGAGGAGAAGGGCTTCAACGGCTACATCCACCTCAAGGCCATCCCCGGCGCCAGCCCGGAGCTCATCCGGCGCGCGGGCGTCTTCGCCGACCGCATGAGCGTGAACATCGAGCTGCCCACGGAGAGGAGCCTGCGCCTGCTGGCCCCCGACAAGAGGAAGGAGGACATCCTCGGCCCCATGGGCGACGTCGCCGAGGGCATCACCGGCAACCGCGAGGAGAGAAGGCGCTTCCGCAAGGCCCCCGCCTTCGTCCCGGCGGGGCAGAGCACCCAGCTCATCGTGGGCGCCACGCCCGAAAGCGACCTGCGTATCGTCAGGCTGGCGGAGGGCCTCTACGGCAGGTACCGCCTCAAGCGCGTGTATTATTCCGCCTTCGTGCCGGTGTCCGAGGACCCGCGCCTGCCCGGACTGGACGCGCCGCCGCTGCTGCGCGAGCACCGCCTCTACCAGGCCGACTGGCTGCTGCGCCATTACCACTTCACCTCCGGCGAGATCCTCTCCGAGGAGCACCCCGACCTGGACGAGGAGCTGGACCCCAAGGCGGGGTGGGCCCTGCGCAACCCGCACTTCTTCCCGGTGGAGGTGAACCGCGCCGATTATGAGTCCCTGCTGCGCGTCCCCGGGCTGGGGGTGAAGTCGGCGAAGAGGATCATCTATGCGCGGCGGGCGCACTCCCTGGACTTCGACGCCCTGAAGAAGATAGGGGTGGTGCTGAAACGGGCCCGCTATTTCATCACCTGCAACGGCAGGTATTTCACCGGCCGCGGGGTGCGCGAGGAGGAGATGCGGCGCGACCTCGCCACCCTGCTGCGGGCGCCGGCGCGCAAGGCGGAGGGCGCGCGCCAGCTCTCTCTCTTCACGGGAGCGGGGTCCCTCGCGGGGGTGGAGGACGCCCTGTCCAGCGCGAGCGGGGAGCTGTGAGCGTGGCGGGGGCGGCAGGCGCTTTCTTTGTCGCGAGAGGGGAGTCCGGGGCGTGACCGGGCTCTACCTCTACGACGGCGGCTTCCAGGGGCTCCTCACCGTTCTGCGGGTATTGCGGGAGACCGGCGCCGAGCCCGCGGACATCCGGGCGGACGCGTCGGCCCTGCAGGCGAGCCTGCTCGACGACGAGGTACGCGTGAAGACGGACGCCGCGCGCGCGGAGCGCTTCTCCCGCGAGGTGTGCGAGCGTATCTCCCCCGGCGCCCTCCGCCGCGCCTTCCGCGCCTTCCTCTCGGAGGAGGACGGAGCCGAGTACGCCATCTACCGCTACCTCCGGTTGGGATGGGAGGTGGGCGATAGCGTGGACGCCCACGTGGGGGACGAATACGTCCACGCCGTGCGCGGCATGAGCCGGCGCACGGGGCACGAGGCCCACCGCATGCAGGGCCTGCTGCGCTTTCGCCAGCTCCAGGGCGGGCTCTTCTACGCCCCCATGCGCACCCGCTGCGACGTGCTCTGCCTGGTGGCCCGGCACTTCCTCGGCCGCATGGGCGATCAGGACTGGATGATCCACGACCTGGGCCGGGAGCAGGCCGCCCTTTGTAGCGGCGGCGAGCTCGGCTTCGTCTCCCTGCCGGAGTTCGACCCGCTCCTGAGCGAAGGGGAGCTGACGTGCCAGGAGATGTGGCGCGACTACTTCCGCAACATCGCCGTGCGCGAGCGGCGCAACCCCCGCCTGCAGCGGAGCCTCATGCCCATGCGCTACTGGCACCTCCTCGTGGAAGAACCCGGGGTCAGCCCTTAACATTCATCATTATGTTATCAAAGCTAACTATCCCGTCGGGCCGTTGGGCTCTTCTAGCTTGACTCATTTCCCCCCGGGTCGCTCCGGCCGACCATTCAGCTTCCGTCGGGGACGGCGGGCAGGATGAGCCGCGACGCCGCGCCCGGGCTGTGCATGAGCTGGATGAAGGACAGGCCCCAATGCGGCCAGATGGTGAGCAGGTCCGCGGTGGCTATCTCCAGCTTGACGCGGCCGCCCTCAGCGAAGCGGTGGTAGCAGGCTTGCATCTCCACGGGCTCATCCGACGTGCTCAGGGTGGTCCAGGTGCGCGGGTCGTAACCCTCGTAGAAGCCCCGGCTGACGAGCGTTTCCGTCCCGTCCGGCGCCACCTCGTACAGCGTCGGGATGAGCTGGGTGAAGGGGGCTGAGGACTGGTAGTAGGCCTCCAGCAGGGGGGCGCCCACGATGGTCAGGTCCTCGGCCAGGGGACCGGAGACGTAGCTGCGCTCGGTCAGGGGTATGGTGAGCAGCCGGAGCTTGATGGGTATCTGCATCGTCTCGCCGCCCATCATCTCGGTCACGTCCTGGTAGAAAGGGAGCGAGATGGAGCCGGTGATGCCCAGGTTTATGAGCAGGTCGGCCCCGGAGCTTGTGCCGTTGGGGGCCGAGGCGGTGAGCATCCCCCCTGCGGCGGAGGCCCCCAGGTAGAGGGACTCGCCCATAGTGCCGGGCAGGGGATAGGAAGAGGCCTCGCCGTAGTCCCCGGGCCCGCGGTAGAAGGATACCGCCGGCGCCTCGTCGGCCCCGTTGTCCTCTCCCTTAAGGTAGTGGTCGAGCCACGCCTCGATCTCGGCGTTCACCCAGTCGTACTCGGCGTTTCCGGGCAGGGGGATGGAGAAGTTGCCCCCCATGCCTCCCACATGCCCGTGGTTGGTGATGATGGCGCGCGCCGGCGCGTCCATGCAGGTGGAGAGGGCCCTCAGGACTTCGTTGGCGTAGAAGATGTCGTCGTTCCACCCCGCTACCATGAGCATGGGGGCCGTGACCGGGTGCTCCACAACGCCGTCGTATTCCTCGTCGCACCAGTAACGCAGGGAGCGCTCGCGCAGGTACTGCCTGCCCTTCTCCACGTCCTCGATCCGGCGCTGCATGGCCGCCCCGGTTATCCAGGCGAGGGTGGGGGTGACGCTGCTGATGGGGGAGGCTAGCTTGAACACCTGGCCGACCAGGGCGGTGAGCTTCTGCCACGCCCCCAGGTCCTCGCGCAGGGCCAGGTTCACGGTGCTGAGCATGAAGCCGGAGATGTTGCCGATGTACGAGCCGGCCACCAGGAAGACGCCCCACAGCGCCTTCGACGCGCCGTTGGGCAGGATGGAGTAGACGAGGTCGGTGCCGCCGTGCATGGGGACGACGGCGCGTATCCTCGTGTCTCCGGGGTCCCCCGGGCGCGGGTCCTTGCGCGGCGCGATCAGGTAGGAGAGGCACCCGCCCATGGAGTAGCCCGTGACGCCCACAACCGGCCCCATCTCGTCCCGGAGCACCGGGAAGCGCCCGTCCTCCGAGACCAGGGTGATGATGTCGCTGATGTCGCGCACCTCGTAGGCGGGGTCCATGCACCCTATCTCACCTTCGGCGCCGAACCATCCCCGCACCGTGAAGGTGACGCAGACGTAGCCGCGGGCGGCGTATTGCGGGGCCGCCCCCTCGAAGAAGGTCTTCTCGCAGTCCCAGGGGTGGATGAAGAGTATCACGGGGTACGTTGTGCCCTGCGCTGCCGCCCCGCCGGAGGGGTAGAAGACCGACACCGGGAGCCTGGTGCCGTCTCGCATGGTCCAGGTCTCATCGACGCGCAGCACTTCGAGGGGTTCTACCTCAACAGCCGTGGTCTCTTTCAGCCCGGCCTCCAGGGTGGCACCTGATTCGGCCGCAGCCCGGGTGGCCGCCCCGGGTTCGGTCTTGACTCCTCGGCCGTCAGCGGGCTCGGCCGCCCCGGGATCTCGTTTCGGAGGCGTCTTGGCGGCCGGGGCGACAACGGTCCCCAGCCCCATGAAGAGAAGAAAGAAAAGGCAAAGATAAACGACGTTCCTGACGGGATAATGACGCAGCATCTCTTCCCCCCTTGTTGAAACCGCGACTTACGTGTGGGAGATAGCCGCTTTTACTGCTGCGTCTGAGTGTGCGTGCGCGTCTTGTATCCCCCGGCAACCCCTCTATATCGAGAAATGTATCACGCCCCACGTGCACAATTCAACCAAATGGGGTCAGCCCTTAACATTCATCATTTTGTTATCAAAGCTAAATAATGCATCTGGCCCATTGAACTCACCGATATTCACTGATACCCCTGCTCGGAGTAGCTTGCCGGGGTGCAGCATGATCCTTTCAGCGGCAGCATCAGATACGATTTCAAGGAGACTTTGGAATATGCTATTCAAAACTATAATTTTAATGTATAATAACACTGACTTATATAAGTTTAATAAGTTTGGTAACTGAGATGGTAAGGCCATTAAGAATCATTTACGACGGCGCGCACTACCACGTGATTTCACGGGGTAACATGAAGCACTTCATTTTTCCCGATGAAGGTGATAAGAAGTATTTCGTTTCTTTGCTCGGAAGAGGTGCCGAAAGATACATGGTGGAGGTCTACGCGTATTGCGTTATGGGAAATCATTACCACTTACTCATACAGACCATAAAAGCGAACCTTCCCGAATTCATGCATTTCCTCGGTTCGTCTTACGCAAGCTACCTGGCAAGGAAGGAATGGAAGGGACACATATTCGCTGGAAGATATAAGGCGATTTGCATCGAAAGAGAAGAGTACTTTCTAGGCCTGCAGAGATATATCCATTTGAATCCAGTAAGGGCGGGTATCACCACGAGGCCGGAGCATTACCCATGGTCGAGTTATGCTTATTTCGTCGGAGATTCCGCAGCGCCCGAATGGCTTTCGAGTGATTGGATAAAGGAATACTTCGGTGCTGAAGAACGGAAAAACAGGAAGGCCTTAAGGGAGTTTATGGAAGAAGGTATCGTCTCGCCGTCCGCATATCCGTGGGATAGAGTCGTGGCTCAGTCGATCCTCGGCAGCGACGATTTCGTGAAGAAAATCCTCGAGAGCCAACCCGTCGCGGACTCTCCAGAGATACTAGGAAGGGGATGTTTCGCCAAACAGCTTACCCTGGAGCAGGTTGAGGAGGGCGTATGCGAGAGGTTTGGGCTGCTGGATCTCACACGTGAGGCTGCAACAAGTAGCGAAGTACTCAGGAGCGCCAGAAAGTTGCTTATCTACCTGGCAAAGGAATACACGGTATCAACTAATCGTCAGATCGGCGAGACAATTGGAGTGAACAATCCCTATGCGGTGGCAAATCAGTATACACGGATTCGAAGGAGACTGCGGGAAGATGCTCGATTCGTCCGCTCATTCGGCCAGGAAGTAAAGATGATAATTGAAATGATAGGTGAAATTACTATTAGCAATGCTAATAAAATGATGAATGTTAAGGGCTGACCCCATACGATGAGGGGGCCCCGTGGGCCCCCTCGATGCTCAGGGCGTGCTAGCCACAGCTCTTATTGCACTTGCAAGTGCCGCCCTTCCGCCTGGGGATCTTCGTGATCCTCACTTCACCACCTCCTTGGTAGTGTGCTGCCTGTAAATATTATACACCGGACGGGGGAGTGGTAAACCGGCAGATGCCAATCCCCGCGCGCGGTTCAGCGGCGTCGCCATGGCTTTCCCATGCGGACGCACATCAGCGGGTCTGGGCCGCCCGGCCCGGCCATCAATTCGGCCCGGAAGCGGCAACCGCCGCCACATTCCGCGAGGACATCGCACTCCGCGCAGGACCCTGCCAGGTGCATCTTCGGCAGCTCGAGCCAGGCGCGCCGCAGGCCCCCCTCGGCGCCGGCTTCCCCGCCGTCCTCCTCACGGTAATAGCCGCACTTCACCAGGCGCCCTCCCGGCTCGACGTTGGCCAGGTGGGCCCCGCAGGCATATCCCGGGGACCCCTCGTGCGCCCCCCAGCCCCATTCCATCTCGAACAGCGGCGCCGCCGCCTCGAGGTCGGGCATGAGCTCGCAGTTCTCCCGCATCCGCCCCCACTCCACGGGGTACTCCAGCGTCCAGGAGCGCACGTCCATCTCGAAAAGGATCTCCCCCAGGCGCTCCAACTCGTGCAGGTTACGGGAATGGATCACCGTTGCCACGGAGACGTCGATGCCCGCCTGCAGGGTGCGCCGCAAGGCCTTGAAAGCATTGCCATAAGAGCCGCCCCCCCTCAGGAAGTCGTGGCCTTCCTCCAGCCCGTCCAGAGAGTATTGTATCTCCCTGAAGTTGAGGCCCCGCAGATCTATCCCTTCCATGAGGGTGCCGTTGGAGATGAGCACGGCGCGGAAGGACCTCTGTGCCAGCTCCCGGTTGAGCAGCTCGAAGTGGGGGTAGAGGAGGGGCTCGCCGCCGGTCACCATCAGGCGCAGCCCGCCCATGTCGTCGAAGTCCTCGATGATCCGCCGCGCCGTCTCCCACTCCAGGTCCGCCGTGCCCACGCCCCCCAGGTAGCAGTGGCGGCAGCGCAGGTTGCAGCGGTCTGTGACCTCCACCATGAGGTAGCGCAGGGAAGGGTTCTCGTTGCGCCCTACGACGATAACCCTCCGCCCCGGCCTGTCCAGGACCTCGAGCACCTCCTCCTCCAGGCAGTAAGCGAGGAAATCCTCCTCGGGCTCGAGCTCTTCCGCCGTATGCGTGCCGTCGCAGCGGGACAGCAATTCCATGGCCTGCGGCGACAACTCGTAGAGCTCGTCATTCTCCACGTCGTAGACGCACGGCATCTCGAGGGACTTCAGGAAGAACCTGCCGCCCAACCTGAGGTAATATTTCCCGGTAGGTCCGCCGTTGTCCGAGCTCATTCCCCGTATACTCCCGGATACGCAACGGCGTGCATCCCCACGACGCTTTTGCCAGATCGCATGCGGAACACCCCCTGGTCCGATATCTCATCCCTTACGGCGGAATCAAGCGCCGGGAACTGGCGCGCTCCGGCGCAGCGCTCGCCCTGAAGCCGCTACCCCAGCTCGCGCAGTGCGCGCTCCAGGTCGAAGGCACCGCGCTCCAGCAATGCCTTGAGCAGCAGGAAGCTGCCGCACTCCTCGTTCTCCTCTTCTCCGTGGTGGTAGAAGGCGCAGTCGGTGCAGAGAAGGGCGCGGAAATCCTCGATGTCCTCCAGGCCGGAGCCGCCCTCCAATATCTCCCGCGCTTTGCTCACGAAACCCGGAAAACCGTCGCTCATGTCGCGATCACCCCTTCCTTGGTCTTCGCGTCTCAACGGATCGATCGGGGTCAAACATCAGTTCAAACCCGGCCTTGCCTAATTCATACATACTCGGGTCGAGCGGTAAAGTGCTTATATCATCATTTCCAAAAGCAGCACCACTCTAAACGAGGTTCCGGGTAGCTGCGCCTATCGCGATGACCAGGACGGCTCGCTCAGGCACGAGGCGAGGCTTGACCCCAATGCCTCCGAGGCGAGGCTTGACCCCAATGCCTGAGGGGTTAATATGAATAGGGTGCCAAGCAAACCGGGCTGAGTAATCGGGGGGTATGCGCATGAGGAGGCGCAGGGGAATACCCTTGGAGGGTGTCTTCGAGCATGCCGGGCTGCTCCTGGTGGGACTCGATGGCGAGGGGCGCATCGTGCACTTCAACGCCGCCGCGGAGAGGCTGAGCGGGTATTCCATCCAGGAGGTGATGGGCAAGCATTTGTGGGACTTCGCCATCGCCGACGACGCGCGCGAGGCCTGTAAGTCTTACCTGCAGAGCTTCAGGGATGGGAGGGTTGTGGACACGCTGGAGCAGTACCTGCTGACGAAGGACGGCAGCAGGAGGCTCATCTCGTGGCGCGCAAGCGCCCTCTCCAGGGGGAAGCGGCGGTCTCCCGTGATCCTCGCGGTGGGCATGGACATCACCGAACGGCGCATAGCGGAGGATGCCATGGCCAGCAGAGAGGGTTTCTTCCGCATGCTCATAGAGAACGCCCTCGACCTGGTCACGGTGCTGGGAAGCGACGGCAGGGTCATCTACGTGGGCCCGGCGGTCAAGCGCCTCCTGGGTTACGCCCAGGAGGAGTTGATCTCAAGGAATATAATCGAATTCATCCACCCGGACGACAAGGTCGCGGCGAAGGCTGGCCTCGACTTCGCCCTCACCCGCGCCGGGATCACCGGGGACATCGAGCTGCGTATCCGGGACAGGGAGGGCGGCTGGCGCATTCACGAGGCAACCTCCTTCAACCTCCTGGACGATCCCCTCGTGAAGGGGGTAGTGATTAACTCGCGCGATATCACCGACCGCAAGGAGGCGGAGGAGGAGCTCTCCCTGAGAAACCGCGAGATAGAGGCGATCTTCCAGGCCCTGCCCGACATCTTCTTCCGCATCGGCGCGGACGGGACCATACTCGATTACGGGTCCGGGCGCTCCACTTACCTTTACGCGCCCCCCGAGGAATTCGTGCGCAAGAAGGTGCGGGAGGTGCTCCCGCCCGAGGTGGCCGAGGTCACCGAGAGGTCGGTACGCGAGGTGATCGAGGGCGGCAAGCCCGTATCCTTCGAGTACGATCTGCCGTTTCCCGGCGGCTCGAGGAGGTTCGAGGCGAGGATGCTGCCGGTGCTGGAGAAGGAGGTCATCACGGTCGTCCGCGACGTCACCGAGCGAGCCGCGCTCATCTCCTCGCTGCTGGAGAGCGAGGAGAACTACCGCGTGACCTTCGAGTCGACCGGCAGCGCCATGGTGGTCCTTGGGTTGGACGGCACCATCCTGGACACCAACCAGGAGATACAGAAGCTCCTGGGATATTCCCGGGAAGAGGTGGTGGGCAGGAAGAAATACATGGAGTTCGTCCACCCCGAGGACCGCGAAAACGTGAAGCGTTACTCGCTGCGGCTCCTCAAAGGCGAGCTGAAGGGCCCAGCGAGATACGAAGCCCGCACCGTGCGCCGGGACGGGAGAGTGCTCAACACCATCATCAACGTCAGCGTGCTCCCGGGAATGGGAAAGAGCGTGGCTTCCCTGGTGGACATCACGGAGAAGAAGAACTACGAGCTCGAGCTGGAGGCCCGGGCTGCCCAGCTCAGGGATTTTCTGGACATCGCCGCCCACGAGCTGCGCCACCCCGCCACCCTCATCGAGGGATACGCCATGACCCTGGCTGATTTCGGCGGCGAGATGAGCCCGGACGAGCTTACCAGGGCGCTGTCGGCGATTGTGCGGAGCGTGGACAAACTCACCGGCGTGGTGGACGACCTGCTCGACGTATCCCGCATCGAGCGCGGGTTCATGTCCCTGGAGCGCGGCGAGCATGACGTGCTGCCCCTGCTCCGCGGCGCGGTTCACGACATGGCCGCGAGGAAGGGCGGCAGGGCGATAGAGATAACCAGCGTGGAGGACCCCGGACCGGTATGGGTGGACCCTGAGAAGTTCACGCGCCTCATGGTCATCCTCCTGGACAACGCCGTGAAATATTCACCCCCCGGGTCCCTTGTCGAGGTGAACCTGGGGATTGACGGAGACAACGCCCTCTTCTCGGTGCTGGATCGCGGAACGGGCATCCCGGACCGGGAGCGGAGCCGCGTCTTCGACCGTTTCTACCAGTCGGACGAGGTGCTCCATCACTCCAGCCCCGGGCTGGGCCTGGGCCTCTACATCGCCAAGCGCATCGTGGAGGCACACGGGGGGAGGATCTGGTGCGAGGCGCGCGAGGTAGGCGGCTCCGCCTTCCGCTTCACCCTCCCGCTGCGCGGGGACGACGCGACCACATAAAGATACCGGGGCGCGTCAGACGATGAACCCCGCCCTCACGCTCGCTTTCGCCGCCTCGGGCCGCGGTCAGGTCTCGATGCCGGCGAGGAACTTGGCGATCTTCTTCCTCTCGCCCAGGTCGTAGGTGCCCAGGATGGCGATGTCCTCCATGATGGGGGAGCCGCCGCCGTGCACGCCCGCGTACTGCATGACGCCCGCCATGGACGAGCAGGAGAAGTCGCTGATCCAGGCGAAGCACTTGTACACGTCCTCGGCGCTCACGCCGTCCGCCCGCATGATGTACTTCTTCACCAGCTCTCCCACCTCGGGGCTGGCGTATTCCTCGCTGTAGGGCAGGGTGGCGGGCAGCCCGCCGGCGACCTCCGCCAGGAGGTCGTACTCGTGGTAGAGGTTGACCCCCGCGTGCTTGCGCGCCACGTTGCAGTAGACCACGTCCGGCATCTGGGTGCCGGAGGGGGTCTTGGTCGACTTCACCGCCGCCGCGATGCCGCACCCGTACACCAGCTCGGCTACGCTGATGAGCTCGGCCAGGGCATGGCGCACGTGCTGCTCCCTCTCGATGCCGTTGTACTCGGCCGCCAGGGCGGTCGTCCCCATGATCACGTCGGACATGGCCGGCTTGCAGCCGGTGTAGGAATGGCGGTGGTAGAGGGAGAAGAGCAGCGCGAGCTGGCCCCCGAACTCCGTCTCGCCGTTGAGGAAAACGCGCTCGTTGGGCACGAAGACGTCGTCGAAGATGGTCAGCGATTCTATCTCGCCCTTGCCGGAGAGCGCCGTGGCCACCTCGGGCACGCGGTCGCGGTACTTCGCGCCGCGGCATACCAGCTTCACGCCCGGCCAGTCGCCGGGGATGCCGAAGGCCACCGCCCAGTCCCCCTCCTCGGGGGTGAGGAAGCGGGTCGGGGTGACGATGATCTCGTTGGCCAGGGGGGCGAAGGAGTTGTGGGCCTTGGCGCCGCGCACCACGATGCCGTCGGGGCGCCTCTCCACCACGCGCAGGTAGAGGTCCGGGTCGGCCTGCTCGTGCGGCCGCCGCTTGCGGTGGCCCTTGACGTCGGTCTGGGCGCAGCAGCCCACGATGTCGTTGGACTGCCAGTACTTAAGATACTCCAGGAAACGCTGGTGGTAATCGGTGCCGTGAGCCTGGTCGCACTGGTAAGTGATGACCGAGAGCGAGTTCATGGCGTCGATGCCCATGCAGCGGGCGATGCAGCCCCCCACCAGGCGGCAGGCTGTGCGCGTCATCTCCTGCTTGGCCAGAAGGTCCTCCACGCTCTGGTGGATGTGGCAGAAGCGGCTGATGGTCTCGCCGCTCAGATGGGACTTCGCGGTGGTCAGTTGCTGCAGCTCCTTGTTATGGGCGAGTTCGATGGTGAGGTCCATGATGTCCGTGCCCGGGAGGTTGTCCCTTCCCAGCACCTCACCCCCCATGTACACGTTGGGCTTCATGGCCTTGAGGCTCTCGTGATATTCGTCTACCGTGCGTATCATTACACTCCCCCTCCAAGACTCGTATTTTGGAAACTTGCTTATTAAGTATAGATGAATTACAATTATCTTGTCAAATATATAGTCTTACTACAGGATAAAGGTAATATTATGGGGAACGACTACAGAAGTAAGGATAAATTCTCGGTCATTATCGATGCAGCCCTTGAGGTTTTCGGCGAGAAGGGATACTACACCGCCACCATCTCGGAGATAGCCCGCAAGGCCGGCGTGTCCGAGGCGACCATCTACGAATACTTCGGCAGCAAGGAGGACCTCCTCTTCGCGATACCGGGCGAGATCACCACCCAGGCCGTGGAATTCCTGGAGGCCATGAGCCCCTATATCAAGGGCGCCGAGAACAAGATAAGGGCCAGCGCCTACGGGTACTTCAACCTCTACAAGAACAACCCCGATTACTCCTCGCTGGTGCTGCTCGACCTCAAGCACAACCGCAAGTTCATGGAGGCCGAGGGGTACCAGGCGGTGAAGCGGTCGGCCGCTCTCATCCTGGATGCCATCGAGGAAGGCGTGCGCTCGGGCGAGTTCGCGGAGGACATCGACCCCTATCTCGTGCGATCCATGATCCTGGGGACCATCGAGCACGTCTTCTTCCGCTGGCACCTCAAGGGCCGCAAGGAGGAGGTCGCCGACTTCATCGACCCCATGCTGGGCATCATCCTCGGCGGGATCAAGCGGGACGGGCAACCGCGCGCCTACCAGATAAACATCACCCTGCCTCCCCAACCCTGAGGCATCGGGGTCAAGCCCCGCCTCGTGCCCCAGGCATCGGGGTCAAGCCCCGCCTCGTGCCTGTAAGACTTGATCGCTGGAGCCCTCTATTCCTCCAGCTTGCCCACCACCGGCATGGCCTCGATGAGGGCGCGCATCCTGGCCGGCGACCGCTCGAGCACCTCGGAGAGGTCTTTGCCCGCGACCGCGTCCAGGTCGCACGGCGCATGGTCCCCCTCCGGCCACTCGTCGGAGCCGGTGACGTCATAGACAACTCCGTCCACCGCCACGTAGGCGTGCCTGCCGTCCTTGCCGTCAAACTCGGCCAGTTCGGCCAGGGTGAAGGCCTCGACCTCGGGCCCCGGGCCCGCGCCCCCGTCGTCAGCGCTCCCGCCGTTCCCCGGCTCCGCCGTCCCGGAGCCGTCGCCGCCGCAGCCGGCCAAGGCCGCGGTCAGCAGGGCGAACAAGAGCAGTGACATGAACACGAACAACGCTCTCTTCATCGTTATACCTCCCGCCGGCTGCCGCCGGGCGCCCCGCCCGGACCCCTCTTGCATGCACCGGCTCTCTGACTATTATCTCCGCTTCCCGCCCCGCTAAACGCCGGCGTGGCGATTCCCGGGATGATGCCTCGCGCAAAGGCCCCATCACCCAGGGTCCACGCGCCGTCCGCGGGCCCCCGGAAACCGGCACGCGAGATTCCCGCCGGGGGGAGAGAAGGTGTTTTCCGCCCGGCGTGGAAGAAACGATTGTGGCGACACCCTATCAAAGGGGGCGAAGGCCTTTGTGCCTGTTAGAGCACGAGATAGACTGCAAAGAATGCCCGTTCGTTACCTGTAACAACCACCCGCTGTTCTACCTGGCCCTTCAGTGCGCCGTGAGAGCGTACGAGAAACGTGCGGCGGCGTCGGCGAGGGCGCGCGGGCGCTGAACGAAACCAAGACTGCGCCCGCCCGGCCATAGCTTCGTCTTGCCCGCACCGCCATCCTCCGGGCACACTCCCTTGCGGTAAGCGCCGGCCCTCCTTGCCCGGAGGGCCCGTTTAACGCCCCCGCTTATGGGAAGAATCATGAGAGGAAACGCCGTATAACACGCTGAAGACAACGGAGGTGATCGCGTGGGGGACCCGGAGAAAGAGCGCGATGCGATGCTGGAACTGCGGGATCTCGCCGTGGCGGTCGATGGCAGGCAGATCCTCAGCGGCATCGACCTCGAGATAGGGTACGGCGAGACCCACGTGCTCTTCGGGCCGAACGGATCGGGGAAGACCACGCTGCTCATGGCGCTCATGGGCTTCCCGCGCTACCAGGTGACCGGAGGCGCCATCAAGCTCAACGGCGAGGACATAACCTCCCTCCCGCCCGACGAAAGGGCAAGGCGCGGTATCGGGATGATGTACCAGAGGCCGCCCACGGTGAGGGGCGTCTCCCTGCGGCAGATGGTGAGCATCTCCTCCCGCGACGACCTGGACGTGGCATCGCTCGCCGGGGAGATGAACCTCGAGGAATTCCTGGAGCGCGACGTCAACCACGGCTTCTCCGGCGGCGAGATCAAGCGCTCGGAGCTGCTGCAGCTCCAGGCCCAGAACCCGGACCTGGTGCTGCTGGACGAGCCGGAGTCCGGGGTGGACATGGAGAACCTGCAGCTGGTCGGCAGGGCCATCCGCCGCCTGCTGCAGAAGGACCTGGTCAGGAGGCGCAGCAAGAGCGGCCTCATCATCACCCACACCGGCTACATCCTGGACTACGTGGAAGCCGACCACGGCCACGTCCTCTGCAACGGCACCATCGTCTGCTCCGGCAACCCGCGGGAGCAACTTGAGGGGATTCGCCGCTACGGTTTCGAGGAGTGCGCGACATGCACGCGCTAGAGGAGATCAGGGAGAGGGCGCGGGCGGCCGCCGCGAAGCCCGCCCTCTACGGCGCCGACCTCGACCCGTGCGAGTACACCGCCGAGGCTGGCGAGTGCGGGTACGTCGAATCCCTGGACCAGCTCGAGGAGCTGGGAGCAGAGGAGCTGGCCCGGGCTGGCGTGGAAATAAGTGGCAAGGAACGCTCCGGGTCCTACGTGCAGATAGACGGCAGCGTAGTGCACAGCAAGGCCCTGGAGAAGGGCCTGGAGGTCCTGGGCTGCCGCGAGGCGCTGGAGAAGTACGACTGGCTGTGGGACTACTACTGGAACGCCGTCGCGGTGGACGCGGACAAGTACACCGCCGACGTGGAGCTCAACCCCTTCGAGGGGTATTTCATGCGCGCCATGCCCGGATCGCGCACCATCTACCCACTGCAGGCCTGCCTGTATATGCGGGAGCCCCGCTTCGTGCAGAGGGTGCACAACATCATCATCGCCGAGGAGGGGTCCGAGCTGCACATCATCACCGGCTGCGCCAGCAAGCACGATATAGAGGCCGGCCTGCACCTGGGCGTATCGGAGTTCTACGTCAAGAGGAACGCGAAGCTGACCTTCACCATGGTGCACAGCTGGGCGGAGGGCATGGACGTGAGGCCGCGCAGCGCCGTGGTGGTGGAGGAGGGCGGCCTGTTCATGAACAACTACATCGCCATGGAGGCGGTGCGCAGCCTTCAGACCTACCCCACCTGCCGCCTGGTGGGCGAGGGGGCGACGGCGCGCTTCAATTCCATCATGGTGGCCCAGCCGGGGAGCGAGCTGGACGTGGGATCGCGGGTGGTCCTGGGCGCGCCTGGGTGCAGCGCCGAGATAATCTCCCGCGCCGTCACCAGGGGAGGGAACATCGTGGCCCGGGGCCATCTCAAGGGCGAGACCGGCGGGATCAGGGCCCACCTGGAATGCCATGGCTTGATCCTCGAGGAGGGCGGCGCCATCCTGGCGGTCCCCGAGCTGGAGGGGCACCATCCCGACGTGGACATGTCCCACGAGGCGGCGGTGGGCAAGATCGCCCAGCAGGAAGTGGAGTATCTCATGTCCAGGGGCCTGAGCGAGGAGGAGGCCACCGCCGCCATCGTGCGCGGCTTCCTCAACGTGAAGATAGAGGGGCTGCCGCCCCGCCTGGAGCAGGAGATGAAGAGGATGATGGAGATGTCCAGGCGGAAGGCGCTGTAGGGGAAGAAAGGCGGACGTCATCACGCCCCGGGGCGTTTTAGGTTAGACTCTAGGCATGGGACTATTCGATCTATTCCGCAAGAGGCCCGGCGAACAGGCAGTGGTCTTCGCGGGCGGCCGCATCGAGGCGGAACTCGTAATGGGTATGCTCCGGGAGGAGGGTTTCCACCCCCGGGAATGGGCCGACCTGCCCGCCCCGGCCTACGCGGGGCCCATCGGGGCCGCGCGCATCGTCGTGCCGCCCGAGGAGGGCGGGGCCGCGAAGGCGTTCCTCGCCGACCTCGAAAGATCCGCGCGGGAGGCGGAGGGAGACACGGCCGCGGCGGAGGCGACCCCGGGAGCGGATCCCGAGAGCGGCGAAGGGGCGGGAGAGCGCCCCAGCCGCGGCTGCCCCCCTTAATGCATTGGCGACCGTCGGCCGATAGAATCCAATATGGCTTTTTCGTGGATACCGGACGATACGGGAGGTGTACATGATGTCATTGACGCGCAGGGTGATGGTCCTGGCGGTGCTCGCCGTTCTTTCCGCCATAGTCCTGGCCGTCGTCCCGGGCTGCGGCGGAAGCGGCAGCAGCGCGGAGGCTCAGGAAGATGATTACCGCAGGGGATACGAGGACGGCGTCAAGGCCGAGAAGGCGAAGTGGAGCGACCAGAAACTCCAGCTGGCCCGCAACATGATAGAGGAGCAGGAAGCCAGCCAGGAAAACATCACCAGGCTGCTCGGCGGCGAGGTGGCGGACGTCACCGTCGACGAGGTCAGCATCGACGGCGATACCGCGCTGGTCAAGATAACCGCGAGGTTCAAAGACGGGACCAACGTACCCGGCACCGTTGACCTGGTGAATATCGACAACATGTGGTATATGCAGAAGGTCACGGCGGAGCGGGGGAGCACCCCGAGCTGAGATCAAGGCGAGCGCGTCGCCGGACTGAGAGCCCCCTTTGGAGCTGAAAGATTATATAAACGTAATCTGGAAGAGGAAGTGGTGGGTCATCGCCTCTATCGTGCTGGTGACCGCTGCCGCGCTGCTCTTTTCTTTTTTCCTGCAGGAGACCGTATACCAGGCCTCGTCGTGGGTGGTGGTCAAGGAGAAACCGCTGGAGAGCAGCGTCCTCCAGGAGACCATCAGCGAGCTGTCGAGCCAGCCGGAGAGGTCGCTGCAGACCCATGTGGAGCTGATCAAGACCAAGGAGATGGCGGGCAAGGTCGCGGAAGCCCTGGAGCTCGACCTCACACAGCAGGAGCTCATGGCCAGGATAAGCGTCGAGCCCTTGAGCAACACCAACATCATCGTGATCAAGGCCGCCGACCATTACCCCGAACGGGCCAGGGACATCTCCAACCAGTACGCAATCGCCTACCAGGAATGGAGGCGCTCGGAGAACGTCAAGGAGATCTCCAAGGCCAGGGGGGAGGTATGGGAGGTGCTGCAGGCCACCAAGGACGAGGCCATAGAGCTGTCGCGCGAGATCGAGGCGCGTTTCGGCAACCAGGCTATCCCCGAGGAGCTCAAGGTCGAGCAGCAGATAGCCTACAGTTATTACGTGGACCTGCAGCGCATGTACCGCGAGCTCTCCATATCGGAAGACCTCATGTCCGGCGGCCTGGAGGTCATCGTCGACAGCGACGCGCCCTCCAGCCCCGTGAATCCCCGCCCGGTGCGCAACGGCGTGCTCGCCTTTTTCCTGGGGGCCATCCTCGGGCTGGGCCTGGCCTTCCTGGTCGATTACCTGGATGACACCATCGAGACACGGGAGGAGGCGCAGCGCCTCTACGAAGCGCCGGTCCTGGGAGAGATCCCGCGCTCCCGCGAACTCGAGGGAGAGCAGCGCCGCTCCTCGCTGGTGATGGTAACGGAGCCCAAGTCCCCCATAGCCGAGTCCTTCCGTGCCCTGCGCACCAACATCCAGTACGTCAACTACGAACGCCAGCTCAAGGCGCTCATGGTCACCAGCGCCGGCCCCGCAGCGGGAAAGACCTTCGTGCTGGCCAACCTCGCTGTATCGCTGGCGGAGGCCGGCCACCGCGTGATCGTGATCTGCTGCGATATGCGCCGCCCCACCCTGCACGAGTTCTTTCACCTCAGCAACGCCGTGGGGCTGTCCACGGTGCTGGTGGGGAAGAAGACCTTCGAGGAATCCTTGAAGAGCTCCGGCAAGCGCAACCTGCAGGTGCTCACCAGCGGCCCCCTGCCGCCGAACCCATCCGAGCTGATAGGCTCTCGCCGCATGAACGAGCTGCTTGCCCAGGCGAAGTCCATGGCCGACTTCATCCTCATCGACACCCCTCCGGTGCTCGCCGTCTCAGACGCGGCCGTCCTCGCACCGCGCACCGACGGGGTGCTGGTGGTCTGCGGCATGGGCAGCGCCAAGCGGGACGAAGCCCGCAAGACCCGCGACATGCTGCAGCAGTTGAAGAGCAACCTGGTGGGGGTGGTGCTCAATTACACGGAGGAAGCCAGGAGCTACGGCTACTATTACCACTACAACCACACCGCGAAGTAACGGGCGTCCGCTGCGCCGGGCCTAAGCTCGCGCGGTCCCCATGACGATATATATCAGCAAACGGTGTTGTCGCTGTGCTATATTTTTACAGAGGTGGCGCGGGGCCATGAGAAAGGTGGTTTGGATGCGAAAGATTGTCGTCATCCTCGCGGTGGTCATGCTGTGCGCCGGGGGCGTGGCAGTGGCTGCCTGGAGGATAATGGATGACGGGGGAGACGAAAATACCGCGCTAGGGGGCGCGGAGGCCGCGTCCTTCAAATCCGAGCTCGAAGAGGCGGCATCTGTGGAGGATGCGGAGGCGGAGGGCAGCGCCTCGAGCGCGGACAGTGCCGCGGCCGCGAACCCCGGGACAGCCGCGCAAGATATTATCACCGGCGAGGATTTCGCCTATGCCACCCCCGATCAGCGCTACGTGACCGAGACCCAGAGGCACCAGAACTTTTTCCTCGCGGTCGCGGAGGGGAGGGTGAAGCGCCTGGAGGTGATGAGGACCGACGTCCGCCCGGTCGGGGACCCCAACACCTCCTACATCTATTTCACCCTCATCACCGACACCGGCACCAGCACCGGCACCTTCGTGATGAAATACTCAGGCGGCATATGGAGGATCGCGGCCATCAACCAGCTCCTGGGCGACCTCGACGGCGGCACCAATTACATGGTTCCGGGCAGCTTCGAGGGTACACTGAGGCGCGAGGTAGTGGACCTGCAGCCCTTCCTCGCCAAGGTGGCGGAAGGCCGCCTCGCCTACATGGAGGTCCATACCGTCAACCGGCCGAGCGAGAGCGAGAGCATATTGACCGGTATCGTGGTGGGGAAGAGCGGAGTCTCGGTGCCGGCCGAGATGCGCCTGAGCAAGGACTACGGCATCTGGCATCTCACCTATATCACGGACCCATCCTGACCAGGTGCGAGTGGCCGCTGCCCGGAGGTGCGCATGAAGGGATCGCTTATCGGGGGTAGAAAGAAGCCGGCAAGGACCACCCTTACTCTCTTCGCCGCCCTCGCGGTCTGCATGGCCCTTTTTCCCGCCTCGATGGCGCAGGGGGTACAAGGCGAAGTCGAAGCGGTGACGCCGGAGATAAAGGCGGATCCGCTGGGCAGGCTCCCTTCCACCCCCGAGGAAGCTCACCAGCGCCTCGCTTCCCGCGAAAGCCCGTGGCCTGACGGGGAAGGCGCAGAGGGAGATTTCGAAGCTGCCGGCGTGCGGCCCGGGCTGTTTGTCGCCATCCCCTTCGACACCGTGGAGGGATTTACCACCAATGCCAACTCGGATGTGAGGGTCGAGCTTTGGCGTGGAGCGACACATCTGTACGACATAACCACCAAGACCAACAACGACAGATGGTTCTATGCGAGTTTTTACGATGTGGGCAGGAACATACAGTCGGGAGACTCGATCAAGGTGACTGACCTGGCAGACATGGCTACCGTAACCGTAAACTGTACGCTTACGGGCAGCGTGAATATGACCAACAAGAGGGTCTCCGGAAGTGCACCTACGGGCAACCAGGTTGACGTCTATCTCAAGACCCCCAACACCTACTACGTCCCAAGCACCTACTACGGCGATACCCCGCCGTGGGTGGCGCACCGCAGGGTAACCGCCTCCGGAGGTGCGTATGTCGCGGACTTCACCGGCACCAGTATCCGTAACGGCGACGTGGCATATGTCTATTCCACCAACACCGGGGATCACGTGGTGATGAACATCGCCAGGACCGGCCCCATCCTGGTGGTCTATCCCCAGTACGACGAGGTCATGGGCTTCTACGATCCGGGCGCAAGCGTGACCGTAAAGGCGGGGACCGCCACCTAGGCCGTGGGTACGGCCGGCGAAGGCTTCTTCGACGCCTGGTTCATGGACCACGATATCGTCCCGGGCGAGCAGGTATCGTCCGGCAGCCTGGGCACCCCCCGCTCCATCACCGTGGGGGATGTCGCCGCGACCGCGGATCCCATCACCGATGTGGTCCGGGGCTTTGCGCCGCCCGACCGGCCCATGCGCATCACCATGAACACCTACCGCGGCCCGGTGATGGTGGAGCTGCGCAGCGACGCCTCGGGCAACTACGCTTACGATTTCACGGGCACCTACGACATCTCCGGCATCGAGGTCTACAACGTGGCCTGGTACAACGACGCCGGCGACTGCGTCGTTTACGAGTTCTTTACCTACAGCTGGTTCCTGCCCGAGGGATACACCGGGCCGGGCTTTGACGAGTGGGTGCTGGTGATGAATCCTGGCGCCAAGATCGCCCAGGTAAGGGTGGTTTTTCAGACCCTCGCCGGCCAGGTGGAGGGGCCGCTCATTGACGCCCGGCCGGGCTCCCGCGTCACGGTGCACGTAAACCAGTGGACGCCCATGAGCCACGTCTCCACCATGGTCACCGCTATCGACGGCGCCTCCATCATGGCGGAGCGCGCCATGTACATGTACGAGACGGTCGACGGTAAGTGGGGCTCCCACGATTCCATCGGCATCCTTTCGCCCAGCCCGGTATGGTACCTGCCCGAGGGGGCTACCTACTTCGGTTTCGACCAGTGGGTGCTCATCCAGAACCCCAACAACGTCGCGGTGCGCACCAGGGTGCAGTTCCTGGAGAGGGGAGGGGTGGCCGAGGAATTATACGTGGATATCGGCGCGACGAGCCGCTACACGGTGCACGCCAACGAGTTCGTCCCCGATACGGAGATATCGACGCGGGTGGAATCCCTGACCGAGGAGAACGGGGAGGTCCTGCCGGTGTTCGCCGAGCGCGCCATGTACATGGCGACAGCGGATGGCAAGGTCGGCGCCCACGATTCCATCGGGCTCTCCACCCCGGCGCCGGAATGGTATCTGCCAGAGGGGACCACCCGACCGGGCTTCGACGAGTGGGTGCTGGTGATGAACCCCAACCTGGCCGGGACCACCGTGCGGGCTACCTTCCTCACGCCTGACGGGGTGGGAGGCACCTACGAGATGTATATGTCGGGCAATTCGCGCGGCAGCATCCACGTCAACGACTACGTCGTGGGCCAGGACGTATCCACCGTGGTGACCTCCCTGGAAGGGGCGGGCATCCTGGCGGAGCGTGCCATGTATATCAACACCGCGGACGGCAAGAGGGGCGCCCACGACTCCATTGGCGCCTATCAGACCAGCACCTACTGGTACCTGCCGGAGGGTACTACCCGCCCCGGCTTCGACCAATGGGTCCTGGTGCAGAACCCCAATGATGCTCCCGCGGAGGTAAGGGTGACCCTGCTGGGGCCGGACGGCCCGGCGGCACAGACCGGCTTTATCATGCCGGCCAACAGCCGCAGGACGGTGCACGTGAACGAGATGGTCGACAACCTGGACGTGTCCACGGTGGTGGAATGCATCGGAGCCAGCCCGGTGTGCATACTGGCCGAGCGCGCCATATACATGTGGACCGCCGACTTCAAGCAAGGCGCCCACTGCTCCATCGGCGTCCCTGCCCTCTAGAGGCATTGGGGTCAAGCCTCGCCTCGTGCCTCAGGCATTGGGGTCAAGCCTCGCCTCGCAGGCATTGGGGTCAAGCCTCGCCTCGTGCCTCGTGGTGGCGAAAGCGTTAGAAGCGGCGGCGTCCCTTGTACATATGCAGGGGCATGTAGGCCAGGCCGCGGGCGCGCGCGAGGGGCGTGTCGGACAGCATGAAGAACAGCAGGTTCGCGGGGGTGTAAGAGCGGGACCTGTGGCCGGGCAGGGCCTGGACCGGCAGGGCACGATGGAAAGCCTTCATCGCGGCGTAGGAGGGGAGCACGGAAGCAAGCGTGCCCGCGGGGATGGAGAAGCCCTCGTTCATCTCGGCCAGGTAACGCAGACCGGGGCCCACGAAGCTGCATACCTTCCAGCGCCGACACCATCCTTCCAGCGCCTCCCAGTCCACCTCGTGCCTTCGCGTTATCTCCAGGACGTCGCGGAACTTGATCAGCCGCGCGTAGCGGTGGTTCACCGCCGCGTCGAGCAAGGTCGTGATCACCAGGTGCTCCGGGCTCATGGCCCATGAGGGCATCCCCTCCAGCTCCACCGGGGCCGCCTCGGCCTACAGGTCCTCCGCGCGGAAGGCGGTACGGCGTTCGTACTCCTCGGGCCAGTGCATGCCGACGTGTATGTCGATCTCCATGGCGGTCTCGCTTCCTTCTACGGGCAGCGAGTACACGGTGCAAGCGGGGGCGGGGACGGAGGCGGGACGCCCGGGGGCGGGGGTGAAACCGGCCGCGAGCAGGACGTCGTTAAGCGCCGCCAGTGACGAACGCTCCACCAGCAGGTCAAGGTCCTTGAAGGTGCGGGCACCCTTCCTCTCGAAGGTGGCGGAAGCGAGATAGAACCCCTTGAGCGGGATCGCGCGGATACCGGCTCTATCCAGCGCGCCCAGTGCCTTCAGCGCACCGTAGTGGATGAGGGCGGTGCGAGCCATCTCCCGGGCATGGACCCGCGACCACCTCTCCAGGAGTTGCGGCGGCAGGGTCAAAGGGAAGCCCGATGCGGAACAGTCCACGGCGACCGTGTGCAGGAGGGATTCCATTTCATGGTAGGCGGCGTTCTCCTCCAGCCTGCCGGTCTCACGGACGTCGACGTCCGACGCCGACTCCGCGATGCGGCTGGCCCGTACCGCTTCCCCGTAGCGGTAGGCCACCGCGTCCAGGAGGAACGTATCGGCGCGGTCATCCGCGTGCATCTGCGCCCCGGGTTTCAATCCTCCCCGGGCATGTTTTGTGGGCACTTTGCCGCCGGCCTTTCGTTTCCCCCCACTCCATCAAAACCGTATATTGAGTCCCTACGGGGAATCCGCGGGGATGATACACCCACCATTTATTTCCTACTGTGGTTTACGTCATATGCCCTGGAAATATGAGAGAAAATCTGGAAATAGGTAACTTGGGGCGCGAACGGCGCCGCCGGGGGGGTGAAAGGCTGCTTCGCTGACAGGCGGTAAGTAATGAGAGGGCTTTCGATTGCCGGGACGGCCGGGCGCCGCTTGCGGACAAATGCGGCACTGCCTGTCCGGTTCCGCGTGCGTCCGCCGCTGCCCCTGAAAACCCCCATGGTTTATACTTGGTGCATGAAAGAGACACAACAGTCCTGGTTGCTCGAGATGTGGAATATAAAGGTAAACAAGTGGCGCGAGGCGGTACGCGTCTACGCGCGTTCCGGTGCCGCCCTGCTGCGCGCCTTTATCTCCCCGGCGCTGGAGATGCGCGGGCTGGAACGCCGGCTGGCGGGAAGGCGCGGAGCGTGCGAGGAAGAGGTGCTGCGACGTAGCGGCAAATGGTTCGCCCTCCTGGACAAGGCGGGCTTGCGGCCGTCCTGCCTGGTGCGCTCGCTGACCCTGGCGCGCGTGCTGCGCGAGGAAGGCCACGATGCCCACCTGGTTTTCGGCGTGCGCTCAGGCAACGGAGACGTGGAGGGACATTGCTGGGTCGCGGTGGACGGAAGGCCCCTCACCGAGGCGCCGCGCAGCTTCAAGGAGCTGAAGAATGGTTAAGAAAGCAGGTGGCGCGCCCGGGCTCGGCCCGCTGTCCAGGCTCCGGCGCGTCGAGGGCGTAGCCTGGCGGGTGATCGGGGAAGAGGCGGTCCTGGTCAACGTGCGCAGCGACGAGGTCATGCACCTCAACAGCGCCGCCTCGTTCCTGTGGTCCAGCCTGGACGGAAGGGCGTCGCTCGAGGAGATAGCGCTGTCCATGACGGGGCAATACGACGTGGACGCCGACACGGCGCTGTCCGACAGCGTGGCATTCGCGTCAGAGCTCGTGGAACAGGGAGCGGCAGAGGTTGTCGAGCCGGGCTAGGACCTACCTCATCGCCGGGCTGCGCCTGAAGATAATCTCGTCCGTGGGGGAAGCGGCCACCTTTCTGCCGCCAGTCATGGACGCTTTCGTCACCTCGGGGACGGAGGCGGCCGACCTCACCATAACCCTTTACTACGACGAGGAGGCGCAGGCCGACCCCCTGCGCCGCTTCTTTCCCCCGCAGTTCATGATGGAGATCCGCGACGGCGGGTTTTCCTTCGACGGCATGGAGGGCAGGAGAAAGCGCCTGGGGCTTGTATCCGCCGGGTGCGCCGGCGCGGAGATGGGGCTTCCTCTCCTGGACACCGCCTGGCGCATTAGCGAGGAAGAGGAGGCGTTGCGGGAAGCCCTGCAGGCTTTCGTGCGGGCCTGCCTGCAGTGCCGCCTCCTGCAGGAAGGCGGCACCCTCGTGCACGCCGCCGCTATCGACTGGGAGGGGGACGGTTTCGCGTTCGCCGGCCATACCCGGGCCGGCAAGACAACCCTCAGCCGCGGTTTCGCCGCGGAGTGCGTGCTGGGGGACGACCTGGCGGCGGTGGGCAGGGGCCCGCGAGGCTTCACGCTTTACGGCACGCCCTGGCCGGGGAGGGAAGGGGGGATAGTCGCCTACGGAGGGGTGCCGCTGCGGGCCGTATTCAACCTCCACCCCGAGATGGACACCGGCCTCTATCGCCAGTCTCCCGGGGAGGCCCTGGCCGACCTGGCCGCGAACGCGCCCCGGCTCGGGTACGGTGGAGAGGAAAGCAAGCTCCTGGGAGTATTTTCAAGTTTGGTCGAGACCGTCCCGATATACAGATTGAGCTTGAGACTGGGCGATGACGCAGCTGTCTATCTGCGGCGTGTCTCGGCGGAGGAAGGTGAAGGGCAATGGAGAAGACCGACCTAGAATTCGTGGACAGGATCTTCCAGGAAAGCGTACCGTATTCGGGCAGCCTGGAATTGACCCACCGCTGCAATCTCGCCTGCCGGCACTGCTACCAGTTTTCGCCCGGGGACCGGAGCGAACTGGGCACTGGGCAGTGGATGAAGGTCATGCAGGAACTCGCTTCGGCCGGCTGCCTTTTCCTGGCCTTCACCGGGGGGGAGCCGCTCTTGCGCGAGGACCTGCCGGAGCTTATCCGCGCCGCCGCCGCCATGCGCTACGCGATCACCCTGCAGACCAACGCCGTGCTCCTGGGGGAGGCCGATGCCCGCATGCTGGGGGATATGCCCACGGTGAGGGTGGACGTGAGCGTCTACGGTGCAAGGCCGGAGACGCACGACCGCCTGACGGGCATGCGGGGCTCCTTCGCCGCAACGCGCCGCGCCCTGGAGCTGCTGCGCGAAAACGGGGTCCCGGTGCTGCTCAAGGTCACGGTCGGCGACTTCAACTTCGGCGAGATCGAGGACATCGCGCTCATGGCCGACGGCCTGGGCGTCAAGGCCGTGTTCTCGTCCCTTATCTTTCCCCGCAACGACCGCGACGCGGCGCCCACCTCGCTGCGCCTGGAGGACGCGGAACTGGAGCGCTTTATAGATTTCGACGCGCGCTACATGCTGGACAACATGGGCGAGCTCATGGGGGTCGATGCGGGGGAGCTGGCGTACCCAGACCTTGTCGACTACCTTCACAAGTGCGCCATAGACCCCGCCCGGGTGCGGAGCGAACATCGGCGCTACTGCGGCGGCGGCAGCACCGTGTTCGCCATCAATCCCTACGGGGACGTATATCCTTGTGTCGCCTTCCCCCTTGTGGTAGGAAATATCTTGCAGTATAGTTTCGTCGAGATATGGAAGAAATCTCCGGAGCTTCTGCGCCTCAGGGCCCAGGAGGACGAGCTTCCCCGGGAATGCAGGGAGTGCGACCTCCTGGACAGATGCGCGATATGCAGGGCGCTGTCTTTCCTCGAGGGAGGAGAGGCGATGGCCTTCAGCAGGGAGAGGTGCAGGCAGACACGTGCTCTAGTAAAGGTGCTCGCGGATGAAGGATGATTCAGGCGACAGGAAGGCATACGAGAAGCCGCAGATGAGCGTGATGCGCATAAACCGCTTCTTCTTCGGCTCATGCATGGAATTGTGGCCAAACTGTTATTCGCAGTACATGTTCGTGTCGGGCGCCGCGTCGTGCCGCTGAGCGCGTGCCGCGCCGCCATTGGCGGTATCCCCTGAACCTCTCGACATTTCCCGCACGGGAGCGGCGCTGTTCACCCTGGCAGAGCAGTCCGCGCCCCCGCCCCCCATGCGGTGTCCCTCCCGGGTGATCGGGTATTAACCGGCGCCCCACCCACCCC
>MTKY01050671.1_pt1 | contig 66296 bp, 58 predicted proteins | sample 1042731 | NCBI WGS metagenome assembly MTKY01 (sample SAMN06212206, study PRJNA360538) | anaerobic digester metagenome | biome: Wastewater treatment plant; material: sludge; isolation source: anaerobic digester fed with sludge from wastewater treatment plant | place: Denmark: WWTP Soeholt ...
GCGGGCAGGACGCCATCCGTATCGTCTTCCGCGCGACGGGAGAGGCGATCGCCCAGGCGGTCGCGCCAGGGGGTTGAGGGCGAGAGCGGCGGCGGTCGGGGAGGCCCGGGGACCAGGGGCCGCGCGGGGCCTCGGGGGCGCGGCGGGAAGGCTGGTGCCGGGCGGTGCGAGGGTATCATCGCGGAGCGACGTATTAGTCTTCGAGGTTTGTGGAACATGTATTTGCATACCCGGATACTAAATCTATATATTGTTCATGTCAGTCAAATCTCGGCATACCCGACGGCAGCAGGGCGAATCGGCTAATCTGAGGAGGGATACGTATGGCATTGACCTACGGCACCGACGAGTGGAACCAGGCCTACGACGCGCTGGTGAAGGAACGGCTGGACAGCCAGTCCAAGCCCTACGTCATGGGCACCCCGGAATGGGTCAAGCAGTATGAGGAGCTTATCCAGAACGACGCGGAGTACAAGGAGGCCGCCAAGGACTGGGAGGGCTCGGTGGTCATCAAGATCCTGGCCAAGCCGGACATCGGGCTGGACAAAGACCTCTACATGTTCATGGACCTCTGGCACGGCGACTGCCGCTTCGTGAAGATCGTTCCCGCCGAGGTCGGCGAGGCCGGCGATTTCGTCATCACCGGCGAATACGATCGCTGGAAGGCGGTCATGTCCAAGGAGCTGGACACCATCAAGGGCATGATGCAGGGCAAGCTCAAGCTCAAGGGAGACCTGCCCACCATCGTGCGCGCGGTGAAGGCGGCGTCGCGCCTGGTGGACCTCTCCGCCATCACGGAGCCGAGGTTCCCCGACGAGCTCGATGAGGCGGGTACCGAGGATCTGAGGGCTCTTCTCAAGAGGGCCGAGGACGAGCTCGGCATTTAGTCGAAGCCCTCGGGGAATAGCTCTTGCGAGTTCCCGGGCCTATGCCCGGGAACTCGTTGCCGAACGGTTCGCCGGCGCCATGGGGTGCCAGCGCGGTTTTCAATGCGACTTCCCGGGGAGAGGGTCCCCGGGTCAACCGGAGGAGGTACTCATGGCCTACGACACGGATCTGTCATTCATCTACAAGAACCCCACGCGGATAGTCTTCGGCGTCAACTCGCTGAGGGACCTGGCCGCCGAGTGCAACGAGCTCAAATGCTCCAAGGCTTTCCTGGTCACGGACAAGGGGCTGGTCGAGGCGGGCCTGGCGGAGAAGGTGGAGGCGGCCCTGGGCAAACTGCACGTGGGCACCTTCGATGAATGCCCGCAAGACTCCGGCGTTCACATCGTGAACCAGGCCGCGGACATTGCCAGGGAAAAAGGCGCCGACATCCTCGTGAGCCTCGGGGGAGGAAGCGTCATAGATACGGCCAAGGGCGTGGCCATCCTCCTCAAGGAGGGGGGGAAGCTCGAGGACCACTACGGGCTGCAGCTGTTCACCCGCCCCCAGACACCCCACATCGCCATCCCCACCACCGCCGGCACGGGGAGCGAGGTGACCTGGGCCTACGTCGTGAAGGACTGGGAGAAGAACCAGAAGATACTGTGCGGCGACGACCATATCATCCCCAACACGGCGATCCTCGATCCCGTGCTCACCCAGGGCTTGCCGCCCAGGATCACCGCCTTCACCGGCATGGACGCCCTCACTCATGCCATCGAGGCCATACATGCCCTGCAGGCCGAGCCCATCACCGACATCATGGCCTTCGGCGCTATCCGTCTGATCGTCCAGTACCTTCCCACCTGCGTGGAGAGCGGTGACGACCTCTTTGCCCGCGGGCAGCAGCAGATAGCCGCGACCACGGCCGGGATCGCCTTCTCCAACGCCCAGATCGGGCTGGTGCATGCCGCGGCCCATTCCGCGGGCGCGCTATACGGCGTGCCACACGGGCTTGCCAACTCCATCCTCCTGCCCCACGTGATGAAGTACAACATGGACGAGTGCGCGGACCGCTACGCCCTGGTCGCCGACGCCATGGGGGTCAAGGAGAGGGGGATGGGGGACGAGGAGGCCACCCTGGCGGCGATAGACGCCGTATTCGCGTTGAGTAAGAGGATCGGCCTGCCGCAGAAACTCAGCGAGGTGGGCGTGGAGGAATCGGGCCTGGGGCAAGTGGCCGAGCTCTCTCTCTCCGATGGGGCCATCGTCTACAACCCGAAGCTCATCTACGAGTCCGAGCAGGTGATGGAGGTCCTGAAGGAAGCCTACTGAGAAACCCGCCCCCATGGGGACCGCTGGCTGGAGTGCATCAAGGAGGTAAGAGATGGCGGACGTGAAGCTTGCGCCCGGCGCCGAGGAGGTGGCCATGGCGGTCATGATCTCGGACATGCTCAAGGCGAACATCGAGAAGCCCGAGAAGCTGAAGGACTTCAACAAGCTCAAAGCGCGTGTTTACATCCAGGCGAAAGACGCCGAGACCGAGATGACCATGGTCTTCGACCGCGGGAGTCTCACCGTGTACGGGGGCAAGGAGGGAAATCCGGACATCTCCATCATCACCGACGCCGCCACCCTGCTCGATCTCGCCAATATCAACATCAAGTACGGGATGCCATGGTATTTCGACGAGACGGGCATGGCGGTGGTCAAGAAGCTGCTGAAGGGCGAGCTGAAGCTGCAGGGCATGCTCACCCATTATTTCGCCCTCAACCGGCTGACCAAGATAATGTCATTGAACTGAGACCCGACGCACGCGGCGACATCAAAGTGGGAGGAAACGCGGCGTGCGGGACCCGGGGGCCCGCTGCAGGTTTGGCGGGCTTTGCCGCCGTCCGCGCGCCAGGTGCAGAATGAGGTGATGACTATGGCTTTCGGCAACATGGGCAAAGCCCTGGAGGTGGACCTGACCTCAGGCACGATGTCCGAGTTCGAGATCGACGAGGCAACATACCGGGACTACATCGGGGGCGCGGGCCTCGCGGCCAGGCTGCTCTTCGACCGCGGCAACCTGGATGCGGGTCCCCTGGACCCGGACAATCTGCTCATCTTCGCCACGGGGCCGCTCACCGGCATAGGCTTCTCGGGCTCGAGCCGCCTCTCGGTGGGGGCGCGTTCGCCCCTGACCGGCATCTGGGGGCAGGCGTCATGCGGCGGCAATTTCGGTCCCGAGCTGAAGAGGTGCGGCTACGACGCCGTGATCTTCAAGGGTAAGGCGGAGGCTCCGGTCTTCCTGCTTCTGGGCAACGACTCCGCGGACCTGCTCCCCGCCGACGACCTCTGGGGCATGGACACCTACGAGGCCACCGATGCCCTCAAGGAGAGGCAGGGCAAGCAGGCCAAGGTACTGGCCATCGGCCCCGCCTCGGAGAACCTCATCCCCTACGGCACCATCATCAACGATTACGGCCACATCTTCGGGAGGGCCGGCATGGGCACGGTGATGGGCTCGAAGAACCTCAAGGCCGTCGTGGCCCAGGGCGACAGGAAGCCGGAGTACGCTGACCCCGAGAAGGTCAAGGCCATGCAGGAGGAGCACCGCGAGCTGATCAAGGAAACCATCTTCTGCGGCGCCCTCTCCGCCTTCGGAACCGGGGCCAACATGGAAGCCAAGATGTTCGAGGGAGACGTCCCCACCCGTAACTGGGGCCAGGGCCTGTGGGAAGAGGGAGCGGAGAAGCTCTCCGGTATCGCCCTCGCCGATAACTTCATCGTGGACCACGGCAGCTGCCGCGGTTGCGCCGTCAGGTGCAAACCCGTGGTGGAGGTAAAGGACGGCCCTTACGCCATCCCCCAGGGACCGGGGCCGGAATACGAGACCCAGGCCGCCTTCGGCACCATGCTCATGAACGACGACCTTGCCGCGGTATGCAAGGCCAACGATTTCTGCAACCGCTCCGGCATGGACACCATCACCTGCGGGGCCACCTTCGCCTGGGCCATGGACTGCTTCGAGCAGGGCATACTGAAACCCGAGGACTACGACGGCATCAAGCTGGAGTGGGGCGACATAGGCAACGTCCTGCAGCTACTTCCCGGCATAGTGGCCAGGGACGGCAAGCTGGCACAGCTCCTGGCCAGGGGCTCCCGCGCCGCCGCCGAGGAGGTCGGAAACGGGGCTGACGCCTTCCTCACCGACTCCAAGGGGCTCGAGGCGCCCATGCACGACCCCCGCTGCAACTGGGGGGACGGGCTGGCCTATGCCATCTCCATCCGCGGCGCCTGCCACGTCTCCAACATGACCTTCCTGCTGGAGTGGGGGGCCATAGAGTACCCGGAGATAGGGCTGGACAAGAACTACCAGAACCAGTCCGCCGAGTTCAAGGCGGAGGCGGCGGCCCTCACCGCGGACATCGGGTGCATCCTCAACTCCGCCTGCTGGTGTGAGTTCCCGGGTACCGCTTATACCGTGACGCAGTGGGCCGAGCTCTTCAGCGCCGTGGCCGGCTACGGGTGGGACGTCGAGAAGATGATGGAGGCAGGGGCCCGCGTATGGTTCCTGCAGCGCAGCCTGGGTCATATCTGGGGCGCCACCGGCGCGGACGACCGCATCGGCCAGCGCATCATGACCCCCGTGGAAGACGGCGGTATCGCCGGCTCCGTCCCCGACATGGACACCATGCTGCGCGAGTTCTACGAGTACCGCGGCATGACGCCGGACGGCATGCCCACCCGCGAGGTGCTCGAGAAATACGGCCTCGGCGACGTCGCCGACAAGATTAACCTTTGAACGCAGGGGCGGCCAGGGCCGTTGCGTAACGGTCTCGCTCCGCTCCATGCGCTCCGCTCCGGCCGCAACAGTCGAGCCCGGGCAGGAGTTCTTGCATAGACGACGCGCCGATGGCTTTACCGGGTTCGTTCGGTAGGAAGCTTCCAGTCAAGGAGGATACGACTATGGAAAAGAACGTCAGGGGCAAGGTGTTCCTGGTGACGGGCGGAGCTATGGGCATGGGCAAGCTCGTCGCGGAGCGGTTCGCTCGCGACGGTGCCAGGGTGGTCATCTGGGACATGAACAAGGACGCGCTCGAGAAGACCGAAGCCGAGTTCAAGGGCAGGGGCTACGACGTCACCACCTACACCGTCGATGTCTCGGACCGCGAGGCGGTCTACGCGGCGGCCGACAGGGTCAAAGCCGAGGTCGGCCAGGTCGACGTGCTCATGAACAACGCAGGGATCGTCAGGGCCGGCCATTTCCTCGACACCGACGACGATGACAACTTCAACACTCTCAATATCAACTTCATAGCCCAGATGTGGACGTGTAAGGCGTTCCTTCCCGACATGGCGGCGCGGAACGACGGCCATGTAATAGCTCTGGCCTCGGCCGCGGCCATAACCCCGACCCCCGGCGCGTCCGCTTACGCGGCGAGCAAGGCCGCGGTGCGCCACTGGATGGACACCATCAGGTGGGAGTTCAAGGAGAAAGGCAGAGGCGGCGTCAAGTTCACCTCCGTCTGCCCTTCGATAGTGAGAACCGGCATGTTCGATGGCTGCAGGGAACCCATCCTTTCCCCGTTCATGGAGCCCGAGAAGATGGCGGACAAGATCTATCAGGGCTACCACGCGAACAAGACCACGGTCATGGAGCCGTTCGTGGTCAAGTTCACCCCGCTCATGGCGGCGGTCCTTCCGGAGCCCATCCGCTACGTCATGGGGAAGATGCTTAAGCTCAACTCGATGTTCGAAAGCTGGGTCGGCCACTAGCCTACTCCCCTTAAAAGTTATAGAATATTAACGCTTGCTTAATACAAGCACCGTCCTTGGCGGCAGCGTTGTTTCATGTATTCGGGTGACAGTCCAGTAGCGATCCAATGCGCGTCTTTGCGCGACAAATTAGACCCACAGGGCTTATCGAGCCTCGCGAGGAGGTGGTGAATGAAAGCGGCTTGACGGACTTCAGTGGCAGCACGGTCATAAAAGGGAGGTGAGGTAGTTGCCTAGCTGGAAGGACGACGTGGAAGTACTGGTCGACGAGGGCAAGATTAGCGTCCCCTATTCCTGGACGGTGGGGAGCACTTTGAGCCGTTTCTACTGCGAACTGCGGGACAACGGCAAGATCTGGGGCAACCGCTGCCCCAGCTGCGGTAAGGTCTTCGTCCCCCCCAAGATCAAGTGCATAGACTGCTACGAGGATCTCCGCGATTGGGTGATGTTGCCGGGAACCGGCACGGTGGAGACCTACACGGTGGTTCGCTACCAGGAGCCCGTGCTCCATCCCCGCAAGGCGCCATTCGTCTACGGGGTGATAAAGCTGGATGGGGCGGACACGGGCATGGTCCACTTCATAGGCGGCGTGGACCCGGAAGAGGTAAAAGTCGGCATGCGTGTGGAAGCGGTAATCGAGGGTGAGCGCGAGGGTAACATCCTCGATATCAAGCACTTCCGCCCCATAAAGTAGGGAAGCGGGGTGAGATACATGGAAAAAGTAGCGATAATCGGCGTGGGCATGACCAAATACGACCGCAACAGCCCGCTCACCTTCGCGGAGATGGTCTTCGAGGCCACGAGCAAGGCCATCGAGGACGCGGGGATATCCAAGGACGACGTGGATAACGTCGTCACCGTCAGCAGCGACTTCTGGGACGGCCGCACCATCTCGACCATGGCCGTGACCGACGCCTCCAATGCCTACGGCAGGGATATCACCTGCGTCGAGGGCGACGGGACATTCGGAGCGCTCTACGGCATGATGCGCATCCTCTCGGGCACGTTCGGCATCACCATCGTCTGCGCCCATCACAAGGGCACCGAGAGCAGCATGAACGGCATAACCAACTGCGCCTTCGACCCCCTGGTGGAGAGGAAGCTCGGCCTCGACGCCGTCTCCTCGGCGGCGTTGCAGGCGCGCAGGTACATGGAAAAGCACGGCCTGCTGGAGGAGCAGTTCGCGCTGGTATCGGTGAAGAACCACGGCAATGCGATGCGCAATCCCCGGTCCCTCCTGCCCATGGAGATAACGGTGGACGACGTGATGAACTCGCGCAAGATCGCCGACCCGCTCAAGCTCCTCGACTGCTCCCCCGTGACCGATGGCGCCTGCACCCTGGTGCTGGCACCGGAGCGCCAGGCCAAGAAGCTTACCACCACCAAGAAGCGGGTATGGATGAAGGGCGTGGGCCACTGCACCGATGCTTTCCGCCTCGGGGACCGCGACCTGGCGGACACCCGGGCTTTGAAGAAAGCCGCTAAGCGCGCCTACGACATGGCCGGCATCGTCGATCCCCGCGAGGAGATCGACTTCGCCGAGGTCTACGACGCTTTCTCCTACATGGAGCCGCTGTGGCTGGAGGGGCTGGGCATCTGCGACGACGGCAAGGGCTGCGAGTACCTGGAGCGCGGCTGGTTCGACTACGGCGGCAAGCTCCCCGTGAATCCCTCCGGCGGCCGCCTCTCGGCCAATCCCGTGCAGGCCGCCGGCCTCTACGCCATGGCCGAAGCCACGCTGCAGCTGCGCGGCAAGGCGGGGAAGCACCAGGTAAGGGGCGCCGGGACCGCGCTGGTCCACGGCATCAACGGCATGTGCGGTCAGTCCCACTGTGTCTGGATCCTGGGAAGATAAGGAGGTGACGTGAAATGGGTAAAAGAGTAGGTATCATCGGAGTAGGTCAGACCCACCACGCCGCCAAGCGCCTCGACGCCTCCGGAGTGGAGCTCATCGCCGAGGCCGTCACCCGGGCTCTGGACGACGCGCAGCTGACCATGGCCGATATCGACGCCATCGTCGTCGGCAACATGGACCACTTCGAGAACATCAACTACGTCGACGGCTGGGCGGTGGACGGGCTGGGCGCCTGCATGAAACCGGTGTTCAAGGTGACCACCGGCGGCACCACCGGTACCACCGTGGGCGCCTGCGGATACTACCATGCGGCCAGCGGGCTCTTCGACGTGGTCCTGGCCGTAGGCTGGGAGAAGAACTCCGAGTCCGACACGCAGGCGGCCATCGCCACCTGCGCAAACCCGACGCTGGAGCGTGACCCCTTCGCCGGGGCTATCGGGCCCCTGGCCACCGAGTACTCCATGTACATGAAGGCCTTCGGGGCCACTGAGGAGGACTCCGCCAGGGTGGCGGCGAGAGACCGCAACAACGCCCTCAACAACCCCTACGCCCACTCGCGGCAGGCGGTGACCGTGGAGGATGTGCTCAACTCCCCCATGCTCTCCTATCCGGTGAAGTTCCTCGACATGTGCCCGCGTTCCGACGGGGCCTGCGCGGTCATCTTCGCCAACGAGGAGAAGGCCAAGAAGCTCTGCCCCAAGCCGGCATGGGTGCACTGCTCGGTGGTGCGCCACGACTACACCCACTTCGGGGACCTGGAGTGGAAGTTCATGCCCACCCTGGAGCGGGCTTCCGCGGAGGCTTACAGGCTGGCGGGCATCACCAATCCCCTCAAGGAGTTCGACGTGGCGGAACTCTACCTCCCCTGCTCCACATGCGGGGTGAAGTGGATGGACTCCCTGTGGTTCTGCGAGCACGGCGGCGCACCGAAGCTCATCCGCAAGGGCACCTTCGACATGGACGGACAGCTGCCCATCAATCCATCCGGCGGGGTCATCTCCTGCAATCCCATCGGAGCCACCGCCCTCATCCGCGTGGGCGAGGCGGCCTGGCAGATCATGGGCAAGGCGGGCGACCGCCAGGTGCCGAACGTGAAGAAAGCCCTGTGCACGGGGTTCGGCGGATGCAGCTGGACGGGCCTGATGATCCTGGGCGCGGACCTGCCCTGAGGCGTGGAGGAGGTGACATCCATGGGAATGTATAAAGACAAGCGCAAGACGACGCACACCCCCGAGGGTTACGAGCTCCTGACCCACGAGTCCGGCCACCTGGAATACGACTTCCACTGGCACATGGGATACTACTGGAGCAAGTACCTCTCCGAGCTGCGGGACAACAAACGCTTCATGGGCGTCAAGTGCCCGAAGTGCGGCACGGTATACAACCCACCGCGCGTGAACTGCGGCAAGTGCTTCGTGGAGATGAACGAATGGGTCGAACTGGCCGACGAGGGCACGCTCGAGGGATTCACCATCGTGCGCTTTCCCTACATCGACCCCAACAACGGCGGCATGAAAGACGTGCCTTTCACCTCCATCTGGGTAACCCTGGACGGAGCTGACACACGCATGATGCATTTCTGCAACGTCTACGACGAGAGAGACCTCGAGGTAGGGATGCGCATGCGCGCCGTCTGGAACGAGAAACGCACGGGAAGCATCCACGACGTGAAGTACTTCGAGGTGGTCGAGGAGGCGAAGCCGGCGAAGAAGGCCGCGAAGAAGCCGGCGAAGAAGGCCGCCGCGAAGAAGCCGGCGAAGAAGGCCGCTAAGAAATAGGCACAGACGATCCGGGGCGTGAAGAGGGGGCTGAGCAACTCAGCCCCCTCTATAATCCATGCAGGCGGAAGTCTCGTATGATCAAGGGGGTTCATGTCATGTGGAACATGCTCGACGAGGCGGCACGGGAGTACCCGGAAAAGATCGCCATCGTGCACCGGGAGCGGCGCATCACTTATGCGGAATACCTCGCTGAGGTGAACCTGCTGGCGCGAGGCCTCATGGCCCTTGGGCTCGAGCCGGGGGAGAGAGTAGGCCTGCTCATGCCCACGGTGCCGGAGCATGCTTTCGCCTTCCATGCCGTCATCAAGGCGGGCGGCGAGGCGGTGCTCTTGAACAACCGCCTGCAGGTGGAGGAGATGGAGTACCTGCTGGACGACGCAAGACCTGCTTTTATCCTCATGAATCCGCGGTTTCGGGACACCGACTTCGCGGCCATGCTGGCGGAGCCCATTGCCCGCCGGCAGCATATCCGCAAGGTGGTGACGCTGGGCGACACCGACCTGCTGCCCCATGTCACGTGGGACGTATTGAGGGAAGGTGGCGGCGAGGTGAGCGAGGAGGAACTCCGCCGGCGGGAGGAGTCGGATGACGAAAAACGCAGCGTTACCGTCATCTATACCTCCGGGACCACCGGCGTGCCCAAAGGGGCCATGATCAGCGCCCGCAACATAAAATCCAACCTGGACGCCTGGAACGAGCGGCTGGACGTCGGCGAGAACGACGTGGTGGGGGTCTTCTTCCCCCTCTTCCACTCCGCCGGCACCATCGGGGGCGTGTCGGGCTGCGCCTCCCTCAAGGCCACCATGGTCCTGGACGACTTCAGTCCGGCCGAGGTGCTGCGCTACATCCACGAGGAGGGCATCACCGTGCTCGGAGGCGTGGCGGCCATGGCCGCCATCCTGATGCTCATGCCCGGCTTCGAGGAGTACGACCTTTCATCCCTGCGCTTCCTGTTCATGGGGGCCGGACCCTGCCCCCCGGAGATCCTCCGCGACGTGAAGGAGAAGATGGGGGCGGACACGGTTATCGGGTACGGCCTGACCGAGTCCACCATGGGCAACGTCACCACCACCCTGCTGGAGGACAGCGAGGAACACAAGCTCCATACCATCGGCCTGCCCCTGCCCGGCGTTGAGGTGCGGGTGGTGGACGAGAACCGGCGCGAGGTGCCCAGGGGAGAGATCGGCGAGATCGCCATCAGTGGGGAGACGGTCTTCCTCGGCTACCTCAACCACCCGCAGGAAACGGCCCGGGTCCTGGACGGCGAGGGATGGCTCTATACCGGCGACCTGGCTTCCATGGACGAGGACGGCTACCTGCGCATGGCGGGCAGGAGCAAGGAGATGTACATCCGGGGCGGGGAGAACGTCTATCCAAGCGAGGTGGAGGAAGTCATCACCCGCCACCCGCAGGTGATGCTCGCCGCGGTCATCGGCGTACCCCACCCCGTTTACGGGGAGGTCGGGCGCGCTTACGTCATGAGCCCCGGCGGCGGCGTGACTCCGGACGAGATCAAGGAATGGGTGGCGGAGCGCCTCGCCGATTACAAGGTCCCGGAGGAGGTCATCATCCGCGACATGCTCCCCCTCACCCCCGTGGGCAAGGTGCTCAAAAAGGAGCTGGAGAAAGAGATCCGCCGCGAGCGGGAAGCCGGAGAATAAAAGACCCCGGCTATTCGACGCATTATTATACATATGCCCGCCTGCATGCAGCGCCTTCGTGATTTCTATATACTGCGATATGTAAAAAACAAGACCTGACCCATGTCTGTGTTTGTTTAGGGGAGCGCCGTGCCTCCCTTAAATTTTGTTCCTGCGCACAGGAACCCGCTACACGAAGGAGCTGCCGTTCATGGCCAAAGACATATTTGAAACAGCCTCCATACCACAGGCAGTCGCCAAAATGGTGGTCCCGAGTATCATGAGCATGCTGGTCCTGATCCTCTACAACATCGCGGATATCTTCTTCGTGGGCAAGACGGGTGATGCCAATCAGGTAGCCGCAGTATCTTTGACGATTCCGGTTTTTATGCTGTTCATAGCCGTGGGAAACATCTTCGGGATAGGCGGCAGTTCCGTAATATCCAGATCGATCGGCCGGGGGGACAAAGCAAGAGCGGCCCGCATCAGCAGCTTCTGCTTTTATGCTTCGATCGTCTCCGGCCTTATCATGATCGCATTATTCCTGTTGGGCATGGGCGTCATCTCGAGGATCATCGGTACGAACGAGAAGACCGTCGACTTCGCCAGGTCCTACCTTACGTATATCGCCGTTGGCGCGCCATTCATCATCATACCAGCGGCATTCGGCCATATAGTAAGAGGAGAAGGCGCTCCCAAGCAGGCCATGATCGGCATGATGATTGGAACCATCATCAACATCATCCTCGATCCGATCATGATCCTGGCCATGGACATGGGGGTTGCGGGCGCCGCATTGGCCACGGTCATCGGTAATGTCGTCGGGAGCATCTACTTCATACACTATCTGGTCGGCAAGAAGACCCTGCTGTCCATAAGGTTACGGGACGCGAAGATCGACCGCGACGATGCGTCGGGGGTTTTCGGCATCGGTATTCCTGCTTCTTTGAACAGCGTGTTGATGAGCACGGCTTTCATTCTCCTCAACAACGTCCTGAACGGATATGCGGACGGCGAGATATATATCGCGGCGATGGGTGTCGCCAAGAGGGCGGGCATATTCCTGATATTCACGCAGCTGGGTTTTGCCATGGGTATCCAACCTTTGGTCGGCTATTGTTACGGCGCCAGAAACATGGAACGCCTGAAGAAGATCATACGGTTTTCATTCATATGCACGGCGGTGCTGGGGATAATCTCCACGATCGTGTACGCATTGGCGGCAGACGTTATCATCAAGGCATTTATCGCCGATGAAGCGGTCGTGGAAAACGGCGTAAAGATAATGCATGCACTCATCATTTCGTATCCCGTAATCGGCGTTCTCTTTGTCATCACCTTTTCGTTCCAGGCAATGGGCATGGTTGGAAGCTCTTTATTGCTGAATGTGAGCAGGCAGGGACTCGTGTTCATCCCGTTACTGTATATTTTCAATGCGACTGTCGGCCTTGGTGGAGTCTACTATTCCCAGGCCATTGCGGATTACGTCTCCGTATTCATAGCCATCACATTGTTTGTACTGGCGATGAAAAAGGCCGCCAGGTAAACCGCTCACCCCAATCGCACGCGCGGACCGGGCCGAGGTACCGTCTTTGACCATGAAGGGCCTGGAGCCGGTCGCTTCGCCCCTTGAGGAAGATACCGGCGGTCTCCATACTGTAGAAAGAAGAGCAGGCCCTGGAGAAGGAGGGACGGGGTGGATAAAAGGAACGTCTTCGTGGCGGGCGCGGGGTACATGGGAAACGGCATCGCCCAGGTGGCGGCCCTGGCGGGATACGAGGTCGTGATGTGCGACGTCAGCGAGGGGTGCCTCGCCTCGGGCATGGAGGCCATCGAGAGTTCACTGGGCAAGCTCCTCTCCCGGGAGAAGATCAGCGGGGAACAGGCCGAGAGGGCCCTGGCCTGCATAAGGACTACCTGCGACCTGAAGGAGGCCGCCGCAGCGGACATCGTTATCGAGGCCGTCCACGAGAATATAGAACTCAAGAAGGAGGTGTTCGCCAGGCTGGACGGGATCTGCCCGCCCCATACCATCATCGGGACCAATACCTCGGCCATCCCCATATCCTCCATCGCCGCCGCCACGTCCCGGCCTGACAGGGTGGTGGGCATCCACTTCTTCGGCCCCGTGCCGCTCATGAGACTGGTGGAGGTGATCAAGGGCCTGCTCACCTCGGAGGAGACCATGGCCGCCGCGGACAACTGGGCGCGCAGCCTGGGCAAGGAGACGGTGCTGGTATTGAGGGATCATGCGGGCTTCGTGGCCAACCGCGCCAGCATGCCCTCCACCATCGAGGCGGTGTGCATGGTGGACGAGGGGCTGGCCACGCCCGAGGACATCGACCGCGCCACCGGCGGCTTCGACTTCGGGGTGGGGCCGCTGCAGATCATCGACAACGCGGGCCTGGACGTGGGCACAGGCGCGGCCATGGCCATCTACGAGGACACCCGCGACCCCAAGTTCTTTCCTCCCCCCCTGATGCGCCGCATGGTGACGGCGGGACTGCTGGGGCGCAAGAGCGGCAAGGGTTTCTACGCATATTCCGGCGGCAAGCGCGAGAGCTACCTGAACGCCGGGAAGTTCGCCCACGAATCGAAGGACGAGCGTTCCCGCAGGCTGGCCATGCTGCTGCAGCGCTTCATCATACCCAACATGTTCGAGTCCGTTCGCCTGCTGGAGTCCGGGGTCTCCACGGCCCGGGATATCGACAAGGCCATCCGCCTGGGGTTCAACCTTCCCCAGGGGTTTTTAGAGATGGCCGACAGCCTGGGCCTGGATGCGGTCGTGGAGATGGGCACGGGGTTCTACGAGGAGACCGGGAGCGACAAGTTCTTCTCCCCTCCCCTGCTGCGGCGCATGGTGGCTGCAGGCCTGCTGGGGCGCAAGAGCGGCAGGGGGTTCTACGAGTACGAAGCCTGATGCGGAGAGACTAGCGGGCCGCGCTTGAGGGTACACGCGCATTAAGTATAATGGTTTCGTCGGCTGGATGAAGGGAAATTACCGCATATCTCCGCGCATAGCGCCGGATCGATCTCTACGATCAGGCGTTGAGCGTGACGGAGGGGCGGGCTCGTGCGCAAGACCGCCGGGGAGGACGCATCAGATCGACAGGAGGGGAACATGGAAAAAATATGGCTGGAAAACTACGATTTCTTCGTGCCGGAGAGTATCCGCTACCCTAAGATACCCCTGTATCAGCTGCTGGAGCTCACCTGCGTCAAGTACGACGAGAACGTGGCCACTATCTTTTTCGACCAGAAGCTGACCTACGGTGAGCTGCGTGACCACGTACGCCGCATGGCCGCAGCCCTCAAGGGCATGGGGGTGGGCAAGGGCGACCGCGTAGCCCTCATGCTTCCCAACTGTCCCCAGTTCATCATCTCCTATTACGCCGTGCTGGAAGCCGGCGGCGTGGTGGTGAACGTGAGCCCCCTGCACGTGGAGCGGGAGCTGGAATACGAGTTCAACGACTCGGGCGCGGAGACCCTGATCTATCTCGACCTCTTCGACGCGCGCATCCAGGCGGTGAAGGGCTCGAGCCCCCTCAAGCGCCTCATCGTCACCAGCATCACCGATTACATGGAGACACCGGCGGACCCCTCGGCGGCCAAGGGACCGGACACCTTCTGGTTCCGGGAGGTCATCGCGGGCTCCAGCCCCGAGGTGCCCGACGTGGACATCGATCCCGGGGAGGACCTCGCCGCCCTGCAGTACACCGGCGGCACCACCGGCCTTCCCAAGGGGGTCATGCTCACCCACCGCAACCTGCTGGCCAATGCCTTGCAGTGCGCCCTGTGGGCCAAGGAGTTCTCGGAGCCGGGAAAGGACGTCTATCTCGACGTCATCCCCTTCTTCCACTCCTACGGCCAGACGGTGGGCATGAACAACGCCATCTTCAACGCCGCGACCATGCTGCTCATCCCGCAGTTCGAGATCAACATGATGCTGCAGGCCATCCAGAAGCACAAGCCCAACTTCTTCCCCGGGGTTCCGACCCTGTATGTGGCGATCCTCAGCCATCCCGAGGCCCTGAACTACGGCGTGGACAAGCTGAGGCTGTGCAACTCCGGGTCGGCGCCCATCCCCGTAGAGGTCATCAAGCAGTTCAGCGCCATATCCGGCGGCATCTTCAGCGAGGGCTACGGGCTCTCCGAGGCCTCGCCGGTGACCCACTCCAACCCCATCATGGGCATGAGGAAGGTGGGCTCCATCGGGGTGCCCTTCCCGGACACCGAGGCCAAGATCGTGGACGCGGAGACGGGGACGCAGGAGCTGGGGGTGAACGAGCCGGGCGAGCTCATCATCCGCGGCCCCCAGGTGATGAAGGGCTACTGGGAGAAGCCGGAGGAGACGGAGGCGACGCTCAGGGACGGCTGGCTCTACACCGGCGACATCGGCACCATGGACGAGGACGGTTACTTCTACATCGTGGACCGCAAGAAGGACATGATCATCGCCGGCGGCTTCAACATCTACCCGCGCGAGGTGGACGAGGTCCTCTACGAGCACCCCAAGGTGCAGGAAGCCGTCACCGTGGGCATCCCCGACGAATACCGCGGCGAGACGGTGAAGGTGTACATCGTGCTCAAGGAGGGCATGGAGTGCACCGAGGAGGAGATCATCGCCTACTGCCGCGAGCGCCTCGCCGCCTACAAGGCGCCGCGCCTGGTGGAGTTCCGCGCCGAGCTGCCCAAGACCATGGTGGGGAAGATCCTGCGCAGGTCGCTGCGCGAGGAGGAGATCGCCAAGCGGAAGGCGGAGAAGGGCGAGGGCTAGAACCACGTCCGCAGGCAACACATTCGGGGCGCGGCGCGAGCCGCGCCCCTTTTCTATATCAATGACACGCCGGCCTGAAATGAATAGAATATGCGGAGCAGCGTTCACGGGACTTGGATGAAAGGGCAGGTCGTGAAGATGGATTGGGAGATTGAGCTAAAGCAGGCCATAAGCGAGGGAGACGAGATAAAGGCCGATGAGATAACGGCCAAGGCCCTGGAGGAGGGCGCCGCGCCCAAGGACCTCCTGGAGAAAGGGGCGGTGGCCGGAATCTACGAGGCGGGCAGGTTATGGCAGGAGGGCACTTATTTTCTTCCCGACATCATCCTCGCCACCGAGGCCTACAAAGAGGTGATGAAACGCATCGAGCCCCTGCTGAAGAGCGGCGACGTATCCTACAAGGGAAAGGTGGTCATCGGCTCGATAGAGGGCGACGCCCACGACATCGGCAAGAACATCGTCATCGCCCTGCTGCGCAGCGCCTCCTACGAGGTGGTGGACCTGGGCGTGGACGTGCCCCTCGCGAGCTTCGTTGACAAAGCGCGCGAGGTGGAGGCCGACGTGCTGGGCATGGGCGCTTACATGACCACCACCATGCGCGGCATGGAGGAGGTCATGCGGCTGCTGGCCGAGGCGGGCCTGCGGGACAGGGTGAAGGTCATAGTAGGTGGAGCGGCAGTGACCCGCGATTACGCCGGGCAGATCGGCGCCGACGGCTACGGGGACAACGCCGCCGAGACGGTGGAGCTGGTGGACCGGCTGCTGGGGGTGGTCTAGATGGCGGACCTGGGCGCGATCAAACAGCAGATGAAGGTGATGATGAAACTGAGCAAGGCCATGGCCTACGCCTACGGTCTGCGCCTGGGGAAGCTCGACGGCTACGAGCGCCTCATCGCGGGCATCTACGGCACCCCCGACCGCATCCCCATCCTCGCCCAGCCCTACACCTACGCCATGGGCATGCACGGCCTTTCGGCCCGGACCTTCTTCAGCGAGCCCAAGCCGTTCATCAACGCCTCCAGCAACTTCGCCCGCTACTTCGGCATCGATTTCTGGTCGCCGGTGTTCGACTTCTACAACATCGAGCTGGAGGCCATGGGGCAGAAGCTCATCTGGCGCGACCGCAGCGAGCCCGACGTGGACACCTCCGATCCCCTGATCAAAAGCGAGGACGACTTCGGGCGGCTGCGCCCCCCGGCCCCCGGGAAAGACGCCCGCATGCCATACGTGCTGGAATCATACCGGCGTTACCTGGACATCATGGGGGTCCCGCCCATGGTCTACGCCTGCTCTCCCTTCACCATGGCCGTGCTCATCCGCGGCTACGTGAATTTCGTGCGGGACATGCGCCGCAACCCCGCCTTCGCCCACCGCCTCATGGAGTTCCTGAGCATGGAGGTGGTGGTGCCCTGGATCGACAAGATGGTCGAGGTAACCGGCGCCTCCATCTTGATCATGTCCGACGCCTGGGCCTCGCAGCCCAACGTCACCACCGACATGGTGCGCGAGTTCTGCCTCCCTTACGTCGAGAAGATCATCCGCGCCACCAACTCGCCCCTGCGCACGGTGATGGACACGGGCAGCTGGGGCGAGCGCGCGGTGGATGATCCGCGCGAGGTGCTGGACATCAAGATGGACATGATGCTGCCCGGCAACGCCTTCAAGGCCCTGCGCCCCTTCTTCCTCCTGGTGTGGAACGAGGACTACGAGGAGGTGGGCATCCCCTTCGTGAAGGCCTACGCCGAGGAGAAGAAGGTCTGCCTGCTCGTCAACGTGCGACCCGACCTCATCGAGTCGGGGCCTCCCGAGGCCATCGTGGAGAACGTGCGCAAGCTCGTGCGGGAGGGGGCGGGCAGGGGCCAGACCGCCCTGCTCATCAACCTCGTGCCCATCGGCACACCGGTGGAGCACGTGCACGCGGCGGTGGCGGCGGCCAGGCAGTTCGGCGTCTATCCCATCATCCCAGACCTGGACACCCAGACCTTCCTCGCGCCGGAGTTCGTCCCCTTCGACGAGTGGGTGAGGAAGGAAGGCCTGCCGGTTTAAGCCGCTGGCATGAAATCAAAAAGGGGCCGGTCGTAAACCGGCCCCGTTTGCTTTTTACCCCGCGCCTTTCCCGGTTGTTGCCGATGGATGCTGACGCCGAAGCGGGAGGCTTGATGCCCGCGTCCGGGACGGCTTCATTCGTTGTCAGCGGGCCGGACGTACAGACGGTACATCCGTTCGCCCCCGGCCTTGAAGCAGTCAGAGCAACCTTCGATGCCCTCCGGGCGCAGCTCCTCCAGGAGACACTCGAACCCGAGTTCCCCGTACTCGCTCAGAACACGGGAAAGATGGTCTCCGCCGGAGATCAAGGCCTCCCTCCAGCCGCCTTCCCCTATCTCCGCTTGCTCTTGCAGCAGTCGGCAGTGCGGCGGAAAGTTCACCTCGTCGCGCGCTTCACTGTCTTTCATGCGAGTACTTGCCATTCTTCTCCGGCAGGCGCCCACCGGGGCGTTCCGTTACGCCGGGCCGCCACCGGCCCGGGAACCGGGGGTCGTTCCGAAGCGACCTCCGCGAGCGGCACAAGTGAGAGAAGGCTGACCGCTGGACCCGTACGACCTGCGAGTGCGGAGAGGGGGCCGCATGCCCCGGGCCCGGGCCCTAGCGCTTTACCATGCTGTTGGCCTGGTTGGGGCAGACCCTCACGCATTGCCCGCATCCCTGGCAGTCGAGCACCTGAGCATGACCGTCCCGGAGCCTTCTCTCCTCGAAGGCGCATACCTCGACGCATTTCCCGCATCCCTCGCACTTCCCCACGTCCACGACGGAGCGGTAGACGGAGGGGATGAACTTGAAGCCGGTGCCCTTGTAGTATATGTAGCCGTTTATGGGCAGGCAGGAGCATCCGCAGCAGTTGCAGATGACGAAGTAGTTGGCGCTGCCGCGGTAATACATGTGCCGGTCCAGCATGGGCACGAGAGCCAGCTCGTAACACTCCCTGACCTTCTCCTTCGCTTCCTCCCTGGAGATGACGCGGTAATCCCCGGGGAAGAGGTCCAACCATATCTGCGTGCCGGTCATGATCACGATATCTGTCTCCATGGGGTGGTCACAGGCATGGGTGGCGAGGCGGCAGCGGCAGGGCCCCACCGCTACGCGGCTGTCCTCCGGCAGATCGTCGATGAACGCGAGCATCTCCTCCAGGGTCATGACCTGGCCGGCGACCATGCGCTCGCCCACGAACTTGCCTGCCAGTAGATAGGACAGCTTCCTTGCCAACGGCTTGCCGAACACGGGATACCTGTCCCGGAGGTTGAGCACCCAGTAGAGTACCCTCAGGAAACGGACCTCGATCCAGGCGTAGCGCTTGAGCATGAACAGGCGCAGCGGGCTCTTTTCCCCTATGAGCGGGTCCCCCCAGTGGAGGGTCACCGTCCGCTGCAACATCACCAGCAGCAACGGCATAAAGAGCAGCCTTGCGATGGGACCTTCCTTGCGTCTTGCCGTGCGAGATACCATCTCCACCTCCCGCGATCGATGTCCTTCCTTCTTCCTCGGATACTAGCATTTTATCACTACGGAGCCGGTGCAAAGTGAGAAGCGTCAACGGCCGGCGATAGGAAACAGAGGCGGGATGATATAATACGGCACGGGGAAAGTCTCAGCAGCACCGGCAACACGCGGCGGCCGCAACATATGCCGTCCTTCTCCTGACCCATCCGGCGACGGCGATCCATGTTTCAGGGGGTAGAGATGTCTCGAGAACGACTCAGCGATACCGGCAGGCAGTTGCTGCACGATTTTCCAGCCCTGGCCAAGCTGCGCAAACTCGACCGCAGCAACATAGACAACGTGATAGCCCTGGTCGACAACTGCGCCGCCTTCAACCGCGAACACGCGGAGCCGGTGGCGCTGGAGCTGGACGAGCGCATCGGCCGTGACACGGACTATTTCGACTGGGACCTCGCCCGGGAGGCGGGATATCACCGGCTCTTCTCCCTGGTCATACCCGAGGTCGTGGGCGGACTGGCAGGGAAGTATATGCTCACGGCGGGCTACCTGGCTTTCGAGGAGCTGTGCTCGTGCTGTGCCGGTATAGGCAACATGATCGCCGCCACCGCGCTGGGGATCTCGCCCATGATCACGCCGGGAGGACTGGCGTACTGGGACACCATCCTGCGCGAAATCATGGAGGGAGAGAAGACAGGCAAGCCGGTGCTCATGGCCTACGCCATCACCGAGCCGTCGGCGGGGACCGACGTCGAGGAGCCCGATTTCCTGGCCAGGGCCAGGATCAACATGGAGGCTAAGAAGGTCAAAGGGGGGTATCTCCTCAACGGGCGCAAGGTGTTCATCTCCGGCGGCAGGGAGGCAAAGTACCTCACCGTCTGCGCCGCCACCGAGCGGGACCGGCCGCTCGATACCTGGAGCCTCTTCATGGTGGAAAGGGAAAGGGAGGGAGTCTCCGTCCCCAGGGTGGAGAGGAAGATGGGACAGCGCGCCTGCCACGCCGCCGAGCTGCTCTTCGAGGACGTATTCATACCCGACGCCAACCTGTTGGGTCAGGAGGGGGACGGCATGGCCACCGGCATACTCTCCATCATGTCCGCCTCCCGCGGCGCCGTGGGCGGGGTGGGGAGCGGGATAGCCCGGGGCGCCTTCAGGCATTTCCTGGCCTGGGCCAGGGAAGCGAAAAACGGCCGCAAGCCCATAGGCGAGCAGCGCATACAGATGGCCCTCGCCGACATGCAGTCCGCCGTCCAGCAGTCGCGGGGGTTGTGCCTGAGCCACGGCCTGGCCGGAGACGAGGTGTTCGGCGCGCTCATGATCAATCCGCTGGTGAAAGGGCTTTTCAGCCTGCCCCGGGCGGTGCGCCTCTCCCGGCCATACCGCTCTTTCCTGCACTCCTCGGCGGGGAGGGTCTTCACCGGGCAGATGCTGCGCGTCCTGGTGGACGAGGACGAGCTGACCCACATCCTCTCCCTGGCCTCCCTGGCCAAGTTCTCAGCCACGGACAAAGCGGTGTGGGTCGCGTCGCGGGCCCTGGAGCTCATGGGCACGGACGACTCCGTCCACCGGCGCTGGGTGGAGAAGAACTTCCGCGACGCCAAGCTGACCCAGATCTACGAGGGCACGAACCAGTTGAACCGCCTCACCCATTACCTTATAGAGCTGGCCGGGACGCTCAAGGTGGAGCTGCCGCGGCCCCTGGAACGCGTGGGCCGGGATTAGTGACGGGGCCGATGGATCAGGACGTGGCACGGGGTGAAGCCATGAAAGTACCGGAGAACCTGGCGCGGAAGTTCCTCTATTACCCCGACCGCCTGCCCCCCGACATGCCCCCTCCCCGCTGGGCGGGAGGCGCGGAGGAGGTTTGGATGGAATGCGACGACGGGGTGAACATCCACGGCCTGTGGTGGCCCGAGCCGCAGGGCGCGCCGGTCATCCTCTTCCTGCACGGCAACGCGCAGGAGGTCTACAGTTGGTCGCTGGTGCACGAGGAGCTGGCCACCACCGGCTGCCGCCTGCTCCTCATCGACTTCCACGGCTACGGAAAGAGCGGCGGCGTGCCCCACGAGGCCGGCCTCTACCTCGACGGCAAGGCTGCCCTGGGGTGGCTGCGGGAGAGGGACGTCGGGGACTCCGACATCGTCGTCTTCGGTAAATCACTGGGGGGAGGAGTGGCCTGCGAGATAGCCCGGGGCAGGCAGTTCAAGACCCTGGTGCTCGAGTCCACTTTCACCTCGCTGGCGAGCGTGGCTCGCAATCTCTTTCCATTTCTTCCCAAGGGCGTCCCCCTGGGAGAGGCGTACGACTCCATCTCCAAGCTGCCGCAGGCCCGCAGCCCCGTGCTGGTCATCCACGGCGAGAGGGACGAACTCATACCCGTGAGCGAGGGGCAGGCCCTCTTCGACGCCGCGCCCGAAGCGAAGGAGTTCTACCTGGTGCCGGGGGCCGGGCACAACGATGTCTCCCTGGTGGCTGGACCGGAGTACGCGCGCCGCATCGCCACCTTCCTTGGGGTCAGCCCTTAACATTCATCATTTATTTAGCAGTGGCAAGTTTTCCGCAGCTGAAGGCGAAGGAGAATCCGTTTGAAAGAGCGTACGTATTCTGCAGATATGCTAACAAGGGATCATTCTACCGGGGGTGGATTGATTAGTAAAGCTAACGTTATGATTAATGTTAAGGGCTGACCCCATGTGGTGGCAGGCGCTGGTGGCCGCGTTCGGCCTGACGTTCGTGGCGGAGCTGGGGGACAAGACCCAGCTGATAATCCTCACCCTTTCCGCCAGGCACGGGTTCAGGCAGGTCTTCCTGGGGGCGGCGGCCGCTTTCGCGCTCCTCAACGCCCTGGCCGTCTCGGTGGGCGTTATCCTCTATGAGTTCGTTCCCGACAGCGTCATAAAATACACCGTCTCCGGCATCTTCATCCTCTTCGGGATATTCATGTTGCTGCCCGAGCGGGGAAAGGAGGGGGGCGCTGGGGAGGGCGGCTCATCTGACCCTGAACCCGGCAGCGGGGAAACGGGGGCGAAGAAGGGGCGCGGCCCTATACTCACCGCCTTTCTCCTCGTCTGCCTGATGGAACTGGGGGACAAGACGCAGCTCTCGCTGTTGGCGCTCACCGCGAAGTATTCCAGTCCCGTGTTCGTCTTTGTCGGCGGGACGGTGGCGCTCTGGGCCACCTCGCTCATCGGCGCCCTCATCGGCGGCGGGGTGGGAAGGTTCATCCCCCAGGTATGGATGCGCCGCATCTCCGGCGTCATCTTCATCGCCTTCGGGGTGATCAACCTCTTCTGGTAACCCTCAGCCCATCCTTGCGTCTCGAGTCGCAGGCGCAAAACGAGAAGGCCTGGCTTCGTTTCCCATTACTTCAAAGGCGTGGGGAGAAGCGAGCTTCACCCCAGCAACTCCCTCGCTTTCTTCGCGGCCTCGAAAGCGTTAGGGGCGTAGCCGTCGGCGCCCGACTGGTCCGCGAACTCCTGGGTCACCGGGGCTCCACCCACCATGATCACCGCCGCCTTGTCCTCGGCGCGCACCGCCTCCACCACCTCGGGGATGCGCTGCATGGTCGAGCTGAGCAGGGCGGACAGCCCCAGGATGTCAGGCCGGTGCTCGCGGTAGGCCTCGACGAACCGCTCCGTCTTAACGTCCTCGCCTACGTCCACCACCTCGAAACCGGTCCCCTCCAGGCACATGCGCACCAGGTTCTTGCCGATGGAGTGGATGTCGCCGTGCACCGTGCCCAGCAGCACCAGGCCGCTGCCCCTCTCGGGCCCGCCCAGGTGCGGCTTGAGCACCTCCATGCCCCGCTGCATGGCCTCGGCGGCCACGATGAGCTCGGGTATGAAGGCCTCGCCCCGCGAGAAGCGCTCCCCGATGTCCTCCATGGCGGGCATCATGGCCCCCTCCATGATCCGCCTCGGCTCCAATCCCTTCTCCAGGCCGTCGCCAACCAGTCTCCGCGCGTCCTCCTCCTCGCCCGCCAGTATCGCCTGCCTGATGCCGTCCAGGATGTCCTGCATGTCCGCCTCCTTATTCCTCGATGCTGATGGGGTAGGCGCCGTATCGTCGGGCCGCCTTGACCATGGCGACGTAGTTCTCCGGCTTCACCCCGGGGTGGATGGAGTTGGAAGAGCTTATGATGTACCCACCACCCGGAGCCGCCACCCTTATGGTCTCCTTCACCGATTCCGCCACCTCCTCCTCGCTGCCGAAGGGCAGGAGATAGGTGCAGTCGATGTTCCCCAGGATGCACAGGCGGTCGCCGTACCTCTTTTTCACCTCGCCGATGTCCATGCACTGGGGCTGTACGGGATGGAAGCCGTCGAAGCCCGCGTCGGCGATGCCGTCCATGATCGGCCACATGTTGCCGTCGGAGTGCTTGAAGATGAGCTTGCCGCGGCGGTGGGCGTGCTCGGTTATCTGCTGGTGGTAAGGGAAAATGAACTCCTCGTACTGGGCGGGCGATATCAGCGTGGTCTGGTTGAAGGCGAGGTCTCCGTCCAGCCCGATGATGTCCGCCCCGTTGTCGTAGGCCATGTCCACGACCTCCAGGATATAGTCTGTGACCACCTGTGCCAGGTCCTTCACGAAGGAGGGATTCTTGATGTAGTGGTAGAGGAGCTTCTCCATGCTCCCCATCAGGCTCCAGCTCTCGCGGAAGGGACCGGGCTGCACCAGCACCTGGGCGACATCGGTGCCCAGGTTGCCCGCGGCGGCCATGAGCATGAGGAAGTCCGTGGGTTGGGGGTGGTAGGCCTCGAGGCCCTTGAGGTCGGAGGGTTCCCGCACCGGGCCTCCCACCGCGGTGGCCTCCCCCTCCTCGCTCACGCGCAGGATGCGCCCCCAGCCGTCCCTGACGTGCTCGTCGTCCACCGGTTCCGTCCCCAGCAGGCCGATGGAGGAGATGCCGTCCAGCTCCAGCTCCCTGGCCACGGTAAAGAGGGTGGTGAGCAGCTTCACCTTCTCCTCCATGGTCATCTGCTGGGCGAACTTCATGGGCGGCAGGTCGTCGGTGTACAGCGCCCCCAGCTTGATGATGGACTCCTCGTTAAAGGCCATCTCCCACACCGGCACGCGGTCCGGCTCCCTGCGGGCGAAGGCCTCCAGCATCCTATCCTTGCCGGTCATGATCTTCCCTCCTTCTTTCGATATATCACAGGTTCGTTCCATTCCCCGAAGGGTGGGGTCAGGTGTTGCGTTTTGCGCCGCAGGCGCGAGATGTCAAGACCTGACCACGTTTCCCATTGCTCAAGACCAACGCCGGGTCGTGACAGAGCCCCTACTTCGATCCCGGCTCTACCAATTTATAGTTCCCCGCCAGCCAGTCTTCCACACCAGAGGCGTACAGTGGCGAGGTGGGCTTCTCTGACGGGCCCCCGGCCAGGCAGGAAAAGTACCTGCTCGAGGACATGTCGCTTATGAACCGGATGGTGGCTGAGAAGGTGCCGGTCCTCCCGCCCGGAGCATGGAATATGGCGCCCTGGGCAACCGTGCCCCTGCATCCGATGATCTCGATGGGGCCGTAGTTGAAATCGGGCATCATGTCCCCGTAGACCAGGTTCTTCATCACCACCTTGCGCGTGTCCCCGAAACACCCGGCCTCCATCTCCAGGCCCCTGGCCACGGCCTCTCCGAAGACCTCATCCCGCTCCTTGCCGGCGAGCCACAGGGATTCCTCGCGGTGCAGCACGTGGTCGAACTGCCCGTAGTACATGTAATAGAGCTCGGAGTTGTCCAGGATATATTCTATGACCTCCCTGCCCACGCCGTAGTCCCCGAACACCGTTTTCACCAGCTCGAAGTAGACGTTCTCGAAGATGCTCGCGGCCACACAATCGGAGCCGTAGACGAGGTCCCACTCCCGCAGAAGCCTGCCGTTGCCGTCCTCGGGCAGCAGGTGGCGGATGAGGGGCATGGTCCACTCCGCGTGCTTGCTGTACACGTCGTACTGCATCTTCATCATGCTCTCCACCGAGTGGTCTTCCCGCTCCGCCAGCAGGTCGGCGATGCGCGTGGCGCGGTCGTCGCTCATGGGCATGGTCTGGATACGCACGTCGGAGAGGTGGTTGAGGTCCTGGTTGGAGGTGCCGAAAAAGCCGCTCTCCGGGTTGAGGAGGCGGGGATTCTTTTCCGGCGGGTAGAAGCCCTTCCAGTCGTAGGCCTCGTCCCATCCCGGCAGCGGCAGGACTCCGACCCAGTCGTCCGGCCTGATGGGACAGCGTCCGCTCATCTGGTAGCCGATGCTTCCCGAGGAGTCCGCCAGGCCCCAGTTGAAGCTGAGGGCATCGCATCGGGAAAGGTGGTCCATGGACTCCTCCACGGTGCGGCTGCGGTAGTGGCGGCTGAACTCGGCGAAGGTCACGGCGCCGGCATCGCGGTGGGAGATGGCCAGGCAGAGATAATAACCGTCCTCCGCCGGATCTCCCTCCAGCACCCCGTGCACGTTCTCGTAATAGCGCACGGTCACCGGCTCAGCGTCCTTGATCCTGATGACCTCCTCCCGCACCTCGAAGGGCACCCACTCGTCGCCACGACGGTGCTTGCCGCCGGCGACCTCCTCGAGAAAGTAGTTCATGACGTCCATACAGCTGTAGGTGGCGCTCCAGGAGAGGTGCTCCGTCCTCCCCAGGGCCGGCAGCGGTATCCCCGGGATGTAAACGCCCATGCAGTAGAAGTCGCCGGCGTAGAGGAGCACCTCCTGCCACAGGGCGGGAAGCCGGGCTGTATCCAGCTCGGGGCTGCCGCAGAGGATGGGTTTGCCCGTGTCCGTGCGCGAGCCCGCCAGCATCCAGTGGCTGCTGGTCTTCTCCCTGGGGATGATGGCCCACTTCACCGTCTCCGGCACATACGGATCGGGTATCCTCACCTGACGCAGTTTGTCCAGGTAATCTTCGTCCGGTTCCTCGGTCATGTAGGTGAAGACCTCCCTGAGCATGGCGGGGGTGACGCCCTTCTGGACCATCTGCACGATGAGCTTCCTGATCCAGCCCTGGGTCTCGTCCATGTCCACAATGGACATGATCTTGCCGATGGCGATGCAGTCCGCCGGTCTCCACGGCTCCGGCACGTAGCCGATGAGGCCGAATTCGGCGGGAGGGGACTCCGCGAACTGGTCGTTCACGCCGCGGCAGAAGGCCTCCATCTCCTTCCGCGCGCCCTCCTCGAGTATCTTCTCCTGCTTGCACGAGAAGCCCCAGATATCGTACTTGCGCATGGTCCTGTCCATGGCGACGAAGTCCTCGTCGGGGGGAAGGTGCTCGGCCATCCGGCCCCGCGCGACAAGGCGTGTGAGCTCCATCTGCATGCCGCGGTCGAAGGCATGCACCATGCCCAGCCCGTAGAGGGCGTCCGGGAAATCCTCCGCTTTGATCACCGGGGTACCATGTTCGTCGCGCTTTATGGACACCTCGCCGCTGACGGCCTTGATGCGCTGCTCCTGGGTATCGAGTTCGAGCACGGCCATCCACCTCCCATCCATCTGCAGCCTCCGGGGGTGGAGGCTGTGCCGACCTGCCTTGTTATATTATAGGGGTCAGCCCACTATTTTCCACAAAGTGCCAGGCCTCAACATCCGTTGCGGGGTGAATCCCATGGGCAGTGGGAATCGCTGCACCCTGGCAAAGAACAAACGGAGAAGCAGCCTGCATGATGATTGATCAAGCAGTACCTGGCGTTAAGCGCTGCTGACTTAGCGGGAGAACGGGGGGAATCCTGATAGAGAATGGAGGGGTGGCCCCCTTAGAAAGCGGCTTCGAGGTCCTCGGGGGTGTTGATGTTGAAGAAGGAGCGGAAACCGGGGTCGCAGGCGGCTATCTCATCTTCCTCGAGGTAGCGCACGTCCAGTTCTTCGATGAGTTCGTGTATCTTCAGTCGGCCCTCCTCGATACGGGCTTGTATGCTGTCCGCGATGTCCCGCCTGTAGACGGCGAAAAGGGGCTCGATGTATTCGCCGCGCTTCGGGACCACGGCATCCGCCCCCGGCGCCATGGACAGCATGCGGCATATGAGCTCGCGGCTCGGGTACGGCATGTCGCAGGCCATGACGAAGACGTAGGGGGCGGGCGAGTTGCGCAGGGCCGTATAGATTCCCACCAACGGGCCCTTTCCGGGTATGACGTCCGCTACGACCTTCACCTCGTCGTCCTCCCTGGCAGCAAGGGGCGAGCCGGCTTCCTGGACCACCAGCAGGATGAGCGGGAACATCCCCCTGAGGGTCGCGAGGATCTTATCCAGGAGCGAGCAAGCGCCGATCTGCAGCGTGGCCTTGTCCATGCCCAGGCGTTTTCCCTGCCCGCCGGCGAGCACGGCAGCGATGAATTCCGCCTTCCCCCCGTCCAGGCGGCCGTCGCTCATCACGGCACGATCCTCCGGGGATGGGTATAGACGTTGAAGCGCTTCCCATCGGAGAAGCCAATGACCGTCAGGCCCGCCCTCTCGGCTACCCGCAGCCCCAGCGAGGTGGGAGCGGCCATGGAAACGAGCACCGGTAGCCCGACCCTCGCCGTTTTCAGGGCCATCTCGTAGCTGACGCGCCCCGAGAGGATCAGGACCTTGTCCGCTATGGATATGCCGCGCAGGGCGCACCAGCCCACCGCCTTGTCCAGGGCGTTGTGCCTGCCCACGTCCTCTGCCACGACCACGGCCTCGCCGTCCGCGGTGAAGATCCCCGCGCCGTGGGTGCCGCCCGTTCCCCGGAAAACGTCCTGGCGGCCCGTCAGCTCCTCCCCCAGGCGGTATATCACCTCTTCCTTCACCTGCAGCTCCGAGGTGATCTCCCCTTCGTTATAGTCCTCGATAGCGGAGATGTCCGCGCCGCCGCAGCCGGTGCGCACCAGGAAGGTGGAGCCGAAGCGCTCGCGCTCCCCGGGCGAATCCACCTCCATGTCCACCACGTTGCCGCGGTCCAGTTCGGTGCTCTCCACCTCCCTCCCCTCGCCTATCTCCCGCTCCATGCTGCCGCAGTGCTTGAGCAGTCTTATCTGGGACGGGCTGGCGATGACCTTCTCGGTGAGGCAGAAGCCCGCCGCCAGCTCCTTGTCCATCCCCGGCAGGCGCATGAGGGCCACCAGGGGCTTGCCGTTGACCCTTATCTCCAGGGGGAGCTCCACCACCACGCGGTCGGCAGCCCCCTCCGGCTCGCCTCCCCGGCGGTGTCTTGTTATGTGCCATTCCGTCGTAGACATACGCATGCCTTTCGCTTTGTTCATCCCCATGATAGGCGCCGTTCAAGGGGCGGCGCAATCGGCCGCGTCAGCCCCTCGCGGGGGAAGGGCGTCCAGCATGTCCCCCACCCGTGTACCCGTCTCCGCCGCCTTGCCGGCGGGAAGCTCGACGGCCGCCCGGGCCCTGATGACCAGCGCGCCCAGCCTCCCCGGCCTCATGCCGCCGACCACCCGTTTCACCTTCCATGCTTCGTCCACGAAGACGACGTCTATGGCATAGCGCATGCCGAAGGTGTGCACCTGGCGGCAAGGCACGATGAGCAGGCCGCATCCGTCCGCGAGTGAGTCGGTGCCAAGAAGCCCGCGATTCCGCGCACGCGGCGTCTCAGCCACCGCCGCCCTCTCCGCCAACACGGCCTCCCTGGTGAGATTGACAAGCCTTACTTCCCGCATGCATGAAGGATACACCTTACCCGGAACTGGGGTCAGCCCCCATTGACCCCGCCAGCGTTAGCGTAAAGAATAGATGCGGGTACAAGAATGGAGACGTCATGGAGGATATCTATAACCGCGTGCTCGACGGCGACAGGCGCGCCGTCGCCAGGCTCATCACCATGGTCGAGAATGGGGACCCGGCGGCCGCGGAGCCCATAAGGCACCTGCACGAGCATACCGGCCGCGCCCACATCGTGGGCGTCACAGGCGCCACCGGCTCGGGCAAGAGCACCCTGGTCTCCTCCCTCACCAAGGTCCTGCGCGGCTGGGAGATGAGCGTAGGCATCATCGCCGTCGATCCCACCAGCCCTTTCAGCGGAGGTGCCATACTGGGCGATCGCATCCGCATGCAGGACCTCACCACCGATCCCGGGGTCTTCATCCGCTCCATGGGCACCCGAGGTGCCCTGGGCGGGATCTCCGTCGCCACCAACGACGCCGTCAACATCCTCGACGCCTTCGGGGAGGACATCGTGATCGTGGAGACGGTCGGGGCGGGGCAGGTGGAGGTGGACATAGTGAAGCTGGCCCACACCTCGGTGGTGGTGACCATGCCCGGGGGAGGCGACGAGATCCAGGCGATCAAGTCCGGGATCATGGAGATAGGCGACATCTTCGTCGTCAACAAGGCGGACCGTGCCGATGCTGGCCGCACCTACGCCGAGATAACCATGATGCTGGAGTTGTCTGACCGCAAAGACGGGCACCTCCCGCCCGTCATCCGCACCGTTGCGACCACGGGCGAGGGCGTCGAGGATCTGGCCCTGGCCATCCTGGACCACCGCCGCTTCCTCGAGGCCGAGGGCCTGCTGGAACAGAAAGCCCGGGAGCGCATCATCGCCGAGATGCTGGAGATCATAAACCGCCGGGTGGGCGACACGGTGGTCAAGGCCCTGCGGGAAGACCCGGAGATGATCGACCTCATGCGCAGGCTGGTGGACACGCGGGAGATAGACCCCCACTCCGGGGCGCGGATGGTCATCCGCCACCTGCTGAAGAAAGGCTAGGGAACTGCCCGTTCCCCACGGGCTGGCGCGAACGAGGCCCCGCACCGCGGCGGGGCCTCGATATGTTCGTGCCGTACCGGCCCCCCGTCAGGCACAGTACAGATACTGGTCGACCAGCTTCTGGATCTCGGCTTTGTTGCCGTAGAGGCGCTCGCTCAGGTCCGCGTCCTCGTAGCTGCGCAGCATCTCCACCGTGCCGTCGATGACCGCTGGCGAGAACACCCCGTCCCGCTGGTATATCTCGCGGTCGTCGAGGAGGCACTGGGCGGATTCCCAGCAGGAACCCGGGAGCTGGGGCAGCGATTTTTGCAGCTGCTTGTACTCATCATCGAATATGTTCACGTCCACGTAGAGCTTGTCCGCGTACGCGATGGCGTCCTCCATCTCCATGCCGTACTTCGCGGCCACCACCAGCCCCGCCAGCAGGTAGTATATGCTGGCGGACCCGTCCGGCGCGCGGAACTCGATAGTCTGTTTCTCCCCCTGGGTCACGAAATCGCTGGTCTCCTGGGGATTGGCGTGCCTGACCATGTCGTTCACGCCCAGCCAGCCCAGGGGCACCCTCACCAGAGTCGAGCGGTTGCGGTCTCCCCAGCAGATGTTGGTGGGAGCCTCCTGGTGGGGGACCAGGCGCAGGTAGGAGAGGGGGATGGTGTTGCCGAAAGCGGTGATCGACTTGGCCAGGCGCAGGTAACCGGCTATGACCTTCCTGGCGGTATCGCTGAGATGGTCGCCTTCCACCAGAACGTTCTGCTCGCCCCTGGTCAAGCGGGTGTGGATGTGCAGCCCGCTTCCAGCGTGACCGACAACTATCTTGGGGGCATAGCTTATGGGCACGTTGTGTTTGTAACCCATCATCCTCAGGATGGACTTGGCGATGACCAATTGGTCCGCGGCGTCCTCGACGGGCACCGGCTGGAACTCGATCTCGTGCTGCTCCATCTCCTGGTCTCCCTCGGAGATGAAGCCGACCTCGGTATGGCCGTACTTGATTAGCCCCCCGGACTCGGCGATGGTCTTCATGGCCTCGTAGCGGAGCTGTTCCCACTTGGAGAAGGGGGGCGATTCGTGGTAGCCCTTCTGGGGATCTGTTGGGTAGACCTTCTGCCGGTTCGAGAAGACGTAATACTCCAGCTCCCCCAGGGCCTCGAACTCCATGCCCGTGGTGGCCTTCAGCGACTCGACCGCCTTGCGCAGGACGTTCTCGGGGGCGCTCGGGAGCGGCTCGCCGTCCTTGGTGTAATAGGAGCACAGCAGATCCAGCGTGGGCCGGCTCGTGAAGGGATTGACGTAGGCGGTCTTGTAACGGGGGATGACGTAGAGATCGCTGGATGCGGCGTCTATGTAGGAGAAGAGGCTGGAGCCGTCCACCCTCTCCCCCACCGACAGCAGCATGTCCAGGTCCTCCTTGCTGTTGATGACGAAGTTGAGCATCTTCAACCTGCCGTCGCCGCCCACGTAGCGGAAGTTGACCATCTCGATGCCGTTCTCCTCGACGAACCTGATTATGTCCCGCTTCGTGAACTCCTCCGGCGGTTTACCCAGGAAACGCACCAGGCGATTCGGGTTCATCTCTACGTCCATCTATCATCCTCCTCCTGGAGACCCGGCATGGGCCTCCGACCGCAGGCGGGTTTTTAATGCACAAATACTACTGCAAGCGGACCCCGCTGTCACCCGCTTTTTTGAGGGAGGGGCCAGGTTTTGAATCTTACGCTCAATGCCCACTACACGCCATGCATAATACCAGCTTGGAGGGGCTATTTTAACATATTATTTCGAAGCATACCGGGGTATGCAAAAAACAAGACCTGGCCCCTCAAGAGAAGCGGAAGAGGATGACGTCGCCGTCATGCACGACGTAGTCCCTGCCCTCGACCCGGACGGCGCCCTTGTCCCTCGCGGCATGAAAGGAGCCGTGCCCGAGAAATTCCTTCCAGCTTATGACCTCGGCGCGGATGAAACCGCGCTCCATGTCGGTGTGGATCTTACCCGCCGCCTGCACGGCGGTGCTGCCCTGCGGCAGCGGCCAGGCGCGGCACTCCCCTGATTCGGTGGTGAAGAAGGTGATCAGCCCCAGGAGGGAGTAACAGCGCGACGTGAACTCCTCGAGGCCCAGGCTCTCGATGCCGTACGCCTCGAGAAACTCCTCCACCTCGTCGGGCTCCAGGTCCTCGATCTCCGCCTCCAGCCTGGCGCTGAAGGCCACCATACCGGCCCCCTCCGAGGCCGCGATATCCCGTACCGCACGCAGCATGGGCCCGTCCTCCCCCAGCTGCTCCTCCCCCAGGTTAGCCACGTAGATCACCGGTTTGGCCGTGAGCAGGAAGAGGCCGGAGACGATCTCCTCCTCATGCGGTGAGAGCGCCATGCGGCGCACCGGCACCTCCCGGTCCAGTTCCGCCGCCACCTTTTCCAGCAGTTCCAGCTCGCGCGCCTTGTCGCGGTCCCCCGTCTTCGCCGCCTTGGCTATCCTGTCCCTGCGCCTCTCCACCGCCGCCAGGTCGGCCAGGATGAGCTCGGTGTTGACCACCGCGATGTCGAGCTCGGGATCGATATCCGCCCTCACGTGGGCCACATCGGGTGAGGAGAAAAGGCGCACCGCATGGGCCAGGGCGTCCACCTCCCGGATGTGGGCCAGGAACTGGTTGCCAAGCCCCTCGCCGTGGTGCGCCCCCTCCACCAGCCCCGCTATATCCACCACGCGCAGGTCGGCGGGGACGATCCTGGAGCACCCCGCGGCGGAAGCGACCTCCTGGAGGCGTTCGTCGGGCACCGGCGCCACGCCGACATTGGGGTCCACGGTGGAGAAGGGATAACCCGCCACCTGCGCCCCGGCGCGGGTCAGAGCGTTGAAGATGGTCGATTTCCCGGAGTTGGGCAGTCCTATGATCCCGACCTGCAAAGCCATGGTTTCTCCTTACCGTACATAATATCCCACACCTCTCTCGTTTGCATCGCGAAAGCGATTGCGACGCCCGCGGGGCGGCGCCAAAGTATCCAGCGCCAGTCCTGGCGAAGCCAGGCCTGGCCTGGCACCCATACTTGCGACCGTGAAAAACAGCATTGTCAAGTTTGGTTGCGCCGATTTCGATATAAAACCAGACGTTGAAAAGGGGAAAATAGCATGAAGTCTGCCAAGCTTCTCCCGCTGTCCCACTGGATAGCCTTCCTGGTAGCAGGATTCTACCCACTGTACTCCGGGGGGGGCATAGAGTACTGGCCCTGGATAGTCACCATCGCGGCGATGGCGGCCCTGGGCGCCGGTTACCACGCCATACGGCGTTTCATGGCCTCGGCGAACGTAGATCCATGGGGTATCTCCCTGCTGGGACTCGATGCCCTGCTCGTCTGCTTCCTCATCTTCTACAGCGGCGGCATCGCCAGCCCCTTCTTCCCCCTTATCTTCCTTCTCTGCGCCACGGCATCCCTCTACGACCGCTGGACCAAGGCGCTGTCCCTGGCGGGCGTGATAAGCGCCAGCTACGCCATCGCCTGCGTGGGCCGGGACATGGCGCTGGAGGATGACGGCACCCGACTCCTCATCAATGTGGTCGTCCTCATCGGCGCCGCGGTCATCCTCTCCTACCTGGCCGAACTCGACCGGCGCGAACACGGCAAGGCGGAGAGGGTGGAGGCACTCTACCAGCTAAGCTCCTCGCTGATGGAGAAGGTCGACCTCAAGGAGACCCTGCATCATCTCCTCTCCTCCACCTCCTCTTTCTTCCAGACCGACGTGAGCTCCGTGCGCCTACTGGACCGCAAGACCGGCGTCCTTGTGCTCGAGGCTTCGGGGGCTCCCTCGAACGAGGCGGATGATGCGGCGGACATCTCGGTGGGCGAAGGTTTCATCGGCTGGGTGGCAAAGGAGAAACGCCCCATCCTCGTCAACGACGTCGCTCGGGATGCCCGCTTCGCCGGTTTCCCCCAGGCGCGCCTGAAGATACGCTCGGCCCTCGCGGCTCCAATCATGGTGGGCGGAGAGCTCATGGGAGTGCTCAGCTTCGCCAACACCGAGCCGCGCAATTTCTCCTCCGAGGACCTGCAGATGCTGGTGACCATATCCAACCTGGCCGCCTCCCTCATCGCCCGGGCCGAGCTCTACCACATGGTGCTCTCCCGCAGCGAGGTCATCGTGGCCAGCATGAGCAGCGGACTCCTGGTGACGGACTCGGGGGGTAAGGTGGCCATGGCCAACCAGGCGGCAAGGGACCTCCTGGGATTGGAGAGCATTCCCCGCGACGTTTCCCTGCGCGGGCTTCTGGAGCCCACCCTGTTGGACACGGACCTTCTGTGGGGATTCCTCGAGGGGGAAACCGCCACGGGTTCCGAGTACTCCCAGGCCCACCTGGAGGTGCGCCTGCGGGGCACGCCGGAGCGCATACTCTCGGTGAGCGCATCGCCTATCCGCGCCGGATACGAGCCCAACAGCGGCTCCGTGGTCATCCTCGAGGACATCACCGAGCGGGTGAAGGTCGACGAGATCCGCGACGACCTCATGCTGCTCATCGCCCGCCGAGTCGAAGAGCAGACGACCCTCTATGAGGTCGGCAAGTCGCTCATCGACGAGGTGGACACGAGAAACCTGCTGGAGTTCCTGCTGGACAAGGCGGTGGACCTGGCGGACGCAGAGCTGGGCGCGCTCTCCCTTCGCGAGGAAGAAGGGATCTTCCGCGTGCGGGCGCTGCACGGCGTGGACGCGGACAAGCTCGGCCTGTCCTACCGGCAGGGAGAGTTCCTGCCGGGGGAGACCGCCGCGCAGGAGGCGCCGCTGCGCCGCCTGGAGGTGGACCCGGCCCTGGCCACGCCCTGGGGCAAGGAGCTCGGCTATCCCATATCCTATCTGGCCGCTCCGATAACCTGGCAGGGCGTGGTCAAGGGCGTGATCGAGGTCGCATCCCCGTCTTCCGCCCGCGCCTTCGGGGAAGACGACCTTAGGCTGCTCAGCCTCTTCGTCAACCAGGCGGCCATCGCGCTGGAGAACTCCAACCTGTACAGGCGCATAACCGAGGACCAGCGGCGCATGGAGGCCATGCTGCACTCCATCAACGACGGCGTGATCGCGGTGAACAACGAGGCGCAGGTCATCCTGGTGAACGCGGCGGCGGAGAGGATCCTCGACCTGCGACCCTTCTCGGAAACGGAGAAGCTCCACGTCAACGAGGTCATCCACATCCAGAACCTGGCCAACCTGTTCCTCAAGAGCCTCAACACCCGCAGGGAACTGGAGGAGCAGATATGGCTCGAGCCGCCGGACAAGCGTCTCCTCGAGGTCGAGACCTCCCTCATCGAGACCAGCCCGGGAGAGCGCATCGGCATCATCGCCATCATCCGCGACATCACCGCCCTGCGCGAGCTGGAGCAGGCCAAGTCGGATTTCGTGTCGACGGTCTCGCACGAGCTCCGTACCCCCCTGACCTCCATAAAGGCCTACACCGCCACCCTGCGCCGCCGCGACGTCGATTTCGACGAGAGCACCCGCCAGGGCTTCCTGCAGGTGATCGAGGAGGAAACGGACCGGCTGACCCGATTGGTGGCAGACATCCTCGACGTCTCCCGCATCGAGTCGGGGAGGCTGACGCTGAAGAAGCGCGATTTCGACCTCTCCAAGCTGGTGCGCATCATCATCGGCAAGCTGCAGTCACAGTTCTCCAACCACGAGATCGAGCTCGACGCACCGGAGAGCATGGAGACGGTGCGTGCCGATCCCGACAAGATCGAGCAGGTACTGGTGAACCTGGTGGATAACGCGGCCAAGTATTCGCCTTCGGGGGGAGAGATAAGGCTCACCCTGGAAGCCAATCCCCGCGGCGTGGAATGCAGCGTCAGCGATTCGGGGGTGGGGATCCCGGAGGAACACCTGTCGAATATCTTCGAGAAATTCCACCGCGTGGACAACCGGGCCACACGCGAGATATACGGGACCGGTCTGGGCCTCTACGTCAGCAAGAGCATCGTGGAGGCGCACGGCGGGACCATCTGGGCGGAGAGCGTGCTCGGGGAGGGCAGCACCTTCCACTTCACCCTTCCGCTTTCCTCCCGTGCCGAACGCGGGGGCCGCGGCGACGTTTCGCAGCCGCCCGAGGTGGAAAGGGACGGGGCAGGGAACCGAAAGGAGACCTCATGACGAAGACAGGGGATACCCCCATCAAGGTCCTGGTCGTGGACGACGAGAAGAACATCCTTGATATCATCAAGTTCAACCTCGAGGTCGAGGGCTACGAGGTCATCACCTCCCGCGACGGCGAAGAGGCCCTGCGGCTGGTGCGGGAGCTCAGGCCCGACCTCATCCTGTGCGACATCATGATGCCGGATCTGGACGGGCTGGAGGTTTGCCGCCGCCTCAAGGCGGACAGCCGCACCAACCAGATCCCGGTGGTCATGCTCTCCGCCAGGACGCAGGCCCAGGACAAGGTGGCCAGCATCGAGGCGGGGGCGGACGACTTCATCACCAAGCCCTTCGATTTCTCCGACCTGGTGGCGCGCATCACCATCAACCTCATCCGCACGCGCCAGAAACGGGACGTCAGCCCCCTCACCGGCCTTCCGGGGAGTATCTCCATCGACGCCGAGACCAAGCGGCGCATATCCAGAAACCTCCTCTTCGCCACCCTGTACATAGACATGGACAACTTCAAACCCTTCAACGACATCTACGGGTTCCCCACCGGGGACAAGGCGATCAGGATGCTCGCGTCCATCGTCGATGACGCGGTGAAGAAAGCCGGCAACCTCGACGATTTCATCGGGCACGGCGGCGGGGACGACTTCGTGGTCATCACCTCGCCCGAGAAGGCCAGCGCCATCGCCGAGTCCGTGATCACCGACTTCGACGAGCAGATCTCCTCCCTCTACCAGGAGGAGGACCTGAGGCGCGGGTATTCCATATACATCGACCGCCTCGGGAGGGACAACTATATCCCCATCATGACGCTGAGCATCGGCATAGCGAGCAATTACCGCAGGCGCATCACCACCCACTGGGAGGTGGGCGAGATAGCCAAGGAGACCCTAAACTACGCCAAGTCCATCCCCGGCAGCACGTATTTCGTCGACCGCAGAACGAAATGACAGGCATGGATCATTATGGTCCGCGTCATCGCGAGAAGCCGGGGGCGGGGCGATCCCGCCTTCGACAGGCCCAGCCGCCCGATCGTGCCCGGCGATTAGTATCAAGGTGACGGGGCGGGATGACGAAACCTCTATTGACACTGGTTGAACACCTGATCCGGGGGTAGCGCGGAGAAGATGAACGAGCGCAGAGAGAGCAAGTATCGCATACTCCTCATCGAGGACGATCCGGCCATCTCCAACGTGGTCGAGCTCAACCTCAAGCTGGATAACTACGAGGTCTTCCTGGCCGCGGACGGCGAGGAGGGCCTGAACATGGTCGCGGAGACCGATCCCGACCTCGTTATCCTCGACGTCATGATGCCCAAGATGGACGGCTGGCAGGTGCTCATGCAGCTCAAGTCGGACGACAAGACCAGCGATATACCGGTGATCATGCTCACGGCCATTGACGACGAGCAGTCCAAGGTCATCGGCCTGCGCGGGGGGGCCGACGACTACGTGCCCAAGCCCTTCAGCCCCCTGGAGCTGGCCGCCAGGGTGAAGGTGGTCCTCGACCGCGTCGGCAGGGCCCGCCGCATGAGCGCCGAGGCGGCGAAGGAGACGGTGCGCCTGGAGCAGATCCCGGTGCAGAAGGGGGACACCATCAAGCTCATCCCCATGGAGGACATCTTCTACATAGACACCAAGCACGAGTACGCCAACCTGCACACCGCCTCCGATGCCTATCTCACCACCTACAGCCTGTCGGAGCTGGAAAGGGTCCTGGACCGCAAGACCTTCTTCCGCACCCACCGCAGCTTCATCGTCAACCTGAAGAAGGTCAACCAGATCATCAAGCTCTCGCGCAACAGCCTTATCGTGACCTTGAAAGACGAGAACGAGAGCCGCGTCCCGGTATCGCGCCGGCAGGCTTCCGCCCTTCGCGACATGCTCGGACTCTGATCGAAAAAAGATTAAAGGCGCCAGCCCGTTCTTCCGAGAATAATATTGAGGTAGCTAGGTATCCCCCATGAGTTTACCGGCAATTTCCCTCAATGGGTGCAAGCATGCAGACTAGCTGCCAAGTAAAGACCCCGTTCCCCCCAACGGGGTCTTCTCCTTTTATTCTCAGCGTGTCAGCGCCTCCACATTTCCGAATGTGCAGGCCTGACGCCTGTCGAACATCTTGCAGGGTGGGATCAGGCGTTGCGCCCGAGCCGCAGGCGAGGGATGTCAAGGCCTGATCCCAATCGCCATTACATAAGACCAGGGACACTACAGCCGTATTACCTCCTCGCTCACCTCGTCACCCCTGACCGTGACGCGCAGGAAGTGATCGTACCCTCCCGATTGCTCGGAAACGTGCGGCTTGGCGCCCGCACCCCCGGTAACCACCACGCGGGGAGGGCCCGAGCCGTAGAGCATGTATGCGTGTATGTGGCCGCAATAGAGGACGGGAGCGCCGGCCTGTCCCAGGATATCCAGCATCTCCCTGGCGCTCTCCGTCTCCCTTTCCTGGAAACCGCTGCGCCCCACGTCCACCGGCGCGCCGGGAGGCACGTGCGCGAAGGCGATGAGGACCTTGCCCTCCCCCATACCGGCCAGGTCCGAGCGCAGCCAGGAGAGGCACTCGTCCGGGCAACCCGTTCCGATAACGGCGTCGTTTAAGAAAACGAGGTGGCAATCCTCCTTGTCCAGGGAATAGTAATCCGCCCCGAAGACGGACTTGAAAACGGTTGCATCACCCGCGGGCATGTCGTTGTCCCCCGGGATGACGTGGTATTCCAGGCCGGAGGCATCGAGAAAATCCTTCATGCCCTGCATCTCCTCGAGCCCCTTGCCGGTGCTGACGTCTCCCGCTATGACCAGGAACTCCCCCTCCCTGGCCTCGCCCGCTATCCTCTGCAGGAGGTCGGTCCTGGCGTGGGGATCGCCGCAGACGAGGAAGGAGAATTCGTTTCGCGGCCTGTCCTGCGCGCTCCCGCCGCCCCCGCCCCCGCCGGTTACAGTTCCTGCGCAGGAGGACAGGAGCAGGGCCCCCGCCGTCAACACGACCGGGATGAGGGCCCGGAGCGGATAGCGCCGCCTCTCGATTTCCTTCATATGCCGTACCTTGTTCCTTCCGTCCCCGCCGCCGGCATCAAGGATACTTTTCCACCTCCACCCGCGGCCGGCAATGATTGGACGCACGGCCGGGGCCGGCGGTTTCCGGCGCGCGAGGCCTTGCAGCGGATGTCGGCGCACGCTGATCGCGGGGGAAACGGCTTATGGAACCGCGCATGCCCGTTCTGATAGAATAACCCTGCACGCATGGGGCCGTAGCTCAGTGGGAGAGCGCTGCCTTCGCACGGCAGAGGTCGTGGGTTCAAATCCCATCGGCTCCACCAGGCATGCCTCAAGCCCTCTCGCGAGGGCTTTTCGCTGATCTACAGCTTGCCCCTTTCCGCCAGCACGGTCATCCCCAGCTCGGCTATGTTTCCGGCCGGCGCCTTCCAGTCCTCCCGCACCCGGACCGAAATGGCCAGGGAGGGGCAATTGGAGACGCAGAGCCCGCAGCCTATGCATTTCTCGCCGGCGATCACCGCCAGCTCGTCCTCCAGCCTGATCGCCTTCATGTGGCAGACGTCCAGGCATGTCCCGCACCCGTTGCACAGGTCGGAGTCCACGCCGGCGGTGTAGCGCGAGCTGGCGACGGCGCCGGATATGTTCAACCTGGTCATGGTGCCCAGAAAGCCACAACAGCAGCCGCAGCAGTTGCATATGAAGTTGATCTTCTCCTGAATGTTGTCGGTCACGTGCACCAGCCCCGCCTTCTCCGCCCGGTCCAGGGCATCGAGGACCTCCTCCACGCTGGCCTTGCGGGCGAAGCCCCTCTCGACCAGGAACTCGGCGAAGGGGCCGAAGCACATGCAGACGTCCTTGGGCGCCCCGCAGGACTTGCCCAGCAGCTCGGCCTCGTGGCGGCAGAAGCAGGTGGTGAGGGCCATGTAGGTGGATTCCTTGATGAACTCGCTGACCTTCTCGTAGGGCAGGACCTCCTCGCCGCGGGGGATCTCCTCCTCCACCATCATCACCCGCGCCAAGGCGGTCTTGGAGGTGAAGCTATCCTGTCCCCAACCCTCGTAGTAGTACTCGTCGAAGAGCTCGGCGATCTTCCTCTTGCGGGGAGTGACCTCGCCCTTCATGAACTGCAACTCGAAGATGCCCGGCAGGAGGGGAAGGAGGTTGTAATAACGCTTGCCTCCCTTCTCGCGCGCCAGGACGAGGCCCTTGTCCGCCATCGTCTCCAGCATCCCTCGCAGCTCGTCTTCGTTTCTACCGGTCCTGCCTGCGATGGAGCCCAACTCCTCGAGGGCGGACGGCAGGTCGAGAGCCAGCTCCGCCTCCTCCGCATCGAAGATCATGCGCAGGATCCCCAGCAGGTGCTCCGATCCCAGCGCCCCCGCCGGAAAATCGTCCATGCGCTTCATGAGCCGGTTGTAGACATCATCCATGGGTGCCTCCTTGACCTAAAGCATGTGCGCGCGCCATCCGATTTCAAATACTGGCTGAATGATAACACAAGCCGACGGCGGGTCGGTTGATTTTGAATCTGAAGTATATATCATATAACGAGAGGCCGGGATGGCAGGATAAGGGATTAGAGCCATATGGTGGATTTTCTGGAAGAGCTGAACGACTACTACGTCAGGAACCGCGGCAAGCGGATAAAGCAGGAGTTCCGCGAGGTCCTGGCAAAGGAGCCCGATGAACTGACGGGCACGCAGAGGCATATATACGAGATATACATAGAGCCCAACCTGAACCAGCTCCAGAACACCCTGTACGAAGCCTTCAAGGAGGCGAACAGCCCCCTCGAGGCCTGGCGCGCGGCAATACTGGAGAATCCGGCCAGCATCATCAACCACGTCGCCAAGAAGATGATCATCCGCGCCATCCGGGACATGGACACCGGCTCGTTCTGACACATACCCTTCCGTGGCCATATCCGCGCGTCCGCGCGCCGAACACCATCCCCCTCCGCTTCAAGCCCTCCGCGCCCCCGGTCGATACCTAACCTGGTTACCCTGGCGAGACGCGCCGCGCAGCGACGCCGGGATGAAAAAGGCGGGACAAGGGGATTCGAGCGGGATCGGAGGTCGCGACGATGAAAAGCTGGGCTGTGATTCTGGCGATACTGGCCCTCACGGTCGTCTTCGTGTCTGGCTGCGGAGGAGGAGGCGATGCGGCGGAGGAGCGCAACGGGGATGCGGAACGGGGCGGCCCCGTGGGCCAGGCGGATGCTGCCGCCTGCGCTTCAAACCGCAACATCGTCTCCGCCGCCGCCCAGCAGTATTACTACACGGAAGGGGCCTATCCCACTTCCATCCAGGCGCTGGTCCCCGGTTACCTGCAGAGCGTTCCCGCGTGTCCGGCAGGGGGCACGTACGCGCTGTGGGAGAGCACGGCGACCTGTTCCATACACGGCAAGTAGAACGGGCACGAGAGAGGGGGCGCATCCCGCGCCCCCATCCGCATGGAGGCAGTCTTCGGCGAGGCCCGGCTACCTAGATCTTCTCGAACATATCCTTATCCGCTCCGCACTGGGGGCATACCCAGTCGTCCGGAAGGTCCTCGAAACGCGTGCCCGGCTCTATCCCGCCCTCGGGATCGCCTTTGTCAGGGTCGTAGATATAACCGCAGACGGTGCATTCATACTTGTCCACAATCTTCCTCCTCTTTCTCCAGATGCTTTCCTGTTTACCGATTCGGGCATGGCGGTTTAATATAATATACCCGGAAACGGTCCGATCCTATCAGTTGCCCGGCCCGGGACACTGATCTTGATCAGCGGCCCGCAGATCGCGGCGGAAAGGCGGTCATGAGTGGCGCGCCCGCAGGCGGGGACCTCGTCTCCTGGTTCTGCACCTACACACCCCTGGAGATACTGGATGCGGCGGGATTGGTCCCGGCGCGGAGGTTTGGAGACCCCGCGTCCCTGGAATCCTCCGATACCCTTCTCCACCCGGCCATCTGCCCCTACGTGCGCGCCTGCCTGGCGGAAGAGATGGCGGGGGGCGGGCCTCATCATCCTGCCGTCTTCGTCAATTCCTGCGACGGCATGCGCCGGCTGTACGACGCCTGGAAGGACCGTTTCCGCGATGATCTCGTATATCTCGTGGACCTCCCGCGCAATACGGGGGCAGGCGCAGAGCGCCTGCTGTCTTTGGAGTTTTGCAGGCTTGCCCGGGCTCTGGCCGGATTGACGGGAACCGAGGTCACCGCGGAGGGCCTGCAGGAGGCCGCGCACGCGAGGGAGGAGCGCCGCCTCGCGTATCTCGCCGCCGCTGACGGCACGAGCGGGGAAACGCGCCTCCGCCTGGCCATGGGCTTCCACGCCCCGGCGCCCGACGGCATGCCGGCGGGGCTCGGGGGGGAGGATGAAGGGGGTGGAGTCCCGGTAGTGCTCACCGGGAACCTGCTCAACCCTGCGGGCCTGGTGGCCGGTCTGGACCGGGCGGGGGCGCGGGTGGCATGGATCGACCTCTGCAACGGCGACCGCGCTTTCGCGACATCCACCCTGCCCGAGGGGGAGGACCTCGACGGCCTGTTCGCCTCGCTGGCGAGAAAGTACCTCGAACGCCATCCCTGTGCCAGGATGGCGGATGCCGGGCGCCGCCACGACCTTCTGGTCGAGGCGGTCAGGGAGACCGGCGCCAGAGGGGTCGTCTACGCGTCCCTCAAGTTCTGCGACGCCTACCTCTATGACTTCCCGGCCGTCCAGGAAAAGCTCGGGAGCGAGGGCATACCCGTCCTGCGCCTGGAGAGCGATTACGCGGACGGCCACGCGGGGCAGGTGCTCACCCGCGTCGAGGCCTTCCTGGAGATGCTGGATTGACGGGTCAGGCACGAAGACCGCGAAGGAGGATCGATGGGACTGGTTGAGTCCATCAGGGACCGCTTCGCCGACCGCCTGGAGCCTTCCACCTTCCGCTCCAGGTTCTTCTGGAAGACGGCCGAGAGCCTCGCCCGCTCGCCCCTGAACCGCCCGCAGTGGAAGGCGGACCGCGTCTCCCTCTCCCATTTCCTCGCCATCACCCGCGACGCTTACCTGGGCAAGGGCCCGGTGGTATGGTGCAACCTTCTCGTCCCCAGCGAACTGGTCCTCGGGCTGGGATGCATCCCCTTCTACCCGGAGATGGCCGCGGCGGTTGTGGCATCGGCGGGCATGGGGCCCCGCTTCATCGACCGCGCGACGGAGGCCGGCTTCTCGCCGGACGCCTGCTCTTTCCACCGCTGCACCCTCGGCCTGTCGCTGGAGGGTTTCATGCCCGAGCCGGCGATGCTGCTCGCCGTCAACTATCCCTGCGACTCCGCTCCCCTCTCCTTCGCCTTCTGCGCCGATATTTTCGGCGCGCCGCAGGTCACCGTGGACATCCCCCTGCCCGGGCGCCGGGACGGGCGGCGGCTGCTGGCGGCGCAGCTCGGGGAGACCGCCGCGCGCCTGGCTTCTTTCTCCGGCCGCAGGGGCCACGAGATCGAGAGGGGCCTGGCGAAGGCAATCGACCTCTCCAACCAGGCCCTGCACCACCTGCACGAGGTGGAGCAGATACGCAAGCGCGACGACTGCACCCTGGACGGCGTGGACGCCATGGGGGGCATCAGCGTCCTCTACGGCAGCCTGGGGTCCAGGGCGGGAGCGGACTTCTACCGCCTGCTCGCGCGGGAGCTGCGGGAGCGGGGATGCGCGGGCGGAGATTCCATCCGCCTCATGTGGATGCATATAAAGCCCTGGTATAGGCAGGGGATCTTCGGCACCCTCGCGCGCCACGGCGCGCGCCTGGTATGCGAGGAATACACCCATGCCACCTGGGGGACCATGGACCCGCGTGACCCGTACGACTCCCTCGCCGCCAAGCTGGAAAGCCATTTCCTGGTGGGCCCGGTGGAGAGGAGGGCATCCCATCTCGCCACCCTGGCCGAGGAATACCGCGTGGACGGGGCAATCCACTACAACCACTGGGGCTGCCGCCAGAGCTGCGGCGGGGCGGCGCTGGTCAAGCAGGCGCTGCAGGCCAGGGGCGTCCCGACCCTTATCCTGGATGGGGACTGCGTGGACGAGAGGGAATACCAGGAGGGGCAGATATCCACCCGCCTGGAGGCATTCCTGGAGTCGTTGGATTCCCGAGCCCGGCCCGCGTGATCGAAAAATCGCTTTGCCCGCCCGGGGCCTCCAGGTAACGGTCCCGCTCGCAAGGCCTCGCGGAGACCGACCTGGTAGTCCCCGGGCTGGTGGCAGGCCAGATGGATGTCTGAGGACCGCTGCCTGAGCTCGGGAAGTGGTTTTTGTATAGTCTGCAAGGGGCCAAGGCCAACAAGATGAGCGGCGGCGAGAAGCAGCGTGAGGCGGGGCAGCCGGTCCGACCGGATCCCCGCGGGGGAACCCGCCGCCCCGGAAGGAGGATCGGCGGTATCCACAGCCCGCGAAGACCGCGCGATTCCGATGCAGTTATAATCTATTCCTGATGATCTCCCTTGAAGGCTTTGCCGAGAATAAAGACAGGAGGAAAGAAGATGAAACCGCTGGAGCCCCCGCCGGAGATAAAGGAGATGGCCGGGACGGACGAGGTCAGGCTGAAGACGGTGCCGGCCCGGGAGGTGGCCTACCTCGTGCACAAGGGGCCCTATTCCGGGGTGCAGGACTCGCAGCTCAAGCTGATGCGCTGGCTCGGGGAGAACGGCTACGAGCTCATGGGGCCGGGGATAGCCGTCTTCCACAACGACCTCATCATCACGCGCAACGAGGAGGACCTCATCACCGAGCTGCAGTTCCCGGTGCGCAAGAAGTAGGCGGCCGCGGGACCGCGGGGGGCGGGAAGCGCGGGCCGTTTTCAGGTCCCGGCGCGCGGACGGTGAATCGAGATGGGGAGGCGCCAGTCGCGGCCGAAGGCGCGCGGGGTGATCTTTATCCCCACCGGGGCCTGGCGCCGCTTGTACTCGTTGGCGTCCACGCGGCGCACCACCTCCTCGACCAGCCCCCTGTCGTACCCCTTCGCCGCCATCTCGGCGACGGTCAGGCCGTTCTCGATGTAGTCCTCGAGGATGGGGTCGAGCATCTCGTAGGGGGGCAGGGAATCGGTGTCCCTCTGGCCCTCCCGCAGCTCGGCTGACGGCTCTCTCTCCAGGATGGCGGCCGGGATGACCTCCCTTCCCTCGCGCTCGTTGATGTAGCGGGAGAGGCGGTAGACCTCGCACTTCAGCAGGTCCTTGATCACCGCGTAACCCCCGGCCATGTCGCCATAGAGGGTGCAGTACCCCATGGACAGCTCGCTCTTGTTGCCGGTGGCCAGCACCAGCCATCCCCGGCTGTTGGAGATGCTCATGAGCACGTTGCCCCGGATGCGCGCCTGCAGGTTCTCCAGGGCCAACTCCTCCCCCGCGCCCCTCAGGCTGCCGGCGGCGTGGCCGAGGTAGGACTCCAGGATCTCGTCGATGTCGTAGGTCTCGAGCGAGATCCCCAGCGCCTCCACCAGCGAGAGCGTTCCCTCACGCGACAGCGGCGAGGTGAACCGCGAGGGGAGAAATACCCCGTGGACCCGCTCCGGCCCCAGGGCCATGGCCGCCAGCGCCGCCGTGAGGGCGGAATCGATCCCGCCCGAGATCCCGAAGAGGACTTGCGTGAAGCCGTTCTTGCGCACGTAGTCGCTGAGCCCCTGCAGCAGCGCCCTCAATACTTCCTCCTCGTCCCGCAATTCCGGCGCCTCCATCCTCTTTATGGGCGGACGCTCCCCTGCCGGCGGACTCCCCTGCCCTTCCAGCTCCAAGACCCGCGTCGGCACGGGGAGAGCGCCGGTCTTTACGTACCTGTGCGTGGGCTCGGTCATGCGGCGGGACAACAGGCCTGACGTGTCCACGTCGTGCACGAGGACGCATTCCTCGAAGCGCGGGGCGCGGGCGATTATCCCCTCGCGGGGGTGCACGATCATCGAGCCGCCGTCGAACACCAGCTCGTCCTGTCCTCCGACGCAGGAGACGTAGGCCACCAGCGCCGTGGCGTCCACGGCCCGCGATTCGACCAGCTTCTCCCTCGTCTCCTGCTTGCCCCGCTGATAGGGAGACGCGGATATGTTCACCACCAGTTCTGCACCGCCGGCCACCTCCGATTCCAGGGGCCCGCCGGGATACCAGATGTCCTCGCACACGGTGATCCCCACCCACGCGCCGCTTATCTTCACCACCAGGCCCTCCTCCCCCGGCGCGAAGTAGCGGTTCTCGTCGAAGACGCCGTAGTTGGGAAGGAACCTCTTTCGGTACATGGCGACGACAGCGCCGCGGTAAAGGACGGCTGCGGCGTTGAAGACGTCCTCGGCGAACTGCGGGGTCCCCACCACCACCGCCACGTCATCCACCTCGCGCGCCAGCTCCCGCAGGGCGCTTGAACAGTCGGCCAGGAAGTCGCGCTTGAGAAGCAGGTCCTCGGGGGGATACCCGCATAGGGACAGCTCCGGAAAACATACCAGGTCGGCTCCGGCGGCCTCCGCCTCCCGCAGCCTCGCGATAATGAGACCGCGGTTGCCGTCCAGGTCTCCCAGCGTCGTGTTTATCTGCGCCAGCGCGATTCTCATGACGCGTCGCCCCTACGGGGTCAGGTCTTGCCGTGTGCCTTCCATGATATGTTTATTGCAGCAAAAGTGCTGCATACAAGCGGGCATATGTGCATTAACCTTTCTCATACCGGAGTATGCAAAAAACAAGACCTGACCCCTTTTTTCCCTTTTTTACAGGACGGGGAGGTAGTTCTCTTTCTCCCACTCGGTTACCTGCGAGCGGTAACGCTCCCATTCGATCTTCTTGTTTTCGATCAGCGACTCGAAGACGGCGTCCCCCAGCGTCCTGCGCAGGATCTCACTCTTCTCCGCCACCTGGATGGCCTCCCACAGGTCCTCCGGCAACTGTCCGATGCCGAGTTCCTCCCTCTCGCTCGCGCTCATCTCGTAGACGTTGCGCTCGACTGAATCCGCCAGCTCGTAACCCTTCTCTATGCCCTCCAGTCCGGCGGACAGCATGCACGCGAATGCCAGGTAGGGGTTGCAGGCGGGGTCCGGGGAGCGGAACTCGACGCGCGTCGCCTTCTCCCTCCCCGGCTTGTACTCGGGAACGCGCACAAGGTCGGAGCGGTTGCGCACCGCCCAGGAGAGATAGACCGGCGCCTCGTATCCCGGCACCAGCCTCTTATAGGAGTTCACCCACTGGTTGCACACCAGGGTTATCTCCGGCGCGTGTTTGAGCAGGCCGGCTATGAACATCCTGGCCGTGGCGGAGAGAAGGTTCATGTCGGAGGGGTCGAAGAAGGCGTTTCGATCCCCCTTGAAGAGGGACATGTGGGTGTGCATCCCGCTGCCGTTGTGCCCGTAGAGCGGCTTGGGCATGAAGGTGGCATAGACCCCGTTGAGCAGGGCGATCTCCTTGACCACCAGGCGGAAGGTCATGGCGTTGTCCGCCATGGTCAGGGCATCGGTATAACGCATGTCTATCTCGTGCTGGCTGGGCCCGACCTCGTGGTGGCTGTATTCCACCCCGATGCCCAGCTCCTCCAGGGCGATGACGGTATCGCGGCGCAGGTCGCTGGCCACGTCCAGGGGGGTGAGGTCGAAGTAACCGCCCCGGTCCAGCACCTCGGTGTCCTCCGGGGTCCTGAAATAGAAATACTCCAGCTCCGGCCCGACGTAATACGTGTACCCCATCTCCGCGGCCCGCGCCAGGTTCCTCTTGAGGACGTAGCGAGGGTCCTTGTCGTAGGGCTCGCCGCCCGGTTTCACGATGTCGCAGAACATGCGCCCCACCGCGTTGTGCTCGCGCGGCCTCCAGGGGAGGATGACGAAGGTTCCGGGATCGGGCACGGCCATCATGTCGCTCTCGTCGATGCGCGCGTAGCCCTCGATGGACGAGCCGTCGAACCCCATGCCGTCCTCCATGGCCTCCTCCAGCTCGCTTACGGTGATGGCAAAGCTCTTGAGGAAGCCGAGTATGTCCGTGAACCACAGCCGGATGAAGCGGACGTCGTTCTCCCTCGCCATCTTGAGCACGTATTCCTTGTCCTTGGCGGTCATTTCCTCTCCTCCTTATTCGCGTTTGCTTACCATTATTATGTTCATCCTCGCCTGAGATTATGTATGTACCGTGTTTCGCCTCTTTTGCCTTGATATTAAATCCTCGTTAAATCGCGTTGAAGCCGGCTTCCCCGGTGCGTATGCGCACGGCGTCGGCGACGTCGTAGACAAAGATCTTGCCGTCGCCTATGGAGCCGGTTCGGGCGGCCCTGATCAGGGCGTTCACCACCCTGCCCACGTCCTCCGACAGCACCACCGCCTCCACCTTGAGCTTGGGGAGGAACTCCACGCGGTACTCGGCGCCCCTCCACATATGGGTGACCCCTTTCTGCTTGCCGTGCCCCTTGACCTCGGTGATGGTCACGCCGGGATAACCCAGCTTGCGCAGCTCCTCCATGACCGGCTCCAGGCGCTCTGGCCGGATCAGCGCCTCCACCTTCTTCATGCTATATCACTCCCTTCTCGGAGATCGTTGGCTGGAAGTCCGGGTAGGCCTCCAGGTTGTGCTCGGTTATGTCCAGGCCGGCCTTCTGCCCCTCGTCGTCAACGCGGATGCCCACCGTCTTTTTGAGGGCGAAGAAGAGCGCAGTGGAGGTCACGGCGACCCAGGCGACCACGGACACGACGCCCAGGAGCTGCCTGCCGAGCTGTGCCACGCCTCCCCCGAAGAAGAGGCCGCTGACCGCCGCCACCCCGTTCGCCTCGCCCAGGGAAGCCTGAGCGAACAGCCCCACGGCGACGGTACCCCAGATGCCGTTGACCGCGTGCACCGAGATGGCGCCCACGGGGTCGTCCACCCCGAGCCTGCGCTCGATGAACTCCACCGCGAACACCACCAGCAGGCCCGCCACGCCTCCGATGACCGCCGCGCTGACCATGCTGACGTAGGCGCATCCCGCGGTTATGGCCACCAGGCCCGCAAGGGCGCCGTTGAAGGACATGGAGACGTCGGGCTTACCGTAGCGGATCCAGGTCAGGAACATGGCGACTACTGCCCCGGCGGAGGCCGCCAGGGTGGTGGTCATGGCGATGGTGGCGATGGCGGGAGAGGCCTTGAGGGTGCTGCCGGGGTTGAAACCGTACCATCCCAGCCAGAGGATGAAGGTGCCCAGCGCGGCCATGGGGATGTTGTGCCCAGGGATGGCGTTGGGGCTGCGGTCAGGATTGAACTTGCCGGTGCGCGGGCCCACCATCCAGGCGCCAACCAGGGCGCATATCCCGCCGACGGTATGCACCACCGTCGAACCGGCGAAGTCGAGCATGCCCCGGTCGTAGAGCCAGCCGCCCTCGGCCCAGATCCAGTGACCGACCACCGGGTAGATGAGTCCGGTTATGCACACCGTCGCTATGCAGTAAGCGGAGAACTTGATGCGTTCCGCGACCGCGCCGGCCAGGATGGTGGCGGCAGCTCCGGCGAAGGCGATCTGGAAGAGCAGAAAGGCGTAGAGCGGCAGCCCATTCCAGTCGGCGCCGGCCATGTTGGCGAGGAAACCGCTCGTCCCCACGAATCCTCCCCGATCGAAGCCGAACATGAAGGCGAAGCCGATCATCCAGAAGACCAGGGCCCCCAGGCAGAAGTCCATGACCCCCTTGAGCATGGCGTTGGACACGTTCTTAGCCCGGGTCAGACCTCCCTCCAGGAAGAAGAATCCCGCCTGCATGAAGAAGACGAGCGCGGCGGCTATGAGCACCCATACCGTGTCCAGCGAGGTGACGCTGCTCTCCGGGGTCCTGGCTTCGCCCTCCTCCCCGGCCAGCGCGGGCGTGGCGAAGAGCGCCAGGAACACCGCGGCGAGCGCGAGCACGACGAGGGTTCTTCTCAAGGCGCGTCACCCCCTCCGGAGACCTCCCGCGCACGACACGTGATCCTGCGTTCCACATATGCCATTTCCTTCCACCTGCCTTTTTCTCTTCCCGCCATACTTCATCTAAGGCACGAGTCTAGGCTGGCAGTGTTTCATGAGCTTTATGGCGTGGTTAAATCACGGTTAAAGGCCTGTTTCGGGATTATTAAACCGCGCGCTTGCCGGGAGGACGATCCCGTCCGGCGTCCCGGGTGGGCGCCCCGCCCGTCCGCGGAGCGCGGGGATCAGTCCATGCAGCGGTGCTCGAAGATGTAACCCACGCCCCTTATGGTGCGGATATAGGCATGGCCCTCACGCTCGATCTTGGCGCGTATGCGGCGGACGTGCACGTCCACGGTGCGGGCGCCGCCGAAGTAGTCGTACCCCCACACCTGCTCGAGGAGCACCTCGCGCGTGAAGACCTTGCCGGGGCGGGACACGAGGAAGCGCAGCAGCTCGAATTCCTTGAAGGTGAGGTCGACTATGGCGCCGCCCACTCTTACCTCGTAGCGGTCCTCGTCCACCTCCAGTTCACCCACCGCCGCGGCCTCCCTCTCCTCCAGGGACATGAGGCGCAGGCGCGCCCTGATCTCCTCGCCCGTGCCCCCGTCGGCCACGAAATCGTCCAGCCTGGCGCGGTTGTCCAGGGAGCGTATCTGCTCGTAGCGCAGGACCGCCAGGATCTTCACCTCTTCCCCGAGCCCCCGCCGCAGCGTTTCGAGCTGGCCGTGCCAGTCCTCCGTCTTCGCCGCAGCCAGATCCACCAGCACCACGTCGCCGGCGCCGGGCTCCGCATGCCCCCCGGGCGGAAACGTGCCCAGCGCGAAGTCCGCCTCCAGGATATCGCGGAAGTACCCCTCCCTATCCTCCCCGCAGCGCAGATATATCCTCATGTCTGACCTCGAGCCCTGTTCCCCTCTGGTTGCGATGAACCGCCCGGCGGTTGTTGGTGAGCGCGCCCCGGCGTTTTCCACTCCCGCGCACCGCCCGTTTCGCGGGCACCGGCGCTTCGAACAAAACAGCCGGCGCGCGCCGGCTCGTGAAAGCCCGGGGCCCGACCCATTCTCAGTAGGCGTACAGGCCCTCGAACGGGCGAGACGACCTGGGCCAAAGCCTGATGAACCTCGAGCTGAGTATGTCGTCCGCGTTTCCGCCGAAATAGTCGACGTACTCCTCGACGTATGGCCTTATCGCCGCGATGTCATCCCGTGAGGCCGGCTCGCAGGCCGCTTCCTTGCCAAGCTGGTGTTCCTCCACCTCGCCGCGGATGAAGATGAGGCCGCCGTGCATGCCCGTCCCTATGTGCCTGGCGGTGAACCTGGAGTCGCCGTTTGCGGTCAGGCCCAGGGCGATGACGATGCCGCCGGCCATGTATTCACCCAGGAAATCCTGGGTCTCGCCTCCGACGACGAGCACCGGCATGTGCTTGCGGTATTCCTTCATGTGGATGGCCGCGCGGTAGCCGACGCTCTCCTTGATGAAAATCTTTCCTCCGCGCATGCCCATGCCTACGATATCGCCGGCGCGGCCGTGCACCACGATGGTGCCGTTGTTCATGGTGTTTCCGACCCCGTCCTGCGCGTTGCGCTCGACGATGATCTTCGGGCCGTCCATGAAGGCTCCCAGGTCGTTGCCGGGCACGCCGTGCACGACTATCTTTACCGGCTTGCGTATGCCGGAGCCGATGTAACGCTGGCCGTAGATGTTATCCAGCTCGATCTCCTCCGTGCCCTCCGCTACGGCTCCCTTGACCATGTTGTTGAGTTCGCGGTAATGGAGCTGGCCGGCATCGATCTGCACCTTGCCGTTCTTGCGCACGAAAACCCCCGGCAACGCGGCATGATGATCGATTTCGATTTTCATCTCTTTCCCTACCTCTTCCTCCTCGTTTGCACCACTCTTTTCGCCCGACTTCTTCTCCGCCGGCGGCGGATTTTCCTTTACCCATCCTGGTTTCTGACTCCACTCCTTTTTCTTCTGTTCCATATCACGACTTCCTGCGTCTGGCCGTCCTCTTCCCCGGGGTCCTTCCACCTCCCGCCGCGTCCGATTCCACCCGGGCGCCTCACCGCTCCCGGTGAGGAGCGGGAGCGCGCGAGCTCGCGTTCTCCGCGGCGCCTTTCCCGATCGAGGCCGCCACGTAGTTACGCCCCCGCGTGCTTTATCCCCAGCATGTCCAGCTCCTCCCGGGTGAGGCCGACGCCGCGCAGGCGCAGGCGGTTGCCGCGCAGGCTCTCGATGGCGTTGATGCCCATGCCGCCCAGGATCTCCATGATCTCGTGCGACCATGCCGTGAGCAGGTTCACCAGGCGCCGCGTCCCCACCTCCGGGTTGAGGCGCTTGGTCAGGTAGGGGTCCTGGGTGGCGATGCCCCAGTTGCACTTCCCCGTGTAGCACTTCTGGCACACGTGGCAGCCCAGGGCCACCAGGGCCGCGGTGCCGATGTACACGGCGTCCGCGCCCAGGGCGACGGCCTTGACCACGTCGGCGGAGGAGCGTATCCCTCCGGCGACGACCACGCTGGCGCGGTTGCGGATGCCCTCCTCGCGGAGGCGGGCGTCCACGGCCGCCAGGGCCAGCTCGATGGGGATGCCCACGTTGTCGCGGATCATGGTGGGCGCCGCCCCCGTGCCCCCCCGGATGCCGTCCAGGGCGATGATGTCCGCGCCCGCCCGCACCATGCCCGAGGCGATGGCGGCCGAGTTGTGCACCGCCGCTATCTTCACCGATACCGGTTTCTGCCAACCGGTCGCCTCCTTGAGGGCATAGATGAGCTGCGCGAGGTCCTCGATGGAATAGATGTCGTGGTGCGGCGCGGGGGAGAGGGCGTCCGTGCCCTTCGGGATCATGCGCGTGCGCGATATCTCCTCGCTCACCTTCTCACCCGGCAGGTGCCCGCCGATCCCCGGCTTCGCCCCCTGCCCGATCTTTATCTCCAGGGCCGCCGCCGCCTCCAGGTAATCGGCATGCACGCCGAAGCGGCCGGACGCCACCTGGCAGATGGTGTGGCCGCCGTACCTGTAGAGGTCGCGGTGCAGGCCGCCCTCACCGGTGTTGTAACAGGTGCCCACCTCCGCCGCCGCGCGCGCCAGGCACTCGCAGGTGTTGTAACTGATGGCCCCGTAGGACAGGGCGGAGAACATGATGGGCGTTTCCAGGCGCAACTGGGGCGCCAGCCTGGTCTCGAGCTCGTGCCTGCCCCTTCCGCCGCCGATCTCCACCGCGTCGGGTTTCGACCCGAGGTAGGTGCGCAGCTCCATGGGCTCGCGCAGGGGATCGATGGAGGGGTTGGTGACCTGGGAGGCGTCCAGGGTGATGCGGTCCCAGTAGTTGCGGTACTCCTTGTCGCAGCCCATGCCGGTGAGCAGCACTCCCCCCGTCTCCGCCTGCTTGTAGATGTTGTGCAGCACCTCGCGGGTCCAGTTGGCATTGGCGGGCACACGGGTGGGGTTGTCCCGCACCACCAGGGCGTTGGTGGGGCAGAGGGTGACGCAGCGCAGGCAGCCCACGCACTTGTCCTCATGCGCGAATACCTCGTCCTCCTCCTCGTCGTAGCGGTGCACATCGAAGGCGCACTGGCGCACGCAGACCTCGCAGCGGATGCAGCGGTGGTCGTCCCTCTCGACCAGGAACTCCGGTATTATGTAGCTCTTCAAGTCCACTTACCTCCAGGGGCTCAAACCGCCGCCCCGCCCCATGCTTCCACGCCCTCCCGGCTGGCGGCGGGCTCCCTTAACTGGAATATTATGGGCTCGCCGCCCGACGGGATCCAGGTCTCGGTGAGGGACGCGTCCACCAGGTGCATAGGCGCCTCCTCCGACGACAGGTACATCCAGTCGCCGTTGCGCCCCGCAACCAGGGGACGCAGCCGTATGCGGTCGGTCAGCCCGATCATCTGCGAAAGGTTGGATACGATAACGCTGAAAGGCCCGTTGAGCAGGAGCGAGCCGTAGGTCTGCCGCAGGGCGGTGTGCAGCTCCCTCTCGCGCGGCGGCATGCGGTCGATGTCCTCCCACAGCGGGGCTGCCAGCACCCCGGCCATGTCCGCGACGGAGAGGCCGTGGCGCCGCACCAGGAGGTCCACCGCGTAGGCGATGACCTCGGTGTCGGTGTAGAGAGTGCACTTGTAACCGTACATCTCCAGGTGGCGCTGGTTGATGCCGTAGGAGGAGATCTCCCCGTTGTGCACCACGGACCAGTCCAGGATATTGAAGGGGTGGGCGCCTCCCCACCAGGCCTGGGTATTGGTGGGGAACCTGCCGTGGGCCACCCAGATGTAACCCTCGTACTCGTCCAGGCGGAAGAAGCGGCCGATGTCCTCGGGAAAACCCACCCCCTTGAACACGCCCATGTTCTTGCCGCTGGAGAAGGTGAAGGCGCCGTCGATGTCCGCGTTGATGCGCATCACCGCCTGCACCATGAAGTCGTCGGGGTCCTCCATCTCGCAGGCCGAGACGTTCGCCTCCCGGGGCTGGGCGAAATACCTCCACAAAAGAGGCGCGTCGCTGACCCCGTCGCACGCCGAGGTGGGGATGACCTCGGCCTGCTCGACGGAGAAGTTGGCCGCGAGGAAATCCTCCGTCTCCCTCTTCCCCGCCTCGTCGCCGTACATGACGTGAAAACAGTAGAGGTCCGCGTACTCGGGGTAGATGCCGTAAGCGGCGAAGCCTCCCCCCAGTCCGTTGCTGCGCTCCTTCATGTTGGCGATAGCGGTGAGCATGGGCGCGCCGTCGAACCTCCTCCCCGCCGCGTTCATCATGCCGAAGATGGAGCAGCCGGAGAAGTCCTTGTCGTCCCGGAAACGTATCCCTCTGAGCACGGTCTCAACCCCCCCGGCCTTTCCCCGCGCCCGGCGCCTCGAGCCCGGCGGCCGCATACTCTATGCGCGCCTTCCTCACCGCGCGGGGCAGGTGGATATGCCCGAACCCCTCGTCGAGGAGGGAGTTCTTCACCCTCCTCACGTTGGCCCTCTCCTGGATGAGGCTGGTGAGGATGCCCGCGCGCTCTATCCTTCCCGCCACGAGCATGCCCACCAGGACGTCGCCGCGCAGCACCACCTTGCGGTACCCCCCCTCGTCCTGGCGCATGATGACCTGGTATCCGTCCTCCGGCGGATTGACTATCCCCGCGGAGAGCACCGGCAGCCCGAAGAACTCCACCGCGTTCATGGAATTGCAGCCGGGATAGGGGGCCTCCTCCCCGGCCATGTTCATGCCGGCGTACTTACCCTGCAGGGCGGCGACCGGCCACAGCGCGTTGATGGAGGGCTTGCCGAGCACCACGTCCATGGCGCTGACGGCATCCCCGGCGGCGTAGATGTCCCGGCCGGGGGTGCGCTGATGTTCGTCCACCCGTATCCCTCCCTCGCAGGGCAGGTCCGCCGCCTCCGCCAGCTCCGTGCGCGGCCTTACCCCCACCGCCATGACCAGGAGGTCGAAGTCCAACTCCGCGCCATCCTCCAGAACGGCGGCGCCCTTGTGGCCTCCCCGTCCCGACAGCCTCGATACGCCGGTCCCGGTGAGGATGTCTATTTGCGCCGCCTGGCAGCGTTCGGCCACCAGACCGGATGCCCTGGCGTCCAGGGCCAGGGGAAGGACGCGGTCCAGTTTCTCCACCACGGTCACCGCGGCCCCGCGCGCGCGCAGCGCCTCCGCCGCCTTCATGCCGATGAGGCCTGCGCCGACCACCAGGGCCCGGACCGGCTTCGCGGTCAGGGAGAGCATCCTTCTGGCGTCGTCCCAGGAGACAAAGGTGATATACTCCACCTCCTCCAGGCCGTCTATGGGCGGGGTGAACGGCGTGAAGCCCGTGGCCAGCAGCATCTTGCCCCACTTGGCCTTTTCCCCACTCCCGGTGGTCACGGTCTTCCTCGCCGCGGAGATGGAGGTCACGCGCTCGCCGGGGCGGAACTCCACGCTCATCTTCCTGTACCAGTTGGAAGGCCTGTAGTACATCCCTTTGGTTCCGATTTCCCCCGCTACGAGGTAAGAGATGAGCGGGCGTGAATAACAGCGGTGTTTCTCCTCGCCGAAGAGGCCGATGCTTCCGTCCCCGTCCCGCTCACGGATGGATTCGACGGCGTTGACGGCCGCGGCGGAGTTCCCCACTATGGCGTAGTCGTATCTCTGCATGTCTATTCCTCCACCAGTACGAGGGCTTCGTTGGGGCAGTTGGCCACGCAGGCCGGCACCTCGAGGTCGGGGCAGAAGTCGCACTTGCCCACCACCTTCCTCTCCGCCTCGTCGCGGCGCACGGCCCCGAAGGGGCAGACCAGGATGCAGGTCCAGCAGCCCACGCAGCGCTCGGGATCGCTGGTCACCGCGCCCGTCTCCGCGTCCCTGCGCATGGCGCCGGAGAGGCAGGCGGTGACGCAGGGCGCCTCGTCGCAATGCCGGCACTGCAGGGCGAAGGAGACGTGGCCTTCCTCCTCGACCTCGATCCTCTTCACCTGGCGTCTCTCCTTCTTGAAGGCCTTGATGATGTCCTTGCTGCAGGAGTGCTGCACGATGCAGTGTATCTCGCACAGGCGGCAGCCGATGCAGTATTCCTCCCGGGGTATTATCCTCTTCATGCGATCTCCCGTTTGATCCGCGGAAACGTCGATGGAGGCATTTCAAGGCAGAGCGCCTGGAGTTCACATGCCTGGCCGCGACTTTTCTCAGAACGGCTATAGGTTACCTATTGCCTATTTAACCCGTATTATGATATGTTGTCAATAGTTTAAACGGAGGTATATTGCCGATATGGGCTACAACGGAGCTTCGCTGGAGAGAAAGACCCTGGCCATACTGGAGATCCTGCAGGAGGCGGGGGAGCCGCTGGGCGCCCGGGCCATCTCGCGGGAGCTCGCCCTGAGGGGAGTGGACCTGAACGAGAGGACGGTACGCTACCACCTGCTGCACCTCGACGAGAGGGGTTACACCCGCCTGGAGGGGAGGAGCGGGCGTTCCCTTACCGAGCGCGGGCGCGAGGAGGTAAACAATGCCCTCGCCGTGGACCGTATCGGCTTCGTCAACGCCCGCATAGACGACCTCGCCTGCCGGGCCGACTTCGACCTCTCATCGCACCGGGGACGCCTCGTCGTCAACATGACCTATGTCCCCCTCGAGCAGGAGGGCAGGGCCGTGGAGGCCATGCGCCCCGCCTTCGAGGCCGGGCTCTGCCTCTCGGACCTGGTGCTGCGCGCGGGACCCGGAGAGAAGGTGGGAGGGATGGAGGTGCCCGGGGGCATCGCCGCCTGGGGGACGGTGTGCAGCGTCACCCTCAATTCCGTCTTCCTGCGCCACGGCATACCCGTGGAATCGAGCTTCGGCGGACTGCTGGAGATGAGGGGGGGCAGGCCGAGCCGCTTCAACGAGATCATCACCTACTCCGGCTCCACCCTGGATCCCATAGAGATCTTCATCAAGGGCAAGATGACCAGCGTGCACGCGGCGGCCAGCGGCGGCGCCGGGCGCATCTGTGCCTCGTTCCGGCTCATCCCCGCCTCGGCCTTCGATGCCGCCTCGGCCCTGCTGGAGGAGATGAAGAAGTCCCGCCTGGGCGAGATGGTCCTGCTGGGAAGGCCCGGGCAGCCCTTTATGGAGGTGCCCTCCGGCCGGGACCGCGTTGGCATGCTGGTGGCCGGCGGCCTCAACCCTCCCGCCGCCGCCGAGGAGCTCGGCGTGGAAACCTCATCCCGTGCCATGGCCACCCTGGTGGAATACTCGGCGCTGGCCCCGTTCGCCTCACTCGCAAGACGCCTCTGAGCCAGCTTTATTCATCCATGCCGTTATCCCGTAGAAGGTCATCTGGGGAAGCTGTAGTAGATTGTTATAGCCGGGTCGTCGGGGTGAACTAAGTCCGAAGGGAAAGCGTATGCCTTCGCAGCAAGCTCGGGACGCTGATCCCGCTCTCGTCGTGGCCGAATTGGTCAAGGACTACCCCCGCCCCTCGCGCGGTTGGCGCTCTTTCTTCCTCCCCTCCTGGAAGCAGGGGAGCGTACGCGCCCTGGACGGCGTGAGCTTCGGCGTCCGCCGCGGCAGCGTCTTCGGGCTGCTGGGGACAAACGGGGCGGGGAAGACCACCCTCATCAAGATATGCTACAACCTGCTCGCGCCCACCTCGGGTTCGGTGACGGTGCTGGGCGAGGACCCGCTCCATCACGGCCGCCGCATCCGCGCCCGCATGGGCATGGTCAACAGCGAGGAGCGCAGCTTCTACTGGCGCCTCTCCGGCCGCCGCAACCTGGAGTTCTTCGCGGCGCTGCAGGATATGGACCGCGCCTCGGCCGCCCGGCGCATCGCGGAGCTGGGCGAGCTGACGGGGATAGCGGGATACCTGGATGCCCCCTTCTCGGACTATTCAACGGGCATGCGGCAGAAGACGGCGGTGGCGCGCGCCCTGCTGCACGACCCGGAGGTCCTGCTCATGGATGAGCCCACCCGCTCCCTCTCCCCCGACGCCGCCTATCCCCTGCAGGATTTCATCCGCGCGGAGCTGGCCGGCGGGAGGGGAAAGACGGTGCTGCTGGCGACCCAGGACATGGACGAGGCGGAAAGGATGTGCGACGACCTGGCCCTGCTCCACCGCGGCCGCCTGCTCTACCTGGGCACCCTCGCCGGGCTGCTGGAGCTGGGGCGCCGCGAGCTGGGGGAAGGCTCGGGGCTCGGAGACATCTTCGTGGAGCTGGTGCGGCGGGTCGACGCGGCGCGGGGTGGTGGTGCGGCATGAGAAAAGCGTACGCATTCCTGCGGCGCGACTTCTTCATCGAGGCGAGCTACCGCCTCAATTTCCTGCTCTCCCTGGCGAGCGTGGTCTTCGCCATAGCCATCTTCTATTTCATGGGGAAGATCGTGGACCCCGCCGCCGTCCAGGACAGCGCCGACGATTATTTCTCCTTCGTCCTGGTGGGGATAGCGATGGCCATGTACCTGCGCACCGGGCTGGGCTCCTTCGCCGAGAGCGTGCGCGAGGAGCAGATGATGGGGACCCTGGAGGCCATGATGTCCACCCCCACCTCGCTGACCACCATCATCCTCTCCTCCTCCGTGTGGCGCTTTCTCTTCACCTCCATCTCGGTGCTGGCCTTCCTGGTGGTGGGCGCCTTCTTCGGCGTATCCTTCGCCGGGGCCAACATAGCGGCGGCCTTGCTCCTGCTCGTCCTGACCGTCGCGTGCTATGCCGCCCTGGGCATCATCTCCGCCAGCTTCATCATCGTCTTCAAGCGCGGCGACCCCATAAACTGGGCGGTGAGCAGCCTCTCCATCTTTCTGGGGGGGGTCTTCTACCCCGTTTCCGTCCTCCCCGGCTGGCTGCAGTTCCTCTCTCGCCTGCTCCCCATGACCTGGGCCCTGGACGGCATGCGCGGGGCGCTGCTCAAAGGGGAGAGCTTCTCCTCCCTCTGGCAGGAATTCCTCGCGCTCACCATCATCGCGGCCGTGCTCGTGCCGCTGAGCCTCGTCCTCTTCCGTCTCTCGGTGCATTACGCGCGCAAGAACGGCACCCTGGTGAAATACTGAGTCCGCCGTGGAAGCGGCATCTGCCCCCACGCCCTCCGGCTGCGGCGGTACCTCAAGTCCCGCCCGGCCTTGACGGCCCGCATCGCCGCGGCGGAACGGGCAGGTTTACAGGTGCGGGCGGGTGAATATAATACATGTACGGGTGCGGGAAAAGAAAGGGCCAGCGGCACTCACGCCGATCCACAACGAGTCAGGAGGGCGCGATGGAGAGCAAATTCCTCGAGGATATCGAGCAGCACGAGGTGGAGATCACCGGGGGCACCTGCGGCGTGCCCATCCTCTACCGCAACGTCTTCGCCGTCATGGGCGGGTTCACCGCCCCGACCCTCAAGCTCAAAGAGCTCCTGCCCACCTCCAAGCTGGTCCCCGCGGAGGTTTATCCCGGCAAGGGGCTGCTCGGCATCCTTGCCGCCGACTACCGCGACACCTCCATCGGGCCGTACAAGGAGCTGTTGATCACGGTGCCGGTGCGCTACCGCCCCCGTTTCAACCCTCCCCTCCTCCCGGTGCTGCGCATGTCCGCCTCCCTCTCCTTCGAGGTCTTCATCTGGCAGCTGCCCCTCACCTCCGAGGCGGGGCTGCATGCGGGCATAGACATCTGGGGATTCCCAAAGTTCCTGGCGGACATCGATTTCAGCGAGGACGCGGATAAGGTCGCCTGTTCCCTCTCCGAGGGAGGCAGGCACATCCTCACCATGGAGGTGAAGAAGAACGCGGCGCGCATGAAGACCTACTTCGACTTCACCACCTTTTCGGTGAAGGACCGCGACCTCCTGCGCACCCATATCGACGGCATCTCCGGCTCCCTGGGCAGGAGCTTCAAGCCGGGCGGCGCCCGCCTCACCCTGGGCGACCACGAGCTGTCGCGGCGCATCCGGGAGATCGCTCCCGGCAGGAGCATGATGACCATGTACGTCCCCAAAGGCCAGCTCATCCTTCCCGAAGCGGAGGAGAAGCTGGCCCTCTGATTGCCGGAGGGCGAGAAGCTATTGCTTCGGTTCAGTCGCGCTACAGTCCTATTGCTAGATATTGGCATCAAATAACAAATGGAGTAAATGTCTTAAATGTTTCTTTTGTCTTGTGTTTGGGTCACTATGTATCAACTGCGGCGGGGCGGTCCGGACGCAGCCCGGAACGGGTTCCCGCATTACCGCGTCTCACGGGTTGAAGGCCGACACGAGAGAGAACGGGGGTTGAGAGGGATGAAAAGGGCCGTTGTCCCGATAGTGATCCTGCTCCTGGTGGTCCCCATCCTGGCAGGCTGCGGCGGGGAGCCAAAGGGGGAGAAGCCAGCCAGGAAGGACGTGAAGGACTACGAGCTGCGTGCCGAGAGCGCTGGTTTCGGCTTCGGGCTCTTCCGCCAGGTGGCCGCGCAGGATCCCGGCAGCAACGTCGTGCTCTCCCCCGTGAGCGCCAAGCTGGCCCTGGCCATGGCCTACAACGGCGCGGTGGGGGACACCGCGCAGGCCATGGCGAATGTGCTGGACCTCGAGGGCAAGGGCCTGGACGAGGTCAACGAACAGCTGGGAAACCTCATGGTATCCCTCGAGCAGGCCGACGAGGACGTGCTGCTCGAGATCGCCAACTCCCTGTGGGCCAACGAGCAGTACGGGCTCGCGCCGGACTTCGCGGAGCGCTGCCGCGAGAGCTATGACGCCGAGGTCGCCAGCCTCGATTTCGGGGACCCCGGTTCTGCCCGGCGCATCAACTCCTGGGTCGGGGAGAAGACGCATGAAAAGATCGACGGGATCGTCGACGTGATCGACCCCGACAGCGCGCTCATGCTCATCAACGCGGTCTATTTCAACGGCAAATGGGCCCTGCCCTTCGACCCGGAGCTGACCGTGGACGGCGACTTCCATCTCCCGGGTGGGACCACCGTCACCGTACCCCTCATGCATGGACGGGACGAATACTCCTATTTCGAAAACGAGGATGTCCAGGCGGTGAGCCTGCCCTACGGCGAGGGGCGCATGAGCATGTGCGTGTTCCTGCCGAGGGAAGGCGCGGACCACGGCGCATTCCTGCAGGGTCTGGACGAAAACGTGTGGCAGGCCTGGATGGACGGCTTCTATGACAGAGAGGGCGAGCTGGCCCTGCCGCGCTTCAAGGTGGAGTACGAGAAGGTGCTCAACGATGCCCTCACGGCAATGGGCATGGGGCCCGCCTTTGCCGGCGGCTTTACGGGCATGACCTCACCGGAGTGCGACGAGGAGCTCTTCATCTCCACCGTACTGCAGAAGACCTATATCGACGTCAACGAGGAGGGCACCGAGGCGGCCGCGGTCACCAGCGTCGAGATGGAGGCCACGGCGGTGATGCCCCCGCAGGAGCCCTTCGAGATGATCGTGGACCGGCCCTTCTTCTTCGCTATCCGCGACAACCAGACCGGGGCGCTGCTCTTCGTGGGCTCCATCACGGACCCGTCATAGGCCCTGCCCTCCCCGGGATAGGCGGCGTACTTCCCTGCAGGATCCCGGAGACACTGCCCGGGAGAAGGGCGGGCCTGCCACCGGCTGCCAGGAATGGAATATTTTTCACGGCATATTGGGTAGAATATATATTGTTGAATCGTGCCTGTCCTTTGAGAAGGAGGGAACCTCATGGCCTTGACAGCATGCCCGGATTGCGGCAAAGACGTCTCTCCCCTGGCGCCAGCCTGCCCCAACTGCGGTTATCCCGTCGCCGACGAGGCGGAAAAGGCGGCGGAAAAGAAGAAAGGCCTGCAGGGCTTCCTGGAGTTCATAAGAAAACAGGGCGTTGTAGGCCTGGCCATCGGCTTCATCGTCGGCGTAGCTACAGGCACGGTCGTAAACGCACTGGTCGCTGACCTCATCAACCCGATCATCGGTGCCATCATCGGGCAGGGAAGCCTGGACACGCTCACCTTCACCATCGGAGATGCCGTGTTCACCTACGGCCATTTCATCGGAGTTGTCATCAACTTCGCGATCATCCTGGCCGTGGTCTACTTCGGATTCAAGGCGCTGCGTCTGGAGAAGCTCGACAAGAAGTAGGCGATGTGAGGGGCCGGCCCCTGGTCCGCAGCATCTCGCGAAGAAAGGGCGCGGGCTCTCCCGCGCCCTTCCGCCCCGGGCCGGCTCGGGTCATCCGTTTTTCAGCGCAGGCACGGGCCCCGCGCGGATAACCTCGCCGCCGTCACGGCCGTTATCACCCCGAGAACCTTTTATTCCCAGCCGTAGAGCCGCGCGGCCGCCCCTCCCAGGACGATCTCCATCTCCTCCTGCGAGAACTTGATCCCCGACGGGCTATTGGGCTCGCGGTTGGCGGCCACCCAGTCTTTGGGCCAGACCATGAAGTTGGTCATCGAGCCGTCGGTCCCGAAGATGACCCTCCACGGCCCCAGCATGTCGAGGGCCACCCGCAGGGAACGGTAGTAGTAATCTGGGTGGCCCGAGTACTGTGACTGCCAGCCGGAGAAGTCCACGTAGAGGTTGGGCTTGGAGGTGGCCATGTCAATGGCCTCCTCCCACCAGCCGTGCCCGCAGTGGGCGATGATGATCTTCAGCTCGGGGAAATCGGCGGCGACGGTGTCGATGAAGCAGGGCTGCGAGTACATGGGTTTGAGCGGCGCGGGCTCCGTGCCGGAGTGGATGAGCACCGGCACCCCCATCTCCTGGGCCGCCTGGTAGAAAGGATAGCACACGGGGTCGTGGGGATAAAAACCGGTGGTGGGATGGAGCTTGAGGCCGATCATCCCCCACTCCTCGACGCCCTTGCGGAACAGCTCCAGCGCTCCCTTGCGCCGGGGGTCTATGCCGAAATAGGAAAAGAGCCTGCCTTTGTGCTTGGCGACGAAACTGGTGAAAAGGCGGTTCTTCTCCTCGATGGTGATGGTCTTCTTCTCTCCCACCGCAGGCTCGTCGCACCCCAGGAAGAAGTCCAGGGGCAGCAGGACGGCGCGGTCGATGCCCGCCTCGTCCATGTAGCCGATGAGCTTGTCGGCGGTGGGGTCGCCGAGCACCGGCATGAAGGTCTGCAGGAGCTCCTGGGGGTCTTGCGTCTCTCTGCTCTCCTTGTTGAAGATCACCGCGGCCAGCCGGGCGCAACCCGTGAAGAACTCCTCGGGGTCGCTGCCCTCGAAAAACACGTGCACGTGTCCGTCCACTATCATGACATGCCTCCCTGTATCGATCGCAAGCTCCTGATTAGCCAAAAGCAACCATGTCCTCCGCCCCGAAGCGCTCCCTTTTTCCGCCCCCCGGGAAGGGTGGATCATCCAGCCCGGGCTCCTCCTTTCTCGATGCTGGAACCATCACGCTCGCACGCAAGAAGCTCGGCTCTTTATCTCTAGTGATCCCCCAACGACTCCAGCTTGGAGTCCAGGCCGCTGGTCGCGCTGGTCTCCTTGAAGGTGCCCTCCCACAGCCCGAGCGCCATCCCCAGTTCCTGGTGGTCCCTGGCGTACTCCTGCACCGGGATGCCCTGCATGGTGGCGTCGATAGCCTGGCGGAAGGCTGTGGCCCCCGCCGTGGGCCCCATGGGATGGGCGTGGATGCCGCCGCCCGAGCCGATCATGATGTCCGGGCCGATGTCCGCGACGCAGGTCGGGACCATGTCCGGGGTGATCCCGCCCGAGGGCATGGGCATCATGGGCTTGATGTTGTGCATGGGGTAATGCATGGCGTCGGCGGTGTACACGAAGCGGTCCTTGAGGTACGGCGCCTTTCCGTAGGGTGCCGGGAAGACGACCACGTCGGCCCCCGCCAGGCGGGGCAGCTTGCCCAGGATGAGGTGGGAGGCGATGCCCGAGTTGGGCGACTCGTAATAGACCCCCGCGCAGTCCATGTGGGCCATGATGGGGACGTTGATGTCCGGGTCCTCTGCCAGCGCCCGCAGGGCAGGCAGGCCCACCGCCAGGTAGTTGACCATGATGGCGTTGGCGCCCGCGTCCACGACGCGCTTGGCCAACTCGAACATCTTGGGCAGGTTGTCGGAGATGTTCACCATGTACAGGGTGTGCTCGCCCGTCTCCTCGTAAGCCCTCTTCTCCATGGCCATGTACGCCTTCACCCGGTCCTCGCAGCGGTTGAAGGCCATGTCCGCGATGAGCTCGTCGTCCTTGATGACGTCGCAGCCCCCGCGGGCCACCTCGTAGAAGAGCTTCTCCCCCACCTCGCATGAATATCCCGTGCAGGGCTTGATCATGTTATTGATGAGGGGGCGGCGCTCCTTGATACCCAGCGCCTCGTAAATGCCGTCGATGCCGAACTTGGGACCGCCGAAGCCTTCCGTGTACTGCTTGGGGAAGTGCAGGTCCAGCAGCTTTATCTTCCCCCCCATGGAGATGTTCCCCACCACCGCGGTGAAGAGCATGGGCAACTGGTGCTCGATGTTGCGGAAGGGGTAGGCCAACTGAACCACGTAGGTCCTCTCCTCCACTTCCTTCGGCACCTCGTACTCGTAGAAGGGTACCTCGTGGATACCGATGACCTTGGCCACGTGCTTGGCCCTCACCTCGGGGGTCTCACCGGGGACCGCGGTCCAGGTGCCGGTGGACTGCTCTATGGCCAGGAAGGGCGCCAGGTAGTACATGATGGCGTCCCGCGGCAGGGCGGCGTAGTAGGTGGCGATGATGAAGTCGTCATAGTCGATGCTCTCAGGCATCGCCCTGGGTTGTGCTTCGTAATACAGCATCTTCCTCTCCTCCTTTTTCCAGTGGTCATGCCTTGCAGGCCCCCGCCGGCTCGTTCAGCGCGCGGCAGATGCCGGTGAGGTTACCGTGCAGGCAGCGGAACACCTTGTAGAGTTCCTCGTACTCCGTGCAGCAGGCCGGGTCGGGTTCGAAGGTCCTGCGCACGCCGATCACCTTCTTGAGCTCCCGGTAGCTCTCATATTCCTTCAAGGCCACCGCCACCGCCATGGCGCAGCCCATGGCCCCCGCCTCCTGGGGGGTCTGGACCGCCTCCACCGTGCGCTGGGTGACGTCGGCCATTATCTGCATCCATACGTCCGAGCGGGCCCCGCCGCCGATGGCGCGCAGGGTGCGGCACCCGAATCCCGCCTTGCCCACCATGTCCACCAGCCAGCGGAAGTTGTAGGCCACCCCCTCGTAGATGGCGCGCAGCAGGTGTTCCCGCTCGTGCTCGAGGGAGAGGTTCACGAAGGCGGCCCGCAGGGTGGTGTCGGTGATGGGGGCGCGCTCCCCGAACATCCAGGGAGTGAAGAGCAGGCGCTTCGCCCCCGCCGGTACCCTTTCCGCCACCTCGTCGAGGACGGGGAAGATGGCCATCTCGCCGCCCGCCTGCCGGGCTCTCTCCTTCTCCTCCGCCGTGGCGAAGTTCTCCGCGAACCACTTCAGGCAGGCGCCCGCCGTCTCCGTCTCTCCGATCATGATGAACATCTCGGGATCGGCGGAGGGCACGGAGACGATGCCGCTCTTTCCCAGGTTCTTCACCTTCGAGGTGGATATGACCAGCCAGCCCGAGGTGCCGAGGCAGATGTGGGCATCCCCGTCCTCCAGGGCGCCGGAGCCGGTGGCCGCGGCGGGGACGTCCCCCATGCCGCCGATGACCGGGGTTCCCGTCTCGAGGCCCATATCGGCCGCGGCCTCCTTCGTCAGCAGGCCCACCACCTCAATGGAGCTCTTCACGTCGGGCATCTTCTCCAGGGGGACGCCGAGGAGCTTCGCGAAGAGCGGGTCCCACTCGCGCGTCTTGTTCTTGAGGAAGCCGGTGACCCCCGCGCCGGTGTGGTCGATGATCATGTTGCCGGTGGCGCGGCAGACCAGGTAACCGTTGACGTCGAGTATCTTGTGGGTATCCTCCCAGACCCGGGGCTCCTTCTCCCTGATCCACAGTATCTTGCAGATGACGTCCTTGCCCGACGGGACCGCCCCGGCCACCGCCATGAGTACCCTTGGGCCGCCGAAGCGGCGCACCAGCCGCGCCGCCTGTTCGTCGGCACGGCTGTCTATCCAGATGATAGCGGGCCGCAAGGGATTCCCGGA
>MTKY01054249.1_pt1 | contig 65687 bp, 55 predicted proteins | sample 1042731 | NCBI WGS metagenome assembly MTKY01 (sample SAMN06212206, study PRJNA360538) | anaerobic digester metagenome | biome: Wastewater treatment plant; material: sludge; isolation source: anaerobic digester fed with sludge from wastewater treatment plant | place: Denmark: WWTP Soeholt ...
GCCCCCTCTTGAGGGCAAGGCCTTCTCAATGCCATAGAGGCAGCAAAAAAGCACCCTTACGGATGCTTCTTGCAGTGGACCCAGGGGGATTCGAACCCCCGGCCTTCTCAATGCCATTGAGACGCGCTCCCAACTGCGCTATGGGCCCGGAAACCATCTTTATTCTTTGCCCTCAGCGCTCCCAATTCCCCGGGGAGGGGACTGTGTGCGCTATGGGCCCTGAAATCATCTTTATTCTTTGCCCTTAGCGCTCCCAATTCCCCGGGGAGGGGACTGTGTGCGCTATGGGCCCTGAAATCATCTTTATTCTTTGCCCTTAGCGCTCCCAATCCCCCGGGGAGGGGGCTGTGTGCGCTATGGGCCCGGAAACTATCTTTATTCTTTGCCCTCAGCGCTCCCAATTCCCCGGGGAGGGGGCTGCGTGCGCTATGGGCCCGGAATTAACTTTATAAAAATCACTCGGTCGGCGCCTGCTGTCTGTCCATCAGGCGCCTCCCGGCTCTTGATGGACCTGGAGGGATTCGAACCCTCGGCCTCTTCAGTGCGATTGAAGCGCGCTCCCAACTGCGCTACAGGCCCGCTCACGAAACCAGGCACAAGTTTTCATAAAAAAACAACCCGTTTTCAGAGTTCAAAGATTCTAACTGACTCAAACAGAGATGTCAAGCTGCAGATTATATCCACCCAAGCCTGGCCAAAATTAAAAAAACCAGGCGCCAATTGGCGCCTGGGATCTGGTTTTCTGACGTCTACGCGTTGGTCGAGATGACCGTTCCAGCCTTTTTCTTCTCGTTTTTGGCTTTACGCTTTTCCTTAATATCCATCTTAGGTTTCTTACGTTCTTCCTTACCGGCTTTATCCTTGCTTGCCATCGAATGCCTCCTTCTAAATCCTGCAATTCAAACAACGTATCGGTGCAGCGAATAGCTCTATTATAGCGCAAATTAAAAATTATCCGCCTGCTAATGGTATGATTAAGCCAATATCAGCCGTGTCGGATATTAAAAAACGGCTGACCCGGAGCAGAAATTGGAAACGCTATCCCGTCAAACCCGGACGCGCTATCTGTTAATCCTGATGATCCTGATTACCATCCCGTGTTATATCCTTGGGATTGTGCTCCTGCGCATAAACCGCGGGCCTTTCGCGCCCACCCCGACGCCGCTCTCCAGCCCGACAATCACACAAACGGCGACTATCACACTGACGCCCTACCTTACCCGCACGCCCACCATTACCCCAACCATCACGCAAACCCTTACCCCAACGCTGACGCGCACTCCCACCCAAACGCCCACGAACACGCCCGAGCAAACAGAACCGCCTGCCCATACACCTACGCCTGAACCTGACGAAATACCCACCGGCTCTGAGCCGTAAAAACCAATAAGAGAGTGCTATGACTATCGACTTGCTTCCGCATCTTAAACAAATGTTGTCCGCCCCCGGCCTCTCGGGCTACGAAGACCCTGTCCGGGATATCGTCCGGGACGCCTGGGAACTGCTCAGTGACGAAATTTCGGTCAGCCGCACGGGCAGTTTGCACGCCCTCAAACGCGGCGATGGGCCCGACCCTCGCCCGCGCGTGATGCTTTCCGCGCATATGGACGCGATCGGGCTGATGGTGACCGGCATCGCTGACGGTTTTTTGCGCTTTACCCAGATAGGGGGGATAGATCCGCGCATTTTGCCCGGACAAATGGTGACTGTGCACGGACGACGCGACCTGCCGGGGATGGTGGTGATGCCGCCCGCGCACTTACTTCCACCCGAAGCGGGCAGCGGGGTGGCGGCGCTCCCGTACCTGCTGATTGAGACCGGACTGCGCGCGAACGAAGTGGATAAAGTGGTGCGGGTGGGCGATGTTGTTTCCTTCGCGCAGGAGCCTGTGGATTTGGCAGGCGGCGCGTTGGCCGGACACACCCTGGATAACCGCGTTTCCGTGGCTGCGGTGACACACTGCCTGGACATGCTCTCCCGCCGTAAACATGCCTGGGATGTGTGGGCGGTGGCGTCTTCGCAGGAAGAGGTTGGCCTGACTGGCGCGTTTACCTCGCCGGTGGAGATTCAGCCGGATTTCGCCATCGCGATTGACGTCACATTTGCCAGAAGCATCGGCAGCAGCGATTGGCGCAGCTTCCCGTTAGGCAGCGGCGTGACTTTGGCTTGGGGGCCCAACATTCATCCGGCGCTCTACGACGAGATTGCCGCGACAGCCAACGAACTGGATATCCCTTTCACGCGCGAGCCAGCCCCAGGCATGACCGGTACCGATGCCTACGCCATTCAGGTAGTGCAGTCTGGCATACCCTGCCTGCTGATTGGCATCCCACTGCGATATATGCACACCCCGGTGGAGACCGTCTCGCTGAAAGACGTGCGCCGAGCCGGACGATTGATGGCAGAATTTATCAGCGCGCTGCCGCTGGATTTTATGCAGACTCTGGAATGGAAGTGAATATGAGCCCGAATCAAAAGAGAACCCCAAGCAGCCGTCAGCGGATTGGGAAGCGGCAAACTGACCTGCTTGCCAGCCTGTGCAACGCCCTGTCAGTCTCCGGCGACGAGCAGGAAGTGCGCGAGATTGTCTTGCGCGAGGTGAAACCGATCTGCCAGAGCGTGAAAGTGGACGCGCTTGGGAATGTTTTGGCAACGCGCATTGGCTCCGGAGCGGACAAAGTGCGGGTGATGATCGCCGCGCATATGGATGAAGTCGGCTTTATGCTCACCCAGGATGAAGGCGACGGTTTGTATAGTTTTTCGATTGTGGGCGGCATTGATGAGCGCCAATTGGTGGGCAAACCGGTTATCGTCGGAAGGGAGCATATTCCCGGAATCATTGGCGCCAAGGCTATCCACCTGACCACGCCGGACGAACGCAAGACTGCCCTCAAGGTTGAGCAGCTGCGCATAGATTTGGGGCCTGGCGGCGCCGGGTTGGCGAATGTGGGGGATCGGGCGGGTTTTGCCACGCGTTATACCGAAATAGGGCCCAGCATCCGCGCCAAGGCGCTGGACAACCGCCTGGGTGTGGTGAACCTGATTGAGCTGCTGCGCAGCGCGCCCGAGGACATTGATTTATTGGCGGCTTTTACTGTGCAAGAGGAGGTGGGTCTGCGCGGCGCGCGAACGGCGGCGTATCATTTCAACCCTCAAATCGGCATCGCGGTGGATTCCACGCCCGCCAACGATTTGCCTGCCTACGACGAGGACGACGAAAACACGCGCTACAACACCCGCCTGGACCACGGACCCGCGATTTACCTGATGGACGGCGCGACCATCGCCGACAGACGCCTGGCGGAATGGCTGATGACAAGCGCCGAAGCGGAAGGTATTCCTTATCAAATCCGCCAACCCAATCCCGGCGGCACCGACGCGGGCGCCATCCACAAGACCCGCGCCGGAGTGCCCAGCATCTCGGTTTCGGTTCCCCAGCGCTACTGTCATACCGCTGCCGGCTTGATTCGCAAAAGTGACTGGGAGAATACCCTGCGCTTGCTTGGCGCGGCGCTCAGCCGGCTTGATTCAAAAATTCTCACGCCATTGGAGGCATAAGATGACCAAAACTCAATCCAAAATCACGCGCGATTCAGCCCTGCTGGCGCTCATCCAAAAACTGACGGAAACCCCCGGTCCTTCCGGGCAGGAGAGCTTGATACGGGCGGCAGTTCTGGAAGAAATTAAAGACCACGCGGATGAAATCCGCACCGACGCGCTTGGCAGCCTGATTGCCCGGGTTGGAAGCAAACAAGACGGCGGGATGCGGGTGATGATTTCGGCGCATATAGATGAAATTGGTCTGATGGTCACGCATGTGGACGCGAACGGCTTCGCGCGGTTTATCGCGATTGGCGGCGTTTCTCCGCTCACCTGTATCGGCGGGCGGGTGCTCTTTATGAATGGCGCGCGCGGCGTCATCGGTTGTGAACGGCTGGAGCCAAACGCGATGCCCACCCTGGACAAGCTTTTTATAGACACTGGCGCGCTGAGTAAGGCGGATTGCCCGGTGAGCGTGGGGGATGTGTGCGGATTTGAACGGCCCTTTTTAGACCTGGGCGCGCACCTGGTGGCTAAGTCTATGGATGACCGGGTTGCGGCGGCGATTGCCATCCAGGCTCTGCGGGCGCTGAAAAAGACACCCCATGAAGTTTATTTCGTCTTCAGCGTGCAGGAAGAGGTCGGCTTACGCGGCGCGACCACAGCCGCCTACGGCGTCAATCCTGATATCGGCCTGGCGGTGGATGTTACCCGCACCGGGGATACCCCCCGCGGCATCAAGATGGAGGTTGCTCTGGATAAGGGCCCCGCGATTAAGGTTCGCGATTCTTCGTTCATTGCTGACCCGCGGGTGGTGAATTGGATGGCAGCCTCTGCCGAAGCCGCCGGAATCCCCTATCAGCTGGAAGTGCTGGAAGCGGGCGGCACCGACGGGCGGGCGATTCAGCTCGCGCACGCGGGTGTGCCGGCAGGCTGCCTTTCAATCCCCTGCCGATATATTCACTCACCATCCGAGATGGTCTCGTATACGGACGTGGAAAACGCGGTCAGACTGTTGGTGCGTCTGCTCAGCGAAGAAATCCGGCTTGAATATTCCCCGGAAAGCGCGTTTTAGGTTGGTGGTATAACCAAAGGTGAGATGAAACCTGAAAACCTGAGCTCTGACCGGCGCCAAAAAAACACGAACCGCTTCCTCAGGAAGCTTTCCGCGTTGAAGCTGTTAATCGCGCTCAGCCTGATATTCGCGCTGACTGCCTGCGCTTCGTGGCTGCCGCAGGTGGAATTCCCCTGGCAATCGGAGGAAACCCAGCCGACCCGGACACCGGAGCCGCAGCTAACAGAAACCAACGCCCTGCCAGCCGAGACACAGCCGCTGCCTACCCAAATGGCGCCTTCAAACGAGCTGGTCGTGTGGCTGCCCGCCGAAATGGACCCCGCCGCCGAAAACCAGGCGGCATCCCTCTTAAACGCGCGCCTTTTGGCGTTTTCACAGGCGGAGGGGATAACCATTTCCGTTCGGCTCAAGAGCCTCTCGGGCTCTGGCGGCTTGTTGGACGCGCTTACCGCTGCCAGCGCCGCTGCCCCACAGGCCCTCCCCGACCTGATTCTGCTTCCCCGGCGCGATTTGGAAACTGCCGCGCTAAAATCAATGGTTATCCCGTTGGACCCGCTGACAAGCATCGTGGATGACAAGGATTGGTTCCCATACGCCCACGAAATGAGCCTAATCCAGGGCGCGGCTTACGGCATTCCCTTTGTTGGCGACCCGCTGGCATTAATCCTCAAAGCGGGCGTAAAAAGCAGCCAAACCGCGGACTGGCAGGTAATCAACTCACCGGGCAGCCTGTTTACCTTTCCGGCGGATGACGCCCAGGCGCTCCTGCCGCTCACGCTGTATATGGCTTTAGGCGGCGCGGTGTCTGGCAACCAGCTGCGGCCAAGCCTGGATGAGGAGATATTGGGGGATACTTTGACCTTGCTCGCGGAAGGACAGCAAAAAGGCAGCATACGCGCTGAAGTCCTTCAATGGCAGACCTTTCAGCAGTCGTGGCAAGGGTTTTTGGAAGGCGACGCAAACTGCACCGCCGCTCCGGTCAGCTTGCTGTTGAGGCGATACGCGCAAGCGGGCACTAACGCTGAGGCGCTGCCCAGCCTGCTTGAGACCAGCTTCACCCTCAGCAGCGGTTGGGTTTGGGCGCTCGGCGCCTCGCAGGCTGGCAGGCAGGAGCTGGCTGTCCGACTGGCTGAGTACCTGGTGGAACCAGGCTTTTTGAGCAGCTGGAGCGAGGCTTTTGGTAAGCTTCCGGCCCGGATTTCGGCATTGGAAAGCTGGCAAAACCCTGAATTGCGCGCCGCGTTGATGCGGCTTTCTTTGAAGGCTCATTTCCTGCCTGGCAACGAAATTCTGACGAGCATATCTCCGGCGTTGCGCAGCGCTGTGCTGGCAGTCTTGCGCGACAATTCCACACCCGAAGAAGCGGCCTTGCAAGCCGTGGAAAGCCTACAATGACACAGAAATCACCCTCAAAATTCCCGCCGGTTTTGCTGCACCGAATGATATTAATTGTGATTTTGATGTGCGTGGTGATTGGATTGGTCATCGCCGTTATCGCCCTCCCAGGCTTCAATATTCCCGTCGTGCCAACGCCGGTTCCAACCCTCCTCAGCGGGGAAGCAGCAGCAGTGAGCACGGCGCAGCTGACCGAAATGGCTGCCCCGACACTGCCGCCGGTTGTGCGCGTGGAAAGCATTGTGATTACCGGCGGTGCGTTGGTACTTATTGTTTTGGGGCTCATCCTGCGGGAGATACTGCTTTACCGCAAGCGCGTCAGCCAAAAAGAAGGCGACGGGCAAAATCCAGCTGTCCTGAAAAAATAAAGCCGGCATAAGCGACTGGCTGCGGGTTCGCCGGACGCGGTCGCGTTTTCAGCGCGTCCCGTGATGGCGCGGGTGGGCTGGCGGGCTTATCCGCCGCGCCTTGCCCGCGGAAAAATGCGGCGGAGGGGGCTTTTACTTTTCCATCGAAAGCAATTATTGATTGGAATTTGCGCTTCCTCAACACGCCCGACGAACTTTCTGGAATTGCCGGCTGCCCAGCCGTCGGGTTTGGCTGCTCATTTCAGGTCTTCTGGCGGTGTTATTCCCAGGCGTTCTGAGCACGGGCTGCATTATAATCAGCACCAATCACCTTCCGGAGGGCGAAATGACAGACAAACTTTCCCGATTGCTTGAACTGATGCGCCAGCATGATTTTGACGCGGCGGCGATTAACCCCGGGCCCAACTTCACTTATCTGACCGGCATGCGTATGCACCTGATGGAGCGCCCGACCGTGCTGCTCGTAGCGCGCTCTGGCTTGGCGGCGCTCGTGCTTCCGCAGTTGGAGCAGCTGCAGCTGGCCCGCGCGCGAATAGAATTAGCGTCCTTCCCCTACCCGGATAACCCGGCCACCTGGCAGGAAGCCTTTTCCAATGCTTTCAACGCGCTTGGCATCCGGCAGGCGCGCGTTGCGGTAGAGCCGCGCACCTTACGCCTTCTGGAATTGGATTTCCTGCAATCCGCAGCGCCCGATTGCGGTTTTATAAACGGCAGCGCGGTTTTTGAGAGCCTGCGCCTGCGAAAAGAAGCGGACGAACTAGAAAAAATGCAGCAGGCAGCCCGGGTGGCCGAGATAGCGCTCCTGGAGACGCTGAAAACAGTGCGCCCTGGGCAGACGGAAAAACAGATTGCCGCCGAACTGGTTATCGCGCTCTTTCGCGCCGGGTCGGATATTGAACTGCCCTTCCAGCCGATTGTCAGCTCCGGCGAAAACAGCGCCAATCCGCATGCCTCACCTGGCAAACGCGTTTTACGTGCGGGCGATCTGCTGCTTTTCGATTGGGGCGCCAGCGTGGACGGCTACTTCTCCGATATCACCCGCACGTTTACCGTGGGAGTGGCACCCAAACAGCTCTTGCAGATTGGGGCTGTTGTGCAGGCTGCCAATGCCGCCGGACGGGCGGCTGCCCGTCCGAACCAGCCCGCCAGCGCAGTGGACAGGGCTGCCCGGGAGGTAATTAATTCCGCCGGGTTCGGGGAGTACTTCACCCACCGCACCGGGCACGGACTGGGCATAGAAGCCCACGAAGCGCCCTACATTCGCGGGGACAATGACACGCTTTTGGAACCTGGCATGGTCTTTACGGTGGAGCCGGGGATTTATTTGCCTGGTTTGGGCGGTGTGCGCATCGAAGACGACCTGGTCATTTGTGATGAGGGCGCGTACAGCCTGACTAACCTACCGCGCGAAGTGCTGCCCTACGATTATCAGCAGAATTAATATGAAAGAACACCGCGACCTCTACCTGGTAACGTTTTCCTTGTTAATTTGGGGAATTGGCGAAGGGCTGTTTTACATCTTTCAACCGCTGTACATTCAGCAATTGGGGGCAGACCCGATTATGATTGGGACGGTGCTTGGAATCAACGCCGTGGGAATGACCCTTTCGCAAATCCCTTCCGGTTACCTGGCAGACCGCGTCGGCAGGCGTCCGGTGATGTGGTTTTCGTGGGGGATGGGCGTGATCTCTTCGCTTGTGATGGCTTCCGCGAGGAGCCTGCGGGGTTTTGTCATTGGTCTGCTGCTCTATGGGCTCACCTCGGCAGTGCTCGCGCCGATGAACAGTTATATTGCCCACGCGCGCGGTAATTGGACTGTGGGGCGGGCTGTGACCTTCACCGCCGCGGGGTTCAGCATTGGCGCCGTAATTGGCCCGCTGGTTGGCGGCATGATCGGAGAACGCTTCGGGCTGCGCAGCGTGTATTGGCTGACGGCAGTGATGTTTTTTATCTCCACGGTGATTGTCCTGTTTATCCGCAAGCAGCCGGTTGAAAAGCACGACGAATCCGCACCCCAACCCGGGCTGCTGCGCAACCCGCGCTTCGTGATGTCATTGGGCTTAATCCTGATGATTATGTTTTCCACTTACCTGCCAATCCCATTGGCGGCAAACTTTTTGCAAAATGAACGCGGACTGAGCCTCACTTCCATAGGTCAGCTTGGCTCTTTCCAAAACCTGGGGAACGCGGTTTTCGCGCTGACTCTGGGGCATTTGCCCGCTCTGACGGCTTTTATTGCCGGGGAGGCCGCTTTGCTGGCTGTCAGCCTGCTGCTCTGGAAAGGCAGCGGAATGGGATATTATGGGCTGGCGTATTTTTTGATGGGCGGCTTCCGGCTGTCGCGCACGCTGAGCGTGGCTTTTATCCAACCCATTGTGGGTAAGAATCAACTTGGGCTGGCTTTTGGGGTCGTGGAATCTGTCAACAGCCTGGCATTGATTCTGACCCCGATTCTGGCGGGTTTTTTATATGACCGGAACCCTTCGCTGGTTTTCAGAGTGGGCGCGGTAGTGCTCTTGTTTAGCCTCACCCTGACGCTTTGGACGCGCGGACCAGGCCGGCGCGCGGCTGAGGCGCTGCTAACCCGGAGCGGCAGGTAAAGGGAAGGCTTATGACAGTTACGATTGCGCGTCTGACGCTGGGACCATTAGGGAATAATGTTTATATCCTGGGGGATGAGGAGAGCGGAGCAGCCGTGGTGATTGACCCGTCTTTTGAACCGCGGCGGCAGGCGGATGAAATCCGACGGCGCGGCTGGACTTTGCGACAAATTTGGCTGACCCACGGTCATTTTGACCATACGGAAGGCGCGGCAGCTCTGCGGGAGCTTTTTTCTCCGGCGCCGCTGGTGGGCATGCATCCTGACGCGCAGGATTGGGTGCGAACTTATGGAAAGCGGTTCAGTTTTGGCTTTCGATCCGCGCCGCTTCCACCAGTGGATGTCCCGTTCTACCAGGGGCAGCGCTTGCAGCTGGATCCGGACGGTGGAAAGATGATGGTTGAGGTGCGCGAGGTGCCGGGGCACAGCCCGGGTTCGGTCATTTTTTACTGTGCCGAGGCAGGCGCGGCTATCGTGGGTGACGCGATATTCCGCGAGAGCATTGGCAGGACGGATTTGCCGGGCGGAAATCACCCGCAGCTTATCTCGGCAATCCGGACGCAAATTTTCACGCTGCCGGAGGAGACCAGGCTGCTCCCCGGCCACGGGCCGGAAACCAGCGTGGGGTGTGAAAAAGTTCACAACCCATATTTAAGTTAATCACCTGCCAACAAGGCTTTATAGAATGGCTTCAAGTCTTGGTGAGATGAAAAGCCCTTTCACTTTTCGGTTATTAATGAAATTCGGTACTTAGCTTTCTAAAAGCCATTCCACAATATTACGATGTTTAATCCCGCCACGGCTCATGTCCAGATGATCCAACGAGAGCACGCTCTTCTCATAGTTGTCTTCGATACTCGACAATGCCCCAAATTCCCGGGAAATCGTGTGTTCATCTGCTATCAGATAGGCTACCTGGTAATAGGAAGTTACCCCATCTTTGTGCCCAACAAAATCCACTTCCTTGTCTGCCAGCTTTCCGATGTGAACTTCAAAGCCGCGCCGACATAATTCCCAATAGACAATGTTTTCCAGCACACCTTGAATATGAGCCTGGTTTCCGCCGAGCTGGCACTCACGGAAACCGTGATCAGCAACAAAGTACTTATCATTCACTGTTAATAACTTCTTTCCAGGTAGATCCTGACGCCTTACTTTTTTAATGAAGAATGCGTCTTCACAAAGCGATAAGTAAGAAAGGATTGTATCAACTGGGACCGAACGGTTTTCGCTCTTGAAGTACTTGCTGATGCTTGTGGCAGAAAAGATGGTCCCAATATTATTTAGCACATACAAGATAACGCGCTGCAATAGGTCCAGGTCGCGAATCTGGCCGTAACTAACGACATCTTTCAGGATTACTGTGTTATAGATATCCCGAAGTAATTGCATTGAAGGGTCGTATTTCAGGTCCAAATACTGCAGAGACGGCATGCCCCCGAAAATCAGGTAATCCTGGAATAGTTCTGGAACGGGCTTATTGAGAGGAGAGAACAGTTCAGTAAATTCCAAAAATGAAAAAGGGTGAATTTGAAAGCTTACATACCTACCACCAAGGAGTGTTGCCAGATTGCCTGAAAGGAGGCTGGCCTTTGATCCTGTTATGTAAATATCAGCATTGAATGAAACATTGCAGGCGTTAACAGCTTTTTCCCAATCGGGTAGAAGCTGAACTTCATCCAAAAAAACGTAGCCTTTTTCTGCTGGTCTTAATTTGGAAAAAAAGCTGGTCAGCAGTGCGATCAAGTCTTGGAAATTGGCGAGCCTAAGCCCTTCCACCGCCTCGAGATTGAGCTCAAAAAACTGATTCTCTGCTGCTCCTTGTTTTTGAAGATCTTGCTTTATTTGAAGCAGCATTGTCGATTTGCCGGAGCGGCGGAGCCCGGTAAGAACCTTTATCACTGGTTTGCCGTAAAAAGGGCGAATTAGTCTAAGGTAGAGGTTTCTTTGGATCATAACAAGCTCCTTTTTTGTCGATTATAGTCGATAAAAAGTAATAAATCAATATTTTATCGACTTTGTTCGATAAAAATAGGTTTTCTGTTATTTTGTCGACTATGGTCGATAAAATACAGATGGCAGGGAAAGGATTGGAAACGCGCGAATCAAAAAGCCCCCGATATTCCGGGGACACTTTGATTCGCGAGGCTGCTTATTTGGCGTAAGTTACGGCGCGTGTCTCGCGGATGACTGTCACCTGAATTTGACCGGGATACTGCATCGTATCCTCAATTTCGGTGGCAATTTCTTTCGCCATCTCGTGCGCGGCCAGGTCGTCAATCTCATCCGGGCGCACTATGATGCGTACTTCACGCCCGGCCTGAATCGCGAAGCTGGATTCCACGCCTTTATGCGAGTTGGCAACCGCTTCAAGAGACTTCAGCCGCTTAATGTATTGTTCCAAATCCTCACGGCGGGCGCCGGGGCGGGCGCCAGAAATTGCATCCGAAGCCTCCACGATGACTGCTTCAACCGAACCCTGCTCCACTTCGTGATGGTGTGAGGCGATGACGTTCACAACCGCAGCGCTCACCCCGTGCCGCTTGGCAAACTCCGCGCCGATAATCGCGTGGGTGCCTTCGGTGTTGTGGTCCATCGCTTTGCCCAGGTCGTGCAGCAGAGCGCCGGCTTTACAGACTTCCACGTTCGCGCCGAGTTCTGAGGCAAGCACGCTGGCGATTTTGGAGGTTTCCACCGCGTGCGCCAGCTGGTTCTGCCCGTAAGATGTGCGGTACTTGAGCCGACCGAGCTTCTTGATAATCTCCGGGTGCAGCCCGTGCACGCCGGCTTCATAGGCGGCATCGCTGCCAGCCTTAACAATGTCCTCATCCATTTTTTGCCGCTCTTCATTAAGCAGTTTTTCAATATAGGCGGGGTGGATACGTCCGTCTACTACCAGGCGGCTGAGGGTGCGCCTGGCAATTTCGCGGCGCACAGAATCGAAACAGGAAATCGTTACCGCTTCGGGGGTGTCGTCCACAATCACATCCACGCCGGCAGCCTGTTCGAAGGAGCGAATATTGCGCCCATTGCGGCCGACGATGCGCCCCTTCATTTCTTCGTTGGGGAGCGCCACCAGGGAGGTGGTTACCTCCGCGACGCGGTCGGACGCGACGCGCTGGATGGCATCAGCAATCAGCTCGCGCGCTTTTTCCTGCCCCATCTCGCGGGCTTCGGCTTCGTATTGCCGGATGATGCGCGCCATATCTCCGCGGGATGCCTGGGTGACTTCTTCGAGCAGTTGGCTGCGGGCTTCTTCGGTGCTCATCTGTGAAACACGCTGCAGTTCTTCAATACGTTGGGAGGCCAGACTTTCAATTTCGTTGGCGCGGCGGTCAAGCGCGCTCTGCCGTTTGCTCAGCGAGCTCTCGCGCTGCTGCATCTGGTCCCAGCGGTTGTCAAGTTCCTCACGCCGCTTAACAAGGCGGTCATCTTCCTTGCTCAGTTCACTGCGGCGGTGCTGCAAATCGATTTCCGCGTCCCGGATAATCTTGAGGGCTGAGTCTTTCGCGTCCAGCTCGGTCTGTTTGGCGCGTTCTTCAGCTGCCGTGAGGATATCTTTGGCGGTTTGGCGCAGTTTTTCTTCTTTCTGCTTGCGCAAGACGGAGAAAATCACGAAGCCGATCAGCAAACCAAGCGCGAAAGCCAGGACGAGAAGAAGGGTCCCTGGTGTGTCTCTCAGGATGGGACCCTGAGCGAAAAAATTAAGGTGTTCCATGTTTTCAATTACTCCATATTCTTATGTTGTGCTTGCCCGTTTGTGGAGTTTCGCGTTTCATTCCACAGACGCTGCACCACCAATGAGGCTGTCCCGTAGGAGAAGCCGCGGCGCTGCAAGTAGGCACCCAGCCGCAGGCGAAAGACTTCCTGCGGAAGCGCGGCATAACGCCCCACGACGTGTTGGGCGGCTTTGAGCGCCAGTTCGCCTTCCGATAGGTCTGCCTGGGTGAGAGTGGTATCAATGACATCGTTGGGGATTCCTTTGCCGCGCAGTTCGGCCCTGAGCAGGCTGATGCCGCGCGGGCGGAACGCGCTGCGGTTTTCGACCCATTCCCGGGAAAAGCGGGCATCATTGAGATACCCTTCTTCTTCCAGGCGGGCGAGCACGGAGGCGACAAGCTTTGGGCTGCAGCCTTTGCGCGTCAGATAATCCTGCATCTCTTTCGTGGAGCGGGAGCGGAAGCTGAGGAAGTGCAGCGCGCGGGTGTGCGCGCTTTCGACCTCATCCTGCTCCCGAAGCCGAATAATCTCCTCCGCCGAAAGCTTTCGCCCGGGTTTAAGCCAGGCGGCGGTCAGACGGTCGAGCGAGAAAGCGAATTCACCGTCCAGGCTGATGTTTACGCGCTGGCGGCTGCGCTTTTGGGCTTCGATTGCGGTAATTTCCTTTTCCATTTAATCCAACAAAGCCATGGTCAGTTGGAGACCACGGCTTTGATGACAGCATGTAATCCGGAATCAAACGCTTTGCCCAGGTCCGGGCGCGGCGCGTACACTCTGGACTGATTTATATCTTGGTACAGTGCTTATCGGATTATCTCATTTGCATAACGGGCGCTGAAGGTGCCTTGGCACCGCGCGCAGACGACCCGGGGTGAATTATAAACTTCCAAAAGAGCCCCTCAACGCATCGTTAGAAAACAAGCCTGAATCACGCATTTTGTACCAATTTATAAGCCGGAAATCCGGCAGTTAACTATCCAAGCAAGACCAGCGACCAAACGCCAGGTCCTCAAAGCCATGATCTCCATGAGTACGCTTTCGCGAACTCACGGGCAATTCATGTTCTATATTTATATATTATACATTAAATTTTTACAATTCCCGGTTTCTGTTTATACGCCCACCTGGGAAATGTGGTTTTTTCAGCTTCTCATGCTACAATATTCCTATGAAAAAATCCGACAGGTCAGACGCGGCAGTATACACGCCGGAACAAAACCACGCGCGGGAAAACTTCTGGCAGATATTGTTACCTTTGATTCTCGTGTGCGTCTTACTGACTGTAAGCTTTGTGCTGCTTTTGGTATATGCCGGTGAAATTGGAAGCAGCACGGAAGGATTGGCGGCGGCAGCGCTGGTGGTTATCGCGCTTCCGGCCTTCCTGGTCCTCCTGGTATTTCTGTTGGTTTTTGTCGCGCTGATAATCGGAACAGCGAAAGTCACGGCATGGCTGCCAGGCGCGGGCAAACAGGTTCAGACGGTCTTCAGCAGCGTCAGCTCGGCGGTCCACAAAGGCAGCCGGGAGGTACTTAATCCGCTCCTCGCTATCGGGCAGAAATCAGCCGAATTTGGTTATGTGTTGGCGGAATTACGCCACAGGTTATTAAAAGGAAAAGTCAGATGAAATCCTCAATTAAAACAATCACCCTGGTCATCGGCACCGCTTTAGGCGCGCTTTTGGGTTTTGAAGCGGCCAGAACATTAATCAAGCAATCAGAAGCCGCTGGAAAAAGCACACCGGTGACGGCCTCTCAGGCGCTGCAGGTTGGGTTGGGCGCTTTGGGGCTGCTGCGTCAGGTTTCGGGCGGCCTCAAGTAGCGCTGCCTGACGGAGGAAGCCTTCCCTTTGTTTGAACTTGTTTTTCTCGGCACATCCGCTTCCGCGCCCTCCATTAAAAGAGGGCTTTCTTCACTGGTGGTCAAACACGGCGAGCACCGCTTTATGGTTGACTGCGGCGAAGGCACCCAACGCCAGATTTTGAAATCCGGAATTGGCTTTAAGCGCCTGAATCATATTCTTTTGACGCATGGGCATCTGGACCATATCCTGGGGTTGGCGGGGCTTGTTTCAACCTTTATGCGCTGGGAAGCCATTGAGGAGATTAATATCTACGGCAGCCGGCACACCATGGAGCGCGTGGACGACCTGATCAACGGCGTGGTCTTGCGCGGGGCGCAAACCCCGATGCCGATTAATCTGCTGGATATCAGCCCGGGGCTCATTTTTGAAACCGAAGATTTCTCGCTGCGGGCTTTTCAGGTGGAGCACCGCGGTTCTGCTTCGTTGGGTTTTCGCTTCGATGAATTCCCGCGCCGGCCTTTTTTGCCGGAAAAAGCGGAAGCGCTCGGCGTTAACCCCGGGCCCTGGCGAAAAAACCTGGTGGCGGGCAAGGCAATCACTTTGCCCGACGGGCGCGTGATAGAGCCCGATCAGGTGCTGGGCCCTGAAAAGGCCGGCACAAGTCTGGTTGTGGTCGGTGATGTTGGCAAGCCGGAACGGCTCCTGGAGCAAGTGCGCGGGGCTGACGCGCTGGTGATTGAAGCGACTTACCTGAAAGAAGAAGCCGACATGGCAAAAGAGTTTGGACATACCACTGCCGGAGCGGTGGCTGAGCTGGCAAAGCGGGCCGGGGTAGGGCAGCTGATTCTCACGCACGTTTCCCGGCGCTACAGCGACGAAGACATTCTGGCTGAGGCTTGCGCGATTTTTCCAAACACGGCGCTGGCGCGCGACTTTGACGCGTTCGTCATCCGGCGCGAAGAATAACAGACCAACCCCCACGCCCCAGGCGCTGAGTTTATCCATTTATTCAAAGAAAACGCCGCGTTCATCTATGTTAGAATCTTTTTCGTTATGAAAGAGCAAAAGCTTGTTCTGGCGTCCGCGTCTCCCCGACGCAGAGAGTTGATGAGTCTGTTCGGGTTTCCATATACATGCCAATCCGCTGACATTGATGAGCATGTTCACACCGGTGAGACAGCTCAGGTTTATGTGCAAAGGCTGGCGCGCGAGAAAAATAATGCCGTGCAGGCAGACGCGCTGATTCTCTCCGCGGATACGGTTGTGGCGTATAACGGCAGCCTTATGGGGAAGCCGGACGACGCGCAGGCGGCGGCGGACAGGCTCTTGGAACTGCGGGGCAAAGACCACGCGGTCTTGACCGCGCTCCATCTGCGCGGGGATGGGCAGGCGTGGGCGGCTTGCTGTGAGACGCGCTTGCGCATGCGCCAATACACGCGCGCCGAAATGGACGCGTACATTGCCAGCGGCGATTATCGGGATAAAGCCGGCGGGTATGCCATTCAGCATCAAGCCTTTCATCCCGTCGAAAGCTTGGAGGGCTGTTACGCGAATGTGTTGGGTTTGCCCTTATGTCACCTGTTTTGCCTGCTTCGGCAGGCCGGGCTGCAGTTTGACGCGGACATCCCAAGCCGCTGTCAGCAGCATCTGGGAATAACATGCGAGGTGTATCCCGGTATCCTCGCCCGCTGTAATGCGGAAAATTGGGCTGTGGTCTGATATGAACATGAAAAGAACCCTTATGCTTTTTTTGGTTTTCGCGCTTGTGCTTGGCGCCTGTGCGAAATTGCCCGCAACAGAAGCGCCAACTCCCACCCCGGAATCAGGCTTGCCAACGCCGGTTATCGCGCTCTCTCAGGTGCCAGACGCGGAAAGCGCCGCCAGGGCATATCTGGACGCCTGGAAATCTGAAGATTATGAGGGAATGTACGCCAGATTGAGCGCGCTCAGCCGCGACTCACTGACCCTGGAAGATTTCGAAAAGCAGCACAAAAATGCCGACGTCGCCATGACCATGCAGGAAATGAATTACACCATTCTTTCCAGCATGGTGCGGCCCTCTACGGCACAGGTGAACTACGAAATCAGCTACACCACGACGCTGCTGGGGACGATTACCCGCAGCGCGATTATCAATATGAGCCTGGAAGGCGGCAGCTGGCAGGTGCAGTGGGACGTCAGCATGATTTTGCCGGAGCTCGCGGGCGGCAATAAGCTGGAATTGACTTACGAAATCCCGGCGCGCGGCAACCTGTATGACATTTACGGGTATCCGCTGGTCGCTCAGGATGACGCGGTGGCTTTGGGGGTCATCCCCGGGCAGATTGACCCTGATAAAGAAGCCAGCATGCTCAGTTTGCTGGCGAATATCCTGGGCGTCAGCTCAGATTCTATCTATAAAAAATATCAATACGCCGGCGCGGATTGGTATGTGGCTGTGGGGGATGTTTCCGCCAAGGTGGCGCAGAAATACAGCGACCGGCTTACGCAATACCCCGGTTTGTTGATGAGCTCCTTCCGCTCACGGTACTACTACGACGGCGGTATCGCGCCGCATGTCATCGGATATGTCCTTTCAATATCGGCGGAAGAACTGGAAAAATATCAGCGGCTGGGATATCGGGGGGATGAAAAGATTGGCGCGAGCGGGCTGGAAGAATGGGGGGAGGCATACCTGGCGGGCACCCACGGCGCTTCGCTGTATGTCAAGGACCCTCAGGGGCAGGTGGTCACCAAACTCGCCTCTGCCAAACCCAAACCAGCCGCGTCAATTACCACGACCATCGACAGCACCCTGCAGTATTACCTGCAGCGCTCACTGGGCAATCAGCTTGGGGCGATCGTGGTAATGGAACGCGACACCGGCAAAGTCCTTTCGATGGTGTCCAACCCCGGCTTCAACCCGAACCTGTTTGAACCCGTGAATTACAACAGCATGGTTTTGGGTGACGTGCTGGCAGACCCGCAGCTGCCTCTTTACAACCGCGCTTCTCAGGGAGTGTATCCGCTTGGGTCAGTGTTCAAGATTGTTACCATGGCAGCCGCGCTGGAGACGGGCGTGTTTACCCCGGACTATCCTTATTATTGCGATGACAAATGGACCGAACTGCCCGGCACCGTGCTCTATGACTGGACTTATGCGCGCGGCTTTGGCGCTTCGGGCATGCTCAGCCTGAAAGAAGGCTTGATGCGTTCCTGCAACCCCTGGTTTTGGCATATCGGGCTGACGCTCTGGAACGACGGCTATAAAAGCGCTATCGCGGATGTGGCTGCCGGCTTTGGGCTCGGCAAGAAGACCGGGATAGAAATTCCCGAATTTGAGGGCCGGCTGGAGCAGCCGGATTCTGTGTCCGCGAATGTGCAGCTGGCAATCGGACAGGGGACGATGCAGGTCAGCCCGCTGCAAGTGGCGGCCTTTGTGGCCGCGGTCGGCAACGGGGGCACGCTTTACAAACCTACCGTCGTGGAAAAGATTGTGCCGGTGGACGGCAGCGCCCCGGTGTACGAGTTTAAGCCAGTTATCAACGGGCATTTGCCGGTGACGCCCGAGAACCTGAAAGCGATTCAGGAGGCTATGGTTATGGTGGTACGCAACACGCGCGGCACCGCCACCTATCAGTTCCGCGGGCTCAGCGTGAAAATCGCCGGTAAAACCGGCACCGCCGAAAATCCGGCCGGAGACTCACATGCCTGGTTTGCCGGCTACACATTTAATGAAGACCCCAACCGCCCGGATATCGCGGTCGCGATCATCCTCGAAAACGCGGGCGAAGGCTCAGAAATGGCCGCCCCGCTTTTCCGGAGAGTGGTCCAACTCTATTTCTCCAATTACAACAACGCTGGCGGCACCATGCCCTGGGAGGAATCTCCGTATATACCGGCAACCAAAACCCCCGAACCTTAGGCTCCGCGATGGCTTCTGAACAGACCTCTGGTAATTCCAGCCAAAACCTGCTGCAAGGGCTGGTGATACGTTCCCAGGCAGGTTACATGACAGTCCGCACCGCTCGGGGGGATGTGCTTTGCCGCGTCAGGGGGAAGCTGCGCCGCGGACGCGCTGAGGGCGACCTGGTGGCGGTTGGCGATCAGGTGCTGATTGAGAAACACGAGGACGGCAGCGGCAGCATCACGCGGGTGCTTCCGCGCAAATCCGTGCTCTCACGCAAGCTCTCGGGCGTGAACTACGAATACCAGCAAATCCTGCTGGCAAACCCCGACCAGGTGGTGCTCGTGTTCGCCTGCGCCCAGCCGGACCCCAGCCTGCGCATGCTGGACCGCTTTCTGGTCGTGGCGGAAAAACAGGAAATCCCGGCTGTCATCGTGGCGAACAAGCTGGACTTGGTGACGCGCGCCCAGGCGGAGGCGCTGTTTGAGGTTTACCGCCGCATCGGTTACGACCTGATATACACCTCCACCCTGACCGGTGAAGGCATTCCGGAAATGAAAAGCCGGCTGCAGGGCAAACTCAACTCGTTGGCCGGGCCTTCCGGGGTGGGTAAAACCAGCCTGCTCAACAGCGTGCAGCCCGGACTCGCGCAGGAAGTGGGAGCCGTCAGCCGCGGATTGGTGGGGAAGGGCATGCACACCACGCAGGTCAAACAGCTTTTTCCGCTGGACGCGGGCGGCTACCTGGCGGATGTGCCGGGGCTGCGCACTTTGGCGCTGTGGGACATCCAGGATGAGGAATTGGACGCGTACTTCCGCGAAATTGCTCCGCTGGTCCCCAAATGTCAGTTTAATGACTGCACCCACAGCCATGAACCCGGCTGCGCTGTGCGCAAAGCGGCAGAGAACGGCCAGATTGACCCGCGTCGGTACGATTCTTACCTGCGCCTGCGCTTTGGCGGAAAAGTGGTGCAAGCTGAAGATGAGGAGATTGATTTTGAAACATTTGACTGAACGCGCGCTGGCAGGCTTTGCGGCGAAGGCTGTACTGGGGCTCCTGACGCTGAGTTTGGCAGCTGGCTGCGCGCAAATTCCCACCGCGACTTCCACCGAGCAGCCCGGCCCGGAAACGCCCGCGACCCTGCCCCCCACTGCAACGGCGGCTCCGCCCAAAGTGCTGAATGTCTGTTTGGCGGAAGAACCCGCCAGCCTGTACCGCTATGACGGACACACAGGCGGCTCGAAAGCAACCGTATTCGCGGCATTGTACGATGGTCCGTTTGAAGCCGACGGGGATGGAGCGTATTCGGAATCCATCCTGAACGCTTACCCCAGCCTGGAAAACGGCGGCGTCAGCCTGGTCCCCAGCGCGGTGCAGCCCGGGGATGTGGTTGTGGATGCGTATGGCGAATTGAGCGTGTTCAAGGCAGGCATCCTGGTGCGCCCGGCTGGCTGCGCGGCCAGCGATTGTGCCCTGAAATGGGAAAGCGGTGAATTCCAGATGGACCAGACCCGCGTGGAATTCCGGCTGCGGCCGGACGCGCTGTGGTCTGATGGCGAACCGCTCACCGCCGCGGATGCTGTCTTTTCTTATCAGCTCGCAAAAAAGGAAGCGCTGCCCGCGGGAGCCTGGGCTCTGGATCGGACCATTTCTTTCACGGCGGATGACGAGCGCACGGCGGTCTGGTTGGGCGTCCCTGGTTTTTCTCCGCGGGAACTGGCGCCGTTTTTCTGGCTGCCGCTGCCCGCGCGCCAATTTGCCGGCGCCGACCTGGCCGCGATTGCGGGAGATCCGCAAGCCGCGCGCGCCCCGTTGGGCTGGGGGGCATATCGATTGGTTAACTGGGAGAGCGGCAAGCGCCTGGAACTGGAGCGCAACCCATATTATTTTGGCGGTGAAGAAAGCCAGGCTGACTTTGACCGGCTGAATTTCCTGATCGTTCCCGACAGGGAAGAAGCGCTCCGCCGGCTTGCTGATGGCGGCTGCGATGTGTTGGACAAATCATATCATCTCGAAGCCCTTCCGAAAGAGCGGCTTGAGTCCCTTTCTGTCTTTGCCGACCTGCATTGGGAAGACTGGCAGCCGGTGGAACAGCTGGTTTTTGGCATCCGGCCGGCTAGCTATGATGACGGCTATACCTATTGGGCAAATGACCGCCCGGATTTCTTCTCGGACGCGCGCACCCGCAAGGCAGTGCTTGCCTGCCTGGCCCCGGAGAGCCTGGCAAAGCAGCTGCTTGCGAATTGGCTGCCTGAGGGCAGCGACCTGACGCGTCTGCAGGTGACCCCAATCAATGCCGACCCGGCCGCGCTGTTGGATGAGGTTGGTTGGAAAAACCCTGAAGCAGACCCGGGCGCGCCGCGCGCAGCACAAGGCGTGACGGGCATCCCCGACGGCACGCCGTTCAACCTGACACTGTATTCCAGCCAGAGCGCTCTGCAAAAGAGCGCCGCCGCCGCGATTGTTGAAAGGCTGGGCGCTTGCGGGGTGAGAGTGGATTGGCAGGCGCTGCCGCTGGCGCAGCTTTACGCGCCGGGGCCTGAGGGTGTACTGTTTGGACGTAAATTTGACCTGGCACTCGCCTCCTGGCAGCCGGGCAGCGAGCCGCTGTGTGCTTTGTATCGCAGCAGCGCGGTGCCCACCGGAACAAATTACTGGGTAGGCACCAATCTGGCAGGCTATATCGACCCGGGCTTTGACCTGGCTTGCGCGGACGCGCGGCAGGGCGATGGGCTGGCACCCGCCTACCCGGCGGCCGGGCTGCTGCCGCACCTGAGCCTGTGGCTTAGCCGCCCCGGTCTGGCGCAGAAGGGAAATTGGCTCTGGAATCAAATGGAGAGCCTGAAGGCTGAAATGCCAGGCAAGAATCAGTAATAAGGAAGCGCGCGTGAGAAGATTCACGAAAGATTATGAACTCGTTACCACGACCGATGGAAAAGGACGCGGGAAAACGAGCATGGTATATATCGGAAGCTACTACAACCTGGATATTGAAGCGGCAGCATACCGGACATACCGCGGGCTTGCCTGGGCGCTGCTGGTTGGGATGGTTATTTTCCAGATCGCCGCGGGTTTCGTCAATAACCGCGGGATGTACCAGATGTATGTCGCGGTCCCGTATGTGCTGTGTTTTTTCCCGCTGGTCTATCTGAGCGCGGGCGCGTTAAAACTGCCGTCCGCGACAACCCACCTGCGGCGCGACCAGGCTGAGCTCAGCCTGGGGCGGATGAAGAAGTCTGGCACGGCGCTGGCGGTATTGAATGGGCTGGTGGTTCTGGCTGAGCTGGCTTATCTGCTTCTGTTTGGCACGGCAGCAGAGCTTCAGCGGGAATTGGTATTCCTGGCTCTAATGGTTCTGGTTTGCGTGGCTAACGCCCTTTTGCTGCTGAAAACGCGCGCTATCCATGTTAATATCACGTAATATTATTGGTATATGATAAGAAAATCATCCTAAAAGTATTGACGGAAAATTTTTAACGCACTATAATCAACTGTACCTCTATTCAAACTAGGAGAAAATAGGAGAAAGAAATGACTAAATTAAGTAAGACCCTTTCGTATCTGTTAGTTTTTGTCATGCTAGGCGTATCGATTAGCGCATGCGCTGCGCCAACGAAAGCGCCGACCGTAGTTCCAACGGAGGCACCGACCGCTGCGCCGACTGAAGAAGCCACCCCAGAGGTGACCGAACCCCCTGTGGTTCACACCGAACGTAAAGGTGGTTGGTTGGACGAGATTGTTTACACTGTTGCCGACCCTTCTGCTGTGCTGACCCAGATCAAGGCTGGAGATGTTGACATCTATGCCGAAGGACTTCCACCTGCTTTTGCACAGGAAGTGTTTGATTCCGGGTTGTCTTATTCGACTTCCCAAGGCACATATTTCGACATACTGTTTAATCCTGCCACCTTCAGTGACGGCCGGTTTAATCCGTTTAGCAATCAAAAAATCCGCGAAGCCTTCAACTGGCTGGTGGACAGGAACTATTTCGTTCAGGAAATATTCAATGGAGGCGGTAAGGCAAAATTCTTCGCCATCACTACTGAATGGCCGGATTACGCTGATTTAGCTGATACTGTCCGTAAACTGGAAAGCCACTACGCATACAACCCCGAAAAAGCCAAGGAAGTTATCACGGCTGAAATGGAGAGCATGGGTGCCAAGTTGGTTGATGGTAAATGGACTTTCAAAGGCGAACCCGTTAAGCTGACGTTCATCATCCGCAATGATGCTGCTCGCACCGCAATGGGCGACTGGATTTCCGACAAGTTGGAAGGGCTTGGATTTGAAATCGACCGTCAGTACAAGTCCGGTTCCGAAGCTTCTCCCATTTGGATTGGTTCTGACCCCAAGAAGGGCCTCTGGAACATATACACCGCTGGTTGGGGAGCCTCTGTTATTGATCGTGACCAAGGCAATATCTTTCAGGAAATGTACCTACCCACATCACAGCAGGGCATTCCTGTTTGGAAGGAAAATGTTCCTAATCCTGAGTTCCAGAAACTCGGCGACGATCTCTATAATGCCGCCTATACGACGCTAGAACAACGCAAAGAAATGATGGCCCGTGCTCTGGAACTTTCACTACAGGACTCCTTCCAGGTATGGCTGGTGGACTCCGAAGAGTTCACCCCTTACAGAACTGACTTGATCGCTGTAGCCGATTTGGCCGCTGGCGTACAAGGAGCCCAGGTTGCTCCTTATACCCTTCGCTATGCTGGCAAAGAAGGCGGTTCTGTTAAATGGGCACAGCAGGACCTTTTTGCTGAACCTTATAACCCGGTCGCGGGTACTAACTGGACCTTTGACCAAGCTGTTATTCGAGCCACTCAAACAGGCGATGTCCTCTATGACCCATACACGGGTCTTGTATACGGTCACCGACTTGAAAGCTCAGCCATTACTATGCAGACTGGTTTGCCGGTAAGCAAGACTCTCGATTGGGTAACCCTTGAGTTTGCTGATAAAATCGTTGTGCCTGATGATGCATGGGTGGACTGGGACGCTAAAGCGCAAAAATTCATAACCGCAGCTGAAGCTGGTCTCTCAGGGACAACCGCCAAGCGTAAGGCTGTTTCGGTTTATCCTGCCAATGTGTTCAAAGTGAATAAATGGCATGATGGTTCCAATGTGGAAATGGCCGACTTGATGATGTCATGGATTATGACCTTTGACCGTGCAAATGAAGCCAGCGCTATCTATGATGAACAGGCTGTCCCGATGTATCAAGTATTCAAGGAAGGCTTCAAAGGCCTGAGGATTACTTCCATGGATCCTCTGACTATTGAATACTATAGTGATGTGTACTCTCAGGATGCTGAGCTGAACGCAGCTGGTTTATGGCCCACATGGACCTCTGGTGAGCTTTCCTTCTCCCAGGCCGCTGCCGCCAACGCTGCAGAAGCCGCTGGTTTGCTGGCTTACTCTTCCGATAAATCGACTGCAAAGGAAATTGAACAGACCAGCTTCATTGGCGGTCCCAGCCTCGAAATTCTGCTTGCGCAATTGGATAAATTGATCGCCAATAAGACCATCCCTTACGAAGCCACCCTGGGTCAATACATAACTCCCGAGCAGGCTGTCGCCCGTTATGAAGCTCTCAAAGCCTGGTATGCCAAGAAGGGTCACATGTGGCAAGGAACTGGGCCTTATTATGTGGACCAGGTTTATATGACCGAAAAATCTTTGGTTGTCAAGCATTTTGACGATTATCCTGATCTTGCTGATCGCTGGGATATGTTCGCGAAACCTAAGATTGCCGCTGCGGAAATTGATGGTCCAGGCCAGGTTAAGATTGGTGACATCGCAAGCTTTGATGTGTACGTCACTTTTGAGAACAAACCATATGCTTCTAAGGAAATCAAGCAGGTGAAATACTTGCTTTACAACGCGGCAAATGAGCTGGTGGTCATTGGTGAAGCAACCCCAGTAGAAGATGGTCACTATGTTGTGAAATTGACAAGTGAGGACATCGCTGCTCTTGGAGCAGGCGCAAGCAAGCTTGAGATTGCAGTTATTCCGATCCCAGTCAGCCAACCGACTTTTACGTCTGTTGAGTTTGTTATTGTCAAGTAAACTATATGCACTAAACTAAGCCAAGGGGCAAGTAGTCTCTTACTTGCCCCTTTTCTAAATAAGAGAGAGCATCCTTATGACCCCTGACACAAACATGGAAATTTCCAATATTAACAAAGCTGCACGGGCAAGCACGGTGAAACGACTCGGTGGATTTATGGCTTTGCGGGTTGTAATGCTTATCATCACCGTCGTTGTTGGAATCTATATCACGATTTTGATTGCTAACATGGGGGGCTATGTAGACACCATAATGCGCAACGATATTCGTGAGCGAGTTAATCAGCAGGTTTCTGCTATGACCGCCAGCAAACCGATGAGTACTGAACATCGTGCTCAGTTAGTGAATCAGATGATTGAGCTGGAAGAAAAAAAGATTGGGTTGGATACTCCATTTGCGGTAAGATCATTTCGCTATCTGAAAAATGCTCTAACCCTTGAACTTGGACGAGCGGTTCACATGGTAAGTGATCATGGATCCAGGCAAGTCAGCAACATTATCCTGGAACGTCTGCCAGCTACGCTGCTGTTGATGGGCACCTCTGAGTTATTTTTGTTTTTTGCCAGCGTATTTTTGGCATTAATGTTGTCAAGGTCTTATGGTAGTTTTTGGGATAAGCTGGTAATCACGCTTTCCCCCACATCGTCGGCACCGCCGTGGTTCTATGGAATTTTCTTTATTTTATTATTTGCCGCTGTCTTGAAGATCTTGCCGTTTAGTGGCATGCTCTCTGCTCCTCCCCCCAAAGAAACCGGTGAGTATATTTTGGACTTGTTGGAGCATCTTATCCTTCCAGCAGGTTCGCTGGTTATTGCATCGTTTTTTATTAGTGTTTACAACTGGAGGACTTTTTTCCTGATTTATTCCAGTGAAGATTACGTCGATATGGCGAAAGCAAAAGGACTGCCTTCTCGTGATATTGAGCGCCGTTACATTTTGCGACCTACCATGCCAACCATCGTAACCAATTTCGCTCTGCTTATTATTGGGTTATTTACTGGCGCGACTATTACAGAGACAGTATTCTTATGGCCAGGTTTAGGAAGGACTATCTTTCGTGCTGTAAGCTTGTATGACACGCCCGTGATTGTTGGCACAACAATTATTTACGCATATTTACTCGCGTTTACAGTTTTCTTCCTCGACTTTATCTATGCCATCGTTGATCCTCGGGTCAAGGTTGGCGGGGGAAACAACTAATATGAAAAATATTCAGAACACACTTCGAGAAATAGCCCGTTATCCCTCCGCAATATTTGGTGCTGCAATCATAATACTGCTGATCGGCTTGGCAATATTTGCAGTGACCAAGATTCCATACGAACAAGCAATTCGTCTTTGGAGGGGAGGCGAGGAAACGGTGTACCGGAATCCTAAGAACGTTCCGCCTCAATGGTATAACCTCTTCACCAAGAAGGAGCTGCCTATCTCGTTCGCGGTTGTCGCCGGCGAAGATGAAGAGTTCAGCAAGGTAGTTACCAAGAATGACAGCGGATCTACTATTGAATGCCAGTATTCTTTCGATTATCCGTATGATGATTATCCCCAGGAATTGTTCTTATATATTCAGGCTGACTATCAGGTCAAGAACCCTTTTATTTCGGTTGTGCTTGTGACTCCGGATGGAGAAGAAATTAAAATCTCGGATTTTGGCACTGCTAACAAACAGACCTACCGTTTTTCACAGGATGAAAAATTAAAAACACGACTGCGGCGTATTCATGGTCACGACATCCAGGTTATGCAAGGTTTGTTTTCTATCCCAAAATCTGATCCGCTGCAAATTAATAAGGGTATTTACACATTGAACATACGAGCCTCGACCTTTGAGAAGGAATCTGATGTTAGGATAGAATTTGTAAGTCATGGTCTGGTCTTTGGTTTGTTTGGCACAGACCACTTGCGTCGCGATCTGACAACCGCCATATTATGGGGAGCCCCCATTGCTCTGGTTTTTGGTTTGGTGGCAGCGGCAGGCACGTCTATTCTTTCGATGTTTATCGCGGCGATTGGCGCCTGGTTTGGCGGCTGGCTCGATGAATTAATTCAGCGGATCACAGAAGTCAACTTGGTTTTGCCTTTTCTCTCAATACTTATTATGGTGGGCACGTTCTATTCAAGGAGTATTTGGGTTATCCTTGGGGTTACAATTGCACTATCCATTTTTACTGGAGCGATAAAGACAGACCGGGCGATATTCCTGCAAGTGAAGGAATCTACATATATCGAAGCTGCAAAGGCATATGGCGCCAGTAATCCCCGAATTATTGTCAAATATCTTGTTCCCCGGATCATTCCTATGCTTATTCCAGGCTTGGTCTCGGCGGTTCCTAGCTATGTGTTTCTTGAAGCTTCATTGGCTTTACTCGGATTGGGCGACCCTACTTTGCCTACATGGGGAAAGGTGATCAACGATGCCTATGCAAATGGCGCATTATATCGGGGCCAGTTTTATTGGATCCTTGAACCAGCCATTCTGTTGATGATTACCGGTCTTGGATTTGCGATGTTTGGCTTCGCGCTTGATCGAATTTTCAATCCGAGATTAAGAGGGATGTAAACATGGCTGATGAAAAAGTAATCAGAATCCAGGATCTGAAACTCTACTTTGCTACTACCAAAGGTGTTGTACAGGCTGTTGACAAGGTCAATTTTGATCTTAGCCCCAATAAAGCTGTTGTAGTCGTGGGAGAATCAGGATGCGGTAAATCTTCTCTGGCGAAGGCTGTGCTACGCTTGCTTCCCCGGAATGTGAGCGATTATACGGGGAAAGTTTGGCTGAGGGATACTGAAACTATGGCGCTTTCGGATGAGGAGTACCGCAAGAAAATCCGATGGATCCGCATGTCCATGGTTCCCCAGGCAGCTATGAACTCCCTGAACCCGGTTTTGCGCGTTGGGGACCAGGTTGCAGAACCTATGCTAGTACACTACGGCGTTCATAAAGCCGAAGCATTGGAACAGGCAGTAAAAATGTTCCAGAACGTGGGCGTTCCGGTTGATTTTTTGTCCCGCTATCCATTCGAACTTTCAGGCGGAATGCGGCAGCGCGTTGCTATTGCAATGGCATTGGTAACCGGACCTGATCTCGTAATACTCGATGAACCTACATCCGCATTGGATGTATTAACACAAGCGAATATATTTAATCTTCTAAAGCGGATTAAATCAGAACTTGAAACATCTTTTATTCTGATCACTCATGACATTTCCACATCCTCAGAATTAGCTGATATTGTGGCAGTAATGTATGCCGGTCAAATTGTGGAAGTCAGCGAGTCCCACCGGTTCTTTAGTAATCCCAGACACCCGTATTCGATTAAGTTGATGGCCAGCGTTCCAAGGCTTCGTTACAGCTATGAACCTGATTTTATTATCGGACGTCCACCATCATTAATCAATCCGCCATCTGGCTGTCGCTTTGCGGACCGATGCCCCAAACGATTCGAGAAATGTGTTCATGAACCGCCGGTGTACCGTTTTGATGGAGACTGGGTCAAATGTTGGCTGTATGAAGGTGAACCAGAATGAATAAAGAAGCTGAAATGATACTCAATGAAAACATCCTTGAGCTGAAGGCACTCAAAGTTTACTTTGCCCTCAAGAGATTTGGCTTTCAACATGCAGGCTTTGTACATGCCGTGGACGGCGTTGATTTGAATCTAAAACGGGGACAAACCATCGCAATCGTTGGCGAGAGTGGAAGTGGAAAGACCAGCCTGATGCGCACCATCCTGCACCTGAACACTCCCACCGAAGGCGAGGTAATCTTCGACGGACAGGTTATCAATAACCTGAAATCAAATGAACTGAAGGCATTCAGGCACAAGACCGGTTACGTTCAGCAAGATCCCTATGGAGCCATGCCTCCATTCATGAATGTTCAGACTATTCTCGAAGAACCCCTGAAAATCAGCGGCGTAAAGGATAAAACAGAACGATTGCGACGCGTTATTCAGGTATTGGAAGAGGTCAAGATGACCCCAGCGGACGAATACCTACCAAAATTTCCTCACCAGTTAAGTGGAGGCCAACAACAACGCGTCGTGATTGCGAGGGCTATGATCCTTGAGCCTATGTTATTAGTGGCTGATGAGCCAGTTTCTATGTTGGATGCTTCTGTGCGTGTTGAAATATTAAAGTTGCTTCGCGGCTTACAGCAACATCATAATTTGGCAGTAATTTACATCACTCACGACCTGGCAACCGTGCGCTATTTCTCCGAATATATCTATGTTATGTATGCCGGACAAATTGTGGAAAAGGCTACTGAATCGGACTTAATTGACAAGACCGCCCATCCTTATACCCTTGCGCTCTTAGCTGCAACCTCAGATCCTGATCCAAAAAATGTTGATGAATTTCAGGATGTTCCGCCCGGCGAGCCACCGAGCCTGGTAAATCCGCCCAGTGGCTGCCGTTTCCATCCCCGCTGCCCACGGAGGATCTCGGGTCTCTGTGATGTTGAAACACCTCCAGAATACGATCTTGGCAACCACCATCTTGTGGCTTGTTGGTTATTCAAGGAATAAATGTTTCGACTGTCCAGTAAGCAACTTATCAGCATAGGTGTCCTATTACTGATAGCAGGTGTGGTGTTACCGTTGTTGATGGTAATAAGGGTGATACCTTCCACTTATTTTATTAATTTCTTCGCATTCGCAAGTTCGTTGGCTGGTATGGTCTTGGGTTTCTTAGGCTTGTTTAGCGCTGTGAAGCTCAAGCGTGAGCGGCTGAAACGTGAAAAGGACGAGCAGAACAGACATGTTTCATGATCCTGGAAGGCAGCATTCCTTCTCCGGCTAATCCTCCATCCGGCTGTAAATTCCATACGCGCTGTCGATACCGCATGGAAATTTGCAAGAGCGTGGTGCCCGTGATGCAGGAAGTTGAACCCGGTCATATGGTGGCTTGCCATCTCTATAACCCGAAACCAGAGATAAATGAGAAACCAACCCAAGCAGTATGATGATGATGACGGTCGGGTAATCTGCGATATGGACGTGGACGGTATGCCCTGGCACAACCGGCGCGTCCGACGCGAACAACGCGAAGCAGCCAAACAGACCTATCCCGAACAAATGACCAAAGCCGAAGTGCGCGCCTACACCGGCAGCGCGATGCTGGCAACACTGGTTATCTGGGCTGTGTTCGCGATTACCTGGGCGCTGCTCATTCTGTTCTGTACTCAAGTTTTGTTTCGCTGAGCCGAACAGACTGCGCCATCAGCGGCGGCCCTCCCCGGCCTGGATTGACCTTGGGAGCCGCGCGGACCTGGAAAACCCGGCAGCAATTCTGGCTGCCAGGCTTTCCAGGTTTTTTTACTCAAAAGCGATCTTTCGCGGGTTCTGGGTTATAAAACCTCTTTGGGCAGGCAAACCCGGACGAAAACATCCTGAAAAGCGAGTAGTATGGAATCTTTCCTGCTTCAACCGATTGGCGTGATACATACCCCATTCACAGGCGCTGAGAACGCGCCCAGACAAGCCGTCAATTCGCGCGCCGCGGGCGTGGTGGAAGTGCGCCCGGAACTGTTGGAAGGCTTGGACGGAATTGAGGCCTTTCCGTATATTATCCTGATATTCGGGTTTCACCTGGCGCCCGCGCCGGAAAAGTTGAAAGTGATTTCGGGACGGGACGGCGTAGAACGCGGTCTGTTTGCCACCCGCTCGCCGCGCCGGCCGAACCCTCTGGGGCTTTCAACTGTCAGGCTGCTGCGGCGCGAGGGCTGCCACTGTTTGTGGAAGGCGTGGACATGCTGGACGGCACGCCGCTGCTGGATATCAAGCCTTATTATTCCGACCTGGACTGCGCGGAAAAGTGGAGCTGAGCGCTGCTGGATAGTGGGCGCGCAGGCAATACTGTTCGGCGGAGCGCTTTGCGTCCATGCCGCCAGACAAAGAGATTCGCGAAATGTGTATAATATCTCTATCCGCACACGCGCCCCCGCGAACCCGGGATTAGTCACTGGCGGCGCAGGTTTGCGGGCAGAAAGTTTTATGTTAAAATAGGCGAAATTCTGGGGCATGGTGCAATGGCAGCACACCGGACTTTGAATCCGTGGATCTAGGTTCGAATCCTGGTGCCCCAGCCTGAATTATTGTGAACAATGATAACGACCCCGACCATACAGATTGTCCGGCTTGCAGCCCGCTGTTAAACGCTGCCTGCTGGTTCCCGCTTTGGAGTACACCATGAAAACGGCTTCTATCATCCTTGCCGCCGGGCAGGGCACGCGGATGCGTTCGCGCCTGCCAAAAGTATTGCACCCGCTGCTGGGCAAGCCGATGCTGCTCTACGCGCTGGAAGCCGCGCGCTCCGCTTCGGATTACGCGCCTGTGCTGGTAATCGGGCACGCCGCGCAAGAAGTCCGCGCCGCGGTGGAAGCCGCGGGGGCTGAGGCTCTCTTCGCGCTCCAGGAGCAGCAGCTGGGCACAGGTCACGCGGTGATGTCGGCCCGTGGGGCGGTGCCGGAAGACGCGGATTTGGTTTTGGTAACCTGCGGGGATATGCCCCTGCTGCGCCCCGAAACCCTGCGGCAGTTGGCAGCCCTCCACCGGGAAAATGGCGGCGTGCTGACCATGACCAGCGTGGTGGGGGACGTACCGCGCGGCTTTGGCAGGATACTGCGCGGGGCGAATGGGAGCATCCTGGCGATTGTGGAGGAAGCGGCTGCCACCCCAGAACAGTTGGCTGTCCGTGAGTACAACGTGTCGGCATACTGCTTTGACGCGAAATGGCTGTGGGCAAACCTGGAAAAGATACAGCTTTCGGCAAAGAAAGAATATTACCTGACCGACCTGGTCTCTATCGCTGTCTCTGAAGGCAAACGCGTGGAAGCTTTGGTGCTGGAAGATAAATTGGAAACGCTTGGAATCAACACGCGCGTGGACCTGGCGGACGCGGAAACCGCACTGCGCCGGCGCCTGAATGAATACTGGATGCTGGCAGGGGTCACATTGCTGGACCCGGCAACTACCACAATTGAACCGGACGTCCGCATTGGACAGGATACCACCCTTCTGCCCAATACAGCCCTGCGGGGTAAAACTGTTATCGGTGAGGATTGCATCATCGGCCCCAACACAACCTTGCTGCACACCCTGGTTGGCAGCCAAACCACCATTTGCGATTCGGTGGCGGAATATGCCAGCGTTGGCTCGCAGGTCAGCATCGGTCCATTCTGTCATCTGCGCAAAGGCGCTGTTCTGGCGGACCGGGTACACATGGGAAATTTTGGCGAGGTCAAATCCTCGTATCTGGGCGAAAATGCCAAAATGGGGCACTTCTCGTACATCGGGGACGCGCTCATTGGGGCGAATGTGAATATTGGCGCTGGCACGATAACCTGCAATTTTGACGGCGTCAATAAAAACCGCACCGAAATTGGAGAAAACACTTTCATTGGCAGCGACACGATGCTCGTCGCGCCGATCAAGATTGGGAAAAATGCCAGGACGGGCGCTGGCTCAGTGGTAACTCGGGACGTGCCGGATAACACGCTGGTGTACGGCGTCCCTGCCCGGGAGAGAAAGGAACAAAGTGAGCAGTAATACCGTCGTTTGGGCGGCTTTAGGCGTGGCGATTGCGCTTGACCTGGTGCTATCAGCCGTAAAAGCTGCGTTTTCTCACGTCCGGCTGCCGTATTTAATCAGCCTGCGTGAGAAAGAGCCGGGGGAAGTTGACCGGACCATCACATTATTGGAAAAAGTGGGGCTGCGCACCTCATTTCGATTGGGCGTCTCGCTGGCGCATTTTTTGGCTGGCGGTATCGCGGTTGTTATCACCTTTCAGGTGTTAAAAATCAACTCCTTTTGGGCAGCGCTTGGGATTGTCACCGGAGTGATGCTGGGTATAACCGTCTTTGAGTATCTGATAGAACGCCAGATTTTGGATGCTCCCGAAAAATCGGCGATTGCGCTGACTGGCTTGGCTGCCCTGCTGAACTTTTGCTTCTTGCCGGCGACCAAATTGATGACCGCGCTGCTTGGAACACACGCCGAAAAGGTATCGCTCTCCGTGACGGATGAAGCCCTGCGCGATTGGGTTGAAGTCGGGCGGCCTGAAAGCACGCTGGAAAAAGGCGAACGTGAAATGATTTATTCCATCTTTCATTTCAGTGAGACCCTGACCCGCGAAATTATGGTGCCGCGCATCGACGTGCTCGCGCTGGACGTGAACACCACCATCAGCGACGCGCGCAAAGAGTTCATCAAAGCCGGACATTCGCGCGTACCAGTGTATGAAGACACCATTGACAATGTGGTCGGGCTGCTCTACGCGAAAGATTTGCTTGGCATCGTGGACGGAAACGATACGATTGCTTCGCAGCGGCGCCTGCTGCGCCAGGCGTATTTTGTGCCCGAGGCAAAAAAGGTGGATGAGCTCTTGACCGAACTGCAGCGGCGCGGCGTGCATATGGCAGTTGTCGTGGACGAATATGGCGGCGTGGCTGGCGTGGTGACGCTGGAAGACATTATGGAAGAGATTGTCGGTGAAATTCGGGATGAATACGACCAGGCGGAAGAACTTTTGTTTGAAAAGACCGGCGAGGGTGAATACCTCTTTCTGGGGCGGGCGACGATTGACGAATTTAATGAGGAAACCGGACTGCATCTCTCCAACGAACACGCCGATACCCTGGGCGGTCTGATTTACAGTAAGCTGGGGCGGGTGCCGCAGCCCGGCGAAGTAGTGGATGAGGAAGGCGTTGAATTTACGGTTGAGGAAGTCATCGCGCGGCGGATTTTAAAAGTGAAGGCGCGCCTGCATAAGGCCGGGCACTCGCCAGAATTATCAGAGGACAGCCATGTTGACAACCCGGGTTAAAGAAGAACTTATCCGAAAGGCAAACGAAGCGCGCGAGCAGGCTTACGCGCCCTATTCCCGCTATCAGGTCGGCGCGGCGGTTCTGACCGCGGACGGGCAGGTGTTTACCGGCTGTAATATCGAGAACGCTGCCTTCCCCTCCTCTTTATGCGCCGAACGCGTAGCGATTTTCAAGGCTGTTTCGGAAGGGCACCGGCAGCTGCGGGCAATTGCCGTGCTAACCAGCAACGGCGGGTCGCCTTGCGGGGGCTGCCGACAGGTTATGCGCGAATTTGGGGGCAAGCAGTTGATTGTGCTCATCGCGGACGGAAGCGGCACGCTTTTGGAAGAGTTTACCCTCGACGAGCTTCTGCCGCGCTCTTTTGGCCCGGAAGAACTTCCGCGATAGGACCGCGGAAAGCGCATAGGAGCGGAATGCCCGACAAAGAGAACCGAACATTTCGGGCGACGGCCGTGGTTTTGCGGCATGTTGAGTTTGGGGAGGCTGACCGAATCCTGACGCTGTTCACGCTCGAAAGAGGGAAAATCCAGGCGATTGCCAAGGGTGTGCGCAAAATACGCTCGCGCAAAGCCGGCCATCTGGAACCATTTACCCGGGTGGCTTTGTTTTTGGCAAAGGGGCGAAACCTGGCAGTCGTCACGCAGGCGGAAGCGCTGGAAAGCTACCCCGGGATACGCGCGGATTTGCAGCGTACGGCGTTGGCGGCTTATATGGTTGAACTGCTGGACCGCTTTTCTCAGGAAGAAGGCGAAAACCGGCAGCTCTTTCATTTATTGGTGGACAGTCTGGGGCGCCTGAACAAGGACGAGCAGCCGGAAACGGTCGTGCGTTATTACGAGGTGCAGCTGCTGGACTTGCTCGGCTTCAGACCGGAACTGACCTATTGCGTGGCCTGCCGCGCGGAAATAAAGCCCGAAGACCAGTATTTCTCGGCCCGGCTTGGCGGCGCGCTGTGCCCTCGCTGCAGCGCGCACGACCCGGCAGCCTGGCGGGTTTCCATGACGGCGCTCAAGTATCTGCGCTATTTTCAGCGTTCACCATACGCGGCCGTGCGCGGGCGGGTGATCCCAGCGGCGGCTGAGGCGGAACTGCGCGCTTTGATGGAGCGGTATTTTACCTACCTGTTGGAATACGGCTTGCGGACCCCCGGTTTTTTGGACGCGATTTCGTAAATACCTTTCTGAATCACGCTCTGGATTTCAAAGTTTCGAATAGGATTCTGCCATAGGGTCGGAGTTTCTACATAAGCTAACCATTGTGGGAATTCTCCTCCCCCGGGACGTTTCGCACGGAGTCCGAAATTTGGAAGCTTACGGGCGGATTTGGGTTTGTGTGACCTTCCCCATCAGGTGAAAGTGCCCGAAGGGAGGGAGGGATCTGTTATATTCCATCGGGGGAAGGTGCCCGCAGGGCAGGTCAGGATCTTGAGCACAGGCAAAAACGATGAGGAGACCTAAAGCTCAAATGCCTTGCATGGTCCGGAGACCATGCAAGATCAGGAAGCATGCTGGAGTGCCGAAGGGAGGGATCTGTTATCTTCCCATCGGGGGAAGGTGCCCGCAGGGCAGGTCAGGATCTTGAGCACAGGCAAAAACGATGAGGAGACCTAAAGGTCAAATGCCTCGCATGGTTCGGAGACCACGCAAGATCAAGAAGCATGCTGGATAACAGCGCGTGGATAAACCGGGCGCGTACGTCGGAATGCCGCGCCCCTGCCTGGGCGCGGGCAGCTTTGCTGTATAATCGAAGTGTTCAAAAAACAACATCAAGGGACTTATTATGTGTGCTTCTGAAAACGAAAAACTGCTGGATTTTCAGTCAATAATGTTCGCGCTGCAAAGTTATTGGGCGAGCCAGGGCTGCCTCATCTGGCAGCCGTACTACTCGCAGGTCGGCGCCGGAACTATGAACCCGGCCACTTTTTTGCGCGTTTTGGGCCCGGAACCCTGGAAAGTGGCCTACGTGGAACCCTCTGTCCGCCCTGATGACGGGCGCTACGGCATCAACCCCAACCGCCTGCAAATGCACTATCAGTTTCAGGTTATCCTCAAACCCGATCCGGGCAACCCGCAGGAGCTGTATCTGGATTCCCTGCGCGCCATTGGCATCGACCCGCACCAGCACGATATCCGCTTTGTGGAGGATAACTGGGAATCGCCCGCGCTGAGCGCCTGGGGTCTGGGCTGGGAGGTCTGGTTGGACGGGCAGGAAATCACCCAGTTCACGTATTTCCAGCAGTCCGGCGGGGTGGTGTTAGAGGTGCCCGCGGTGGAGATTACCTACGGGTTGGAACGCATCGCGATGGCCCTGCAGCGGGTACGGCACTTTAAGGATATCCGCTGGAACTCTGAACGCACCTGTGGGGACGTAAACCAGGTGGCGGAACGCGAACACTCCACTTATTACTTTGAGACAGCCGACGTCCCGCGCCTGCGTGAGATGTTCAACCTGTTTGACAGTGAAGCCAACCTGGCGCTTGAGAAAAAACTGGTGCTGCCGGCGTATGATTACATCATCAAATGTTCGCATACCTTTAACGTGCTGGACGCGCGCGGAGCAGTCGGCTTCACCGAGCGGCAGGCACTCTTCGGCAAAATGCGCGAACTCTCGCGGCGCGCTGCCGAAGCATACCTTGCCCAGCGCGAGGAAATGGGCTTTCCATGGCTGACGCGGCCAGAAAGCGCGCCGGAGCCTTTCAGGAGCCCGCTTCCGGAACTCTTAACCGAAAAAGCTGACCTGCTGCTGGAAATTGGCACGGAAGAACTGCCCTATGCCGATTTGAGCTCCGCGCTGACGCAGCTCAGGGCTGGCGCTGAGGAATTGCTGTCGGAAGCCCGCCTGGAACACGACGAGGTTTCCATACAGGGCACCCCACGCAGGCTGACCCTGATGGTGCGCGGCTTGCAAACCCAACAGGCAGACCGCGTTTTAGAAGTGAAGGGACCGCCTGCCGCGCGCGCGTTTGACGCGGAAGGCAGGCCTACCAAAGCCGCGGAGGGTTTCGCGCGCAGCCGGGGGTTGGACGTCAGCCAGCTGCGAGTTTCAGAAACGGAAGACGGCAGCTACGTGGTGGCCGCGGTGAGCGAAAAGGGCCAGTCCGCGATGGCGCTGCTGGCGGATAAGCTGCCGGAACTGTGCGAGCACATCCGCTTTGTCAAGGGCATGCGTTGGAACCAGACCGGTTCGGTTTTCTCCCGACCGGTGCGTTGGCTGGTTGCATTGCTAAACGGCGAAGTCATCCCGTTTGAATTCGCGGGGCTGCGTTCGGGGCGTGAGACTCGCGGACTGCGCTTCTCGGAAAACCCCACCCGCTCGCTTACGGATTTGCAGGATTACCTGGCATATATGGATGCCGAAGGCATCGTTTTGGACCCGGATAAACGAAAGACCCTGGTGTGGGAGCAGGCGCGCAGCCTGGCTGCCCAGGCAGGCGGCAAACTGGCAGACGACCCCGAACTGCTGGAGGAAGTCACCAACCTGGTGGAACGCCCGACCGGCATCCTGGGCACTTTTGAACGGGGCTACCTGGAAAGCTTGCCCGCGGAAGTGTTGATTGGCGTGATGCGCAAGCACCAGCGCTACTTCCCGGTGTTGGACCAGGCGGGAAACCTGACCCAGCATTTTGTTATCATGCGCAACGGCGATGAACGCTTCGCGGATGAGGTGGCGGACGGCAATTTGCAGGTGATTCACGCGCGCTTTGCCGACGCGGAATTTTTTATCCGTGAGGATAAACAGAAAGCCCTGGCTGATTTTATTCCCAGGCTTGCCCAGCTCACCTTCCAAAAAGACCTCGGCTCCATGTTGGAGAAGACCCACCGCGTGCGGAAGCTGACCGAGCAGATTTGCGACCGCTTAAACGTGCCGCCAGAGGAACGCGTTTTCATCAACCGCACCGCCGAGCTGTGCAAGGCAGACCTGGCTACCGCGATGGTGATTGAAATGACCGAGCTGCAGGGCGTGATGGGCAGGTTTTATGCCCGCCTTTCCGAAGAGCCTGAACCCGCCGCTCAGGGTATCTTTGAGCATTACCTGCCGCGCAACGCCGACGACCGTCTGCCTGAGGGCAAAGCAGGCACATTGGTTGGCATTGCCGACCGCTTGGATTCAATCGCGGGCCTGTTTGCAGTCGGTCTGGCGCCTACCGGGAGCAAAGACCCCTTCGCGCTGCGCCGCACCGCCCTGGGACTGGCGCAGCTGCTGACCGGGAAAGACCTGGATTTTGACCTGGAATGGGGTTTGCAGTTGGCAGGGGCGGCTCTGCCAGTGCCTTTTGACGCGCAGACCACCCAGTTTGCCCTGGATTTCATCAGTGGAAGGCTGCGCGGGCTGCTGCTGGAACGCGGTTACCGCTATGATGTGGTGGATACTGTGTTGAAAGCCCAGGCTGCCAATCCAGCCAAAGCTGAGCGCTTTGCCCGCTCTCTGGGCGCGTGGACAGCCCGGGAGGACTGGAACATTATCCTGCCAGCGTACAGCCGCTGCGCGCGCATCACGCGGGATATCAAAGGAGTTTATCCGGTTGATGAGACCGCGCTGGTTGAAGGAGAAGAACGCACACTGCTCGCATCTGTGCGGGCAGCGCAAACACGGCTGGACAATAATGCTGACCTGAACGCGGCGCTGGAAGCCGTGCGCGCTATGGTGCCGGAAATCAACGCCTTCTTCGATAAGGTATTGGTGATGGCGGAAGACGAAACCTTGCGCAAGTCCCGGCTGGGCTTGCTGCAGGCAATCGTGGCGCTGGTGCGGCCGCTGGCGGACCTCTCCGCGCTGGAAGGATTTTAAGCAAAAAACGCCCGGAATGGGCGTCGGGCATCGTGGAGGCAGCTGGTCAGACAATTGTGATCAGCTGCTTCATTTTTTCTACGCCATCCGCGAGGGTTTTTCCGAGGTAGATACCGCCCAGCTCCCGCCGGGCTTCTTCGTTTTCCTCAAAATAACGTCCGGCGTATGCCAGGCGGGGTTTGCCGCGCAGGGTGGAAAGCTCGGAAGCGAAACCTTTCAGCAGTTCGGCGGTGTTTTCCTGGTTTACCGTGAGCACGATGAACTTCGGGCGCACAATCGCGGAGTAATCCAAAAGGTCGGCGGTGGGTAAATCCGGGCCTAAATACTCGATGAAATAACCTTCCTGACGCAAGAGCACGGCAAACATCAGCGCGGCCAGTTCGTGGTCTTCTTCAGGACCGCAGCCCACCAGGATGAGCGCGCCTTCTTTTATCACCGGCAGATTATGCATGATGTTCAGCAATTTGCCTTTTATGTAAATCGAGGCGAGATGTTCGGTGGCAATGCTGATTTCCCCGTTGTACCAGGCTTCACCGACCAGGGCGAGACTCGGGGCGATGACTTCCTGAAAAATGGTGAGCAGGTCAAAATATTTTTTCACCTCTTCCAGGATGGCGTTGGCGCGCGATTCGTTATGGGCAATCAAAGCGCCAAAAAGCATTTCAGCATAGTCGCGGGCGGGTCGGGGCGGCTTAAGTTTTGGGGGTTCGGGGACGATGTTCTGAATTGTCTCGGGCCAAAAACCGCGTCCCCGCAAGCCCCGGAATTGTTCCACCACCTGGCTGATGCTCATGCCTGTGTCCAGTTTGCGCTGGACCCACAGCAGCAGTTGAATGTCACGTTCGGAATACAAACGGTAGCCGTTGGGCATGCGCATTGGGGTGAGCAGGTTGTAGCGGCGTTCCCAGGCACGCAGGGTCACAGGTTTTATGCCCGTGCGGGCCTGAACGACTTTTATAGTGTAGATGGGTTCATCCGGATACGTTCCGATGGATGTCATAATCCGCTCATTTCTTTGTACATCAATTGTACAAGATGAGGCGCTAAGCGACAAGCTTGAGAGATATGAAATCTATTAGAAAACGCCTGCAGAGCTTACAAGGCAGCCGTGCGCGGTTGAAATCAGGCTTTTTTATCCCAGCAAACCGCGCTGCTGCCCGCGGCCGGGTTTGGGTGGGGGGTAGGCTTGACTGAAGCGGTCTACCCGCGGCATGAACAGGCGTTCGAGCAGGGCAGCTATGCCTTTGACACGTTCACCTCCGCCCTGGCTGGCGTGGCACGCGAAGGCGCGGGCTTGCGCGGCGGCGCTGTCGGCGTAGTTCACGCGAGCGTGGGTGGGGAAGCGCCGCGCGGCGATGGCGACCAGGTCTATATCACCGTTCGCGCCAGCTTTGCGCGGGTCTTTCCCTTGCAGGCGGGTCATAAAAATCGCGGCGCGCAAAAAGCCGGGCGGCATGACGTGATAATAAAGCCTGGAGAAGGGTCGGACGCTTTGGGCGGGCAGCTCCCCGCGCAGCAGGTGGAAGGCGCGCGTGGCGGCTTCGTGGATGCGGATATGGTCCGGGTGCCCGTAACCTCCAAAGGGGTCAAAAGTGAGCACGATATCCGGCTGTAAAACGCGCATGTGTCCGGCGATTTTATCGGTGACCTCTTCCAGCTTTTGGGCTGCCAGCGCTTGCGGGTGGTTGTTATCCGGCGAACCTTGCATGCCCGAATCGCGATATCCGAGCAGGATAACCTCTTTCAGCCCGAGCGCCTCGGCGGAACAGCGCAGTTCTTGCTCGCGCAAGCTGGCGATCGTCTGCCCATCTTGTAAAAGGCGGGGGTCCACCAAGCCGGCTTCGCCCAGGGTGGCGCAAATCAGGGAGACCTCGGCGCCTTGTTTCGCGTAATGCGCCAGCGTGCCCCCCATGCCAAAGGCTTCATCATCCGGGTGGGCGAGAACCGCGAGGATTTTCACTGGGGCGCTGAGTTCGGGTTGCGGCATGGCTTGAGGCTGGCTCCTGAGAATTAGGGTTTGTTGTCGGGGTGGTTTTTGAATATCTGTTCCCACATACGCACTTCATCCGCGCTTAAGGGTTTCTCGGGCGCGGCAGGGGCGGAGGGGGTGCTAAGCGCGTCCGCAAGCCGGCTGGCGAATTCCGCGGAAGAAAGCACCTGCAGGTGGTGAGCTCGGGCGGAGGTCTGCACCATCCGGTCGGAACTGACCAGCGTGTCGTTCCTGGCGCGCGCGCCCTGCTTGCGCAGGTAACCAGCAATCGCGGCATCGGCTGTGCCGGGCTGCGGGACGAATACCGCCTTCACGGCGCCGTGTTTCTGCTCGCCGCCAAAGCCGGCTTGGGCGCGGTCAAAAAAGACCAACACCCGGCCGCCCTTTGCCCGGCAGAAACGAATTAACAGGTCTATCAACGCCTGTTCATCGTCCAGGTCAGTAAGAGACAGCCCCTGGATGTGTGGGATAAGGTTGTGCCCGTCGACAATCCACTGCATGGCCTTATTTTACCGCCGCGCTGCCTGCCCCTTGGGAGCGGTGGGATAGTATAGAAGGTTTGAGGTGAAAAATCCTGTATAACAGCGCGCTGAAAGCGGGTTCAAATTTTGAAGGAGCCAGAAAAACTAGAAAATTTCCCCGACAACTTTCACGGCGCTTAAGAGCAGGACAAGTAAACCGACAGAAGCCTCAGCGCGAGAGGGAATCCGGGGCAGAGAATACCAACCGATTGCTGCCTCTGCGCCGCGCGGGGATTATAATTAGCCCGAAAGATGGAGACAGCAAGGAGCGCTATGTTCTGGTCTTATTGCGCGTACATTTTGTTTATGGTCGGGGTTGCCCTGGGGCTGACCCGGCACGCGGCTGAGCCTGCGCTGTGGTTTCTCAGCATGGGCTGGGTGCTGCAGATGACCGTAATATTACTGCGGGTGTTGGGCGCCGAACGCCTCAGGTTCCCCGAGCGCGCGGCGTGGCAAAAAGCCGTTTTGGGGCTGGCGCTGGCAGCCGTGCCGGTACTGATTTTTTACCGCCTTAAAGCTGAGCTTAAGCTGTTCTCGCTCCTGCTCATTGCGGCAGGGCTTTTATGGACTCTGTCTCTGCTGCGAAAGAGAGCGTCTTGATTGCGATTAAGGAGATTATGCGATGAAAAATGTATTCCCTTCCACCCACCCCCTGGTCGCGGCTAAGCTCAGCCGCTTGCGCGACGTGAGCACCGAACCCAAAAAATTCCGCGAACTGGTGCGGGAGCTGTCTGCCATGCTGGCTTACGAAGCCACCCTGGACCTGGCTGTACAGCCGAATGTGGTCCAGACCCCGCTTACCACGACGCAGGGGGTGACGCTGACCGACCGGATTGGTCTGGTGCCGGTTTTACGCGCCGGGTTGGGGATGGTGGAAGGCGTTTGGGAGCTGATGCCGGGCGCGGAAGTGTGGCATATCGGGCTGTATCGGGATGAAAAAACGCTTAAACCCGTGGCGTATTACAACCGCCTGCCGGTGGAACCGACGGTTTCGGTCTGCCTGATTTTGGACCCCATGCTGGCAACCGGCGGCTCAGCGGTGGCGACGGTGGATATTCTGAAGAAGTGGGGCGTGGGCAGGATTAAGTTCGTCGGACTGATCGCCGCGCCGGAAGGGATCGCGCGGCTGCACAGCGCGCACCCGGACGTGCCGATACACATCGCGCATATTGACGAGCGGCTGAATGAGCACGGCTATATTTTGCCCGGCTTGGGGGACGCGGGGGACAGGCTGTTTGGGACGTAAAGCCCTGCAAGCATTTCCTTTATACCCGAATGCTTTTAATAATTAAGGGCATAGTTTTCGATATAACCGGGAACTGCTGCCAATTATGGCGAAAGATTACGATATAACCTGGTACCGCATCCGGAATGCCAGGATTTTTGCATCCGGGTAATTACACAATAAGTTAACTTCCATTTTCACTGATTGGATCATCAGGCAAGTCCAAAGCAAAAACCTGGCGGTCGAGTTGGGGGATTATTTAATACGGGAAAGGGTGTGAGAAAGGCTTACGCCGGATAGAGTTTTTCATCCCTTAAGTCGAGCTCTATTCTTGCAGCTTTTGCGCGATCAACCTGTCCACCTTGCCCATGGCGAAGCCGGAAAGTTCCTCCGGCTTCACCCAACGCACGCCCTCCGACTCTTGGACGCTCTGCCCGGGCAACAGGGCGCATGCGAAAGCGTGCAGGGTGATGCGGAAGTGCGTATAGGCGTGCTTATACATCCCCAGCGCCTCGCCCACACGGATTTCGACGCCCAGCTCTTCCCGGATTTCCCGCCGCAGGCAGGCGGGCAAGTCGGGGTCGGTATCTTCCAGCTTCCCACCGGGGAATTCCCACAAGCCCCCCAGCATGCCGCCTTGCGGGCGTTGGGCAATCAGAACTTTATCCCCCTGCTGGATGACCGCCGCGGTGACCGTGTAGTGCGGGACGGCGGGTTTGGCTTTGCGCACGGGCAGCTCCGTCTGGCTGCCGCGCGCGTACGCCAGGCATCCCTCTCTCAGAGAGCAGCGGGAGCAGTCGGGCGCTTTGGGTTTGCAGACCAGCGCGCCGAGTTCCATCAGAGCCTGGTTGTGGTCGCCCGGGCGTTCGCGAGAGAGGGAGTTTTCGGCGGCTTCCCACAGTTGTTTTTCGACAGCCGCGGAGCCTAGCGGTTCGCGCAGCTCCAACAGGCGCGAAAACACCCGGCGGATGTTCGCGTCCAGGGCTGGGGTGGGAAGGTTGAAGGCAATGGAAGCAATCGCGCCGGCGGTGTAGCGCCCGATGCCTGGCAGCGCGCGCAGGGCGTCCAGGTCCGCGGGCAGCTGGCAGCCGTACGCCTGGCAGAGCAGCCTGGCGCATTGGTGCAGGTTGCGCGCGCGGCTGTAATAGCCCAGCCCTTCCCAGGTTTGCAGCACGTCCTCCTGCGAAGCCTTCGCCAGGCTTTCCAGGTTCGGAAATCTGCGCATAAAGCGTTCAAAGAATGGAATGACGGTTTCGACCTGAGTCTGCTGGAGCATAATTTCGGAAACCCAGACGCGGTAGGGCGTGATATCAGAACGCCAGGGCAGATGCCTGGCGTTTTGGTCGTACCACGCGAGCAGAGGCGCCGCTAAAGCGAACATCAGAGCTGAAACGCGCCTTTCTGGTTGATAATCTTACAGTTGTAGTCTTCCACAAATTCCAGCAGCTGATCGTGCAAGTTCTGCCATTCTTCGGAGTTTAACAGCTCGTGCGCCGCGGCAAGGTCGGGCATGACCATGCCAACCATGATTTGCGGGCCATTCCCGTAGAGCGTCACCCACGCGTCGGTCAGGCTGATTTCTTTATGGTTCACCCAGGGTAAAAAGCTGCCGACCATAAAGCCGTAATACTCCTGTTCCGCGTTGGTTTTGATATTCCAGGTGAGAAGAATCTTGACGCTCATAATAGTCTAAGGCAGGATTTTTGGGTCAAGCGCGATGACGTGTGTTTCTTCTTCGGTAAAAGCGTTGGCATTGGTGACTTTGTAAGATTCCAGGGTTTCGAGCTGGGTAATGCCCATTTCTTTCAGGAATTTACTGAGCGGGTCCAGGTTGAGCTTGGAATGAGGGGTGTCGTAATACATCGGGATGACAATGTTCGGCTCCAACATGCTGATTACCTCGGCGGCTTTGGCGGCGTTCAGGCTGGCGCCGTCCCCGACCGGAACCAGCGCGATATTGACTGAACCCAGGGACTCGACATCTGACTGGGTGGGCGAATGCGAGACCCGGCCGAGGTGCGCCACGGTGAGCGTGCCAAAATCCATGATGTACAGCGTGTTGCGCAGCCCGTCCGTGCTTTTTTTCTCCGAGGCGGTATGCATGCCGGTGATAAAAACCCCACTGACCTCGTATTCGCCGGGCCCGGTAATGACCAGGGGGTCGCCTTTGACAGCTTTGCTGTGGTTGTGCACCGGGTCGTTACAGCTGACGGTTACAATTTCCGCTTTCAGCTTGAGCGGGTTGAAACCCGCCACTGCCGCGTCAAAAGGATCGGTAACCACAGAACCCATCCCGCGTTCCGTGATTCGAAAACAGGAATGACCATACCAGACGATTTCCATCCAACCTCCAAAAACGATAAGCTGTGGACGCTTCCACATGCTGATTATATCAGGTTGGATACAAATAATATCCGGGGCAGATGGTTGGCAGACGCGCGATAATCAGAAGGAATTAATCGACTCTCATTTTGAAAACAGGATGATATAATAGAAATAATAAAAATGACAACTCCAGGTTGTCTGCTTCGGAATCCACCCTCACAATTGAATAGCCATCCGTGCAAGATTTCTGTTTTTTCGCGTTGACACTGTGGTCAGAAATGGAGGCACTTCAGGCATATGTTTCTTTGTTTCAGTCCAATTTTTAGTTTTAAGTGGTTCTGTAAAGGAGAAAGATGAATAAACAACCGATGAGATTGGTATTCAGCCTTTTCCTGATGCTTGCCTTGGGATTTGGGCTGGCTCAGTCCACGCGCACAGCCGCGGCAGACTCCGAGCCGGGGCTGGAAAAGGTGGAAACTTCGGTTCTGGACGCGCTTACCGCGCATGGCAGCTCGGATTATGTCATCGAAATGGCGGAACACGCCGACCTGAGCAAGGCTTACGGGATGGCAGATTGGAATGAGCGCGGCTGGTATGTGTACAACACCCTGAAAGAAACAGCCGCCCGCACGCAGGCTCCGGTGATCGCGATCCTGGAAAAGAACGGCGTGAAATATCAGTCCTTCTTCGCGGGCAACGAAATCGCCGTGACCGGCAGCAATATGGCAGTCCTCAGCCAGGTCGCCGCGCTGGAATCGGTGAGACACGTGCGCTACCCGCGCACCGCCACGATTGACCCCCTGCCGATTCTGACCCGGGACCTCTTTGATTTCAGCGTTCATGCCTTGGATTGGGGTATACCCGACACCAACGCGCCCAGTTTTTGGACGACCTTTGGGGTGCAGGGCGACGGCATTGTGGTTGCCAATATCGATACCGGCGTGCAGTGGAACCACCCGGCATTGGACCAGGCTTTCAAGTGCGCCTCCCCGTCGGACCCTGTTTGCTGGAAAGATCCCTCCAATATCTGCGGCGGCTCCGCCTGCGATAACAACGGCCACGGCACCCACACCATGGGTACCATGGTTGGCGACGATGACCCGGCCCTGACCTATCAGGTGGGCATGGCGCCCAATGCAAAGTGGATTGCCTGTAAGGGCTGCGAATATCATAACTGCTCTGATACTGCCCTGAACGCCTGCGCGGATTGGATCCTGGCCCCCGGCGGAAACCCGGGAAACCGCCCGAACATCGTCAACAACTCCTGGGGCGGCGGCGGAGGGGATACCTGGTACCTCGCCAAGGTGCAAGCCTGGCGGGCTGCCGGTATCTTCCCGGCATTCTCAGCCGGCAACAGCGGCTCGTCCTGCGGCACCATTGGTTCGCCAAGCGATTATCAGGAAAGCTTTGCCACCGCAAACCACAAGAACGACAGGACCATCAACACCCTTTCAAGCCGGGGTCCTTCGGCATATGGGCATGAGCCTTACACCAAGCCCAACCTTTCCGCGCCTGGCACCAACATCTGTTCCTCAGTGCCGACCAATGGCTGGAATTGCGGCTACAGCGGCACGTCTATGGCTTCACCGCACAGCGCGGGAGCGGTAGCGCTGCTTTGGTCGTGCAACCCCTATTTGATAGGGAATATTGACCAGACCTTTCAGATATTACAAAACAGCGCGGACGCGCCCCTGGACGCAGGCAACTGCGGCGCGCCGCCGGATGGGCAGGGTAACTATACCTATGGGTACGGTTACCTGAACGTTTTGGCGGCAGGCAACCTGGCCTGCGTCACGGTGGATTACGGCACCCTGCAGGGGCATGTGTATGATAATTACGGCAGCCCGATTGGCGGGGCAACAGTGAACGCTTTGGCAACGGCGACAACTGCACCAGACGGCTCGTATTCCATTAGCGTCCCTGTTGGGACCTTTTCCGTAACCGCAAGTAAAAACGGCTACCAATCCCAGACAGTTCCCGGCGTGGTCATCTCCGACGGCGTCACAACTACGCAAAACTTTACCCTCAATTACACCGGCGCGTGGGTGGAAGGGACAGCTCCCTGCTTTGACTGGACGCGCTACGACGTGGAGTACTACCCCGCCACCGGCTTGATTTACGCGCTGGGCGGCCGCTCCGGTACCAGCACCATCGGCGATATCTACAGCTACAATCCGGTTACCGGGGAGTGCGCGGATACCGGCGCGAAAATGCCGGTGCCTATTTCCAACTACACCGTGAACCTGGTGAATAACGGTACGGCTGATGTGTTATGCACATTTGGCGGACGCAACTCCGCTGGCCAGTTAATACTGGACGTACAGTGTTACAACCCACTTACCAACACCGCTACCTCGGTCGCGAACCTTCCGGCTGCCTGGGCGAGCTATATACCTGGCGCGCAGGTAGTATACAACAACAAGGTCTACATCTTCGGCGGTTCTGTCGCTACCGCTGAGACCGCGCGAACGGAACGCTTTGACCCAATCACGAACACCTTTACCCGGCTTGGTGACCTAAGCCTGGCGCGTGGCTATCTGTATGCCGCGGAGGTGGACGGCAAGATTTTTGCCTTTGGTGGAACGGCTTTTGATGGAATCAAAACGACGGCCCAAACCCGCGCTGAGGTTATGGCGGCACCGGAAGGGGCGGGCACCTGGAATGACGCCGCCGTGGCGGATTTGCCCTCAGCTTATGGTGCAGGTCGGGCTTTCGGCTTTGACAGCAGCTTCGCGATAACCAGCGTGGCTGGCAAAATCATCTTCGCAGGCGGAGGGCAGTTTCCGGGTGGGCCCGGGCCGGGTGAGTCCGCGGATGTTTGGATTTATGACACAACAACCAACACCTACGATACTAGCTTCCCGGACCTGCAGCATGCGCGCCGGGACCACGGTGGGGTTTTTGTGCCGCTCGACACGCCCAGCACGTCAGATGGGCTGCCCGGTTTGTGGGTATTTGGCGGCCGTTCGGGCACAGACGCGCCGCCGTATCGGGGTGTGGAATTCTACCCCCTGACTCATCCTTCGCTGGTGTATAAACAGTTTCTCCCGATACTGACCAAATGAGGTAAACAACTAAGCTTGTTTTCGCGCTCCCGAAGCTCATCTTTCGGGAGCGCGGTGCTTAATTGAATAATCATCCTCACGCGCTTCTGTTTTCCCCAACATTACCTGATAGTCTAAGATTCATTAACCTGAACGGTTGAGAAAAACCCTTGTCGATTGAACAAGTGGTGATAAAATGATTTCAACAATCTGTTAATTCACAATCTTTCTTGTACACTCCGGATGCCCATGCCTTGGAGCGGATCTCTTGGCATCTGGAGTTCCATTTTTCTTTGAATAACGGCTGCATTCTTATTTTGATGAGGAGGTGCCACCAATAGAAAAAAAGGATAAATATTCATACAACTATTTTGCTTGTGTTTTCCGTCGTTTACGCTTTTTATCCTGGAAGGAGCGACAAATGCATAAAAAGTCAACTTACAGAGTATTAGCCCTGTTATTGGCGCTTGGCATGCTCTTCAGCATGCTCAATACTACGGCAGTACAGGCGAGTGACACGGAACCGCAGGCTTCCATAACTGTGGCGCCGGAGGTGTTGACAGAAATGGAAACCAAAGGCAGCGCCAGCTATTGGATTGAGTTCTCCGCTCAGCCTGACCTATCCGCGGCGTATCAAATGAGCTGGTCTGAGCGAGGATGGTACGTTTACGACACCCTTTCGAAGGCAGCCAAGACCTCCCAAGCCCGCGTGGCGTCTTATCTGGAGAATTCCAAGGTGGAATACCAATCCTACTGGATTAAGAACACCATCCTGGTTGAGAGCTCCAATAAGGCCACGTTGAACGGCCTGATGAGTTTCCCCGAAATTAAGGCCATCAGCCCCCGACAGAACTTTATCCTTTACGAACCCGACAAAAGTGCCGCGATCATGGATAATGGTATCAAAGCCATCGAACCCAATCTGACGCACATCAACGCGGACGACGTTTGGGCGATGGGAATAAACGGCGCGGGGATGGTGGTTGCCAATATTGATACCGGCGTGCGCTTTTCGCACCAGGCGCTTGTCGCACAGAATCGCGGCAACCTTGGCGGCGGCACATTTAACCACAACTATAACTGGTTCAACCCCGACGATCATTCCGATAATGTCCCCCGCGACGGCAACGGTCACGGCACCCATACCATGGGCACCATGGTTGGCAATGATGGCGGCTCAAACCAGATTGGCATCGCGCCCGGCGCAAAGTGGATTGCTTGTGCCGGCTGCCCGGACGGCGGCTGTACGGATTCCGCCTTGCTTGGCTGCGGTCAATTTATCGCGGCGCCAACCGATTTGAGCGGCGCCAATGCTAATCCGGATAAGCGCCCGAACGCGGTCAACAACTCCTGGGGCGATTGCAGTCGGTCTTATGACAACTGGTTTGAGGGCGTTATTTCTGCCTGGCATGCCGGCGGCGTTTACCCGATTTTCTCCAACGGCAATTCCAGCAAGTGCGGGTATTCTTCGCCTCCCGGGCTGAACACAGTCGGCAACCCCGCTCGCTCCGGCAATGTGACCGGCGTCGGTTCTTCCGGCGAACAGAACGGGCAGTATGCCTCACATTCCAACTGGGGCCCGACCGACAACGCGGACACAGTGAACCCAACCGGCGGCTTCATCTACATGAAACCGCAGGTGATCGCTCCTGGCGTGAGCATTCGTTCCTCCACACCCGGCAGCGATACGGAATATCAGGACGGCTGGTCAGGCACTTCTATGTCCGCCCCGCATGTGACTGGCCTGGTCGCGCTCATCTGGCAGGCGGCGCCCTGCCTGGTTGGCGATTACGCTGTAACTGAAAATGTCATTGAACAAACCGCGGTGCACCTGATCTATAATGACGGCTCACCCGACACCCCAACTAATTACCCGAACTATGCCACCGGTTGGGGCGAAATTGACGCCCTGGCGGCGGTAAATTATGCTTCCGGCTTATGCGCGATGGGCACCCTGCAGGGCACTGTGACCAGTGACGGCACCACCCCTGTTGAGGGCGTCAAAGTTCACGCGGATAACGGCGCGGGCTTCGCGCGCAATGTCACAACTGCCGCTGACGGAACCTATTCGGTAGACCTGACAGAAGGCACCTATACCGTCACCGCCAGCAAGTACGGCAATGATGCGGTCAGCGTTTCCGGTGTCGTTATCACCGAAGGCGCGACCACCACGCAAGACTTTGTGTTGGCGGAACTGGGCACCAGCCACGTTTCCGGCGTGGTATATGATGACGGCCTGACCGGGGTGGGTATGCACGGCTACCCGCTCTACGCCGCCATTCATATTACGGCTGAAGGCTTTGATGACACCTTCTTCTCTGACCCCTTCACTGGTCAATATGGGGTTGAGTTGGTCCAGAATACGCCACACACCTTTACGGTAACCCCGATCATTTCGGGATACACGACCAAAGTGGAAACTGTGACACCCATCAGCTATGCAACCTCACAAGACTTCCCGATGAACGTCAGTGAAACCTGTTCAGCGCCCGGGTATTTGGGCTCTGGGGTTAACGAGGGTTTTGAAAGCGGCGCGCTCCCCCCTGGCTGGGTCAATTATGACTATGCTGGAAGCGGCCAGGTGTGGCGCTTTGATGATCCGGCGGGTAGAGGAAACCTTATCCCTGGCAGCAACGGTGGGTTTGCCGTCTTGGACAGCGATTACTATGGATATGGAGGCAGCCAGGACGCGGGTTTGCGCACGCCCGTGATGGATTTCTCTGGTGAATCCAGCGTAACTTTGGATTTTGACACAAATTACAACTACTTTTCTGGAGACAAGGCTACGGTGCGCGTATCAAACGATAACGGCGCCACCTGGACTGATGTATGGTCGCGGACAGTTGATTTTGTGGGGCATGTTCACCTGGATATCTCAGCCCAGGCGGCTGGTAAGGCCGGTGTGATCGTAGAATTCAGGTACACAGGCAGTAGGGATTGGTGGTGGCAGATTGATGATGTGCTTATCTCCCCGCTGCACTGTGGGCTGAAGGACGGAGGCGTAGTGGCTGGTTTCGTCTATGACGACAACGACAACAACCCGATCATCGGCGCGGATGTGTCCAGCGCGGATGTGACCACAAAAACCTTTTCTGTTGCTGACGACCCGAATAATCAAGGCTTGTACTGGGCCTTCCAACCCAGCTCAGTTGACCCTGAAGACGTGGATTTCACGGCGGCCAAAGCTCTTTACGGCAGTCAGACCAAAACCGTGAGCGTTAAGCAAGACGACATTACGCAGCAGGATTTCTACCTGGGCAGCGGCGAACTGGAGTTTGACCCGGGCTCGTTTGAAGTGACAATGCAGATGGGTGACCCTGTTCATACGGAGACGTTGACCATTGAAAACTACGGTTCCGCCAACGCGATGTATGAATTGGTGGAAAAAGACGCCGGGTTTGTCCCGCCGCTTTCCATCCCCGCATTCACCGACGCGCTGCCCAAGGATAACCGCCCTGTTTCGATGGGACGCGCGCCCGACTCGGCCAAGAGCGTTGGCATAGATAAGTCTGCCAGCGGGCTTCCGGGCATTTTGGCTGGCGCGCCTGCCTACGCGATTGATGTTTACCCCGGCTACAACCTGGTGAATATTCCCGATACCGAAATTCCCGGCGTTTGGAATGTCATCGGCAGTATGGGCTCAAATGACTTCTTCGCTGGCGACTTTATTGGCGGAGATTTCAGCACGCTCTACGCAATCGAATACAACACCAACGACCTGTACGCGATCAACACGACGACCGCGGCTCAGAATCTGATTGGCAAGAGCACTCCACCCGTAGGCATGTCATGGACGGGCCTCACCGGCACGCCGGACGGCACGATGTACGGTTTGGTTTCCACCTGCTCTGATTCAAGCCTGGTGACTGTGGACGTTGCCACAGGCGCAGTGACGCTTTTGGGTGGACTGCCAGGCGTTGACTGCGGTATTGACCTGGCTTACAACACGGATGACGGAATGATATATATTGTGGATATCGCCTCCGACAACTTGTTCAAAGTAAATCCGGACACTCTAGCGGTAACCAATGTGGGCTCGCTTGGGGTGAATGCTAATTACGCTCAGGGCTTGGACTATGAAGAGGAAACCGGCGTGCTTTATTGGGCAGCGTACACCTCCTCTGGCGAATTACGCGTAATTGACACAGCTACTGGCGCCAGCAGCCTGGTTGGGGCCTTCCCCGGCGGCGCCGAAACCGACTGCCTGGCTTTCGCGACTGGCGGCGTCTCCGACGTGCCTGGCTTTCTGAGGACCCGGCCAGCGGCACGGTTGACGCCTTTGGACAGAAGGAAGTTACGATCAGCTTTGATCCGACCGGCGCTGGTCTCACCCAACCCGGCGATTATCTGGCTGAATTGAAGATTAAACATAACACGCCCTACACCTATCCCAACATTCCGGTGACCTTGCACCTGATTGCTCCGAGCACTTACGGCACGGTTAAGGGCACGGTGAGCGGGTTGAAAGTCTGCGATGTGGACCCGACGCCATTGAAAGACGCGGAGGTGAACTTCTGGCAAGGCGGCAGTATTGTCTACACCACAAGCACCAACGCCGCCGGATACTACACTTATGCAATCCCAGCGGGGACTTATCACGTCGAGTTTGTCTACAGCGGTTACATTAACTTCCTTGAAACGGATGTTCAAGTGGTGGGAGGTTCCACGCTCACCATTGACGGTGCTCTGCGCCCGATTGCGCCCTGCCTGAGTGTGGTGCCGACGAGATTGGAACAAACCCAGGCAGCGAATACGACCACAACCCAAACTCTGACCATTGTGAACTCCGGGGCGGCTGCGGGCAACTTTGAATTAATAGAACTTCCATTTGCTGCGATACTGGCGGATCAACTTCTTCAGGATCCAAGCTTTGAGGAATACACCCCGAATCCATATTGGGGTGAATACTCCCAGAATTATGGAACACCGCTTTGCACGGTGGCCGACTGCGGCGATGGTACCGGCACTGGCCCCAGAACAGGCCTGGTCTGGGCTTGGTTCGGTGGTTCTTCTTCGGGTGATCAAGGTTACGTTTCTCAAACCGTGACCATTCTGCCCGGGACTGCTGAAATGAGCTTCTATGTTGAACAGTATGTGTGCGGAACCGCAGGTGCCGCCAACTATCTGACGCTTGAAATTGATGGCAATGAGCTTTGGCGCACAAACGGGCTTGACCCTGCCTGCGGCGTGTTTGGTTATCGCCCGATAAGTGTTGATGTGACGGCATATGCTGACGGCACTTCACATGAGGTTAAGTTCAGGTCAGTGACTGTAGGCAGCGGAAATTTCTTCGTGGACGATGTGGAACTGAACCTGGAACCAGGCGCTGATGTGCCTTGGTTGTCTGAAAACCCGGTAGCGGGCTCTGTGCCGCCAGACAGCTCTCTGGTTGTCGACATCGGCTACGATTCAACTGGTCTGGCGGTCGGGGATTACCTGGCAACATTACTTGTCAAGAACCCACCTGCTGCCGCAATTAACATTCCGGTGACCCTGCACGTTGTCACCATTCGCAACTTCTATATCCCACTGCTGTTCAAGTAAGCAGCGGAATTAGAACTCTTTTTCCGCGAAGAATTAGAAAATCATCCGGCAGAATATTCTGCCGGATGATTTATTTATCCCCTTTCGTGATATAATTCGGCTGACTGGGGTTAGTATGAAACGATTCCATTTCGTTGGGTTATTTGTATTGGTGGGGCTGCTTTTAGCAGGCTGCGCTTCGCCAGCTCAACCGCAATCCCCGCAGGCTTCCGCGACAGAAACTGAAAACTGCGCTATAGACGTGTGGGTGGCGCCAGAGGTGCCGGCGCGCATCCGCGAGAATTTCATCCTGCCAGCCGGCTTGCGCTGGGTGGGGACCCGGGGCTCATGCAGCGTGACGCTGGGCTTGGAAGCGTTCAGGGCGCCGGAGGAGCAGCTCATCGCCCAAATATCGTGGGATTACGCCCTGGTTGCGCCAGCCTGGTCTTTCCGGGAGGGCGCCAGCAGCGTGGATATCCGCTTTGTCTGGGAAGGCAAGCCGCGCGGCAGCCTGATGCAAATAACCCAATTACTTATCTACGCGGAGGACTACAACAGCCTTTTAGGTTTGCTCGGCGAGCCTGGCAAGGATGAAACTTTGAGTGACCTTATCAGCTTGGTGCCTAACGAGAAAAACGACCTTTCAGACCAACTTGGGGCGTCTGTTTGGGCGATTGTGCCCTTATCCCGGATTCAAGCGGATTATCGCGTGATTGCCATCGATGGTATCTCCCCGCTGCAGGAGGATTTTGCCCAGCAAGCGTATGCTTTGCGCGGGATTTACAGCCTGTACGCCAATCCGGCGATAACAGCCCGGCTGGGAGAGGAGAACCTCAGAAGCCTGGTACAGGGGCTGTTTGGCGAAAGGAAAGGAGCGCAAGCCGGCCAAGCGCAGGACACCCAGCTGAGCAGCACCGAGGAAACCGCCCCGCAGCCTGAAAGACAACCCTCACCTACTTTAAGCCTTAGCGAGCGCGTTCGTTTGAAAGATGGTGCGGTAGAAATCCTCATCCCGGCGGGAACCTTTACCTTCGGCTGCGTGGCGGAACACAACGGCGGTTATGATTGCGCGGATGATGAGCTGCCCGCCCGACAGATAAACCTGGGCGCGTATTACATTGATAAATATGAAGTGACCAACCGGCAGTACGCCCTGTGCGCGGCGGAAGGAGCCTGCCCTGAGCCTGTTTACCGCTACTCCGCGACGCGAAGCTCGTATTATGGAAACCCGGAATATGATGACTATCCAGCCGCGAATGTTTCCTGGACGGAAGCGGCCGCTTATTGCGCCTGGGCGGGAGGGCGGCTGCCGACTGAAGCGGAATGGGAAAAAGCCGCCAGGGGCACGGGTCTGCGCGCTTTCCCCTGGGGCGACACACCCCCCAGCTGCAGCAAAGCCAACGCCAAGGATGAGCTGAACGGCTCCAGCTGCGTGGGAGATACCCTGCCCGTCGGCAGCCTGGCGGAAGGCGCATCGCCCTATGGCGTGATGGACATGGCGGGGAACGTGTGGGAATGGGTGCAAGACTGGTATGTGCTGGATAAGGACGGCATTCGCATCAACCTGGATCCATTGGAGGAAAATTTGGATTTTTACAAGGTTGTGAAGGGCGGATCCTGGGACTACGCCTGGAGCCGCCTGCGGATAGCCTATAACAGCGACCACGACCCCGACGCGCATAAGCTCAGTTTTGGTTTTCGCTGCGCGGCGCCTGTGGATTGAGCGCTGACACGGCCAGGCACAAGCTCAGGCAGCTTTCACAGCCTCAGCAAGGGCCAGCCACCCGGAAGCCGGGAAGCTGTCATTAGGTCTTGTTTGAACAAAAAACGCGGCGCGCCGGATTATCAGCCAGCGCGCCGTACTTTTTGGAGGGTCTGTTGTCAGTTCCGGAATACCAGCCCATCGGGGCCGGCATCCAGGGTGATGGCGTCGCCCTCACGGAACTCTCCGGAGAGGATCTTCAATGCCAAAGGGTCTTGGACTTCGCGCTGAATTGCGCGTTTGAGCGGGCGGGCGCCGAATTCCGGTTCAAACCCAATATCTGCCAGCCAGGCTTCCGCGGCGGGAGTGCTCTTGAGTGAGTAGCCGCGCGCCGCGAGCAACGCCGCCACGTGCCCGAGTTGAATCCCAACGATTTGACGCAGGTCCTCTTTCGTGAGCGGCTTGAAAATCACGATTTCGTCAACGCGGTTCAGGAACTCCGGCCGGAAGAAAGCCTTCAGAAGATCCGTGACCTGGTCGCGGGTGACATGCTCCGCTTTTTCGGGGTCGGACCAAAGTTGGCTGCCGAGGTTGCTGGTCATGATAATGAGCGTGTTGCGGAAATCCACCGTGCGTCCCTGCCCGTCGGTCATGCGTCCATCGTCCAAAACTTGCAGCAGGGCGTTGAAAACCTCGGGATGCGCTTTTTCAATTTCATCGAACAGCACCACGCTGTATGGGCGCCGGCGGACTGCTTCGGTGAGCTGACCGCCTTCTTCGTAGCCGACGTAGCCGGGGGGCGCGCCGAAGAGGCGGCTGATGGTATGCCGCTCCTGATATTCGCTCATATCCACCCGCACCATGGCGTTTTGGTCGTCAAACAGGAACTCTGCCAGCGCGCGGGCAAGCTCGGTCTTGCCTACGCCGGTTGGACCCAGGAATATGAAAGAGCCAATCGGGCGGTTCGGGTCTTGCATTCCCGAACGTGAACGGCGCACGGCATTGGAAACAGCCGCGACGGCTTCATCCTGCCCGACAACGCGCTGGTGCAGGCGATCTTCCATGCGCAGCAGTTTATCCATCTCGCCCTCCAACAGGCGGCTTACCGGGATGCCTGTCCATTTTGCCACGACCTCGGCAATTTCCTCGGAATCCACCTCTTCTTTGAGGAGAGCGCCGTTTTGTTGGAGCTCTTTCAGTTTCGCTTCCGCGGATTGGATTTTGTCTTTCAACTGGTGCAAGGTTTCGTAGCGCAGGCGGGCGGCTTTTTCCAGGTTGGCATCGCGCTCGGCTTGTTCCATTTCCTGTTCGGCTTCTTCCTGCTGCGCTTTGAGCGCGCGCAAACCGGCAATCGCGTCTTTTTCAGTCGTCCAGCGCACGTTCAGCGCGTCCGATTTTTCCCGCAGGTCGGCCAGGTCTTTTTCAAGCTTTTCAAGGCGTTCGCGGGAGGCCTGGTCTTTTTCTTTTTGAAGCGCCTGGCGTTCAATCTCCAGCTGCATCATCTGACGGTCCACCTCGTCCAGCGCCTGGGGTTTCGAGTCTATCTCGGCGCGCAAGTGAGCGGCGGCTTCATCTATCAGGTCGATCGCCTTATCCGGCAGCTTCCGATCGGTGATGTAGCGGTTGGAAAGCGTGGCGGCAGCGATGACCGCGGGGTCTGTGATGCGCACGCCGTGGTGCACTTCATAGCGGGATTTGAGCCCGCGCAGGATGCTGATTGTGTCTTCTACGGATGGTTCCAACACCATAACCGGTTGGAAGCGGCGTTCCAGGGCGGCGTCTTTTTCTATGTATTTGCGGTATTCACTGGTGGTGGTTGCGCCAATCAGGTGCAATTCGCCGCGCGCCAGCATGGGTTTGAGGATGTTCCCGGCGTCCATCGCGCCTTCCGCGGCTCCGGCGCCAATCACGGTATGCAGTTCATCAATGAACAGGATAACCTCCCCTTCGGCATCGCTCACCTCTTTCAGGGCGGCTTTCAGGCGTTCCTCAAACTCGCCGCGATATTTCGCGCCGGCGACCAGCGCGGCCATATCCAGCTGGACGATGCGTTTGTTTTTCAGGCCCTCCGGCACATCGCGTTTGACGATGCGCTGCGCCAGCCCTTCGACGATGGCAGTCTTACCCACGCCGGGCTCTCCGATGAGGGCGGGGTTGTTTTTGGTGCGGCGGGATAAGATTTCGATGGTGCGGCGAATTTCTTCATCACGCCCAATCACAGGGTCCAGTTTGCCCTGCCGTGCCAGCGCGGTCAGGTCCCGCCCATACTTTTCGAGCGCCTGATAGGTGCTTTCCGGAGTTTGGCTGGTGACGGATTGGCTGCCGCGAATACCGCGCAGGGCTTTCAGCACCGCGTCTTTGGTGATTCCGTATGCGTCCAGGCGCTGTTTTTCGGGGGTATCGGTGAGACCCAGGAGAATATGCTCCGTGGATGTAAATTCATCGCCCATACCTTTGGCGTAGCGCTGCGCTGCGTCCAAGGCGGAGAGAGCTGTGCTGCTCAGTCCGGTTTGCCCGGCGCCGTACAGCTTGGGGCGTTTTTCCAGGTCGGCGCGGAGTTCCTGCAGGAGCGCTTGGGTGCTGCCCGCGATTTGGGTTATAACTGCCGGCACACTGCTTCCGGACTGTTGGAGCAGCGCGAACAGAAGATGGTCGGGCTCTATGGCCTGGTGATTCATATCACGCGCGGCGCTTTCGGCCGAAAGGAGAGCTTCCTGAGCTTTTTGCGTAAATTTGTTGATATCCATAATAATCTCCTTCTTTGGAGTGTAAACAGCAGAGCTGCTTGTAGTTAACTGATAATTTTGTTAATTATAAGAGAAGGGTATAAACGATTTATTGGAATAATGTCAGACTACTGACAACGGACTGCGAAAGCGCGGGAGGGGAGTATGTTTGCTGTGGGGGAGATCATAATCCAGGCTTGCTTACAGCGGACAAATCTGAACATATGTACCCATAAAACCAATTGACACGGCATACATAAACAGTCATAATAAATATTAACCTGACATAATTAATGAACATATGTACATTATCCAAGATGATGAAAGATCGCACTGATTACGTCACTTTATATCGGATAGCAAAAGCGTACTACCTGGAGAACCAATCTCAATTTCGTATTGCCAAAGAAGAAAATATTTCCCGGCCGCATGTTTCGAGGCTTCTTTCCAAAGCAAGACAATTGGGTATTGTTACGATAAAGGTTGAGATGCCTAATCAGATGCATGTGGATAAGTTGCAGGATGATATTCAGAACCTTTTAGGTTTGAAAAAAGTTTTACTGGCTGATGTATCAAATGAGGACCTTAGAAACCCCAAAATACTTGCCAGAAGCATCGCCACACTTGCGGCAGAGAACCTTATGGAATTATTAGGGGATGCGAATCAGGTTGGTGTTGGTTGGGGTTATACCATTTATCAGACTTCATTAATGCTTCCAAAGGCAAAACTTGGCCAATCGGTTACCTTCGTCCCGTTAGTTGGTATGTCGGATGAAAGCAATCCATACCTACAAAATAACGTAATCATTGACCGCTTTGCCGAAAAATTCAACGCCTCAAGTTATTACACAAGTCTTCCGGCTTATTATGAAAGACACTCCACAAAAGGCAAGGCGGAACGAGACCGTTATTCACGCCTGAGACAGCGTTGGGAAAGGCTGGATGCGGCTGTGGTCGGATTAGGTCCACGTTTTAAAAATGGTGATTTTTTAATTAGAGAGGCGTCTGAGGAATATAAACAACTTATTGCAGGCAGCGAAGTGGTAGGAGACATCCTTGCCAGCTTTTTCTTTGAGAACGGCACGCTGTTGGATTCGCATGAATATTATGAGCAGGTGTCCTTGCCGCTGCCGCGCTTGAAAGAAATTAGAAATGTCATTTGTTTAGCCGGCGGTACAGAAAAAGTACCGGGATTAATCGCGGCTGCCCGAAACGGATATATCAAAACTCTGATCACAGATATTAATACAGCACAATTAATTATCCGAAAAATTCAAGACGGTGAAAGTGAGATGGCATGACCCGCATCCTCATAGTCTCGCATGGACCCCTGGCGAAAGGTTTGCTGAAAAGCGCTGAAATGATTGCCGGCAAGCAAGGCAAGGACGTCGCGGCGGTGTGCCTTGCGCAGGACCAATGCCCGGAAGATTTAAGGACGGTCATAGTGAATTACCTTGACCAATGGGCTAACGCGGAAATTCTCGTCTTTACCGATCTTATTTCTGGCACGCCGTTTAATGTTGTTGGTTCTTTGATGCGCGGATATGGTATCCGACATATCAGTGGAGTGAACTTGGGGCTGCTGTTAGAAGCCCTATTGCTAAGGGATTCGTTTTCTGTAAATGAGTTGTCCAAACATCTCATCGAAGTATTTCCGGAGACTGTAATCGACGTAAACGCGTTAATGAAAATGGAGGAATGAACATGCGGCAAATCGTTTTAGCTCGAATTGATGACCGGTTAATCCACGGCCAAATTGTGACATCTTGGTGCAAATCCACCAATGCGAGCACGATTCTTATCGTAGATGATAGGCTAAGCGAAGATAATTTCACTCAGCGACTTCTGCGTGCTGCCGCGCCACCGGATATCAAAGTTGAAATTATGGATCTTCATGCTGCTGTAACATGGTTGGCAGAGAATGATTCTACAAACCAAAGAATCATTTTACTATCTAAAACCCCCCAGGTGATGGAGGAACTTATCAAAAATGGAATTACCTTGAAGTCTATCAACCTGGGAGGAATGGGAGCGAAAGCAGGAAGGAGTAAATTAAATAAGAATATATCCGCGAGCCCCGAAGAGGTTAATTGTCTGAGAAGGATGTTGGAAAACGAAGTTGAGATTTTTTACCAATTAGTTCCTGTTGAACGACCTGTTAATATGATGAATATTTTGAAAGGAGAAATCACGAAATGACGGTTACACAAGCAATTTTGTTAGGTATTCTGTACTATTTCGCCAATAGTCCGTGGCCGTTTGGGGGCTTGGGAAACTACGCTATTCTTTACCGGCCAATGATCCTGGGGCTGATCGTTGGCATCATTTTGGGTAATCCGGTATTAGGCACAGTAATTGGAGCGACGATTAATCTGATGTATATTGGGTTTATCAGCGCTGGTGGTTCCATGCCGGCAGATATGTCACTCGCGGGAATCCTGGGTACTGCCCTGGCAATCACTGGCGGGTTAGAAATGAACGCCGCTTTGGCTGTTGCTGTTCCGTTGGGGTTGCTTGGAGCATTGGTTTGGGTTGGCAGACTTACATTAGATACTGCATTCGTGCGTCTGGCGGATAAATATTCTGATGAAGGCAAACCCGAGAAGGTTTGGATTGCAAATATCCTGCTCCCGCAAATCCTCCTCTTCTTGATTACCGCTGTTCCCTGCTTCTTGGCTGCCTATTATGGGGCAGAGGCTATCGCGACTGGCATCCAGAGTTTGGGCGGCAACTTCCTCCGCATCCTTAGCCTGATTGGCGGCATGCTTCCGGCCGTTGGAATTGGAATGATGCTCATGGCGATATTTAAGGGCCATGCGCGTGTGTTTTTCTTCCTCGGTTTTTTGACTGCGGCATTCCTTGGATTGAAGACGCTTCCCTTGGCATTGATTTTCCTCGGAATAACGATTATTTATATCAGCCTGAAGTACCGGGATGACCCTGAAATCGTTCAGAACACCGAAGCTGCGTCCAGCACGGGAGGCCTTGAAGGCGGCAAGTTGCTTGCTGCAAAAGATATCCGGAGTGCCTGGTGGAAGTGGATGTATTACTTCCAGTCTTGTTATAACTATGAACGCATGCAAGGCGTTGGATTTTTGCATGCCATGACACCAGTGTTAAGCAAGCTTTATAAAGACGACCCGGAGGAAATGAAGAATGCGATGCACCGTCATTCTGAATTCTTCAATACCGAAAATGCCACAGGTTCCGCGGTAATTGGTCTGGTAGCAGCCATGGAAGAACAGAAAAAACTTGGCGCGGATCTTGATAATGACGCCTTTACCTCTATTAAGACAGGTTTGATGGGACCCTTGGCTGGTGTTGGCGACACCATCTGGCAGGCAGTTGTTATTCCGATAATGATTGTCTTGTTCCTTGGCCTGGCAAAGGAAGGAAATGTTGCTGCGCCAATTCTGTATTCAATCTTGTTTTTCATTTTATACTATGTATATGGCTATTGGCTGTTGAAGCTGGGATATAACAAGGGGCGGGAAGCAATTCTCAACCTGATGGAGAATAAAGCCATCAATAAAGTGATTGTCGGAGCTGGAATGCTTGGGTGCGCGGTTATGGGAGGATTGGTCTCTCAATACGTCAGCCTTAAGACCGCTATTCAATTTCCAATGGGAGCTGACAAAGTATTTTCACTTCAAACTGATTTCTTTGATGCTCTCATTCCCGGACTTCTGCCGCTATTGTTGACACTGGGTTGCTATGCCTTACTAAAAAAGGGTATCAAAGCCCAGTACGTTATTCTGATTTTGGTCGCTGTGGCAGTCGTTGGCGGACTGGTTGGCGTTTTATAAACATGACTGGGCGGGTATTCGTCTGAACGAATACCCGCCTGTCAAATCTCCAAAAAAGGATGGAGCCATTGATGAATGAATACATGCATGCGCTCGCTGTTGTGGGAGAACGCCGGGTTGAAATAATAGAAGTTCCATTGGTGCAACCTAAGTTCGGCGAAGTGTTGGTTCGCATCAGAACCTGTGCTCTTTGTACTTGGGAACAAAGAATATTCAGTGGCGTGAAAAAAGTGCCCTACCCCTTGGTTGGTGGGCACGAAATTGCGGGTGAGATTTATGCCCTTGGAGAAGGTGTTGACCCCGATCGTTACCCACTTGGGAGTCCGGTTGCTTTACGGGTCCTTAAGAACTGCCAAAGCTGTCATTTTTGTCGACGAGGAATGGAAAACCTTTGCGTTGAACTGAACACTTTCAGATTGAACGGTCCAGAGGCTTATGGTATGGGTGGTTTGGCAGAGTATATTAGCATAGAACGTTCGGCGGTATGGGTGTTTGAAAACAACCTACCGTTCGAAACCATGGCGCTGACTGAGCCATTAGCCTGTGTTCTGAACAGCATTAAAAAAGGCAATGTTCATATGGGCGATGACGTATTGATTATCGGCGGGGGCGTGATGGGACAATTGCATGTTCTTGCAGCTAAGTTGGCAGGTGGGAGGACCATCCTGAGTGAGCCCGATTCTTATCGCCGTGACGTTGCCCGCTCATTGGGCTGCAATGTCACAATGGACCCGACTCGTGTGGATATTAAAGCGGAGGTTGGAAAGCTTACTGGCGGTCGCGGCGCGGATGTCGTTTTCAACACGACTGCAATTTCTGAGGTTGCCCAGACTGCGGTTTTACTCACCGCGGCTGGCGGCACTTGTGTTACATATAGTTCTCAACATCCGGACTTACCAATTACGATAAGCCCGAATTGGCTTCACAATAGCGAGACGAACCTTACGGGTGCGGTGAACCCAAGCGTTGAGTCATTTGACCAGTCAGTTAAATTAATTGACAAAGGCTTAGTGGATCTGAGCGTGTTTGTTTCTAAAACATTTGCGTTCACTGATGGGCAGCAGGCTTTTGAGGCCGCTTTGCAACCTGAAAATTTCCGGGTTGTAGTTAAGTTTTAGATAAATTTGGAAGACCTCCCAAAAAGACAGGAGGTCTCATCGATAGAATCGAAGGGGGGGTCAGGCTTTACCAACGCATCCGAAACGCTGAAGTTTTTCTTCAGCGGCATTTTGGATAGCCAAGGCTGTATCGACACATACAGAAAAAAAAGTTTTTCCACCGCTAAGATCTGCGCCGCGTAATTGCGCCAGGGCAGCCAAGGTTAAATCAGTAAAGACATTTATTTTGTTGATTCCACATTTGATAATCCGACGAAAGTCTGCGTCTGACAAACCGGAGCCCCCGTGTAAGACCAAGGGCAGATGGTGGGTGGCAGCCTTTATGGCTGAGCAGCGATCGAAGCTTAATATCGGGGTGGACTTGTACACACCATGGATAGTTCCTACGGCGACTGCCAGGGCGTCAACTCCGGTTCGAGCCACAAATTCTTTGGCTTGATCAACCTCGGTATAGAAACCTTGATCGGAACTGTACATGCCTTCATTGCCAGCAACATGACCCAACTCGGCTTCAACCGAAACGTTCAAAGGATGACATAGTTGAATAACTTGTTGGGTGGCCGAAACGTTTTCTTCAAAGGGACGATCTGAAGCGTCAATCATGACGGAGGTAAAGCCGCATTGCACCGCGCGTTGGATTACGGCGAAGTTGGTGGCATGGTCAAGATGGATACATACTGGCACTAAAGAGTCTGCCGCCAGCCTTCTGAGCGCCGCGGTGTAGGCTTCCATCGGGACGAGGGAGTCGAACATTTCCACATAAGCCAGGATGACCGGCGAGTGAGTTTTTTCGGCGGCTTTTAGTACGCCTGCTGCCATTTCTATGTTGAACACATCAAACGCCGCAACGGCATATTGTTCGTTATTCGCAGGTTCAAGTATTTGAATAAGGTTTACAAGCGGCATGCTTCCTCCCGATGTTTATGCTCAAGACCTAGATAATTTGTATAAAAATCATAACATAAGACCCGGCAGGTAAACGAGAACAGATGTGCAGGATGCTTCTCTGGCTGGTTGTTCTTAACCGCCTCGGGAGTTGGGGATTAAAATTAGCAGGTGGAGCTTACTAGGCCTTTCGGAGACCAGATCTTGATTACTCAAAATCTTTAATAGGTGGGTCGTTTGAAGTAGTTGCGTGATACCCGATTGAACGCGGGATAAACACTTTTTTTATTTCGTCGCTTAGCGGCAAACACCGGCTGAAGCCAACTTGACACACAGCCGAGCCCCGGCTATAATTAGTTAGGAAGGCTAACTATAATGGAAAATAACTTGAACCAACGATTTCAGGAACTGATCCTGCGCTTTCATCGGTTGGGCGGTGAGGCGACCCCAATTGAAGCGCAGGGGATTACCCCGGCTCAGGTTGTCTATCTGGATTATCTGAGCAAGCATCCGGGCTGCCGTTTGACCGACCTTGCGGAGGCGCTACGGTATAAGGCGGCAAGCGCCAGCGTGATGGTCTCGACCCTTGAGGGAAAGGGACTGATTCGGAAAGCGCAGGAATTGGATGATGGCAGGGCACTGCGGCTTGGCCTGACCGAGGAAGGCGCGCGGGTGGTTGCTGAGGTGGAAGCTTTCCGTGGGAAAAGGGTGGAGCGGATGTTAGCCCGTTTGGACCAGTCCGAGAAAGCGCAGTTAATCGCGCTATTGGAAAAAGTAATGATAAAGGAAGATGAGGATTGAAATGACAGTTCAAATGTTTGTAATGAGTGGGGTACGGTTCTTACACAATTTGTTTACCGCGTTGTGGATTGGTGGAATGCTGACCATGGCGATCGCTGTGTTGCCTGGTGTACGCAAGAACCCGAAGGTCGGCGAACCCTGGGCGGTCATCGAGGGGATCCAGTCGCGAATCAACCCGGTCGCCTGGGTCAGTATGGCGGGCTTGGTTTTGACCGGGCTGTTGTTGGGCCGCGCGTCCAAGAACTTTACCGGGCTATTCAGCTTTGGCACGGTGTACATGACCGCGCTTTCCATCAAACACATTTTGATTGCGCTGATGCTTGGGCTGGCTGTCGTACGACTGTTTATCAATAAGCGTGTCAGGGCTGAAAAAAAGCCGGAACTTCAAAAAGCGTCTTTTGCGGTGCTGGCAGTTAACGCGGGATTGGGCGTTGTGGTTTTGTTTCTTTCGGCGATGATATAAACAGGCGCTGCTGGCTGGAATTCCAGTCAGCAGCGTAAACACTTCCGTTTTGCGTGGAAGCTGAACGAAGGTGTTTAGATTACCGCGGTGAAGTGCAAACGCACAGCCGCAGCAAATAATATGAGTTTTGAAAATTGGTCTTGATTCGGTCCAAAAAAGGCTTGACTTAATCCTCGGGATGCCTATAATAGGCGTTTGTGCATTTGATGCGCACCTTGAAAAATGAAGAGCCTGGGGAATTGACCCGAATAAGTCAATTTTCGCCCTTGACAAAGAATCTTGTTTAGTCTATACTAGTTGTTCCAAGGTAAAACGTTGGTAGTTGCATCTTGGGAACTGCACATTGAAAATGAGATTCCGTGGGAGAAAAGACAACCCTAAATTGCAGTGCCCGAAGCCGGCGAGCGAAAATTGCCGGCGATTTTGTCTGTTAGAGAGACGAAATTGGCATTGACAAAGCGAGTTAGTTTCGGTAGAATCCTGCTCTCATGAAGTCAGAACCTTAACAACTGAAAAGTGATAGGAAGATAGTAAAAGCAATACAATAGGTAAGAAACAAGCCTCGTTAATTGTCCTTTCCGTAAAACGAAACACCGTAAGGTGATAAATTTAGCGGAGAGTTTGATCCTGGCTCAGGATGAACGTTGGCGGCGTGCCTAATACATGCAAGTCGAACGGAGATTGTAGTAATACGGTCTCAGTGGCGAACGGGTGAGTAACGCGTTGGTGACCTGCCCCGAAGTGTGGAATAACAGATCGAAAGAGCTGCTAATACCGCATAATATCCAGAAGATTAGACGCTTTTGGATTAAAGGATTTATTCGCTTCGGGAGGGGCCTGCGTCCCATCAGCTAGTTGGTAAGGTAATGGCTTACCAAGGCTATGACGGGTAGGGGACCTGAGAGGGTGGCCCCCCACAATGGAACTGAAACACGGTCCATACACCTACGGGTGGCAGCAGTAGGGAATATTAGTAATGGGCGAAAGCCTGAACTAGCAACGCCGCGTGTGCGAAGAAGGCCTTCGGGTTGTAAAGCACTTTTAGAGAGGATGAGGAAGGACGGTACTCTCAGAATAAGTCTCGGCTAACTACGTGCCAGCAGCCGCGGTAACACGTAGGAGGCGAACGTTATCCGGATTTACTGGGCGTAAAGCGCGTGTAGGTGGTTTGGTAAGTAGGGCGTGAAAGCTCCCGGCTCAACTGGGAGAGGCCGTTCTAAACTGCCAAGCTAGAGGATGGTAGAGGGAGGTGGAATTCCGGGTGTAGCGGTGGAATGCGCAGATATCCGGAGGAACACCAGTGGCGAAGGCGGCCTCCTGGGCCACTCCTGACACTCAGACGCGAAAGCTAGGGTAGCAAACGGGATTAGAGACCCCGGTAGTCCTAGCCCTAAACGATGTAGACTTGGCGTCGGTGGTTTAAACGCCATCGGTGTCGCAGCTAACGCGATAAGTCTACCGCCTGGGGACTACGGCCGCAA
>MTKY01051471.1_pt1 | contig 65517 bp, 43 predicted proteins | sample 1042731 | NCBI WGS metagenome assembly MTKY01 (sample SAMN06212206, study PRJNA360538) | anaerobic digester metagenome | biome: Wastewater treatment plant; material: sludge; isolation source: anaerobic digester fed with sludge from wastewater treatment plant | place: Denmark: WWTP Soeholt ...
ACCGTCGCGCTCCGCGAGTATGCCGGCGAGCAGATGCTCCGTCCCGATGTAGCCTGTGTCAAATGATTGGGAGGCGATCCACGCGTTCCCTAAGGCTTCACCGGACCGTCTTGAAAAACGAATCATCATATATAATTCCCCCTGTCTGTTCTCTTTGTTCAGTCATCTCTGTTGTCTTTATTGCTTCATATATGTTTTATGGTTAACTCCGTCATGCCCCGGTACCCTTCCCGTCCTGCACATGGAGTATCGTCAGAATCATCAGATGCTTCCGGCAGGACCCGGATACTTTCATTCGGAGGAATGAAGGGCTTCCCGGATGAGTGTCGCGCGTTCTTCGTCCCGCCTTCCCGGATCAAGCGGTCTTCCCGCCGTCTGCTGGATCACGCCGGCGCCGATACCGACAAACAGCCGCTGGATCGTCGGATAATCGGGCATCCCGGGGATCTCCAGTTCCCTGCCGAGCCGCACCAGCGACAGAAGCCGCATCGCTTCTTCCGTGGATATAAGGCGCGCGCCCATCAGCTGTCCTTTCGCCCTGCCAATTTCATCCTCAATGAGCAGGCGGTCCTTCTCAAGAAGCCTCCGGCGGGAGCGCCTCTCTTCGTCCGCCACCTCGCGGACGAGCTGCCCGAGGTCTGACAGGATCCGCTCCTCCGATATCCCCAGCGTCACTTGATTGGATAGCTGGATAATATCGCCAAACGCGCCGCTTCCCTCACCTTCTGCCCCGCGCAGAACATATCCCGCTCTTGTCAGTTTTTCCGTGAGCCGTTCGATCACGCCGGCGCGGATCAGCCCGGGCACATGGAGCATGGCGGATGCCCGCATGCCTGTTCCCGTATTCGTCGGACAAGTCGTCAGGTAACCCATACAATCACTGTAGGCGAAGGGGAGACGGCTTTCCATCTTCCCGGCGAAAGCCATCGCCCGTTCGGCTGTCTCCCGCAGACAGAGTCCGGCGCCGACTGCGTAGAGGCGGAGATGATCCTCCTCATTGACAAGGATTCCGGCAGATTCACCCTGGCAAAGCAGCAGCGATTTCCCCTGCGGATTCTTCAGCATGTCTCTGCTGATAATCCTTTTCTCCGCGAGCGCGCGCGACTCAATATCTCCCAGCGTCCCGAGGTCAACAATTAACGGTTTCTCTCCGCTCATCTCACAGACTTTCCGGAACGCCGAAGCCACGCGCTCTTTCACAGCGTCCATCTCCTTCAGCGACATACGCCATGGGAAAGGCTCGTTCTCAATATTCCTCGCGAGTCTCACACGCGTCGAGATGACGACATCACTCTCCGGTCCCTCATCCAAATACCAGGTCATTGTGTTTTCTCCTCTGCTTCGAGGGCACGAATCGCATCGCGAAGGCGCGCGGCACATTCGTAGTCTTCTTTTTCCACGGCGGCGCGCAGCTCTCTCCTGATCCGATCCAGTTCAGAGAGCGGCTCCGTCCCGCTATCTGCCCCGTTCAACCGGGCGCTGTTTTCCCCATCGCGGCAGCCGGCCGCCTCTCCGGGCATTATGTTTGACTTTCTTTCAGTCGCCGGCACGTGCTGTGTGTGCCCCTGCGCACGGCGGAAAACGGGAAAGAGAAGTTCCCTGAATGTCTCGTAGCAGTGCGCACACCCGAGCAGGCCCGTCTCACGGAGCTCACGCTCCGTCTCTCCGCATTGCGGACACACCAGCCCCGAAGACGCGCGGCGTTGGTCCGCCGCCGCATAGGGATAGCCGAACAGAGACGGACCGGGCAGAAACGAATCAAACATCCCGCCCCAAAGCGACTCAGCCGCCATCTCCTCATTCCTGAGCGAAGCAGCGCAGATACCGCAAAGGTATCGCTCCTCCTTTACACCGTTGACGACCTTTGTCAGATGGATCGTCGCATCCCGTTGTTGACAATGTTGGCACAGCATCGCGTTATTCCTCCTCCCCACCTAGTGAGGCGATGTACAAAAGCATATTCTTAAAAATCAAAGAGCGCGTCTCCTGGCGGTCGCGCCCCGCGATAAGCGCGAGACTCCGGTCAGAAAGCGAGGACTTCATCAGACTTGCCATCTCGGAAGTCACAAGACCTTCGTGCTCCAGGCTGTCGATCAGAATATTGACATCGTGCTGCGTCAGATAATCAGCCGATGAACGCATCAAATGCATCGCGTATTCCGCGCGACCCGAGAAGGGAACGCGCATGATCCTGATATAACCGGCCCCCCCGCGTCTGCTCTCCACGATGTACCCCTGTTTATGGCCGAAGCGCGTCGAGATCACGTAGGTAATCTGTGAGGGAGCGACATTCATCTCCGCCGCCAGGGCATTGCGCGCTATTTCACAATAGCCGTCGTGCTCCTCTATCAGGTCCAGAATCGCCTGCTCAATCAAATCTGTCAGACTGCCCATACCGCTCCGTTTCCCTTCTTAATTGCTCCTGCCGCGGTACGGACTTTTAAACCCGCGCCTGGCAAAAGCGTCCGCCGGTTCTCGTTCCCTTCCTTTTCCGCGTTCAGCCTTGCGTATAAAAAACGTCAAAAGCACATACGTTTTTAGTCTTTGACTTTCTTTGACTATAATATACTTCGGAGAGAACGGATTGTCAAGCGGACAGTTTTCCCGGCTCCATTCGGCCGTTTCGCGCGTTACAGCCGCGCAGCCGGCCGCCGTAAAACGGGAAGGGACGGGAACTTTTTCGGACAAAAGGAAGGGACGGTTCTACAGTCACGAGAACATAAGAACCGTCCCAAAAAGTTTTGAACATGCAACCGGTGGAATTACTCTGATTCGGATATTTCCTTCATTTCCGGCGCGGTCTCAGAGAAATCAAACAACTCAAGCAGCGGGTTGGAGGCTTCTTCTTCGTTGCCTTCATCCACGCACGGTTCCAGATCAAAAGACCATGCTTCGCGGTAATCATCGGGTTTTAGCCCGCGAGACTTCATATACGCTTCAAAATCCTCTTTGGTTTCCTGAACGAAACCGCTGTCGAGCGCGGATTGTTCGTATTCGGTGCGGACAATTTTGTCGCTGACAGTCGCGTTGAGAAGCGGCATATTCGCAGGCACGACGGGGACGGCGCTGATCTCGCGGTAGCGCTTCAACCCGGTGCCGGCGGGAATCAGCTTGCCGATGATTACATTTTCTTTCAGCCCTTCGAGAGGGTCGATTTTACCCTTGACCGCGGCGTCCGTCAGGACACGAGTCGTCTCCTGGAACGAAGCGGCCGAGAGGAACGATTCCGTCGCGAGCGACGCTTTGGTAATACCGAGAAGGATCTGCGTACCTTCCGCGGGCTGCAGATTCAGCTCTTCTGCCGCCTGATTGGCGCTCCGGAGTTCTGACATGTCCACGACGCTGCCGGTCAGCAGATGCGTGTCACCCGGATCCTCAATCTTGTACTTGCGCAGCATCTGCCTCACAATGATTTCAATGTGTTTATCGTTGATCTCAACTCCGTTGTTCTTGTAGACCTTGAGGACCTCGGAGATGATGTATTTCTGGACGCCCCGCGCCCCTTTGATCTTCATGATGTCATGCGGGTTGACAGACCCGTCGGTGAGGAGATCGCCCTCTTCCACGACATCGCCCGTGTCGACGATCAGCGGCGTTGAAATCGGGATGGAGTACGTCTTCGTCAGGCCGTCCTCTGCGGTGACGATCACTTCGCGCCGGCGTTTCTCCGTCTCGACCACCTGTATGGTTCCGCTGAGTTCCGAGATGACCGCCTGTCCTTTCGGCTTTCTCGCCTCGAACAACTCCTCGACACGCGGGAGACCCTGTGTGATGTCGTCGCTCGACGCGATACCGCCCGTGTGGAACGTGCGCATGGTGAGCTGCGTGCCGGGCTCGCCGATCGATTGCGCGGCCATGATGCCGACCGCTTCACCGACAACGGTCAGCCCGCCTGTCGCGAGGTTCCGCCCATAGCATTTCGCGCAGACACCTTTGTCGCACTGGCAGGTAAGGTTGCTCCGGATGGCTACTTTCGTGATATTGAGTTCTTCGATCTTCGACGCCATCGCGTTGCTGATCATCTCATTCCTGTCGACCAGGATTTCTCCCGTGACCGGGTGGAGAATCGGCTTGGCGGCAAACCGCCCTTCAATCCGGTTCGCAAGTTTCTCGACGACACGCTTGACCTTGCCGCCGACGACGACAGCGGATACTTCAATATAATCTTCCGTTCCGCAGTCTTCTTTGCGGATGATCACATCCTGCGAAATGTCGACAAGACGTCTCGTCAGATATCCGGAGTCAGCTGTCTTCAGCGCCGTATCCGAAAGGGCTTTGCGCGCGCCGTGCGACGAGATGAAGAATTCGAGAACGTTCATCCCCTCGCGGAGGTTCGACTTGATCGGGATCTCGATCGTGCGCCCCGACGTATCGGTCATATTGCCGCGCATACCGGCCAACTGTTTGATCTGGTCGATATTTCCTCTCGCGCCCGACTGAGACATCATATAGATCGGGTTGTAGATACCGAGTTTTTCCTTCAGCGCTTCCGTGATGTCATCCGTTGTCTTGCGCCAGATGCCGACGACGGCGTTGTACCGCCCGCTTTCGTTCAGCAGCCCGATCTGATATTGCTTATTAATGTACTCGACGCGCTCTTCGGCGACGCGGATCAGGTTCTCTTTCACCTCAGGCACAATCATGTCGAAAATACCGATGGAAATACCGCCGACGGTCGAATAGTGGAAGCCGAGCTTTTTAATTTTGTCGAGAACCGCGGCCGTTTCCGTGATGCCACAGATATGGATACAGCGTTCGATGATCTTCGCCAGCTCTTTTTTCCCGACAACAAATTCGCATTCGAGCGCCACCTGGCTCGCGTCATCATCGCCGCGCTCGACATAGCCGAGATTCTGCGGAATGATGCTGTTGAACAGCAGACGGCCCAGCGTCGATTCCACGATCGCGCGGTAACGCCTGCCCTCGCGCTCCACTTCGCGGAGAACGCGGATGGGCTGGCCGAGCGTGATCTGCCCCTCTCCATACGCCATCTCCGCTTCTTCGATATTAGAGAACGATCTCAGCGGCGCGTCTTCAGGGACGTTCGGATTCGGCTTCACGAGCGTCAGGTAGTAGCAGCCGAGAACCATATCCTGTGTCGGCACGGTAACCGGTTTTCCGTCCTGAGGTTTCAGGAGGTTGTTGGATGACAGCATCAGGAAGCGCGCTTCTGCCTGCGCTTCCGCGGATAGCGGAACGTGAACCGGCATCTGATCGCCGTCAAAGTCCGCGTTGAAAGCTGTACAGACGAGAGGATGCAGGTGGATCGCCCGGCCCTCGACGAGGATCGGCTCGAACGCCTGGATACCAAGCCTATGCAGTGTTGGCGCGCGGTTCAGAAGGACAGGGTGGTCCTTGATGACCTCATCGAGCATATCCCAGACGAGATCGCCGCCGCGTTCAACCTGGCGGCGGGCGGATTTGATGTTCTGCGCATAGCCGTGGCGCATAATTTCACGCATGACAAACGGCTTGAACAGTTCAAGCGCCATCTCTTTCGGGAGACCGCACTGGTGCAGTTTCAGTTCAGGGCCGACCACGATAACGGAACGGCCGGAATAGTCGACACGTTTGCCTAGCAGGTTCTGGCGGAAGCGCCCCTGCTTGCCCTTAAGCAGGTCGGAGAGCGACTTCAGCGGGCGGTTGCCGGCTCCGGTGACGGGGCGCCCGCGGCGCCCATTATCAATCAGGGCGTCGACCGCTTCCTGAAGCATGCGTTTCTCATTGCGGATAATGATATTCGGCGCCCCGCGCTGCAGGAGCTTGTTCAGGCGGTTATTGCGGTTGATGACGCGCCGGTAGAGGTCATTCAGGTCCGATGTCGCGAAGCGGCCGCCGTCGAGTTCAACCATCGGGCGGAGTTCGGGAGGAAGAACCGGAATCACGTCGAGGACCATCCAGCTCGGATGGTGGCCGGAGTTCCTGAACGCCTCGACGACTTCCAGGCGCTTGATGATCCGCGCCTTGCGCTGTCCGCGCGCCCCTTCGAGTTCCTCGCGGAGGTTCTCGGCGAGTTCGTCGACATCGATTTCAGCGAGCAGATCACGGATCGCTTCCGCGCCCATTTTCGCGACAAAGGCATTCCGCCCGTAGAGGTGAACCGCTTCGCGGTAATCGCGCTCATTGATAATCTGCATCTTTGTAAACGATGTATTGCCCGGATCAATCACGATGTAAGCGGCAAAGTAGATAATTTTCTCGAGATTGCGAGGCGACATATCGAGGATCAGACCCATGCGGCTCGGAATCCCGCGGTAGTACCAGATATGTGTCACGGGAGCCGCGAGGCGGATGTGCCCCATGCGCTCACGGCGCACTTTGGCGAGCGTGACTTCGACTCCGCACTTATCACAGATGATCCCGCGGTAGCGTTTCGTTTTGTACTTCCCGCAGAAACATTCCCAGTCGCGGGAAGGACCGAAAATTTTCTCACAGAACAAGCCGTCGGTTTCCGGTTTGAGCGTCCGATAGTTGATCGTCTCGGGCTTCTTGACCTCGCCTTTCGACCAGGCGAGTATTTTGTCAGGAGAAGCGAGGCCGATGCCAATAGCTTCAAAATTTCCCATTTCAGACATAGAGCGGCCTCCTCACCTTATGCTTCATCCTCAGTATCGTTCTCTTCATTCCATTCCGTATCACTTTCAACGGGTTCGACGACGACACCGCCCTCTTCATCGAGAACGCCGTCGGTGAACCCCCTGCTGTCAAAATCTTCCCGGCTGTCCGCAGTGGTTTCCTCACCCGAGATCTCAGCCAGCGTACGGCCGGTTACCGTTTCCTCATCGTCCTTGTCAGCGTCGCCTTCGGGGATGGGGAGCTCTTCATTCAGCTCTGAGAGAATATGAACGTCAAGACAGAGCGACTGAAGTTCCTTGATCAGAACTTTAAAAGCCTCAGGGATACCAGGCTCGGGGATATTCTCTCCCTTCACGATCGCTTCGTATGTCTTCGTCCTGCCCCAGATATCGTCTGATTTGACTGTCAGGATTTCCTGAAGCGTATAGGCTGCGCCGTACGCCTCCAGCGCCCAGACTTCCATCTCACCGAAGCGCTGCCCGCCGAACTGGGCTTTGCCCCCGAGCGGCTGCTGCGTGACGAGCGAGTAAGGTCCGATGGAGCGCGCGTGAATCTTGTCGTCCACGAGGTGGAGCAGTTTCAGGTAGTACATCACACCGACGGTGACGCGGTTCTCGAAGGGTTCTCCCGTCCGGCCGTCGTACAAAACCGTCTTGCCGTCCGTCTCCATCCCCGCTTCAACGAAAGCGTCAACGACATCTTGTTCGTCTGCGCCGTCAAAGACGGGCGTCGCCACCTTCCAGCCGAGTTTACTCGCTGCCGCGCCGAGGTGAACTTCCAGAAGCTGCCCGACGTTCATACGCGAGGGAACGCCGAGCGGATTGAGCACAATGTCGAGCGGCGTGCCGTCCGGGAGGAAAGGCATGTCCTCTTCCGGAAGGATTTTGGAGACAACGCCCTTGTTGCCGTGGCGTCCGGCCATTTTATCGCCGACCGAAATCTTGCGCTTCTGGGCGACATAGACGCGGACAAGTTTCGTCACGCCGTGCTTTAACTGCTCGTCGCTCTCACGCGTGAAGATCTTGATATCGACGACAACGCCCGATTCGCCGTGAGGCACACGAACCGATGTATCGCGGACCTCGCGCACTTTCTCCCCGAAGATGGCGCGGTACAGGCGCTCCTCCGGCGTCAGTTCCGTTTCGCCTTTTGGCGTGACTTTGCCGACCAGGATATCGCCCGCGTGGACTTCCGCGCCGATGCGGACGACGCCCTCTTCGTCGAGATCTTTCAGCGCGTCATCGGCCACGTTCGGTATCTCGCGTGTGATCTCTTCCGGCCCAAGCTTCGTATCACGCGCTTCACACTCGTACTCCGCGATATGGATCGAGGTATAGACATCGTCTCTCGCGAGACGTTCATTCAGAAGAATCGCGTCCTCGTAGTTGAACCCTTCCCACATCATGAACCCGATCAGGACATTGCGCCCTAACGCGAGTTCGCCGTTGTCCGTGGAGGGACCATCCGCGATGATGTCGCCCTTCTGAACGACATCGCCGATTTTAACAAGCGGCCGCTGGTTGATACATGTCCCCTGATTGGAACGGTCGTATTTTCTGAGCGTATACGTATCCAGTTTGTCGTCATCGCCGCGGACCGCGATCAGATCGCCGGCGACCCGTTCCACCACGCCTCCGTGTTTGGCGACGATGCAGACGCCGGAGTCCTTCGCGGCGCGGTATTCCATTCCGGTGCCGATGACAGGCGCTTCCGTCTGGATCAGCGGAACGGCCTGGCGCTGCATATTCGATCCCATCAGGGCGCGGTTCGCATCGTCGTTTCCGAGGAAAGGGATGAGCGACGTCGCGATGGAGACCAGCTGCTTCGGCGAGACATCCATCAGGTCAACCTTGTCGGGCTCGAGCTCAAAGAACTCGTCGCGGTACCGGCAGGAGATCTTTTTGTTGATGAAATGCCCTTCGTCGTCGAGCGGTTCGTTCGCCTGCGCGATGTTGTACCGATCTTCTTCATCCGCCGTAAAGTAGCGGACTTCGCCGGTCACGACACCTTTGACTTTGTCGTAAATGCGGTAGGGCGTTTCAATAAAACCATAGCGGTTGACGCGCGCGTAAGTCGCGAGCGAGTTGATGAGGCCGATGTTCGGTCCCTCAGGGGTCTCGATCGGGCACATGCGGCCGTAATGCGACGAGTGGACGTCGCGGACCTCGAAGTTCGCGCGCTCGCGCGAGAGGCCGCCCGGTCCGAGCGCCGAGAGGCGGCGTTTATGCGTCATTTCCGCCAGCGGGTTGGGCTGGTCCATAAACTGGGATAGCTGGCTCGATCCGAAAAACTCTTTGATCGCCGCGGAGATCGGGCGCGTATTGACGATATCTTTCGGCGTGGTTGACGCGATGTCCGGGATCGTCTGCATACGTTCCCGCACGACGCGGTCCATGCGCGAAAACCCGATGCGCATCTGGTTCTGCAGGAGCTCTCCCACCGAACGGATACGGCGATTGCCGAGGTGGTCGATATCATCCCGCTCTCCTACGCCGTATTCGAGGCCGATGTAGTAACTCACGACCGAGAGAATATCGTAAAGTGTCAAATGGCGCGGAATCAGATCGCTTTTCCTTGAGACGAGAAGGCCGCGGAGTTTTTCTTCCTGTTCGGATTCGGAAGACGCGAGAACTTCTTCGACAATCTCGCGGAGCACAGGTGTGAAAACCTGTTCCGTGATTCCGAGCTCCTGGAAATCGATAGCCTCAAGCACGTCAGGCTGGATAGAGCGGGCGAGGAAAGCGCGCGCATTTACTCTTTTATTGCCGACAATGCGCAGACGGTGATCAAACTGAGTCACCGTATCGCCCCTCCTGTGGATCGGGTAGACGTCGACGCTGTTAATGCCGGCCTGCTGGATCGCCTCCGCCGCTTCCGCCGAAATTACCTCATCCGCGAGCGCGAGAACTTCTCCGTCCTCGGCGATAATGTCTTCAGCGGCGACATGCCCGGCGAGGCGGTGCGCGAGCGCGAGCTTCTTGTTGAGTTTGTAGACGCCGACTTTCGCGAGATCGTAGCGGTTGGGGTTGAAAAAGTTGTTGTGCAGAAGGGCCTGCGCTCCTTCACGCGTATAGACTTCACCGGAGCGAAGCTTCCGGAACATCTCCTGGAGTCCCTCATCGCTCGTTTTACATCCATCGCGCTGCATGGTCAGAAGAAGCGATTCTTCTTCACCCAGCACATCAATAATCTCCTCATCCGTGCCAATGCCAAGCGCGCGGAGAAGGATGGTTAAATGGAATTTCCTCTGGCGGTCTACGCGAACCCACAGAAGCCGTTTCGCGTCCGACTCGAACTCGATCCAGGCGCCTCTGTTCGGGATCACCTGCGCCGTGTAAAGCTCCACATCATTCTTATCCCGCAGGATATCGAAGTAGGCGCCGGGGGAACGGACGAGCTGACTGATGATGACGCGTTCCGCCCCATTGATGATGAAGCTTCCCGTGTCCGTCATGATCGGGAACTCCCCTACATAGACGTTGGATTCCCGCATCACACCCGTTTTGCGGTCATACAGGCGGACTTTCATATTCAGCTTCGCGGCGTAGTTGGCGTCTCTCTCTTTACATTCTTCAATGGAATAGGTTGGATTCTCGATGTCAAACTCGCGGTCGATAAAGGAAAGCTCGATATCACCCGAAAAGTCAGTAATAGGCGATGATTCCCTAAGGACTTCCATAAGGCCTTCGTCAAGGAACCACTGATAACTGCTTTTCTGAATTTCCAGTAAATCTGGGATATCGAGGATCTCGTCAATCTTAGAGTATGACATTCTCTGCACACGTCCGTACTGAACGGGCTTTACCATCGGCGTTCACCTCACAAATCGAACCGGTGTCCAGTAGAAGCATCGGCAAACCGGCATTGACGATGCAGTCTCACGTGATATAATATCCATGTCAAACGGCCACGGAACCCCCTTTTATTGAGACGGGAAATCCAAATGCGGCCGGGCGACACATCAGATGATTCTAACACGCTTTGACTTGCGAGTCAACAGCCTTTTTTCTTTTGGAAGAGAGTTTTTTGTGGCACTTCGACGCACACCTCGTTTCATCGCGTCCATACTCTTTGTTCGGGCGACAAGGGTTGTCATGAAGCTTTTACGGCGGAAGGGAACGCACTTCCCCGGCCAGCTCGCGATGAAACTATGCCCTGATTTCCTCGCGCGCCTGGAAAAACCCGACCGGATCATCGCCGTGACAGGTACCAACGGAAAAACCACGGTGGCGAATATGGTGGCGGATATCGCGCGCTCTTTTGGTCTTCGTTTTGCTCACAACGCGTACGGAAGCAATATTGAAGAGGGAATCATCACTGCGCTTCTGGACGCGGCGACGCTGACCGGCAGGAAGAAACTCCCCCTCGCCATTCTCGAGATCGATGAACGGCTGACGCGCGTTGTCTTTCAATCGCTTCACCCGGACTATCTCGTCGTCACGAACCTCTTCCGCGAGTCTTACCTGAGAAATGCCCACGGCGAGTTTATCTACCGGATACTGGATGAGAGTATCCCCCCCACCACGCATCTGATCGTCAACGCGGATGATCTCCTCTCGCAGAATCTCGCGGCCGGTCGCCCCCACACGTCCTTTGGCATTGCGCGCCAGCCGGGGGAGCGGGAACTCACCCGGAGCCTGATCCGCGATGTTGTCCTCTGCCCGCGATGCGGAAACCGGCTAACCGATACTTTTATCCGCTACCACCACATCGGGCGTTCATACTGCCGTACGTGCGGATGGCACTCGATGACGCCTGATTACGAGATAACGGCCATGTACGGACAGGCCGGGGCGGATGGCACGGCGTCAGACGATGCGGGATCGTTCGAACCGATCTCTTCTGACAGGCTGATGGAGGCGGAAACACTTGCCGTGAAAACCGGGGACTCCGAGGAGCTCTACCCTTTCCGCGGCGAGAACATCCTCGACTTGTACAATGAGCTCGCGGCGATCACGCTGTTCAGGACACTTGGAAAAACGCGTGAAGAGATCGCACGCGCACTCGCAGGCCTCCGGATCGGACGATCACGTAAAGAGATTATTCAGACGGGAGAGAAACGCATTTACCGCATGCTCGCGAAAGGGAAAAATCCCATCGCTGTCAGCCGCGTATTGGAAGCGGTCGATACAATCCCCGGGACAAAACAGTTTATTCTCCTCGTCGATACGAGCACCGGAACAGTCACCCCCGAAGACAATGCGGCATGGACTTTCGACGCCGATCTGGCCATTCTCCGCGACCCCGCGGTCAAACGGATCGTCGTCGCGGGGCGTCGGTGCGAGGACATCCGCGTCGCGCTCCTATTTGCCGGCGTCGACGAAACAAAGATTGTAACGCGGCGCGATAAAAGAGACGCGGCCGACGCGCTGATCATCGAAGACGGACCTGAAACGATCGCGATTCTGTACGAATTGTATTCAGAACCGGTATCCCGGGAGGTCGTAAAAAACATCTGCAGCCGCCTGGCGGCGGGAGAGGAGCCGACGGTATGAGAATTGAAATCTTGTACGGAGAACTCGCCAATCTCCTGGGCGAGCACGGCTCGCAGAATCTGCTCCTGCGGACCTTCGGTGAAGAGCACGTCCTCATGACGCCTTTCCCGGAGAAACCCGCGTTCCCCGATGGCAGTATCGATCTCGTCTATATGGGGCCGATGACGGAACGGTCGCAGGCTCGCGTTCTCGAAGTGTGGCGCGGACAGAGGGCTCTGTTCAGAGAGGCCATCGATCGCGGCACGGCTTTCTTTTTCGCCGGCAACGCGCTCGATCTCACCGGCCGCACCATCGCGTACGAGAAAGGGGAAACGATCGAAGGGCTCGGACTCTATCCGTTCGACACCTTCTGCAGGCGCTACGACCGCCTCAATGAAGTCTTCCGGGGAGAATTCCAGAAGATGGATATCACAGGTTTCCGGTCGCAGTTCACGACTCACAAAGGCGATCTGCGGGCATTCCCCTTTATCCGGACGGCACACGGTTGCAGCATGATTCCCGGCACGCCGTTCGAAGGCATCCGCGACAAGCTCTTTTTCGCGACGAACCTGCTCGGCCCCTTCCTGCTTCTCAACCCGCCTTTCACAAAATGGCTGTTCGCCCAGATCGGTTTTGATGGCCCCCTCCCTTTTGAAGACGCGCTCATGCGTTCTTATCAGATGCGCCAAAAGGACTTTGAAGAATCGTTCCCGGCACTGACTTAAAAATACCGCCGGACTTAGTGTCTGAATCACTTTCAGACAGAATCGCCATAATCGAAATGGCCCCATTGTCTCAGCGTGAGATTGGCAGAGATGTCTTTCATGCCCCTGTTCTTCCAACAATGGACTGCGTCAAAAAGCAAAACGGAGCGGCAAAAGCCCCCGCTAACCTCTGAGGAAGAATACATTCGGTATGGTTTATATAAAAAGGGCGGTTTTTCATCTTTGAGACCGTGGTCCTGAAGACGAAAAACCGTCCCTGTCAAGGCGATGCCTGATAACGGTGACGGCGCTCCGGCAGAAAAGGCGGCGCGCCGGCCGCTGTCACTTTACCGGGCTGGTCACATCCGGAATATCCTCCGGCTGTACAGGAGCTTTCCCGAACAAGGCGTCAAAAAAGTGTAGTTTGCCGATAAATTTCATGCCGAACGGATGGCGTTCGACAGCCGCCTCTTTGTACACTTTATCGCTCCACTCTTTCACAAACTGTTTCTTTAGTGTGTCCTTGATGGCCCTGTCTTCCGCTTTCTCATCGGAATGTTCGACAAAATACATGATATGGTAGCCAAAAGATGTCTTTATAATCCCTGTATCTCCCGGTTTGCGCGGCGTATCCTGGAACCACGCGCGGAATTCAGGGGCGAGGCGCTGTTGGAAAGCCTGATCCATATCGGCATAGAGGCCGCCTTTTTCAGCGCTCCCGGGATCCTTGCTGTATTTGGCCGCGAGTTCGCCAAAGGACTTCTCCGTTTTTTCACCCGCGTTATACTCCGCGAGAACTTTTTCCGCTTCTGCTTTCAGCACCTCGTCTGTCTTCGGCGTTTCCGCATCTTTCTCATTGGCGATCAGGATATGGCGAACGGAATAGAAGGGGCGGCTCTCATTGCGGTCGCGGCTTTGGAAGCGGATAAGCGTCATCTTATCGGACCCCTCGATCACTTTCGCGTCGCCGTTCCTGCGCTCCGAATCTTTCAGGAACTTGCCTGTTTCTCCCGTTAGGCCGCTGCCGGCAGCTTCTTTTTTATCGACGGAACCGGGATCTTTTGTCAGCTTCTCCGCCTCTTCTTCCGTCACATGCTTTTTAACGGCTTCGACGAATGAGCTGTGTCCCAGCTCTTCCAGCGCCGCCGAAGCGTCCGCCTTCAGCTTCTCCAGAGCGGCTTTTTTCTCTGCCGCCGTCGCGTCGTCTTTCAGAGAGAGCTTAAACTCATAGTAGTTATAGGTATATAAATCGAGATCGTCCTTGTTCTCTTCATAGTATGCCTTGATTTTCTCGCCCGACACATCGGCTTTTTCCGCGAGATAATCGTTGTAATAGGAGATCTTCATCGAGTTGACGAAATCATTTTTAATCAGCTTCATGTTGACGCCGGGGCCGAAATACATCTTGAGAAAACCGGCCAGCGTCGTCCCCTGCTTCAGAGCCATCTGGGTCAGCTGTGTTTCCAGACTCTCGAGTGTCGTATCGATGCTTTTCTGCTGTTCTTCCGTCAGCCTAAAATCATTCTTCTCCAGGTCCGTGAGTATAGCAGTCGAATAAACGATACTGGGGATAACGCTGTTCACAAGGTCATCCCGCACTTTATTCGCAGGTATGACCTGCGATTGCTGATCAAGCGTAGCCTGGAACTGCTCGGTAAAAGCGAGACCCCACTGCCGAGAAGCGGTATAGTTTCCGAAGTGGATATTCGCCTCGGCTGCTGTCACCTTTCTGCCGTTGACGGTCAACGCTTTTGAATACCGCGTCAGAAGGCCGGTGCTGGCGATAAGCCAGACCGAGAGCACGAGAACAAGCACCACCGCGGTGGCGATCAGTGTCGCTTTTTTCCAGATGCTGCGCGACTGAATCTTTCTCTTCTGTCCGTCGCTGCCTTTCATCTGTGCCAGCCGCTCTTTTCTCTCCGCTCTGGCTGTGTCTTGTTTCCATTCTGTGGATTCTTTCTTTACCATAGATTCCTTTCCTCACAAACGAGATGGGACGAGGGCATTAGGCCGCGCACGGTCTCCATCCATATAGTCCGGTCCAACATTAAGCCGCACCTTTTTCATAGAAAGAGGTGCGTACTAAAAGAACAACTTCCAACTTATGCGCAACAAAGTTTAGCATAAACCCTAGCTGTCGTAAACAAGCCGAATGAGGTGCGGCAGATCGAGCGCGTCGTCAATCCAAAAATCGGGGCCGCCCTTTCTGATGACTTCTTTATCCATCACTGTCCAGCTCACCGCTGCGAAGCGGGCGCCCGCGTTCTTCGCGCACTCGAGGTCGTGAATCGCGTCGCCGACGTAGAGAATGTGGAGGGGATCCCGGATCCCGAGGCGTCCCATCGCGCAGAGCAGCGGCGCCGGCTTCGGTTTGTGCTCCAGCGTATCGTCCACGCTCACAAGGACATCGAAAAGGCGCGTCATATCGAACGCGTCCAGACACGCCGTCATCCCCTCCCCGCGCCTCGAGGTGACAATGCCCGTCTTGAATCCTCTCTCCCTCAGGGCTTCGAGCATAGGGACAACGCCGAGAAACAGTCCGACGTGCGAAAGCGTCCGCGGAACGCTCCAGTCAATGTACTCGCGGAGCATCTGACGGCTCTTCGCGCCTCCGTACCGCTCAAATGTCGTCACAAGCGGTTCGCCGATCGTTGCCAGGATATCCTCATCCTGAGGTGTCCAGCCGAGTATTTTTCCGAATGTATGCCGATGCGAGGCGAGGATCAGCGGGATCGTGTTAAACAGCGTACCGTCGAGATCGAAGAGGACGGCGCGAACAGCCGGTTTCCCTTCCGTCTCTCCCCCTGCCGGGCTGCACGCGCGGCTCATTCCGCTTCTCCAGGCGATGCCTGCTCCACAGGGAGCTCCCGCGTCACGCGGACGCGGACGATCCGGTTGTCGGAGATGGCCAGCACGTGAAAGACGAGTCCGCCGTAGCGCACGGAGGGGCGCTCCTGCTCCTCCGGGATTCTGTCCAGCAGTTCGATGACAAACCCCGCGACCGAATCGAAATCGTCATCGGCAAAGGTGACCCCGGTCACGCGCGACAGTTTGTCCAGCGGGTATGACCCGGCGACGAGCCATGAATGGGGGCCGATCTCGATGATCTCCTGCTCCACTTCGTCGTATTCATCCTCGATATTCCCAACGATCTGCTCGACGAGATCCTCGATGGTGAGAAGACCCGCCGTGCCACCGTATTCATCGATCACGATCGCCATTTGGATATGTCTTTGCTGCATATCGTGGAATAAGTCGCTGATAATGCGCGATTCGGGCGTAAACCACGCCTGGCGCATGATGTCCCCGAGCGAGAAATCGTCGTGGTCGATAAAGAGGAGATCCTTGACATGGAGGACGCCGATGATGTTGTCCACCGACCCTCTAAAAACAGGAAACCTGGTATATTTCGTATTTTGTACAAACGATAAAGTCGTCTCGTAATCCGCCTCAACGGGGAGCGCTTCAATTTCCGTGCGGTGCGTCATGACATCGGCCGCGGTTTTGTCGTCAAAGTCAAAAAGGTTCGCGAACAATTCAATATTGTCGTCGACAATAGCGCCCCTGTCGCGGCCATCCTCCAGCATCTGAAGGAATTCTTCCTCAGTCGGCGCGGCCGCCGCGTCTTCCACTTCCCTGATACGAAACAGACGGAGAACAGCCGTTGCCGTAAAATAGACGAACCGCTCGACGGGTCTGACGATAAGAAGCAGCGGCGCCAGCAGATACCAGCTTTTCCGCGCGAAGAGGCCGCCCGCTTTCCCCGCCGCGCGCTCCGGGATGCTCTTGCCCGCCATAAGAAACAGCAGGATGTGAACCGCCGTCACGGCGGCGTATATCCAGCCCTGCCCCGCCGGTGAATCGGTGAAAAGGGTGACGAGCGAGGGGATGGAGCGCACCGCGCCCCAGATAAAATAGGCGGCCGCCGCCAGAATGGAAGCGGTTATCAGCTCGCGGTTCAGTTTGTCACGCGAATCCAGGCGGCGTATAAGCGATCGGGCAGCCGAGCTGCCATTCTCCGCGCGCTCTCTGACCTGTTCCGTATCAATTACGCGCACCGCCTTGATATAAGCGGTAATCAGACCGGACAAAAGGAGAAAAAAGAGCGACACGGACGCCGCTCCCCACGGCGTCAGGGCGGCCAGAAACGAGTGTCTGACCAGAGGTTCAGGTAATGAGATAGCCATCATGATAATCTGCATGTTCGACTCCCGGATTCTCCCTGTCCGCTTCCCGCGGTATGCATCGGACCATGTGCTGATGATCTGCTGACCCGGATGTTACGTCAATCGGCGCGTGGCTTTCTTTCATAAATGAGAAAAGTCAGTCCTTTGGCGGCTGACCTTTCGCGATCCGGAATCCCCGCGCGCCGGTATCCGGGCGCGCCGGGATTCCTCCTGTTCAATTATTCCTCGCTCTTCGCGGCGGCGATGATGCGTTCCGCGATATTCTGGGGAACCTGCTCATAGCGGACAAATTCGATCGTGAACCAGCCGCGCCCCTGCGTCATGGACTTCAGGTCCGTCGCGTATTTCGCGATTTCAGCGCGCGGCGCTTCCGCCTCAACGATCTGGAAGCCGGGAATCGTATCGGGGTGGATGCCCATAATGCGGCCGCGGCGCTTATTGAGGTCGCCCATAATATCGCCGAGGAAGTCATCCGGGATATGCACCATCAGTTTATCGATCGGCTCCAGAAGGACAGGATCAGCCTGAGGCAGCCCGGCGCGGTAAGCAAGCCTGGCCGCGAGTTTAAAGGAAAGTTCGTTCGAGTCGACAGGGTGATACGACCCGTCGACCAGAGTCGCTTTCAGATTGACAACCGGGTACCCCGCGAGCACGCCTTCTTCAATCGCCTCCTGCAGCCCCTTCTCAACGGCAGGGAAATAGTTCTTGGGAACGGAACCGCCAAAGATTTCCTCCGCGAATTCCAGTCCTTCCACGCTGCCTGAGCCAGGCTCAAAGACGACCCACACGTCGCCGAACTGGCCGTGGCCGCCCGTCTGCTTCTTATGACGGCCCTGTACCTTCACCTGCTTGCGGATTGTCTCCCGATACGCGATACGCGGTTCACTCAGCTTTGCCTCGACACCGAACTTGGATTTCAGCCGGGAGCTGATCACGTCGAGCTGCACCTCGCCCAGTCCGGAAAGCCGGAATTGTTTTGTCTCCGGATCATTCACGATTTCGAACGTGATATCTTCATCTTTCATGCGGACGAGTCCCTGCATAATTTTCTCTTCCTCGCCTTTATTAACGGGCGAGATCGCGAGTGTCAGACAGGGAACAGGCATCGCGGGGGCGATAACCTTCAGCGGGTTCGCTTTTTCAGACAGCGTGTTAAGCGTCACTGTATCGGACAGCTTCGCGATGGATCCGATATCGCCGGCGACTATTTCCTCTGTCGCCATCTGCTTATTGCCATTCTGGTAGTTGAGGCCGATCAGGCGCTCCTCCTTCTCCTGGTTCGCGTTGTATACGGTTCCCTCATCCGTAAAGGTACCGGAGAAGACGCGGAACAGCGAAATCCGCCCTACGAACGGGTCGACGAACGTTTTGAAAACAAAAGCCGCGAGAGGGCCCTCCGTTTCAGAATGGAGCTGAACCGTCTCTCCGTCTTTCCGGATCGCGCTCACCGGATGGCCATCCAACGGCGTGGGGAAGAACCGGGTGATCAAATCGAGTGCGAAGGAAACGCCGGCATTCTCCTGGGCGGATCCGACAAATACGGGCATGATCGACCCTGAGGCGATCGCTTTGCGCATGCCAAAGGCTTCTTCCTCCGGCGTGAACGCTTCGCCTTCGAAATATTTCTCCATCAGCTGTTCGTCATTCTCCGCCATCTGCTCTTTGATCGTCTCGGTATATTCTTCAATCTGATCCGCCATATCCGCCGGCAGATCCATCGCTTTCAGCTCGCCGCGCTTCCCGGCGAACGCGTAGGCTTTTCCGCCGAGGACATCGACGAGACCTGTCATCTTCTCCCCCTGCATAATCGGCAGCGAGAGCGGGAGAACGCGCGCGCCGTAAGCGTCGCGCAATTCCTGCACTGTCTTCTCAAAGTTGGCGTTCGGTTCATCCATGCGGTTGATAAAGAACGCGACCGGGACACCCTCGGTTCCGGCGTTGCGGACCGCTTTTTCCGCGCCGACCGACAGACCGTCTTTGGCGGACATGACAATCAACGCCGTATCGCCGGCAAACATGCCGAGGATCTGTTCGCCCAGAAAATCGAAATCACCCGGTGTATCAATAAAATTGATCTTATGATTCTTCCATTCGCACCATGCGACGGATGTACTGATCGACAGCCCCCGGCGCATCTCTTCCGCGTCAAAGTCTGTGACCGTATTCCCGTCATTCGAGCGGCCCATGCGGTCAATGACCCCGGCATTGTAGAGCGCGGCCTCGACAAAAGCAGTTTTGCCGACGCCGCCGTGACCCATCACGGTGATATTCCTGATCTTATCTGTCGTATATTTCATATGGTTCCGGTTCCCCCTTTGAGAAGTTGCTTTCGCTATTATAGCGCAAGAATGCGCGAATCACTCGTATGGCTCCAGCTGCGCCGTGAAATGGCGCAGAACTTTTTCCTGTCGGACCACGCGGAATCCCTTCACACTGTCCGCGCGCTGCATGACCTTTTGCAGGGAAGCCGCGACAAAATCGAGATGTGCCTGTGTATACGTACGCTTTGGTATACAGAATCTGGCAAATTCCATCGCCGCCTCAGGCTGTTCGCCGGTCAAAGGATCGGGATCGAGGATAAACGATCCGACATCGCAGCCGCGGATGCCCGCTTCGCGGTACAGCTCCACACAGAGCGAATGCGCGGGAAATCGGTCATACGGCACATGCGGAAGAACTTTGCGGGCGTCGATGAACACAGCGTGCCCCCCCGCCGGGATCTGGCAGGGAACGCCCCGTTCCGTCAGCCTCTCCACGAGATAAGCCGTCTGCCCGATATATGACCGGAGGAAGGCTTCGTCCACGCCCTCTCTCAGCCCGACGGCCAGCGCCCCGAGATCGCGTCCGGCGAGGCCGCCGTAGGAAATGAACCCTTCGTATGGAACAACCCGGCTTTTCACCTTGCTGATGAGAGCCTCATCCCCGCGAACGCCGATCAGCCCGCCCATATTCACCAGACCGTCCTTCTTGGCCGACATCGTGAAGGCGTCCGCCTCGGCGAACATATCGCGGACAATCGCCGCGATTGAACGGTCCGCCTGCCCCTCTTCGCGTTCCTTGATGAAGAACGCATTCTCGGAGAAGCGGGCGGCATCAATCACAAAGGGAATGGCGTACCGGTGCGCGATAGCGGCCGTCTCGCGGATATTCGCGAGAGAGACCGGCTGACCGCCCGCGGAATTGCATGTCACTGTCATAATGATCATGCCCACCTGTTCGCGCCCGTAATGCTCAATCAGCTTTACGAGTTTCGACGTGTCCATATTTCCCTTAAAGGGATAATAAGCAGATGTGTCTTTCGCCTCGGGGATAATACAGTTGACAGCTTTCGCACCGACGAGCGCGATGTGCCCCGTCGTCGTATCGAAATGCATATTGGAAATGGAAACCTGTCCCGCCTTCAGCAGGGCCGGAAAGAGGATATGTTCCGCGGCGCGCCCCTGGTGGACTGGCTGAAAGAAGCTCCAGCCGAACAGGTCGCGGCATGTCTCCATAAGATGATAATAACTCCGGGACCCGGCGTAACTCTCATCCCCCATCATGAGAGCCGCCCACTGGCGGTCGCTCATCGATCCGGTGCCACTGTCGGTGAGCATGTCGATATAGACATCGTCGCTTTTCAGACCGAACAGATTGTAATGGACCGCCCGAATGGCGGCATCACGCTCTTCCCCGGTCATGACTTTCAGCGGTTCTATCATCTTGATTCTGTACGGTTCAGGCAAATAATCGGCCATGTCATTCCTCTCTCTTAATCGTTTCTGTCATCATTACTAGAATTCTCCAGCCGCCGGCTTCCCGGAAGCTTTGTTACTTTCTCGTGTGCGATAAAATAAACGCGGCGATGTCGCGGTCTACTTCCCCGTTATTGATTTCATTGACAATCTCATGCCGCGCGCCTTCATAGAGCTTCATCGAGACATCGCCGAAACCGAGCTCCCGAAGCTGTTCCTGCAATTTCGGCGCGTCCTTACCCATTCTCCCGACGGGATCGTGATCGCCGCCGGCGATAAAAACCGGCGTCCTCTTATCCATTTTCGCGAGATTTTTATGGCTGTAAAGGGAGTAGAACCCTGTGAACATATCGACAAAAGCGGTCGTGGTGAAATAGAACTGGTTTCGCTCATCCGCGACATACAAGTCGACAATCGACTCATCCCGTGTCAGCCAGTCACAGGGCGTTCGGTTTGGTCTGAAGTGGCGGTTGTTGCTGCCGAGCGCCATCTTCGTCAGAAGCCGGCTCCGCCGCCGCTTTCCCTGCACACTCCTCAACAGCTTCGCGAGAGTGAGCGCCGTCCCGATCAGCGCTCTGGGAGGCATGCCGACACCCGACAGAATAACGCCGTCCAAGGCATCTTCCGGAAAAACGTGGAGGTACTGCCTCGTGAGAAAAGAACCCATCGAATGCCCGAACATGAACAGGGGCGTCTCGGGGTAGCGGTTTCGGAGCAGCTGATTCAACGAGCGCATATCCTCCAGCACGCAGCGGTTGCCATTGTGATCGGCAAAATAACCCCAGTCCGCTTTGCTCCTCACGGAATACCCGTGCCCCAGATGGTCATGCCCGGCGACGAGAATACCCTGCTCCGCCAGCGCACCGGCCAGACGGTCATACCGGTCAATAAATTCCACCATGCCGTGCACAATCTGCAGAACAGCGACCGGTTCATCGTCAGGCTCCCAGACCGCGACATAGATATCGGTCTCTCCATCCGCTGACGAATAGTATTCCGTTTTCTTTATCATATCCGTCTCCTCTGACAGCCATTCCGGACGGCGTCTCCCGATCATCGTGTGGAAAGCCGAATCATTCTCCACCGGATTTCATTTCCCAGTATAACAAAGACGGCTCCCCGATGAACGGTCTCCCGCGGACGGATCTCGTGTCATACGCACGGCTGACATGCTATCCGCCGGCTATTCTGAAAAACAAGAAAGTGTATCCTGCTCCGCTTCCCGGCATTCCGCCGCTTTTTTGAGAACGGTCAGAACATCTTCGGGGGTTTCCGGCTTCATGATCTGCCTTCGCAGGCTCGCCGCGCCGTTAAATCCCCGAAGATAAAAGGCAAAATGCGAGCGCATTTCGAGTACAGCCGTCCGCTCGCCAAAAAGCGAGATCATTTCATTAAGATGTCTTGTCATTACATCAAGCCACTGTCCGGCCGGTGCGCGGCCGCGGAGCACAGAAAAGATAAACGGATTCCCGCGCGCCGCCCGGCCGATCTGAAAACCGTCACAGCCCGTTTGCCGTCTCATGCTGACGAGATCCCCCGCATCCGCTAGATCGCCGTTGCCCAGAAGCGGTATAGCGATCATTTCGCGCACACGGCGGATCACCTGCCAGTCGGCGTCGCCGCTGTAGTATTGATCCCGCGTCCGCGCATGTACGGTAACAGCCGACGCGCCGGACTGCTCTGCGATCCGCGCGATGTCGGGCGCGTTCACATGATCCCGGTCAAACCCCGACCGCATCTTCACAGTAACCATTTTGCCGAAGGGTTCGGCCGCTTTCACCGATGCTTCGACTATACGGGCGGCGAGCGCCGGCGTCCTCATCAGAGCGGCTCCCGCACCGTCGCGGACGACTTTGGGGGCTGGACATCCCATATTGAGATCGATGAATGACACGGTCGAATAGAGAGGATCGGACAGCAGTCTCCCGACCGCGTAAGCGAAATCGCCGGGATCGAAACCGAACAGCTGGATTCCCCACGGCCGATTGCCCCCGGTAGGCAGGAGATAGCGCGCGGAACGCTTAAAATCGCGGTCATGGCGGATGCCGCGCGCCGAAACGAGTTCTGTCACGGTAAACGACGCGCCTTCTTCGGCGCATAGCGAACGGAAAGGCGCCTCCGTAAAACCGGCCATCGGAGCGAGCCCGATGATCGTCTCATCCCCAGGGAAAAGCGACAGAAAGCCCCCTGCTCGGGCGGATACCGCCTGACAGGGGGCTTTCCTCTCATGATCCGTTGCCATCTTTAGGCCATGCCGCGGCTGACCGGGCAGCTAATCGCGCAGATCGTGGATGAACAGGCCGGAACGGAGCTTCGGCTCGAACCATGTCGATTTGGGCGGCATGATCATCTCGGCGTCGGCGACCGTCAGAAGCTCTTCGATTGTTGTCGGGAACATCACGAACGCGACCGCCCAGCCTTCATCGACACGGCGCATGACTTCGCCGATTCCCCGAATTCCGCCGATGAAATCGATCCGCGCACACGTGCGCGGATCGCCCACGCCGAGGATCGGAGAGAGCACATGATTCTGAAGGATCGATACATCGAGAATACCGACAGGATCGAGTCCTTCGTAGAGCGAATCCGGCACGGTGAGCAGATACCACTTCCCGCCCAGGTTCATGCCTATCTCTCCCTTACGCGTCGGTTCACAGGGATCGTCCGACTTTTCCACCTTGAAGATCGCACTCAGCCGGCTTAGGAATTGTTCTTCAGTCAGGCCATTCAAGTCCTTGACCAGGCGGTTGCAGCTCATGATGTACAGATCTTCATCGGGGAAGATAACCGCCATGGAGTAATTCAGCTCGGCGTTCTCCGGCGCGTCCGGGTTCTCCTCGCGGCGTTTCAGCGCGACGTTGGCAGCTGAAGCGGTACGGTGGTGCCCGTCGGCGATGTACAGGAGGTCTATTTCTCTGAATAGACGTTCCAGTTCCGTAATCGTCTCCGCGTCGTCGACGACCCAGAGCTGGTGCGTGACCTCATCTTCCTTCTTAAAGTCGTAAACGGGATCGTTGAACTTGACGAAGTCGTCGATCAGCCTGGAGATGCGGTCTTCCCTGTGATATGTCAGAAAAATCGGCTCCGTATGCGCTTCACAGACATCAAAATGGCGCGTGCGGTCGACTTCTTTGTCCTTGCGCGTAAACTCGTGGCGTCTGATGATATTCTTCTGGTACTCATCGACGGACACGGTCGCCACAAGTCCTGTCTGCGCGCGCCCGTCCATAATCTCGCGATAAATGTAGAAAAACGGGCGTTCGTCTTTGCGGAGAACGTTGTCCTGAATCAATTTCAGAAGATTTGACCGGGCGTGTTCGTAAACGGCATCGTCGTAATCGCCGACCGATTCGGGGAATTCGATTTCGGAACGGATGACGCGCAGAAAGCTGTAAGGGTTCCCTTCCGCCATTTCTTTCGCCTCACGGCGGTCCATGACATCGTAGGGAAGGCACGCCAGCTTCTCCGCGTAAGCCGGATCTGGCCGAATCGCTCTAAAGGGTCGAACAGTAGGCATTTATAGTCTCTCCTTAATAATGTCGACGATGTTGTCGCCGATGCGGGCCTGCGCTTCCTTCGTCGCGGCGCCGATATGAGGTGTCAGGGAAATCCTGCTGCAATTTCTGACGCGCTCGTTTTCACATGGTTCCACAGCGTAGACATCGAGCGCCGCGCCGCGGACTTTGCCCGCCTCAATCGCGTCGACGAGCGCGTCTTCGTCGACGACCCCGCCGCGCGCGCAGTTGATAATAAACACGCCGTCTTTCATCAGCGCGATCTCTTCTTTCCCGATCAGGGGCTTCCCGCCGGAGAAGGGGACGTGCAGCGAGATGTAATCGGCCTCCTTCAACACGTCTTCGAGTGTCTTCTGAACACAGTCGGCACATTCGATATCGAGAATATCGGTGAAGATGACATTCATCCCGAGCGCGTTGCACTTCTCCGCGAGCGAGTTCGCGATGCGGCCGAAACCGATCAGTCCCAGCGTCTTGCCGGCGATTTCCGTCCCTGAATACTGCTTCTTCAACCATTGCCCCTGGCGCATGGAGACATTCGCCTCGCCGATGTGGCGCGCGAGTGAGAGCATATGCCCGAGGGCGAGCTCAGCGACAGCGCTGCTGGACGCGGCCGGCGTGTTCCGCACTTCGATCCCTTTTTCCATGGCGTAATCCACATTGATATTGTCGACGCCGACGCCGCCGCGGATAATCAGTTTCAGTCTGCCCCTGGCCCCGGCTTCAATCTCCGGGTTGCGAAGCTTGGTCGCGCTGCGGACGATGACAGCATCGACCTCGGCGAGCCGCTTCAGAAGCGCTTCGCCTTCATATTTATTCGTGTCAACTTCATGGCCGAGCGCGACGAGCGCTTCCTCGGCTGATTTATCAATCCCGTCATTGGCAAGTATTAAAGCCATCCTTATGCCTCCAGTCCAAGAATTTCATTCATCGCCGCGATCACTTCATCGAGCGTCTCTTCCTGCAGTTCCCCCATGGTCGCGATACGGAATGTCGTGCTTTTGAAATCGCCGTAACCGCTGCCGAGCCTGTATCCGCGCTCCAGCATCGGTTTGCTTAGCTCGCTGAACACGAATTCAGGAGGCGTGCTGATGCATGTCACGGTATTGGAGCGGTACCCTTCTGCCGCGAAAAGAGCGAAATGCTTCTCCGCCCAAGCGCGCACCTTGTCCGCCAGCCTCTGATGGCGGGCGAAGCGGTTGTCGAGACCTTCCTCAAAGATGCGGTCGAGCTGAAAATCGAGCGCGAACATATGCGAGAGCGACGGCGTCGAGGGATACTGGTAGTCCTTCTTCACGCGCTTGTAGAGGCGAATCAGGTCGAGGTAGTATCCCCTGTTCTCCACCTGCTCCGCGGCTTTGAGAGCGCGGTCGGATATGGAGCACAGGCTGAGCCCCGGTGGCAGCGCCAGGCACTTCTGCGTCGATGTGATGCAGCAGTCAATGCCCCAGGCGTCCACTTCGATCTTCGCGCCGCCGAGCGACGATACGGCGTCGACCAGATAAAGCACATCATCGTATTTCCGAATGACCTCGCCGATTTCCTTGCAGGGATTCATGATACCGGAGCTCGTCTCGTTGTGTGTCACCGTCACCACATCGTACTTCCCTGTCTTCAGGGCTTCATCGACCATCTCAGGTGTTGTCGGTTTCCCCGGTTCCGACTTGAAAATATCGGCGGGGACGTTGTTTGTCGCCGCGAGCTGGTGCCAGCGGTCGCCGAACGCGCCGACAGAGAAGACAGCCGCTCTCTTGCGTGTGCAGCTGCGGATGGAGCCTTCCATCAATCCCGTCCCGGATGAAGTGGACAGGAGAATGGTATTCTCTGTATACATGAGTTTTTGCAGTTTTTCAGAGATACTCTTCTGAAGTTCAGTCGCTTCCTTGGTTCGATGCCCAATCATAGGCGTGGCCATTTTTTCCAACACTTCCGGAGCCACATCCGTCGGTCCTGGGATAAATAGTTTAGTGTACATGTTGCCTCCTAAGGAATTTCCGCTGATCAAATACGATCAAATTAATATATGCTATTTTATCACATTTCGGAGAAACCCGCCCCCTGCGGACGCCTGACAGCCTCCTCCTCTATCCGCGCACAGAGAAACCCGACGCCTGAGGACGCCTGGACGGTCTCCCCGGCAGAATCCGTTTTCGCTGTGATCCCCGCAGGGATACTAAACGCTCCGGTCAAAGGAGGCGCCGCTCCGGCATGACGTCCCCGCCCCACCATCCATGGCGGCGCGCAGCCGCTTAAACCGGTATTCGCCGGCTATCTGCAGCCCCAGCGGCAGCAGGCACAGGAACGCGTAAGCAAGATAAAACGCATAGCTCAGGATGGTGACGCGGTTCAGAATAATCTCCGGGTTGTAGAGAATGCGCGTCTGATCGAGCAGGATACCGCAGAACAGTACCGTGAAACAGGAGAACAGCGTAATCACGAAACTCCTGTCCCTGTTATCAAACCGGTAAATCGAGAACGCCGTACGCCCTCTGAGCGCGTATCCTCTCGATCGCATCGACTCGGACGATGTGACAAAGCTCTCCAGCGTCCATGTCACGACAATGGACTGAATCCGGAAGAAATTCCGAAGCCTCTTCAGAACCGGGCCTTGATTCATGCCGCGCCCGATGCATTTCTGCGCGATATGCACCTGCCTGGCATACGCCGCGATACGCGGCACCATGCGCAGGATGATGGAGAGGAAAAGGGAGAGCTTCGGCGCGACACGCCCAAACAGATAGATCACCTTATCGGACGAGATGATCGTATGGACGCAGGAGAACCACATGAGGACAGCCGCCGCTTTGACGCCGATCACTATGCCGGACACCAGCGCCTCCAGCGTGATCATATTGCCGACCACATTGACGGCGAGATTCGTGATGCCAAAATGGTTGTAATACGCATACCACAGCGCCCACAGAGCGATGAGCGGTATCAGAATGAGATTGAACACGACAGCGCGCCGGCCGTTCAGCGCGATGGAATAGATGAACGGACCGATGTACGAGATAGCCAGAAACACGGGCTGGTTGAACAGCAGCGCCGCCGCGAAAACCGCCGCGAAAAAGAGGAAATTGATCGCCGGATGGTAAGAGTCGAAGCGCATGGCTCAATCCTCAAGCATGCCATACTTCAACTTGATGCGGTCGAGCTTGTCAAACATCGGCCGGGAAAAGAACAGCAGGGTCAGGACGGTCGCTGTCGCGTGCACCGCGTTCACCGGAAGACCTGAAAGGTAAATCGGCCACGCGCCTGCCGCCCGCGTCTCCTTCGAAGTCAATGTCAACAGCGCGCAGGTGTCCAGCAGCGGCCCCACGATACCCATGACACAGAGCGCCCCGAATAGGCAGAGAGGCAGGCGCTTCCTCGATAGCAGCCCCTTGCGGTGCAGCAGGCCGGCAAGGAACCCCGACACGCCAAAGGCGAACATCTGCCAGGGCGTCCACGGCCCCTGACCGAACAGAAAATTGGAGACAAAGCCGGAGACCGCGCCGGTCAGAAATCCCGCTTCCGCCCCGAACGCCATGCCTGTGATGATAATCACCGCCGTCATGGGCTTGAAATGCGGCGCCCAAATGAAAGCCGCGCGCGACACCACGGCGATGGCGCACATCACCGCGATCACAACCAGTTCTCTCGCCTGCGGTTTCCTCTTCTCAAAGACGAGGAAAAAGGGAATCATCGTATAGATAATGATGAGCAGGCTCACCACGTAATACTGCCTGGCGGCGAACCGCCAGCCGAGATAAATCGTGGCGGGAATCGCGGCGACAATGAGAAATACGGCGGCAATCGTGCGCTTTGTCAGCCGCTTCTTCTGTTCGCTCCCCGCTTTTATGGTCTGTTCCGTCTGCATAGTTCAATCACATCCTCATTCGTCACGGCGTTTTCAAATACATGTCTGCTCATGCGGTTCGCGGCCGTCGTATAAAAGCTGTTCCGGGAGAAAAAGCGGCGGGGGGTGTTCGTGGTGACAACACCGCCGTCAAAGAACATGGACACATGGTCCGCGTACCGCGCGCAGAACTCCACATCGTGTGACACCATGACGATGGTCACGCCTTTGTCGCACAGTTTTTTCAATATCGCGGCCAGTTTCAGTTTGAAGAAGCCGTCGATGCCCTTTGTAGGTTCATCCAGGAGCAGCAGCCGCGGTTCGCACAGGAGAACTTTCGCGAGCGCGGCGCGCTGCTGTTCCCCGCCCGAGAGGTCGTACGGGTGAGAACCCAGAAGCTCTGTCACCTCACAGACCTCCGCGATATGGCTGACTATCTCCCGCTTTTCCTCCTGTGACAGCTTTTTCCCGGAGAGCATCTCCGCGAGATCGTCCGCCACAGTCTTCTTGACAAATAAGCTCTGCGGATCCTGCGGCAGCATGGCCAGGCAGCCGTAGAACAGTTCGTCCGGCTTGTATTGGGTCAGCTTTCTTCCGTCAATCAGAATCTTCCCCCGATAAGGTCTGACGACGCCGCATATCGCCTTCAGCATGGTGGATTTGCCCGTCCCATTGCCTCCGACGACTGCCGACAGCTTCCCCTTCTCCACTTTGAGATCCACGCCCTTCAGCACGTCGGGGAGTTCCTTCTCATAACGGAACCACACTTCCCTGAGCTCGATCGCCGGTTTATCCGGTTCAGCATACGCCGCCTCGCCGGGCAGGCTTTTCTCCCTGATTTCCGTACCGGCGAACTCCTCCGACAGCCAGCTTCTTCCCTCCCTCACAGTGAGCGGGCAGGTCAGGCGGCTTCCCGTGCCGAAGAAAATCCGGACCGGCGAAGGGAGAGACGCAAGCATATCGCTCTCCAGTTCCATCAGCCGGTCACCGATCAGCCGCGGCGGCTCGTCCGCGACGATGCGGCCGCCATCCATGACGACGACGCGGTCCGAGGAGGGGAAAACCTCTTCCAGCCTGTGTTCGGAGAGGATCACCGTCGTCCCCAGCTCCAGATTGATCTTCCTGACCGTGTTCAGAAAATCCGCCGCTGCGATGGGATCGAGCTGACTTGTCGGCTCGTCCAGGATCAGAACCGTGGGCTGCATCGCCATGATGGAGGCGAGATTCAGAAGCTGTTTCTGTCCGCCCGACAATTCGGCGACATTCTTGTGGAACCACGTCTGGATGCCGAAGTAGCTCGCCATCTCCGCGACCCGCAGCCGCATGGTCCGCTGATCGCAGCCAAGGCTCTCGAGGCCGAACGCCAGCTCATGCCAGACTTTATCCGTAACGATCTGGCTGTCCGGGTTCTGCATGACATACCCGATCTTCGCCGACTGCTCCCGCTGCGGAACCTCAGCCAGAGGCCTGTCCTCGAACCACACCTGTCCGCTTCGCTCTCCGTGAGGCGTCAGCACCGTTTTCAAATGCCTCATGAGCGTTGTTTTGCCGCTGCCGCTTTTGCCGCAGAGCGTGATGTATTCCCCCTGCTCAATCGCAAGGGTGATCGCGTCCAGCGCTTTCTTTTCCTTCGCCGCAGGATAGGAAAAACTCAGATCCTGGACCTTAAAATGTGCCATGTGGCTTCCTCCCATAGATGAACAGCAGACGGCAGGAGCAGGAACAGCGCGTATCCCGCGGCGCCGACCGCCGTATCGATTCCCGCATTCAAAGAGACGGAGGGATAGAAAGTGATCCCGGCTCCCCCCCGCGCAACGCCCGCGATCACGAACAACAGCGACAGCGACAGCGCGCCGAGCGCCGCGATATCCCGGCGGCTGAACCGGAACAGAGAAAAATGACTCCGCTGCCCGCTCCCGTACCCGCGGCTTTTCATCGAATCAGCCGTCACGACCGCTCCCTCCAGCGCCCACGAAGTCAAAACGGAAAGCACATCCATGCTGTTTCTCAGTTTGTCTCTCTTTTCCCCGCTGTCCGGCGCTTTCCCCACGCCTTTTCGCGCGCCGGCGATCGCAATTGTTTTCCTTTTGAAGCTCGGTACGAGCCGGAGCACCATGGAGAGGAGCAGCGAAACGGAAGGGATACACCTCCCGAAAAGGTAAATAAATTTATCGCTTGTCATCACCAGATTGTAGCAGGCGAACCACAGGAGAACCGACACGAACAGGGCGCCTGAGGACGCGCCGTACAGCAGCGCTTCTAATGTGAAACGCCTGTCTCCGAAATAGGTGAAGAGCACCGTATCTCCCAGGTTATTCAGAAACGGGTTGATGAGCGAGACGCACACAAAAAGCGCCGTCATCCCGAGAAGGTATCGCGCGCCTTTTCTCCCTGTCAGCAGCCGGTAATACAGCGCGGACGAAAAGAGTGAGACACAGACAAAAAAGGGATGGACAAAGAAAAACCCCATGACAATGGCGCCGATAAAGAAAGCGAAGGTGACGGCCGGGTGGTAACCGGCAAACGCCTGATCTGTCCTTTGTCCCATGTCTCTCTCCTGACCGACAGAGCAGGCGGTGATCCGATCACCGCCCGCCCTGTCAGTTATCTCATTCTTTTGGTATTTCGTATCAGTTGGTCTTTTCTTCGGGACCGGCTTTCTTCTGTTTCCGGATGATCACGAACGCGAGCGCCGCGATTCCCGCCGCGCCCAGCACCCCGATGACGATCCACAGCCACGGCGTCTCCGCCACGGGCTCTTCGGCAGGTTTGGTATCATCCGTCAGCACCAGCGGAGACTGGCCGACATAGCCGACGACGCCGTAAGGTGAGAAGCTGATCGCGTCGAAGACCAGTTCGCCGTCCGCCGCCTCCGCCTCAATGTACTCCAGTCTGCCGTCTTCCGTGTAGTGCGCCATCACCACGCCGTCATACCCTGACGCATCGGGCGCGGGCACGCGTACCCGGACCGTCTCGGTGGGCTCATATTTCTCCCCTGTCAGCAGATTCATCAGCGAGATGTCCCACAGAACCAGCAGCTTGTTCTCTCCGAGCTGCCCCTGTAATGTCTTGTAGATGTCAGCAGACAGCTCTTTCTGTTCCACGACCATTTTTATGTACCACGGCAGACCGTCGACACGGACTCCCGTCTTCTCATCCGCGTGGTTCGCCGTGCCCACCTTGTTCATCAGCGCTTCCAGATCCGTGTAGTTCGCGGCCTTCACCTGTGCCTTCTGCGCGTCCGTCAGCGCCTCGTACGCCTGGTAGACATCCGCCACCGCGTTTTCGTCCGGCTTATCCGCCTTCATAAGTTCCGCGATCTTTTCCATCACGGCGCCGGCCGCTTCGTCCACTACGTATGTCACACCCCCGATCGTGACGCTCACCTGGCCGTCTTTGAGATCCGGCTCATCCGGGGTGGGATTGTCCTCCCCGGGGTCTGTTGTTCCGGGATCTGTTCCGTCTCCGCCGTCCTTCTTCCCGCCTTTGTCGTCGGGGAGCACTTTGGTATCGCCGCCCGCTTTTTTCAGCGACGCGTAGGCCCGTTCGGCCGCTGTCAGCACGGCGTAGTTTGTCACAAGCGCCTTTTCTTCGGCGGTGAGCGCGTCGTACGCCTTGCGCGCGGCGTCGATCTTTCCCTTGCTCGCTTTCGTCACTTTACCGATCGAGGCGATCCGTTTTTCAACTTCGAGCGCTTTTTCGACATGCGCGTACTGCGCTTCCGCCGCCGCCAGCGCAGCGTAGTTCGCGATCTTCGCCTTTTGTTCCGCTGTCAATCTGTCATACGCTGTCCGGGCGGCCTCAATGGCGGGTCCGGAATCGCGTCCGACTGTACCGATCGCGTTAATCAGGTCGATCACCTCCGTTACGGCCTTTTCTTCGATGACCTGTACAGTAAAGGAAACTGTTTTACCTCCGTACGCGGCTGTAATATTCTGCCAGCCGAGCTTATTCTTGTCGTATCCTGTCAGTACGGCATCCTTCGTCACATCTGCCTCTTCGCCGTCAGAGTAAACCGCTGCGAGCTGGAAGCCGGTCAAATCAAGCGCTTCGCCGATTTCATAGACAACTTTATCGGGCGGCGTGATGAGAAGCCCGCGGAGGAACACACCCTGTTCAACGTTTACGTCAAAGTCCACGGTCTTGCCATACGCGCTGACTGTTATTGTCTGCCGGCCGAGTTTATCCTTGTCATACCCGCTGACCTTGTATTTATCAGCCGTCAGTTCCGCTCTTGTCCCGTCGGAAAAGACTGCCGTCAGCTTAAAGCCTGTCAGATCGAGCAAATCGCCTTCCTCATAAGAGGTCATCGCCGGCGGCGTCACTTCAAGGCTCTTCAGATATGCCGGGTGTTTTGCCGCGTAGAGCGCTTTCACCAGCGCAACCAACGCGTCATCTCTCATGACCGGCGAAGCGCCCTCATCAGCGCTCACATTGACAGCCGCGGCGAGCGCGGCGGTTATAGCGTCGTCTGCCTCATAATTCAGGTTCTCCGCCGCGGCGATATACGCCTCGAGATTCCAGACGGCGTTGTTGTAAGTGCCAAGTCCCGCCCAATTCATGCCGTCATCCGGATGATAGACGATCAGGTCAGGCGCTCCCATCTGCTGAAGATCCATGATCTCGCAGACGGCAGGCATTCTCCGCATGAACATCGCTTCCAGGCCGCTGCCCGCGAAAGGACCCGGCACACCTCCGATATCCTCCGTGGCCGCGGGGATATAAACCCGCTTCAGGGCTGTGCATTTCTCAAAACAATTTATCCCTATTTGCTGAAGCCCATCCGGGAGCTCAATCTCCGCAAGCGAGGTACATCCGTTGAACACGCTCATGCCGAGCTCTATCAAACCTTTGGGCAGCGTGACATGTTTGAGATCCTCGCAGCCCATGAAGACATTGTCTCCGATTAATGCCACACCATCCGGAATGACCACAGATTGAAGCCTCGTCTTGTAGAAAGACGCGGAAATTTTCTTGAGTGTCCCCGGAAGGCTGACCTCCTCCAAAGCACTCATCTCATACCCTGTTAGGTATGCCCCGATCTCTGAGATGCCTTCGGAGAAAATGAGCTTTTTCAGCGTGTTCGCCTGTTTCATAAACGCGTTGGAGCCGACGGCGCGTACCTTCCGGCTGCCAAGCTCGGCCGGGACCGTCAGTTCAGTCACGTTCGCGTCGGCATAGCCGGTGATTGTCAGCGTCCCGTCATCATTTTCGGTAAACGACCATTTCGCATCTTCCACAGACAGAACCTCGATGGTCAGCTGTTCCGAAGAGGTCTTGCCGTCCTTCGTCACGGTGGCCGTAATGACGGAAATACCCGGCTCTTTGGCGGTCACCACACTGTTCTCGACCGAGGCGGCCGCGGGATTCGAACTATGCCAGTCGACCGCGGTCTCCGTCGAGACATACTTGATGGTATAGGTATCGCCTACAACGAGATTGCGCTTTAACGCGCCATCCCCGAACACGATGCGGGGGGCTTCCAGCGAGTAGGTTTGCGGATGATAAACGTGATCAACAACTTTAAAATCCCATGAACTGGAACCCGATGAGACTTTATCCATGAAGTCCGGGCTCCATCCTTCCATGCCCTCAAGATAGTAAATACTGATGGTATCCACTTTACTGATATGAAGCCCGCCGAACAATCCGTAAGAACCCTGTCCTGTTGGATACTCCGGCACAGCCCCTTCGAAATAGATTTTCAGGTTTTCGCAATCAGATCCCGACTGCCCGAAGGCGGTACCGCTCATGTATGTCACCGTCCGGGGGATGGTAACCGTCATATCGGACAGACAGCGAAACGCACCAGTCGTAATCGTCTGAAGTCCGAAAGGCAGTATCAGTTCGTTCAGCCGCGGAGAGCATACGATGCTGCCCAGCACCTTGAGTCCCTTCGGCAGCTTGAGCGTCTCCAGCTTTTCGCCGCCGATTGCAGACACCTCTGTGAGCTGCGTAGCCGACAGATCAAGCGAGATGAGCTCGGAACAGTCAAACGCTTTCGGCGCCATGGACATCAGGCTGGCCGGAAGCACCACGCTCGTGATGCTTGTACCGGCAAACGCGCCATTGCCAAGCGTCTCCAGCTTAGCGTTGAAAGTCACGGAGGATAGTGTGTTCGTCGCCGCAGGCAGCGTGGAATTGGAATAACCGTCGCTGGTCTGACCCGCGAACACATAGTTACCCATGGTCCTGACGTTCGCGCCAAACGTGAAAGAGCGAATCTGCACATTAAAGAAAGCGTAGTCTCCCAAGTCCACAACGCTGTCCGGCACGGTAAAATGCTGGGCAACACTGCCGAAAGCCACGATGAGCTTTGTCATGTCCTTGTTATAGAGCACGCTGTCCTTGATCGTCAGATACGGGTTGCCCGCGTCAAGCGTCAGATTCAGCGTGTTGTGGAGTATACCGACAAACGTCAGCGCCCCCACGTTTTTGAGCGCGGCCGGCAGCTCAAGGCTGAGAATATTCGTCCCGTGGAAGACCCTCGCGCCCAGTGTTTCGAGCGATTTCGGCAGCGTCAGCTGCGAAAGCCCGGTCCCCTGGAATGCCCGGTCTCCGATAAATGTCACACTGTCCGGTAAAGTGAGAGACGTAAGCGACGCGCAGTTTAAGAAGGCCGTATCGCCGATCACCTTGAGGTTTTTGGACAGCTTCACATTGGCAAGGGCCGAACACCCGGTAAACGCACCCGATTCGATCGTCGTCAGACTGTCCGGCAGCACGAGTTTCGTCAGCTTGTCGCAGGGGCCGTCAGCATTAAACGCACCCTTCCCTATGACCGCGACCGGCCTGCCCTCGATCTGCGCAGGGATAACCATCTCCATCACAGACGTGTCGCACTTTGTAATCGTTACCGTGTTGGCGTTGTTCACCTTCCATTCGAGCAGATCGAGTGTCGGATCAGCGGCAAATGACAGCGTCAGCGTGTATTCCGGCGAATACGCTTCTTTGTCTTTGGCCTTAAACCGGAACACCTTTTCAACCTCCACCGTTGACGTATACGTAAACACTTCGCCGGACATCTGTGCAAATGCGCCGCCATCCTCGCTCATCCAATAAGTAAGCGCATCGAGATTCGCGTCGTGGAAAAGCGACGCTACATTCAGTTCGTAAATCTCGCCCAGCACTTTGGATACACGTGAAGAAGCGTCACCGGCGAGCTCGGGCGGGGTTTGTTCCGCTGAGAATGAAAGCGGTGTATCTGCCATGTTATAAAGGCTGTTTCTTCCCTGGCGGAAGCGCTCATAAGCCGCCAGCGCATAAAAGGCCTGATCCGTCGCCATCGCGTTGAGACCGCTCCCCTGCCCGGATTTAACGTGAGCAAAGCCCAGGCTCGCGCTGGCCTCAGCCGCTTCTCCGGAGGTAACCATCGTATTCGTCTCGCCGTCATACAGGAACCCCAGCAGCGCCGAAACAGGATTGCGGCCCTGCGCGTCGCAGAAGCGTTGATCCTTCGCGGGATCAATACCCAGTGCGGTCAGCGCTACGATGACCTGCGCGATGCTTTCAGAGTTCGACGTTCCCCAGCTCGAGAAACCGCCTTCAAAACACTGCGATGCCAGCCAGGCCACTGCGCGGTCTGCAGCCGCCATGACACCCGCGTTGCTGTGATAATACGGCGCCAGCGACTGAATGGCCATCGCCGTGATATCCACATCCGCCGGAGCTTTACCGTTCAAAGACCAACCGCCGCCTGCGATCTCCCTGTCAAGGATATTGATAATGAGCTTCTCGCGCGTCGTCTGGGAATTCCCAGTCGTTGGAGGAATTTCGTAAGCGTGCGCATCGAAAGCGATCAGCCCGAAGATGGCCGCGTTGATCGTCTGACTGGTGACAAAGTCCGCGTCAGCCAGCGGCAAAAGCAAATTATAACCATAGAAATCCGTCGCGTCGCAGCCCGTCGAGGTCAGCGCCAGCGACACGCGCTCATAATCGGTAGGCAGCGTGTTTCTGCCAAGCTTCCCGTTATACTGCCTCAACACCGCGAGCAAATTGGCATAATACTTGGCAATATACGCGTTGTTGCCACGCCCGGAACGCATAAGCCCCAGCACCGTCCATTCACCGCCGACGGAAGCTACCGTTGGGTTCGTGACGGTCTTCTTCTCGTATGCCGCCACCTTGCCGAGAATGGCGGTAATGTCATAATCGTCAAGTACAACCGCCTGTCCGGTGGCTGTAAGTGTCACCGTATAGACCGCGCTGTCCGCCTCGCCGTCATTGGCGGTGAACGCCAGTGTCGTCTCGCCCGCCGCCGATGGCGTGTAAGCGTATACCGCGTCAGTCGCCACCGCTTCGGCGCCGTCAACAGATACCTTGTAAGTAAGCGGATCACCGTCCGGATCCGCAAAGATGGTCGTCAGATCAAGCTCCCATGCCGTCCCGACCTCCGTCTCCGCCGTCGCCGGATTGGTCACCCCGCTCTTGATCACCGGAGCCTGATTGACCCCGGGTGCGTCTACAACCGCTTCCACCTCATAGGCGTAAACGGTCCCCCATGTGCTGTCAAATCCGGCAAAGCCGAGCATTGTGGTGCTTCCGCTGTCAAATCTGCCGGAGATGCTTTCTTCCATATTCGCGCCGCTGACATTCTCGTACGTGCTCCACAATTTACCTTGAGGAAGGTTATACCATCCATTATTCTGCAACGCGCTCTCGACATGCAGTGTTATTTTGCCAAGAATCAGATGTCGGTAGTTATCATATCCATAGGAATGCGCGTCACCCGCATCCTTCGGCTCGTCATAGTTTTCAAACGCTGCTGAATTGATGGAAATGCTTCCGCTGATTTGATGAAACAGCTTTGCTCCGGACGCCACTGTCAGTTCAGTCAGCTGCGGCCAGGTCGCCGCCGCATGCCCCGCCGTCAATGTCACCGTATAGACCGCGCTGTCCGCCTCGCCGTCATTGGCGGTGAACGCCAGTGCCGTCTCGCCCGCCGCAGTCGGGGTGTAAGTGTAATTCGCGTCAGCCGCCACCGCTTCGGCGCCGCCAACAGATACCTTGTAGGTAAGCGGATCACCGTCCGGATCCTCGAAGATGGTCGCCAGATTAAGCTCCCATGCCGTCCCGACCGCCGTCTCCGCCGTCGCCGGATTGGTCACCCCGCTCCTGATCACCGGAGCCTGATTGCCCCCGGGCGGATTGCCTACGACAAGCTCTAAATCGTATAGGTAAATATATGAGTCGTCCCCTTGCTCGTAGTATCCTGCATAAGCCTTTGTTGTACGCTCTCCGGCTTCAAAGCTCCCGCCTGGCGCTTCCATACCAGCGCCTTCTACTTGCGTATATTCCGCCACAAGCACATCGTTTGACATCATGTAGGCAGACTGCGCATCAGGTTCCTCGGCGATATATATGGTGATCTTGCCGAGAATCCTCGTATCGTCCCCCCAATTCGGATCGTATCCGGCGTCCACCCAGCTGGCATAATTCTCATACGTCGCATCGGTAACCGCCAACGTCCCTGTACCGCTCATTTCCCTCAGCACTGCCTTGGCCGGGTCGCTGTTCACCGTCAGACTCGTCAGCTGCGGCCAGGTCACCGCGTCTCTGGCGCCGCTGGGTGATACAGGGGCTGCCAGCGCGGTCATCGGCATAAACAGTCCCGCAATCATAATCATGGCGAGCAGTATTGCGAACGGTTTGACCGGTCTGATCCCTCTTCTTTGTCTGCTCATAAGTGCTTCCTTTCCTGAGATACAATCTCACATAAACTTTGACGGCCTTACAGGCCTTTCCGTTCAGTATTGCCACCGCCAGGCGGTATGCTGATCAATTCATCCAGTGACAGCCGACGTCCTCACCGAGATCGCGGCAGGTGTAACACCAGACGATGACATCGCCCGGTTTGAGCGTGTAGCTTGAACAGCCGTAGTTCGGAAACCAGCCGTTGACCTTGTACATCCAGCCGGACAGATTGTTCCCCGGTTCGCCGCAGTCAAACTCGTATAAATGGTTGATCCCCTCGATGTAATAGCTCCCGTACATTGGCGTCCATGAGTATTCGAGCTGTATTCTCGCGCGCTTGCACGCCCGCTTCAGCACATCGAATACGGTCTCACCGTCCACAAACTGTATCCTCGATCTGGCGAGGATCGTGCCGTTCGCCGGGACATAGGCCTCTTTCCCCTTCACAAGCCAGTCCATGTGGTCGAGGATGGTATCGCAGCGGATCTCAAGCGTGCAGTACATCGGGGCGTCCGACGCAGGAGCGGGGGCCGTCTCCGTTGTCGTAGTCGTCTGTTTCTCGGTTGTGGCCGGACCTGCCGGAACAGCAGGCTCCGTCTTGGTTGTTCCTTTTCCCTTACTGGTTGCGGGAGGGCGTGTGGCACTGCTGCCCGGCGCCGGTTTATTCCCTTCCCCCCGGGTATCCGTAGGCGGTGGCGGGACATCCGTGTGCCCGGATTGACTCGCGTCCCCTCCGGAAACGATGGTAACGACAGCCGCGCCGGGATCAGTCTCCTCTGGATCGAGCAGCGCCTGCAGCGCTCTCTGCCGTTCCTCTTCCCTTCTGGCTGTCACCGCGTCGAGTTCGCTGTTCGCGTAGCAGAGGGACACGTGTCCGTTCGCCGTCTTCGCGCGCGCGATGGCAAAGGCGTTCAGCGCTTCCGGTGTCATACCGGACACTGTTGCCGTCACACCGTCCTTCCCCGTGAGCAGCGTGATGAGCTGTCCCGCTCTGGCCGTAACGCCCTTTGCGCCGGCTTCCCCCGCCAGCACGTAGATGGTCTTCGTGCCCGTGCGCGAGGAAACGTAAAAAACGCCGTTCTGACACGAAATGTCCTCGTCATCCATCCGTATGACGCAGGAGCTCCCCTCCTCCGACATATCCACAAAGGCTTCGCCCCGGACCAGATTGAAAACGACGCTTTCCTGTACGCTGACACGCGCGTCCGAGTTCTCCCCGAGCGCGACATTGTTTACGCCCCCGGCGGACAGCGTCACCGCGGAAGCGTTCAGCGTCTCAATCCTGTCGCCGTCGCGCAGAACCGTACCGTTTCTCATTGAATAAGACACGCCGCCGCGCTCAATATTGACGCTGCCTGTCTTCTCACCCGAGACAAACGCCTGACGCGCGTCTTCCGGCACCTTGTCAAACCAGCCCTGCAGGCGGCCGACCGCGAGGACTCCCGACGTGATGATCGCGAAGATGGCTACCACCATAATCAGGTTGAGCAGCTTGTTTTTTTTCAATGCGTTCATTGATTCACCTCCCCGGACAAATAAAAAAGCTGTAACGAAAGACTTCGTCACAGCCGTATTCCTGCGCGCTTGCTCGCGAACGTTATTTCAGAACGTAAGCACTTCTTTAATAGGTCTTCTGACTTACGCCCTTCATGAATTAGCTATCATGGGTGATCGCACTCTGCCTTCTCAGAACTTCCGTTTGGCCGAAGTCCCAATGACTGATTTTCATCAACGAGTACGCACAGGCGCTTACAGCGGCGGCACCGTCCGGGATTTACACCCGGTTCCCTTGTCCATCTGCGAAGGCTTGTACGCTTCGCAGCCATTAAATGCAATCTGCACTATTTTGGCGGGCATAAGCCCGTTAATGTAGGGGAATTATTATTCCTTTCGATAACAAATTTTATCACACGGTCCGGGGAGCGTCTACAGTTTTTTACGCTATATTCACGCATCAATTGCAGCCGCTGAAAACAAAAATCAACCGGACAGCGAGAAGGGCGGGCTGTCCGATTTCAGATTGGCACTCAGTGGTGATTCGGGAATACTGACTTGATTGTCTGCGGGACCCCGCAGAACAGGCGTGTCACGGTATCGGCGCGCTGAGAGAGCAGCACCAGATACCGCCCGCAACTTTCCCGCCATTCTCTGTCCTCAGGGGCTGTCGGCACCATGCCGCAGAAAATATCGTCACAGACGATCACAGCATCCGGGAGGAAATCCGATGGTTCGACGGGACGGATACGGTTCCGGACACAGCCTCTGAGATACGCTTCCAGATGCAAAATGCAGGGGGCGTTCAGATCTATGCCTTCGCCGATGCGGCAGTCGAAAATATCATTGTCAGCGAAGTCATACTTATGCTTGACATAGTCCGTTTTCCCCTGGGAAGCGCCGCCGATGACCAGTTCCATTATCTGTGTCCTTCTTTCCTGATTAGTCCCGTCCGGATCATTGACCGCTGTGTAAAAACCTTCTCGGCGCAACGCGGCGGGCAGATTCCCTTTATGGACGATGGCGTTTCCAGCGCAGATCTCAAGGACCAGGCCGCAGGATGCCGCGAGCTGCCGTTCACAATAGGACAGCCCGCGCTGATAGCGCGCTGTCATCGGGTCGAAATCCTCCGCGTCACTGGTAATTCCATCGCTGACAAAGATCACATCGCCCGCCGATGCCGCGAGTCGCTTTAGCGTGTCAACGGTCCGCGCCACCGCGGAGGGGTCGTAATCCCAGACGGGCGCCGGAAACATCTCATTTCCAAGCAGTGCCGTGACACTGTCGAGGAGCACGGTATCTTCGCCGGAGAACCGTTCGGGATCAAAGTCACGGCACAGCCCCCACTCTACCGTTTCAAAAGACTGCGAGGCCCTCTCGCTCCTGTGGCGCGCGATCCGTTCCTCATCTTCTTCGTCGTGCGGAATCATCGTGGCGAGATAATACCGCTTTTTCTTCACACCCGCTGTTTGTGCGCTGAACGCGCCGGCGGCGTGTCCCCCCTCTGCCAGGATAGCCGCCAGATCGCGCGCAAACCAGGATTTGCCGTTTTTACAGCCTCCGGTGATCAGAACCCTCACAACGATCTCCTCTTATTCACGCAGAGAGAGGACGCAGCCGAGGATGCCGGGCGGGGTTGTCCGCCTGCAGCGTCTATCCTTTTTAGTCCGGAAGGACGAATAAGCCCGCCTCGACATCGAATGTATGCTTCTCCTCTTCATTTCCGTCGCCGTACACGAGGATAACCTCCGGCATATCACCCGTATCGTATGCCTGATACCGTCTCTTTCGTCGCCCGGGTACTCCTCGCAGACGACGGGTTGCCGCCGTTCACTGATATCTACTGTTTTTTTGGCGACGCATCCCGTTGAGGATACGATAACAGATAACAGGACCAGAAAACACAGGTACAGATAAACTATTTCCTCCCTCTCGGCTTACTTTCCAGCTGTCAAAGTACCGATTTTAAATACAAGTTATATAATAATTATAAAATTATCTGAACAAAGACAGAATGCAGGAGGAGGCGCTCTACGACGGGTTCTACTGCTCGGCGACGAACCTGGAAGACGAGGCTGAATTGATTACGACGCCCTTCCGTGGACTTTTTCTTCTTCTATCTGTCAAAGATGGGATATTAAAGTGTTATCCAGGAAGCCCGGCTGCCCTCCGTGTCGATATATACGGCCAGCTGCTGGCCGATCGCCTGCCGGAGCAGGGGAACATGTGAGATTATACCGATGAGGCGGTGATCGGACGCCAGACTCTGCAGGACGCGGATCGCGTCCTGCAGCGACTCTTCATCGAGGCCGCCGAATCCTTCGTCTATGAACAGCGCGTCGATCTCGACACCTCCCGCGTGTTCCGACACAACGTCAGATAACCCGAGCGCCATGGCGAGCGCCGCCTGGAATTTTTCACCGCCTGAGAGCGTCGAAACAGGCCGCGTTCTGGCAGTCCAGAGGTCTTCCACAGAGAGGTCGAGGCCGGTTCTCGTGCGCTGGTCTCTGCCCCTGTCCGACCGAAGGAGCCGGTAACGGCCGTTCGTCATCGTTGAAAACCGGTGGTTGGCGCGGTCAATCACCTGCGAGAAATACCATGTCTGAACAAATGTCTCGAAGCTTATTTTCTCCGCTTCCCGGTGCTTCCCCGACGCGAGATCGGCGATATCTTCCAGCATTTTCTCTTGTTCCGCTGCCGTCATCGCCTGGTCGAAAATGGTCCTGATGCTCTGCACCTGCGCGCTCAGCTGTCGCGCGCGGACTGTCAGCTCCGTGCGGGCGGCTTCCAGAGCGGACTGTTTCTCTCTCCATGAGGCGGCCGCCTGCGATTCCGCCTGTTCATCCCGCTTACGGAAGCCCTGTACTTCGCGGGTCAGACGCTCCATATCGCGCGCGCTGGCCTCCCGGCGCAGGGTCTCTTCTTCGAAGTTCCGCCTTGATTCTTCCCGCTCGTCATCCCGCAGGCGGTGCTCCAGGTAATCATTCTCGGAGATAAACTGCGCTTTATCGAGCGCTTCGAGGAAGCGTCTTTCCTGCTTCCGGTCATTCTCTTTCGCCTCGTCGAGGCGTGTGCGGCTGCTTTTATAGGCCGCCCATGCGGCGGCAGACGCTTCGCTCGTTTGCCTTTCCGCCTCCGACGCCGTCTGGTATTCCTGTGTAAGCTGTTCCAGCCGGTCCGCTTTACGTGCGCGGAGCCGGCGCACTTCCTCCGGAGGACTTCCGGAGATACGCTTCATTAAGGCGCCCAGCTCTCCGTCCAGGCTTGTCGCTTCCATTCTTCTGCTCTCCAGCGCGTCGCTGAGGCCGGCCGTTCTCTCTGTGATTCCGGCCAGTTCATCGCGCCAGACAGCCAGCGCGCGCTGCAGATTGCCGCGCCGATCTGTTCTCGTCTGCACATCTTTGACCGCCTTATCCGCTATTGCGAATCTTTCTGCCAACTGTAATTGAATCATCCCGACCCTTCGGACTAACTGGTCCCTCGCCGCCTGGAGTGAGCCCATCGGATCGCTGACACCGAGCGGCCTGTAGGCTGTGCCGGCGCAGGGATCCTTCCCCTGATCGATGACATCTCCCGTCAGCGCCTCTGCCTGGCAGAAAAGGCGGTCAAACCCGGCCTGCAATGCAAAGGACTCTTTTTCGACCGATACACTCTCGCTGTCCACGAGGCGGCGCCATTTCGCCGCCTCCGCGGCAAGCGCTTTGACCGCCTCCTCATCGGGCGCCTTCTCAGTCAATACGGCTTTCCGCGGGTGTTCTGTCGATCCGCAGACGGGACACGGTTCACCGTCTGTCAGCTTACGGGCGAGGTAGCCCGCGCGCTCAAGGAAGAGGAGATCGGCGGCCTCCCCCGCCTCCTTGTCCGCCCGCTCCCACGCGAGGCGGTTCGCCATGAACTGATCCCTTTGGCGGCCCCAATCCTCTAGTCGTATGGTTAACGTGTCGGCTTCCTCGAGCAGGTCCGCGGCGGCTGATTGTTTTTGCTCGATGCGATCCCGCTCTATTTTTGCCATGAAGAGCTCCTGCTCCGTGTCGGCCAGCGCGTCCAGGGAACCATGCGCGCTTCGCACGGACGCCTCCCGTTCTTCCCGGTCCGCTTCCAGCTTCTTTCGCTCCGACTCGATCTCTTCTATCTCGCGGCTTATCCCGGCCGCGGTTGCGCGCAATGAAGCGATACTTTCCAGTGTCCGGCATTCATCGTCCAGGCGGCTGATCTCCAGAGGGAGCGCTCCGCGTTCAGCCTCCCCCTTCTTCGCTTCCGACAGGCGCCCGGCGGCTTCCGCACGCCTCTCCTCCGCCGCCGCGCATTCACTCTTCCATCGGCGGCTGTCCGCTTCAGCCGCGGCCAGCGATTTTTCGCTCTGCTTCCACGCGCTGTAAGCGGGATCGACGATACGGAGAGCCCGATCGTCAAGCGCGAGCTGTTCCTTCAATCTCTCAAATGCCGGCGCCGTGGCCTCCAGTTGATCGCGCAGCTGGACAGCCTGTTCGTACTCCCGCCATTTCTCGTTCTCCCGGCGAAGCTGTTCCAGGGCTTTTTCCACCTCGTTGAGGCGGGTGCGGGCGTCCTGTTCCGCACGGCGGCATTCGTCGAGCGCGCGAGCCATCGACCTGTCGATCCGATCGAGTTCAACAAGGAAATCGCGCACCTGCCAGAGCGAGCGCGCGGTCAGTATCTCCTGGCGTTTTGCTTCCGCTTCGGCTTCCTCCGCGGGGAGTTCCATGCCGCTGAGCGTGTGAAACAGTGTATCCGAAAGCCTCTCGCGCTTGTTTTTCGCGTCCTTGAACTTCTCGTAGAACAGAATCTGCATGTTCTCATAGAGGCCGGTATCAAAGAGTTTTCTGAATATGACCGAACGGTCGCTGCTGCTCGCACCGGTCAGTTCATAGAATTCCCCCTGGGCGAGCATCGCCACCTGGCGGAATTGATTTTTATCGAGGCCGATCAGCTCTTTTACTGCCTCGTCAGCCGCTGTGACGGATGTCTCCACGCGCCCGTCCGGGTAAGTCAGTTCTACTGCCGCCGCCTGCGCCGTCATGCCTTGCCCGCGGAGCTTTGGCCTCTCGTAACGCGGACACCGCCTGATGGCGAACCGCTCGCCGCGCAAGACGAATTCCAGTTCGACGAATGTCTCGACACGGGCGTCGGCAAAATCGCTTCGCAGCTTATCACTGCCGCGCGTCATCCCGCTCGTGTCGTTGTACAGGGCGAACATGATGGCGTCAAAGATCATCGTCTTGCCGGAACCGGTGTCGCCGGTGATCAGGAACAGGCCCTCCGAAACGTCTTCAAAGGAAATCGTCGTCTCTTTCGCGTAGGAACCGAAAGCGCTCATCGTCAGCCTGACAGGTCTCACGCGCCACCTCCGGCGGCCGCGTCTTCCGCCTCCGCCGCCACGTCGCGTACGATACAGAGCTGCTCCTCCGTCAACGGGCGGTTCAGCTGGCGCGCGAAAAACGCGGAGAACAAGTCGGCCGGACTCTTCTTTGCCAGATCAGCGCGGGAGAGAAGCGCTTCTTCCTCCGGTACCGCGATCTCCCCGCGGTCAAAAAGAAGGCGCATGACATGCGGATAAAAATCCCTCAGCCGGCTCAGAGGATCGGCCACAGGGCCACGGTCGATCAGGGTCACTTCGAGGTAATCCCGCAAGGAGCGATCCTCCCGCTGAACCGCTTTGCGCCCCTCTTCCAGGAGCTCCGCCAGCGTCCCGCGCACACGGCGCATCGCGCGAAGCTGTCTCAGCGGTTCACGCCTGACCGAAAGCGAACCATCGGGAGAGAGGTCAACCAGCAGCGCCCCTTTTGTCTGCCCCACTTCCGAGAACGAATAGGGAAGCGGCGATCCGGCATAGAAGACGGACCCTCCGCCGACGGGCTGCATCCCGTGCAGATGGCCGAGCGCGGCGTAATCGAAGGACGCGAAGAGTGCGGCATCCACCTCATCGGCCGCGCCGACCTGCAGGATCTCCGAATCCGAACGAAGCGGTTCACACCCGCGCGCGACAACGAACTGGTGCGCCACGATGACATGGCGTCCGGGGCCGCGCCTGACAGTCGAGAGCGCCGCCCCGACCGCTTCCTCAACTGTTTTGATTTCTCTCTCCGGGAAAAAACGGCGCACCATACCGGCTCTTATAAATGGCAGGAGATGAAAGACCACGGTGTCACCGGCTTCCCCATGCACTTGCACGCGGGGAACCGTTCCATCGAAAACACCCGCGATATGAATGCGGTGTTTTTCGAGAAATGACTTCCCGAATGACAGCCGTTCGCCGGAGTCATGGTTGCCCGCGACAATCATCACCGGCAGGGACAACCGCGACAGGCGTATGAGGAAATGCTCGAACAGGTCGATCGCCTCCACGGAAGGGACGGCCCTGTCGTAGACATCGCCCGCGATCACGACGGCACGGGGGGTCTCGCGTTCGCACACATCCACCAGAGAATCAAGCATGACCCTCTGGTCTTCCAGCATCGGGTACTCATGGACGCGCTTCCCGAGGTGCAGATCGGACACGTGGAGAAAACGCATCGCTCACTTCTCCCTCCCGAGAAACGCCAACAGTCTCGGAAGTTCTCTGTACGCCTGCTCGTGGCCTAGCAGATACTGTTTCAGCAATTTGTGTTCATCGCGGTCGACAAGCGAGACATCGAGCGCCTCCGGATAGAAGACGTACGCCCGCCCCTCGCGCTCGAGCTCCTCTATGCGTTCGAGCGCCCGGTTGTATCTCTCGTACCGCGTCAAAAGCGCTTCGGCTTCAATTGGACGGTTGTTGAGCACAGCGTCCAGGATTCTCAGCCTGATCGGCGGCGACAGCCGGAAGCCGCGCTCGCGCGTCAGCACAAAGACAAAGCGCTGATAACCGTCCTCCATAGCCGGTTCAAACGGGATTCCCGTGCCAAGCCCCCCGTCGACATAATAGATATCGTCAATTTTCGTTACAGGCATCAGATAGGGAACCGTCGACGAAGCGCGTACGCGTACGATGAGATCGTCGAGACACTGGTAGTCTTTTCTGCGCCAGTAGACCATCTCGCCGAAATCCCTTTTAAAGGCGCCGATCACGCACTCTGCCTCATTACGGCAGAAGGCGTCATAATTGTATGGCATGACCCCGTCCTGGCGCGCCGACTCTGAGTAGATGTAGTCGGAATTAAAGAATCCCTCGCCTTTCAGCCATGTCTTCAGATCGCCGAACGAGGGATCCGATACAAACTCGGTGACGCACCGCCTCGTCCGCTCAATATCCCGCGAAAGATAATTGACCGCGAGCGACGATCCGGCCGAGATACCCGCGACATAATTAAAGAAAAGGCGCTGCTCAAGGAGCATCGTCGCAAAACCGGACGTGTAACTGACACGCATGCCGCCCCCCTCGAAAATGAGAGCTGTATCAAAAATATTACTTTTCAGCCGCTTATCCTCAGCCATCGCCCGTCCATTCCGCTCGCGCACCACGCCATATACTCCGCGGTGGCTGCACCGACGTTTCTCCGCCGCTGCCCGTGTTTTTACCTATCGCTGTCTTTTATTCTATGATAACCCTTATCCGCCCTTCTCGTCATTTTAAACGCGGCGCTTCCGCGTCTTCCCCACCTCTCTCTTTTCGATTTTCTTAATTGAACATGTTCCTCATGTTCGGGGAAAAACGCCCGGCCGCTTCTCGCGCTGTAGCAAAACCGGGCCAGGCATACAAGCCGGTAATACGGAATCCCGCATCCGAAACCATACCGCCAGATATCGAAAGCGCGGCGGAATGATTCGCGGTACGTGAGAGCTGTCCGCCCCTTTCGGACGACCGAAAGCCCGGCCAATCTTTTCCCCACCGTCGTCCCCCACCGGGCGATACACAGCGCTTCACTCACTGATGCCAGACATGCCGCAAAAAACTGATCGACCAGGAACACGCCCAGTGTCCGGCCGCGCCAACCGCCGAAGAACAAAAGGGCGAGTGAGTCCCAGCACACGAGCCAGATCACAAAGTCGATCACGCGCGCGGCGGCTCTCCGCCCGCCAAACTTCACTTTTTCCTCACCCCCTTTGCCCCCGGTTCACGCAGCCCTCTCCTGACTGGCAATCCGTTTCTCCGATTCCCAGCCCTCCCGCGAGGCTGCCGGAATACCAGTCTGGGGGAAAGACGGAAACGATGGCGGCTGCCGCGGTGGCTTCTCCCTGCCGCGGCCCGACAAATTGAACCGTAGTGCGCGGCTTTCAAAGAAATCGGTATGAATAGAGCGGTTGGCATGTGGTAAAATGCAAGCACTTGCCACGGTTCATCTGGAGGCTTTTTTGTGTGCCCGCGGATGGACCGGAAGCGGTAAAGAAGAGGAAAGAAATACAGGAACAATCAACGGACGACAACACATGAGACGAACAAACTATTGTGGGCTTTTTTCAGAGCAAGATGTAGGAAAACCGACGACAGCCTGCGGGTGGGTAGAGACGAAGCGCGATATGGGAGGCGTGATTTTCATCGATCTCGTCGACCGCGAGGGCGTGCTGCAGATCGTCTTCAACCCCGCCTACACTGATCCGGAGGCATTCGCGCTCGCCGAACGCGTCAGGAATCAGTCAGCGCTGATCGTAGAGGGGGCGATGTTCCTCCGCGACGAGGAGACTGTCAACCCGAAGATCGCGACAGGAACAGTTGAGCTTCGCGTGGACCGCGCGGAACTCCTTTCGACATGCGGAGATCTCCCTTTCAATCCGGCTGAAGCCGATGATGTCCGCGAGGATCTGCGCCTCCGCTACCGCTATCTCGACCTCCGGCGCAAACGCCTGCGCGATAATATACGCTTCCGCCATCGCGTCGCTTCCGCGATCCGCCGCTTCATGGACAGCGAGGGATTCGTCGATGTGGAGACGCCGATTCTGACCAAGAGCACGCCGGAAGGGGCGCGCGATTATCTCGTCCCGAGCCGTGTCCACCAGGGTTCTTTCTACGCGCTTCCCCAGTCGCCGCAGCTCTTTAAGCAGCTCCTGATGGTCGCCGGTTTCGACCGCTACTACCAGATCGCCCGCTGTTTCCGGGATGAGGATTTGCGCGCTGACCGACAGCCGGAATTCACACAGCTCGACATGGAGATGTCCTTCGTTGAAATGGAAGACATCCTCGCAACGCTTGAACGGTTATTCCGCGCGGTCGTCGGAGAAGTGAAGGACATTCATTTCGACGCGCCGTTCCCCCGCCTCACATGGGTGGAAGCCATGGACCGCTACGGGAGCGATAAACCGGATCTCCGCTTCGATCTGCCGATTGTCGATATCACCGATATCGCGCCGTCAATGGGCTTTTCCGTGTTCAGCAAAGCCGTTGAAGCCGGCGGTGTCGTCCGCGCGATTACGGTCCCCGGCCAATCCGATTTTACCCGCAACACCATCAACGATTTGACCGATTTTGCCGTTTCAGAGGGAGCCGGGGGCATGGCGTGGATCGCCTGGAGACCTTCCGGCGAGATCTATTCGATCCTCTCCAAATTTGTTGAAGAGAAAGATATGCGGATTCTTCTCGACCGCGTCAACGCCAGACCGGGCGATTTTGTCCTGTTCTCCGCCGATAAACCCGATGTCGTCCGCAAAGTCACGGGAGCGCTCCGCCTGAAGCTCGGCGACATTCTTGGGCTCCGCGATCCTGACAAATTCGCGTTCGCGATTGTCACCGACTTCCCCATGTTTGAGTACAACGAGGAAGAAGGGCGTTACACCGCGCAGCACCACCCTTTCACCATGCCTTTCATGGAGGATCTCGATTATCTGGTATCGGATCCGCCGCGCGTGCGTTCACAAGCCTACGATTTCGTCCTGAACGGCATTGAGCTCGGCTCCGGCAGTATCCGTATCCACCGAAGCGATATCCAGCGGCGCGTCTTTGAGGCGTTGGGACTGGGCGAAGAGGAAATTGAGGAGCGCTTCGGCTTCATCCTCAACGCCTTTACGTACGGGGCTCCGCCGCACGGGGGATTCGCATTCGGGCTGGACCGCCTCGTCATGCTCCTCGCAGGTGAACAGTCGCTCAGGGATGTCATCGCATTCCCGAAAATACGTGACGCGTCCTGCCCGATGACTGACGCGCCGACAGCCGTCGCACCGGATCAGCTCGGCGCCCTCGGCATCTGTGTCGCCGACTCGCCGCCTTCCGCCCGCGAAAGCGCGGCATCCCCCAGAGAGAAACGCCGCGCCGCGCTCAATATCAAGCAGCTGGCGGACGACTCGCGTCTCCTGATCTCAGAGGAAGAAGAGGCCGGCATGCGCGACAGTCTCCTCGAGCTGATCACCTTCGCTGACGCGCTCCATGAGATCGATACAGAAGATGTCGAACCGACTTTCTCGACATCGGAATCGCACGACGCCTGGCTGACAAACAGAGACAGCCGCCCCCTGACGGCAGAGGACGCGTTAGCCAACGCGCCGGCGTCTCGCGGCCCATTCTTTTTTGTGCCGCCTGTGGTCGAGTGAGGAGGGTATCCGGGATGGACTATCGAAGCATGCAATTAAAACAACTGGCGGACAGCCTCAGAGCGCGCGATTTCTCGTCGCGCGAACTCACCGAATCCGTTTTTGCGTCCATTGACAAAACGGAACCGATGGTGGGCGCTTACATCACACTGACGCGGGATATCGCCATGAAACAGGCCGACCGCGTCGATGCCCTTCTCTCGGAGGGCCGCGAGCTGCCGCCTCTCGCCGGCATCCCCGGCGCGCTGAAAGATAATATCGCGACAGCGGGCATCCGCACGACAAACGCGTCCAGAATGCTCGCGGATTTTGTCCCGCCGAACGACGCCTTCGTCTGGAGACTCCTCCGGCAGCAGGAGATGGTTCTAACCGGGAAGGCGAATATGGACGAGTTCGCGATGGGGCACTCAACGGAGACATCAGCTTTTCATCGGACGCGCAATCCCTACGACACCTCGCGCGTACCGGGGGGAAGTTCAGGCGGCTCCGCCGCGGCGGTCGCCTCCGGGGAAGCCTGTTTCGCCCTCGGATCCGACACAGGGGGTTCTGTGAGGCAGCCGGCCGCCCTCTGCGGCATAGTCGGCATGCGCCCGACATACGGACTCATCTCAAGGCGCGGGGTGACGACCTTCTCTTCATCTCTCGACCAGATCGGACCGATGACAAGGAGCGTCCGCGATAACGCGCTGCTGCTGGATGTCCTCGCGTTCTTCGATGAAAAGGACGCGCAGTCCGTCGCGCGCCGAACGGATTCTTTTGTCCGGGAAGCCGACGCGCCGTTCGGACAGCCGGTGATCGGCTGGCCGCAGTCATACTTTGAGTTAAATGATCTCCGGGGAGATGTCAAAGCGCTTCTTGAGAAAGCGCGCGACTTCTTCGCGTCGATCGGTGCCCGCATTGTCCCGGTCGATCTCAAGACGCTCGACGCCTGTCTGGCGGGATACTACATCATCTCAAGTGCCGAAGGATTCTCCAGCATGAACCGCTTCGATGGTATTCATTACGGGCACCGCAGTGACGGTGGAAACTCGCTTGAGGACATTTACTTCCACTCGCGCTCTGAGGGACTCGGCACCGAGGTCAAACGGAGAATACTCCTGGGCTGTTATGCGCTGACCCAGGAGAATTACGGCGATTATTACCTGAAAGCGGCGAAAGTCCGCACGATTGTGAAGCGGGAGTTCGAAGCGATATTCCGGACATGCGACGCGATTCTCACCCCGGTGACCGCGACACCGGCGTGGCCGCTTGGCTCGCATCCGGAGGAAATGGGCGGCGGGAAATACAGCAACGACCGCTTCACGCTGCCTCCTTCCCTCACCGGTATGCCCGCCCTTGAGCTCCCGGCAGGGATGACAGGCGAAGGACTCCCGGTCGGCATGCAGCTGATCGGACCGCGCTTCTCCGAAGGAACGCTCTATCGTCTGGCCGCCGCGTTCGAAGACGAACACGGGCTGCTGCCCACTCCTGAGGAGGTGAGAGCATGAGTCTCCAGGATTACGAAAGTGTCATCGGCCTCGAAGTCCACGTTGAACTGAACACAAAACACAAAGCGTTCTGTGAATGTTCGACAGCCTTCGGAGCGCCGCCGAACTCGCAAGTCTGCCCCGTCTGCCTCGCAATGCCAGGCGCGCTCCCCGTCCTGAACCGGGAAGTCGTCGACAGCGCGATCAAGGCGGGAATAGCGACTCACTGCACGATTGAGCACTTCTCCCGATTCGACAGGAAAAACTATTTTTACCCCGACCTCCCGAAGGCGTACCAGATCACGCAGAACGATTTTCCGATCTGCACGAACGGCTATGTGGAAGTGGCCGCCGGCGAGAGTCTCCGGAGGATAAGGATTTCGCAGATTCATATGGAGGAAGACGCGGGCAAACTGATCCACCACGCGGACGGCACGGAAATCGACTGCAACCGCTGCGGCGTCCCCCTGCTTGAGATTGTCTCCGAACCGGACGCGCGGTCAGCGGAAGAAGCTGTCGCCTATCTCCGGAAACTCCGAGCCATGGTGCGCTACACAGGTATCTCAGATGGCAGAATGAATGAAGGCTCGCTCCGCTGCGATGTCAACCTGTCCGTACGCAAAAAAGGAGAAGAAGCCTTCGGAACGCGCGTCGAGATCAAGAATATCAACTCGTTTAACTTCGTCGCCCGCGCGATCGAGAGCGAATTCAAGCGGCAGGTGGATCTCCTTGAAAATGACGGAACGATCGTTCAGGAAACGCGCCGGTTCGACGAAAAATCGGGGCAGACATACGCGATGCGTTCCAAAGAGAACGCCGCTGATTACCGCTATTTCCCCGACCCCGACCTCGTACCCGTGCGCGTCACCGACGAGGAGATCGAAGAAATCAGAACATCCATTCCCCGCATGGCGGATGAGCGGAGCGCTTTCTACACCGATGTGTACAAGCTCACCGCCTATGAGGCGGAACGGCTGACCGAAGACAAAGAGATGAGCGATTTCTTCGAATCAGCGGTGCCGCATACGCGTTATCCGAAAACACTCGTCAGTCTGATTCTCGCCGACATCTCCCCGCTCTTTACGGAGGAAATGGCTGAAGTCCCCGTCAGTCCTTCAAGCCTCGGCATCCTGTCCGATCTTCTCGGCGACGACGAGATCAACAGCAGCACGGGGCGCCGAATTCTGAAAGAACTGCTTGTGAAGGATTTTGACCCCGTGGCCTACGTGAAAGAGCATGAGCTCGCGCAGATCAATGACCGGGGCGTCCTGCAGCCAGTGGTCGGCGCAGCCGTCGAAGCCAACGCACGCGCCGTCAAAGACTTCCTCAGCGGCAAAGAGACAGCCCTGCGCGCCATCATCGGTTTTGTCATGAAACAGACGCAGGGCAGAGCGAACCCCGTTCTCGCCGAGACAATGATCCGCGAACTGATCGCTAAAGCAAATTAAATCGGAGGTTCTTTCGCCCCGCCCGGGAGACGAAAGAACCTCCGCCATCAAATCCTTAAACTGTCAGCTGTTCCATTGTCGTCTCGTCGAACGACCTGAGAAGTTCCGTCGCGAGCGCGACTGCCGCTTCGAAATCACAGAGTTTCGCCCAGCCGTAATGAGTGTGAATATAGCGCACGGGAATGCCAATCACAACTGTCGGAATTCCGGCCCCTTGGGTATGAATCAGGCCGCCATTCGTCCCGCCGCCGCTGCGAACACCCTCCTGAACAGGAATGTCGTGTTTCCTCGCCATCTCAAGAGCGAACTTCTGAAATCCGGGATGCGTGATCATGGAACGATCGATATGGCGGAGCATCGGACCTTTCCCGAGAGCGGTCTGCCGCTGGTCCGCCGACGCGAAATAATCGTCCGCCGGTGTTCCTTCGAAGACAATCGCGAGATCGGCTTCAACCCGTCGGGCTGTCACAACCGCTCCCCGTCCGCCGATCTCTTCCTGAACGGAATAAGCGGCCACGACATCGCAGGACAAGTCCTCGCCGTCCAGCTGTCTCAGTGTTTCTGTCATCGCGGCGCAGCCAAGTCTGCAGTCAAAGGCTTTCCCCAGCAGGAGATCGTGCGATTCGTCGTAAGCAAAAGCGACATCCGGGACGACCGGCGCCGCGATATACACACCGAATTTTTCTTCCGCCTCTTCACCACAGCGTGCTCCGATGTCAAGTTCGATCTGCTCGATGGTCACACCCTGCTGCCGCTCCGTTTCTGAGAGGTAATGCGGGGGCTTGCTCGCGGTAATTGCGTGAATCCATTTCCCGTCGCGCGTCCTGACGCGGAAGACATGGGCGGGAATATTCGCGGCCACCCAGCTCCCGAGAGCCTGTATCCGGAGCATTCCATTGTCCCGGATTGAGTGAACGATCAGACCGACTTCATCGAGGTGAGCGTCAAGCTGTACGCGCAGCCGGTCACCCCTGAATCCCTCCCGGGAAACATACACATTCTGCATGCTGTCAACAGAGACCTCGCCGAACGGACCGGCGAGATTGACGGCAAGCTTCGCTGTCTCGTGCTCAAAACCGGACGGTCCGTTTGACTCTGAAAATTTTTTAATTAAATCCAACACCTGCGCTCTTTTTTTCTCATCGAATGGTTTCACTTTCTGCCTCTTTCCTTCCTGCTCCACCGTTCCGGCGGCCGTTACCGGCTGCGAAGCGCCCGGACAGTCTGTGTCATGCCCGGGGGCAACTGTACTGAGGATAGCCCCGGGCACAAAGGCCATGTGCGACATCCGTCTGTCCCCGGCGCATTTTCTTATACATATTAACCTAAAATGTTCTTAGAAAAATGTCATGCGGCAGCTCAGGGGCGATCATCCGGCAGAGCTGAACGAAAGACATCCGGCTTTTTCTCGCGTTTCAAACGGCTGTAACGCACTTATATCAGCCTTTTCACCTGTTTTTCAACTCACGTCGCACAGGGAAGATCCGACGCCTGTATCGGCGATCAGCATAGAATGGTCGGGCAGATTAGTCATATTATTATGCGTCTGCACATACGCGGCTCGTTCTATCTGACGAAGAGTTGGACAAAGAGCGGACAATTTTGGGTGATTTTGACATTTGTAGGGCTGTTTTACTTAGCCCATACTGTGATTTGCTCAGACATTTCCCGACGTATGCCAATCGAACGATTTTTTCCGCGTATCTTTTTTTATCCGCGTTTACCGGGAAACCCTCTGAGGACAGCCGCATGATGCGGGGAAAAGCATAAAAACCGCGGTTCCGGCCACAAATGGGCGGATCTGCAAAGGAATAATCAACATTAAGGGTAAAACACATGAATCATACAATGCACAAAATCGCTTGCGTGACAGCGAGCGCCGTAATGGCCGTTGTCATGCTTGCCGTTCCCATTACCACAGCTGTCCTGAGCGGACACGAAGGTGTCTCCGCGAAAAAGGCGGAATCGCCGGATCCCGGCGACGAGGAGCCTCCCATACCACTTTATGAGGACGAGGAACTCTTTATTCTGGGCGATCAGGGTGTGAACCGCCATATGCCGGACTTCCATGACTCTGATGACCGCCGGACAATTACCGGCACACAAACCACTGAATCACCATCCCATACGGCATCACCCGGCGGATCCGCCGTGCTCCCTTCAGAGAAAGCGGCAGACGAGCACGCCGTTTCGCGCGTCCCCTCTGATGCCGGCTCGAAAAAGGATTCACTCACCCCGGAGGAGTCTGTTTCCGAAGAAGAAATGATCCGCCGTCTCCGGCAGCGCCTTGAGGAAAAAAAATCGGAGGCCGGGCGAATCGAAGACGAGCACGCGGAAACGCCGGGGAAAGATACCGCCGGCGAAATGGCGTCCACCACGAGAATGACGGCAACTCCGCGAACTCTTCCGCCAAAGAACGGTACTTTTCTGATCCATCTTAAATACCCCGATAAAAATTACGTCGGGAGACCGCTGAAGGTCAGAGATCGAAAATATCTCGAGGGGTTAGTGATGGGAGAGTTCGGCAATGATTATCTCGGCGCGGTTCTCGTCGCCCAATGCATCCGCGACTCCATGGTGAAATCGGGGACGAACAGCGCAGCTGTCATCAAGCGCCAATATGGCTACACAGCGCGCGTCCGTTCGCGCGTATCGCCAGAAGTGAAAAGAGCGGTGGCTTTTGTATTTGACCAGGGCGGAAGCGCCGTTCAGCATCCAATTTACTATTTTTATGCGAGCAATCTCGTGAGAGGTCGCTGGCACGAATCTCAGAAATTTATCGTTCAGCGAAAGGCCGTCCGCTTTTTCAGCCCCCGCACGCGGTAACGGGGGTAGCTTTCTGTCGATGTGCTTATGACCAAAAAACGGGGTTAAGTATCGCGGCAGCGACGAAGTTCAGAGGCTGAAGCGTGTAATCCGGAACAAGTGTGATGTAAAAAAAGCTGATTTCCTGTTAGTATATTGAAAACACGTGCATGGTATCGGTCATGAAAAAAACCAGAAAAGGCACGGGGAATAGCTATCCGGTCCCGACCATCGAATGGCAGAACCCATAACAGTGCCTCGCCCGGGGGAGGGGTTTCAATGGAAGTCGGTAAAAGTTTCAAGCGCGTCGACGCTTTCGATAAGGTAACCGGCCGCGCGAAATACGCGGACGACCTCTGTCCGAAGAACGCCTATGTGTCGCGCATTCTGCATTCGACCATCGCGCACGGGCGTGTCATCCGGATTGACACAGCGGAGGCCGCGCAGATAGACGGCGTGGTAAAGGTGCTCACCTGTTTCGATGTCCCCGACCGGCCGTTCCCGACAGCCGGACATCCGTGGAACACGGATCCGGGGCACCAGGATGTCGCAGACAGGAAACTCCTGAATGAGCACGTCCGGTATTACGGCGACGACATCGCGGTCGTCATCGCGGAAGACGCTGTCGCGGCAGACCGCGCGATCCGTGCGCTGACCGTGGAGTATGAAGCGTACCCCTTTGTTCTTGACCCCATCGAATCAGCGAAAGAGGGCGCTCCCCTCATTCACGGCGAACGGCAGAACAATAATATTCTCGCGCACTCAAGCCTACGAATCGGCAACTACGCGGAAGCGATCAAAGAGCCCTGCCTGATCAAGGTTGAAGGCTGGTACCATACGCCGACCGTTCAGCACTCCCATATTGAGAACCATATCTGTTTTGCCTATCAGGAGCAGGGCCAGCGCGTCACTGTTTGTTCGTCAACACAGATCCCGCACATCGTCCGTCGCGTGACCGCGCAGGCGCTCGGATGGCCGTGGGGCAAAGTGCGCATCATCAAGCCGTACATTGGGGGCGGATTCGGGAATAAACAGGATGCGCTGTACGAACCACTGTGCGCGTGGCTGACCACACAGGTGGGCGGACACCCCGTGAAAATCGACGTGAGCCGCGAAGAGACATTCGTCAACAACCGCGTGCGCCATGCGATGCACGCCCACATCACGTCGTGGATGCGCCCCGACGGCACATTCGCCGCGAGGAAACTGGAAGTCTGGTCGGATCAGGGCGCTTACGCGTCTCACGGACATTCCGTCGCCGCGAAAGGGATGGGCGCGTTCCCACAGCTCTACCCCTGCGACAACGTCGAGACTGACGCGTGGACCGTCTATACCAACAAGCCGACAGGCGGCGCGATGCGCGGCTACGGCATCCCCCAGGCGATGTTCCAGAATGAAAGCCACATCGAAGACATTGTCACGGCGCTGAATCTCGACCCGATCGCCTTCAGGAGAAAAAACAGCATGCCTGTCGGATATTTCGACAGCTTCTCAAAGAACGAGCTCTACGAAGACAGTTTCAACCAGTGTCTGGACAAAGCGATTGAAATGATCGATTACGACCGAAAGCGCGCGCGCTACAGGCATCAGACGGGTCCCGTACGTCGCGGCATCGGCGCGGCGCTTTTCTGGTATAACACAGCGGTGTGGCCGATCAGCATCGAGACATCCTCCTGCCGCATGATCATGAACCAGGATGGCTCGATCCAGCTGATCACCGGAGAGACGGAGATCGGGCAGGGTTGCGATACGGTGTTCGCGCAGATGGCAGCGGACACGATCGGACTAAGGCTCGAAGATGTCCATGTCTTCACGATGCAGGACACGGATGTCACGCCCTACGGTTCCGGCGCCTACGCCTCGCGTCAGACGTACATCGGCGGATTCTCGATCAGGCAGACCGGGCAGCTTCTCAAAGAAAAGATCCTGAAACACGCGCACACGCTGACGCGCATGCCGGCAGACTTGTTAGACATCATCGACGGCACGATCGTCCGCAAGTCAGACAACCGCGCGCTAATGACGGTGGGCGAGCTGGCCACGCGGACGCTCTACGACATGGAGCGGAGCGAACACCTCGCCGCGGAGAGTACTTATTCGGTGAAAAGCAACGCGTATTCATTCGGTGTGACGATCGCAGAAGTAGAGGTGGATATTCCCCTTTGTCAGGCAAAAGTCCTCAACATGGTCAACGTGCACGACTGCGGGACGCTGATCAACCCACAGCTCGCGGAAGCGCAGGTCCACGGTGGCATGAGCATGGCGCTTGGATTCGGACTTTACGAGGAACTCCTGGCAGACCCGAAAACCGGCCGTATTCTGAACGATAATCTGCTCGACTACAAACTCCCCACGACGATGGATCACCCGGATCTGCTGGTCGATTTCGTGGAAAACGCGGAGCCAACGAGCCCCTTCGGGACCAAGGCGCTGGGGGAACCGCCGACCTGTTCTCCGGCTCCCGCGATCAGGAACGCGATTCTGCAGGCGACCGGCGTCGCCATCAATACGCTGCCGCTGAATCCGCACAGATTATTCGAGGAATTTACAAAAGCCGGCATCTTCCGGACTGAAGAGGAGGTTATTTCGCCGCCATCACCCGGCCGAATCGCGGAAGCCTCCCGGGTCACAGTAAATGCATAAAACAGAGAAACAGCTCAACATAGCACAGGGATAGCCATCCGGGGCGCCGGGAAGCAGTGAGGAATCTATGTACGATATCAACCATATTTACGAAGCGAACTCCGTCGAAGAAGCGATCCAGCGGCGGATCGAACAGCCGCAGGCCCTTATCATCAGCGGCGGATCGGATATCCTGATCGGTATCAGAGCAGGCAAACTCGCAGGCTGTGATCTCATCAGCCTCTACATGATCGACGAACTGCGCGGTGTGTCGCTCGACGAGGACGGCACCATCCGCATCGGTTCGCTGACATCTTTTTCGTCGGTGACGAAAAGCCCGGTCATTCAGAAATATGTAAATGTCCTCGGGGAAGCGGCTGACAAAGTCGGCGGCCCTCAGATCAGAAACATCGGAACGATCGGAGGCAATACGTGCAACGGGGTCACCTCGGCCGATACAGCATCGACCCTGATGGCTTACGACGCCATTATCGAACTCACCGGTGCAGAGGGAAAGCGCCTCGTTCCGATTGAGAAATTCTACCTCGGCGCGAAGAAAACCGATATTCGCGCGGATGAGATTCAGACCGCAGTTCTGATACGCCCCGAGAGTTACCGCGGGTACCACGGCTACTACTATAAATATGCGATGCGCAGCGCGATGGATATCGCGACAAGCGGCTGCTCCGTCAATGTCAGACTGAGTGAAGACAAGAAAAGAATTGAGGATGCCCGCATCTGTTATGGTGTCGCCGGCCCCATCCCCCTCCGGACCAGAAGCGCGGAACAGGCGGCGTACGGACAGCCCATTTCGCGGGACACGGTAGAAGCTTTCGCGGCGGGCGCGCTGAAAGATGTCAATCCGCGGACGAGCTGGCGCGCGACAAAAGAATTCCGCATCCAAATTCAGGGAGAACTGGCGCGGCGCTGCCTGACAGAAGCCATTAACCGCGCGGGAGGAATCTGGGCATGATCGAAAAACAATACAAACAAATCACTTTCACCCTCAACGGGAAACAAGTCAGCACATCTGTCGACGTGCGCGAATCACTCGCCGACATGCTGCGCCGCGAATTCGGCCTCACATCTGTCAAGAAAGGCTGCGAGGTCGGTGAATGCGGGGCGTGCACGGTACTGATCAACGGTGATGTCTTCGCCTCCTGCATCTTCCTCGCTATATGGGCAGACGGGAAAGACGTGATGACCGTTGAAGGGCTCGTCGACACCGACGGCCATATCGCCGACATCCAGCAGGCGTTTATCGATGAAGCCGCTGTTCAATGCGGATTCTGCACTCCGGGATTCATCATGTCGGCAGAACGTTTGCTCCGTACCGGCAAGCGGTACACAAGAGATGAGCTGCGCAAAGAACTGTCAGGCAATATGTGCCGCTGCACCGGTTACCATAACATCATCAACGCGGTAGAAAAAGCGATGAACGCGCGTCTGGAAGCGGCGGGGAAGCAGCCTGTTTGAAGAATCGGCTTCTCTACGGGAGAAAGCGTGAGACAAAGGCGTGCGGCTAAGCGCCTCATGCCGGGGAGGCAGCCATGAAAAAATGGTTCAATCACCATTCCTGCAGAAAAGACACCCCTGATCCCAAGGATCCGGTAATCCGGTCCACGGACCCTGAACCTGTTCTGTTAATCTCCGCGCCCTCCATATGGAGCGCCCATGTCGATTCCTGGCTCACAGAACGCCGGATCCCCTACATGAAACGCGGGCGTCTCGGAGCCGGTGTAGCGATTAAAGTCGGCCCCGTCCATGAAATCATGGATTTCTATGTTCCGGCAGAAAAGCTCGAGGAAGCACAGGAAGATCTCGAGGAATTAAAAGAAATCGTCGGTGGATGGTAAACCGTCGACGCCCGCGCTCCGCGGGCATCTCCATACAGGCGCGCCACAGCGGCGCATGAGGTCAGTCATCCGGGTGGCTCAACCGCCCGTGCGCCTGCTTCTCAGCAATTGAATCTCTCTCGCGTAACCATCGAGTTCATTCGGTGTCTCGAGATTAAAAGGAAGATGCCGGAGTTTCGGATGGTTTATGATGCGCACGATCGCCTCGAGGCCGATCTCGCCCTCTCCTATCTTCGCGTGCCGATCTTTCGCGCTGCCGAAAGAATTCATGCTGTCATTGAGATGGAATGCCTTGACGCGCTCAAGCCCTACTTCGCGGTCGAACGCCTCGATCAGACCGTCGAGACCGTTCACGACATCATAGCCGGCGTCGTTCATATGGCAGCTGTCCATGCAGACACCCATTTTTTCCTTCAGATGGACGCCGTCGATGATGCGCGCGAGTTCTCCGAACGACCGGCCGATCTCACTCCCTTTCCCCGCCATCGTCTCGAGCAGGACGGGCGTCTTGATCTCCTCCGTGAGCACCTCGTTGAGCGCGTCAATAATCATTGCGATCCCCTCATCCGCGCCCTGGCCGACGTGACTTCCCGGATGAAAATTGTAGACGACATGGTCAATATGCTGAAGCCGCTCCAGGTCGTCCCGCATGGTCATCCTCGCGAACTCGCGGACTTCCGGTTTATTTGAACAAAGATTAAGCGTATAAGGGGCATGCGCCACAATCGTTCCGATCCCATGGCGGCGCGCGAATTCATTGAACGCTGCCATATCCTCGAGATCGAGCGGGCGAGCCGACCCGCCGCGCGGATTGCGCGTAAAGTATTGAAATGTGCTGGCCTGGATGGAAAGCGCGGTTTCGCCCATCGCGACATAACCGCCGCTTGAAGATAAATGGCATCCCAGAAAAAACATATGTGAGTCCTTCTCTAATCTTCTGCCTGAATCAGTATATCGCCCGGCCTCACCATGCCGAGATATTCACGCGCGACGCGCTCGATATAATCACGGGAATCGACAAGTTCGTTCAAACCGCGCAACTCTTCATATTTCTCCAGAAGCTGATCGCGCTCACGTTGAAGCTGCCGGCGCTCCGCCTGCAGGCGGCCGAATTCCTGCTGCTGGGAGAGAAAAGAGGAGATACACAGCGCCAGAATGATCACAGAGACAACGCCGACAAAAAGACGCAGAAAAAAAGTCTGCGCGGCCGCTTTGTGATTACCTTTTCTATTGTCCACGTAGCTTGTACGCATTGTGTTCACCTGTCGACCTGACATCCTATTGGGTTGCTCTTATATTAAATGAGTTTGTTCGGTTTTGCAACCCGGGCGGCTTCCTGCACAGCAGGCCGGAGACAAAAAGGGGCTGCTTTTCTCTTTTAACCTTTGAGTACTTCAAAAAGCGAGTCCGCCTCCTCTTTGCGGACGTTTTCACGGATATCGAGAATCCGCACACGGATATGGTTCTGCCCGTAACCGATATCGAGAATATCGCCAGTCTTCACAACCGTTCCCGGCTTCCCCCGCTGGCCGTTCACCTCGACGCGCCCCGCCGAGCACATCTCGTTCGCGACCGTCCGCCGTTTGACAATGCGTGACACTTTTAGGAATTTATCTAATCTCATTTCCCGTTCTCTCTTTTCTCCCCGCGCCGAACGTCCGCTTCTCTCCCTCCGGTCTTTCTCCCGGGAGACCGCCTCTTTTCAGAAACGTGCCGTTCGCTGCCATACATCTCTATAATCGCCTGATCCGGTCAGCTGTTCTCGGCCGCTTTCGCCTGATACGGTCAGCTGTTCTCGCCCGCCTTCGCCTGATTCCAAAGCTGATCCATCGCCTCGAGCGTCATCCCCTCCAGCCGCGCGCCTGCCGCGCGCGCCATCTCATCCATTTTAGTCATGCGGCGTATAAACTTCCCGGACGCGTTGTTCAATGCCGCTTCCGGATCGACATGCAGCATCCGGAGCACATTGACAACGGCGAACAGCAAATCGCCGGCTTCTTCAGCAATCCTTTCCTGAGAATCATTCCGCCGCGCCTGATCTGCTTCACTGTGAGGAGGCATCCGCCGCGCGTCGTCCACTTCAGCGAACAGTTCCTGCATTTCCTCCATCATTTTCGTGCGCGCTCCCTCGACCGTCGGCCAGTCAAAACCGACGCGGGCGGCACGTTTCTGCAGCTTAAACGATCGCGTCAGAGCGGGCATCGCTTTCGGCACATCTTTCAATTCCTGCACAATACCGTCAAAGCCCTTTTCCGCGCGCTTATTCTTCTCCCATGTCTTCAGGACTTCCTCCGGTGTCGTCGCAATATCATCGCCAAACAAGTGCGAATGGCGGCAGATGAGCTTCCGGCAAATCCCGGATACGACATCTTCGAAAGCGAATTCTCCCGCTTCCGCGGCGATCTGGGCGTGAAAGACGACCTGCATCATCACGTCGCCCAATTCTTCGCACAGTTTCTCCGCATCCTTCTGCTGAATCGCGTCGACCGCTTCATACGCCTCTTCGAGGAAATTGCCCTGAATACTCTCATGCGTCTGAATGCGGTCCCACGGACAGCCGGCGTCGCTTCGAAGGAACGCCATGATCCGGAGAAGTTCGTCCACAGAATAGTGTTCTTTCAGAGAGAACGGTTCCGGCCGGCCGCCGGGAGAATGGTCTTCCGGCAAGGACGCGCCGCACAGGCGCGCCTTGTCATGCGGCTGTGGCGCGGACGAAGCCGGAGGATAGACGGTCTCGCCATCGCCATGCCGGAAATAGTGCTCAAGCGCTTCGAGAAAGATCGACTGATCACGGTCAAAAGTCAAAAGATGAACAGCCTCGTCCGGCCTCATCCAGCGCACTTCTCTGACTTCCTCCTCTTGGGGCCGTATCCTGCCGCCGCGATAGTTTCCAAGGAAAAAGGTGACTGTTTTCTCCCTCCCCGGCTTCGGAGAATAGGTCGACTCTCCCCGGAAACCCGGTATTATCTCAATCTCAACCCCTGTCTCCTCTTGTACTTCCCGTATCGCTGTTTCGTGTTCACTTTCTCCCTGTTCCATATGTCCTTTGGGAAATGACCAGTGCCCCGGGCAGTGCTGAACGAGGAGGACATAGAGCAGACCGTCCTCCGTATGCAGGACGATCGCTCCGCAGGACCGCTCGTGAATGACGCCATATCCCGTGCGGAACGGCATATCGTCCGCGTACGCCTTTCCTTCAGAGGAAAGGCGGCAGTTGCCTGTTGTGCCGCAAACTTTCTTCAAACGATGATTCATCGGATCGATTCCATTCTCTTTCATTTCTTTCGATCATGATAGCATCCATTCCCGCAAAAAACCTTTTCATCGGCGCGTTTTCCCGTTAAGATGGCTTTTGTGGGTATATTAATTCAAATCAATCAAGAAACAGGACAAACGATGGACAGGATGTTTCCAACCGAAGAGAACAGAGTATCGCCCCAGGCTCCTCCCAAGAAACCGCTGCTCATTCTGACAACTGACAAGGTCAATCCCTGGAACAATCTGGCTCTGGAGGAGTACCTGACAGGCCTTTGCGGGAACGATGCCGGGAACGGAGCCGGCAAACCGTACAGCGCCATTCTTTATCTGTGGCAGAACCGGCACACGGTCGTTATCGGGCGCAATCAGAACGCGTGGGAAGAGTGCCGAACGGGCCTGCTCGAAGAGGAAGGCGGTTATCTCGCACGGCGCAGCACAGGAGGCGGCGCCGTCTACCACGATCTGGGAAATCTGAATTTCTCCATCATCCTGCCCCGTTCGCAGTTCGATCTGGGGGAGAGCTTCAGGGTAATCCTCGACGCGGCTCAATCACTCGGCCTCAACGCCATCCGTTCCGGGAGAAACGATATTCTGATCGACGGACGAAAATTCTCCGGCAACGCGTTCCGCTGCATAAAAGACGCTGCGCTTCACCATGGAACGCTTATGGTAGACACGGATATTGAACCGATGATGCGGTATCTGACCGTCTCCGATTCAAAACTGAAGACACGCGCCATCAAGTCGGTGCGTTCGCGCGTGATCAACCTGAGGGAAGTCATGCCGGGGCTGACGATAGACGCGCTGATTTCCGCTGTGATCGGTTCATTTGTGAAACAGTACGGCGCCGGGCGCCCCGTCGTCCGCCAGACGGCGGAGACCTTGACGAGAGATGAGACACTCGCTGATTTGGAAGCGCTGTACGCTTCGTGGACGTGGCGATACGGGCGGGCGATCGACTTTGATGTGCAGATTGAGACAGAGCGTTTTCCGTGGGGACAGGCGGATATCCGCCTCAAAGTAGCGCAGGGCTCCGTCACCGACGCCGCGATTTACAGTGACGCACTCGACGGAGATTTGATCGAACAAGCCGCGCTGTCATTGATCGGCTCACGCTTCAATTCCCGCGAAATGGCCGCGCGCGTCGCGTCGCTCGGGAGGCCGGATGAGGTGTTCGGCGAAATTCCCCCTGCTGTCATCACCGCGGACATTGCAAAAGTTCTTTTGGAAGAGGGATACTGAGCGATCCACCGGGTTAGAAATATGTGATCTCCGGCATCACAGTCTCCGCGGCCGCTCCGCAGTGATCACCTTTGATTCCCGCGATGTCCCCTGATTCCGGGCATAAAAACACCCCGCCAGTTCTTCACCAGCAGGGCTTAGCTGTAATTTTCGCGGTAATCCGCATTTTTTAAAGTCCACTTCCAGCTGTTTGCGGATGTTTTTCCCCGAATCATCCCTGACGTTCTGCTCAACTACGCCAACATCCAAATCAAAGCCTCTTCGGTTCAGGTCATTGTAGAGAACGTTTTCCGTCAGGTGCGTTTCTTCCAATTGTCTGAAGCCGCGTCTCGCGTTCCTCAGACCCGGAAAGGACCGGCGCCGATCAACTCGATCACCGTGTGAGAGCCGATGAAACCGGCTCCTCCTGTAACGAGAATATTCATTAACCAATTCTCTCCCCGAAAATAATGAATCTATCCTTAATACGATTTGCTTCTGTTCGTCATGCAGTCCAGGATTGCTTTGGCGACCGGCCGCTTGCAGCTTCTGTAATCCTTCCCCGCGAGGATCAGTTTTTCCACTTTCAGTGTGGCGATTTCTTCCTTCGGAATGTCATACGGATTGGCGGACAGGATAACCATGTCCGCGATTTTGCCGGCTTCAAGACTTCCGCGTTCTTTTTCATCGAAGGCCGCATAGCAGCTGTTGACGGTGCACATCCGGAGCGCGTCCTGTACCGTTATCGCCTCGTCCGCGTTATCATTGTTCACGGCTTTATCCATCCACACAATCGGATCGGGCGATGTGCATGGCGCGTCAGATCCGAAAGAAACAACGATTCCATTGTTCCGAAAAGTTTTCAGCGGATTGAGGCGCTTCGTCCTCTCAACCCCGAGGATGCTCTCAAGATAGGCGTTTGGCTCCTGCTTCCAATTGATGAAGGCGCTCTGCACAGGGAGCTGAATATGATACTCCCGGCAGATCTGTATCCCCTCTTCGGTCGGCAGGCAGGCGTGGATAATGCCGTGTCTGTGGTCTTCTCGCGGATAATCGTCCAAAGCCGCTTTCAGTGCTCTGGACGCCTGGTCAAATGCCCTGTCGCCGATGGCGTGCAGCTCGATCTGCAGTCCCTCCCTGTTCGCTTCTTTGCAGAACGCGATGACTTTCT
>MTKY01046928.1_pt1 | contig 65449 bp, 58 predicted proteins | sample 1042731 | NCBI WGS metagenome assembly MTKY01 (sample SAMN06212206, study PRJNA360538) | anaerobic digester metagenome | biome: Wastewater treatment plant; material: sludge; isolation source: anaerobic digester fed with sludge from wastewater treatment plant | place: Denmark: WWTP Soeholt ...
CCACGCACATTCAGGATCGAACAGATGATGCAGCGAAGAAAGATCACACGGGATGAGGCAGAGGCCATTGTCAGGCATGGCGATGAAGTGCGCTCAACCTTCGTCAAATCGTTTTACAACATCCAGTGGGACGTTTGCAACACCTTCGATCTGCTGATCGATACGAGCAAAATTCCCGTCGATATGGCGATCAAATGGTTGGTCGAAGCTGCTAGAGAACTTGAGGGGAAAGGACGCGACAAAGAACCCACAACCGCGTCGATACAGGTAGACCCCATTTTAGCTGCGGCTGTTTCCAAGACGCTGAAGTGCGACACCCTTCATCGATAACAAGATAGGGACGCAGGTAAACGCCGATCTTCGAAAAAATCATCTGCGTACATCAGCGAAAATCTGCGTCCCAGCTCAAGCCGTCGGGCGATATAGCCGCGTCACCTGCGCCGCAAAATCGGCCATGCTCAACCGCAGCGCGTCCGGTCCCAGCACCTCCACCGCGCCGCCGAGGGGCAACAAACGCGCGCGGGCCGTCTCGAGCATGTCGAAGGTAAGATCGAGCGTGAACCACCCCTCCACGTCCGGCGGGCCAGCGTGCGCCAGCGCGTCACGGGCGCGACTGCCCAGGTAATACGCCAGCCAATCGCGTGCGCCCGGCGCGACGCGCACCCGCACGTGGAACTGCTGCTGCCGTTCGGCGCGCTCGGCGCACCACGTTTTCCAGAACGCCTCCAGCGCAAAATCCGGCGGGCGCGCGAAAGGTTCGCCGGTCAAGCGCACGTCCATGAATTCGCTCACCCGCCGCGCGCGGATGCGGTCGCGGTGGGCGAAGACCAGATGCCATTCCCCGGCCTTCACCACCAGACCGTAGGGGTCTACCGTCTGCTCGATTTCTGCGGAGAAAATGGGCCGGTACTTCACCACCAACCGGCGATCCTGCCACACGGCCTCGTGGATAACGCGCAGGTGCGGCGTCGGGCCGCCATCGTGCTCCCAACCCACCGCATCCAGGTAGAAACGGTCACGCACGTGCGCCTCGTCGCCGCGCCGGGCGTCGGGCAGCGCGGCGGTGAGCTTGAGCAACGCCGCTTTCAACGCCTGCGTCACGCCCAGTTCGGCCAGCGGCGCGGGGATACTGAGCATAAACAGCGCCCGCACCTCGCCTTCCGAAAGTCCGGTGAGACTGGTGCGGTAGCGATCCACCAGGCCGTAGCCGCCGTCGCGCCCCGGTTCGGCGTAAATGGGGACACCCGCCATTTCCAGCGCCTCGATATCGCGGTAGATCGTGCGCTCGGTCACTTCGAGTTCCGCCGCCAGCGCACGAGCGGACATCTTGCCGCGCGTCTGCAACAACATCAACAGGGATAATAGACGATCTGCACGCATCGTACCACTCCGAAGATAACCTTACTTCAATGCTTCAGGCGTCCCTACAGGACGCATAAGAGCATCTCCCACTCAGCAGGCGCTAAAGCACCTGCCGACAGTCAGACGTCCCTACGGGACGAAGCGTCTTGTCCCGTAGGGACAACTGAACATTGCCCGGCGCTTGAGCGTCGGGGGTAAGTCTGCCTTTCCCTCCCGTCCCGTAGGGACAACTGAACATTGCCCGGCGCTTGAGCGTCGGGGGTAAGTCTGCCTTTCCCTCCCGTCCCGTAGGGGCGGCTGAACATTGCCCGGCGCTTGAGCGTCGGGGGTAAGTATGCCTTTCCCTCCCGTCCCGTAGGGACAGCTGAACATTGCCCGGCGCTTGAGCGTCGGGGGTAAGTCTGCCTTTCCCTCCCGTCCCGTAGGGACAACTGAACATTGCCCGGCGCTTGAGCGTCGGGGGTAAGTATGCCTTTCCCTCCCGTCCCGTAGGGACGGCTGAACATTGCCCGGCGCTTGAGCGTCGGGGGTAAGTATGCCTTTCCCTCCCGTCCCGTAGGGACGGCTGAACCTGGCTCAGAACTTGCGTCAACACCCATCACCAGATATCTTTCTCAAACTTCTGAGCGTCTGGGGATGCATGAAATTCCACATTTCTCTTATGCGAAAATTATACTACAAAACCCTGACAGTAGATGTCAGTGATAGTAGCATATACTGTGAACATATCGCCGGTGATAAAACAAACCGGCGCACATCAAACGGAGGAAAAGTATGGAAGAGTTTGCAGGGTTACAGTTCAGGGATTTCACAGCAGCAGATGTCATGCCGTTTACCCGCATCATGAAACGGGCCTTCGATGAAGACGCCAGATGGCACTTGGGAGAGGAAAGCGGCGGCCCGCCCGGCTACGACAACGGCGACTTTTTGCGTAAGTGGGCGTTGGATCCAGGCAGCGCCGCTTACGCGATCTTCAAGGACAGTGTACCCATCGGTGTCGTGATCGTCTGGATCAACAGCAGCCACGAGAATTTTCTCGGCAACATTTTCGTCGACCCTGACTTGCAGGATCAGGGTATTGGTACAACGATATGGCGCTTCATCGAGCAGAAATACCCGGAAACAAAAGTATGGCGGACGGAAACGCCCGGTTTCTCGAAGCGCAATCACAATTTCTACGTCAACAAATGTGGCTTCAAAATTGTGAAAATCGAACACCCTGGCGATAAATATGAGGAAAGCTACCTCATGGAAAAAGAAATGAGCGCAGCACAAGACTAAAAAACGCTTGCGCCGGATTGTGATCCGGCGCTGCGGGGACGGCGGATTGTGATCCGCCTGAAGTGCTGGAGTAAAACCATTTTTAAGCAAAACTACTTTTTGAGGGAGAAAAAACGATGAACGAGAACAAGGTTCGCATTGTGCAACTGGAACCGCTGCGCGTCGCGCGCTTTCACGGGTTTGGCGAAGGGCCGGAGGATATCGCCTGGAAAAAGTTGGAGGACTGGGCCAAGCCGCGCGGCCTCCTGGACTTCACCGAGGCGCACCGCATCTTCGGCTTCAACAACCCGAATCCTGCCCCCGGCAGCCCGAACTACGGCTACGAGTACTGGATCACGGTGACAGAAGAAGAGACCGCCGGAGAAGCCGTGGAGATCGTCCACTTCCCTGGTGGGCTGTACGCCGTGGCGGAGTGCATCGTCCACAACCCGTGGGAGGACATCCCCGGCACGTGGCAGCGGCTCGTCGCCTGGCGCGAGAGCAGCCCCTACAAGGCCGCCGAGCACCAATGGCTGGAAAGACACCTGCACGTCGGCGTCCCCGGGCGCGAGTTCGACCTCGACCTGTACCTGCCAATCGCCAGATAAATCAACACCGCACAACGCAAAACCCTGAGGATAATCGCGACCTCAGGGTTTTGTCAAAGGATACCAGCCTCTCGCCGCCAGCAACAGAATCACCGGCGTCACCGGCAGCCGGAAGCGAATCTGGCTGATTGGGCCGGGCACAAAGGTGACATAGAAAACCGTGATGAGCAAGAACGCCGCCAACAGGCGCGGGCGCGTCCGCAGCGCGCCAACGACGAGCAGCGCCGCCGCCGCGCCGTACATCGCGCCCCAGAGCGCCCAGAAGGCCAGCGCCAACGGCGGCAACCCGCGCAGCCGCTCGTCGATCACCAGCCGCACGGCTTGTCCAAACTCTCCACGTCCCAGCGCCGCCAATGCGCGACCCAGCACGTCGCCTTGCCCGGCTACCATTTCCCAGTTCTGCCCGGTAAGGTGTGTGTACCAGAACTTGTGATCCTGCGGGACGAACGACCACAGCCAGCTCTGCGTGTGGCTGATGGCGAAGTCGACCGGATGCGCCCGCACGATCTCGCCCGACACCGCTGCAATTTCCTGCAAACGCTGGTCCAGGTCGCGGGCTGTCAACGTTTCCTGAGGAACCGGCGCCCAGTTGTACCGCTGCGCCGTCTCCGCGATGATGTCGTCGTAGATCTCTTCCCAGCGCGGCGTCCACGGGGCGACCGTTTCGCCGTTGACGCGCGCCAGCGTCGCCACGGCGCTGACGTGCGCCAGGTTGTCGTCGAAGGTGCGCGTGTAGAAAACCTCGTCGAAGACCACGTAGTTGCGCGCGAACCAGGGCAGCAGCAGCGCCCCAATCGTCCCCGCCACAATGACGGCCCCGTGCCACCATCGCTGCCGGTGGACAAAAATCCCGTGCGCCAGCAGCGCCAGCAACGCCAAGGGCAAAAACTGGATGTTCGGCTTGCACAGAATCCCCGCGCCCAACAACACGCCGCACCATAACGCGTCGCGGTTGCGCCAACGCAGCAAATAGCGCGCGAATAACCACAGCCCCGCCGTGAGCAACAGCCCGAACAGGATTTCGGTCAACAACTCGTTGCAAAAACGCCACGATGACGGGTTGAGCGCGTAGAGCAGCGCAGCAAGTCGCCCAACCCGCCGCCCACCGACGAGCGTCCCAAACTTGAGCAGCACGACGACGGTGAGCGCGTCGAGCAGCGGCTGCGCGAAGGCCACAAAATCGGGATTCGGCCCGCCGACGGCGTAACACGCCGCCACAAACAGCGGATACAACGGCGCGCGGATGTTGTTGGCGCGCAACGGCGGTTCCGAGTTCATCGAATAGACGCCGTGCTCGAGCAGGTTGACGGCCAGGTAGTGATAGCCCTCCGCATCGACGTGGGTGAATTGCATCCCACGCGGCGCAGCGGCGAGATAGCCCCACCGCAACCCTGCCGCCAACAAAACGATGCAGACGGGAATCACAAAACGGGTCACATTACGCATCGTTGACTGTTCCCTTATGAAGCAGTCAGCGACCAGCTTTTGCTGACGGCTGATCGCTGAAAGCTAATTGATCACTGGCGACAGGAACAGCAGCACCGTCACCAATACGATCAGGCCAATCATCCCCCAAGCCAGAATGTTTTGCAGCCGCGAGTTGACCCATGCGCCCATCACCCGCCGGTTGTTCGCCAGCCTGAGCGCCAGCACCAACACCACCGGCAACAGAATCGCGTTAAGGGCTTGCGACAGCCACATAATTGGAAACAACGGGAGGTTGGGGATCAACACGACGACCACACTCAGTATGATGATGCCCACGTATAATCCATAAAAGAGCGGCGCCTCGCGCGAACGTTGATCCAGGCCGCGCTCCCAGCCAAACGCCTCGCAGATCGCATACGCCGTCGAAAGCGGCAGCACCGACGCCGCCAACAGCGAAGCGCCCAACAGTCCGGTCGTAAACAGGTAGCGCGCGCCCGCGCCCGCCAAGGGTTCCAGCGCCATCGCCGCGTGTTCCGCCGTCTCCACATGGATGCCGTGGACGAACAACGTCGCGGCGGCGGTGATGATGACGAAAGCCGAGACCACGTTACCCCACGCCGCGCCGAACATCACGTCCAATCGCGTTAAGTGGTAGCGTTTCATATCCACACCCTTATCGGCAACCGAGGCTTGCATATAGACGATGCCCCAGGGGGCAATCGTCGTTCCGATGGTCGCCAACAGAGCCATAATGTACTCCGGGTCGCGGCTGAGGGCTGGCGTAACGGCCTCTCGCAGCACTTCGCCCCAGGGCGGACGCACGATAACTGCCGTGATGACATAGCTCAACGACGCCAGACACAAGAGCAGCAATACTTTTTCCACACGATCATAAGTGCCGCGCAGCACTAAAAAGCCCACCAACAGCGCCGCCAGCGGCACGGTGATGTAACGGCTCACACCGAGCAGCTCCGTTCCCGCGGCCACGCCCGCAAACTGGGCGACAGTCGTGCCCAGGTTCGCCAACAACAGGCAGAACATCGCAAAGGCGGTCACCCGCACGCCAAACCGCTCGCGAATCAGATCGGCCGTCCCTTTGCCGGTGACGGCGCCCATACGCGCCGCTATCTCTAGCACAACCACCTCGCCCACTGTAATAACCACAATCATCCATAAAAAGCGGTAGCCAAACACCGAACCGGCCATCGAATAGGTTGCAATGCCCGGCGCGTCATTGTCGGCGCTGGCGGTAATCAACCCCGGCCCCAAAATCGAGACGTAGAGCAAAGCACGTTGTAACCATGCGGGAATACGTCGTGTTCGTTTCATGAGTATCTCCTCAAATCACAATTCAAAATCAGAAGAGCCGGGGCAAGCGCTTCTTCCAGGCTGTGGGAAGCACGACGTCCACAGCGTCATCCACCGTGACGATGCCCAGCATTGTATTGTTTTCGGGATCAACGACAGGCACTGCCAGCAAATCATATTTCGCTACGGTGTACGCTACCTCTTCTTGAGACGTATAAGGCGTCACCGTCACCGGATCAAAGTCGATCCACTGGTTCAGGTCGGCCTCAGGAGACGCCATCACCAAATCGCGCAGGCTGATCACACCGCGCAGGTGACGATCTTCGTCACCCAGGTAGACGTAGTACATCACCTCATCGTCACAAGCCTCTTCGGAATGGCGCAAGTAGTCCAGCAATTCTCCCGCGCGCAGGTTGATCGGCGCGTAAGCAAATTCCGTCGTCATAATGCCGCCCGCGGAATCCTCTGGATAAAGCAGCAGGGAGCGCACTTCGGCGGCATCGTCATCTTCCATCAGGGCAAGCAGTTGTTCGCTGGTCTGTTCGGGCAGGTCGGCCAACAAGTCGGCGGCTTCGTCGGGGTCCATTTCTTCGAGGATGTCCGCCGCCCGTTCCGGCGCCAGGTGGGAGAGGACGGTGACCTGCACATCGGTAGGGCTTTCTTCCAGCGCGTCGGCCAATGCCTCATTGCTGAAGGTCCCCATCAGCGCGGCGCTGGTATGATGGTCCAGGTCGTTCAGAATAGCGGCGACGTCGGCCGGGGGCAACTGCACGATGCGATCGTGCGACACCCGCAGGCGCAACGGGTCTTCTTGATGTAAGGGCGCTACGTCTTCCCAGGGAATGACGCCGGTTTGCCATGAACGGCCTAACAACCGGGCCAGCGCCTGGCCCACACCTTCCATTCCCAGACGGCGCAGCAGGCCGCGCCCGCCCACGTCCACGCCGGTAAGGCAGTACTGCTCCCCCACACGCGCCAGTTGCAAGTCGTTGACGCGCACCACGCGGCGGCCTTCCGTATCAACGATTTGCCGGTCGAGCACGCGATCCAACAAACGCAACTCATTGCCGGACGGTGTATAATCGGGGCATTTATCTTGGGGGACGCTGAGTGTGATGCTAGGGTAAAGGCTGCTGACGCACGAGGCGGGGATAAAACGATCGTCTTTTTTGGACGCTCCCCCGTGCAGCAACAAGGCTCTCACGGGCGGGAAACTGCGGTCCACCTCGCCGACGAGCACATCGGCGCATCGGCCTACAGGGTTCCCCCAGGCATCCCACACTTGCTGGTTTTGCATTTGGCTGACGTACAACATATCACACCTCCTCAATCCAAAATATAGATAGACCACGAGTGTCTCGCCGTTTCATAGAGACACAACAGGGCCGCAGCACGTGCTGCGGCCCTGTTGCTCCGAGGAGGTTAGTGGCTCAATGCCGTGCTGCGTCAGGTTTGCTGTTTTCTACTTGATGGGTCGGCGTCGTCGGCGCTCGCGGACGTTTCCTGTCCGAACGTATTGGTCATTTGGGTCGTTTCGTTCATTCCTCTCAGATCGGGCCGGTTCATTCCGGCAACTTCAGGAAATTGAGATACTGCAGAAACAGATTATGAAGGAATTATACCATTAAATAACAGTATTGAAAACCGCTTACACACAAATCACCAACGTTGCCAAACCCACCGCCAGCGCCAACGCCGCCGCGTCTGCCGGGCGAAACCGCAGCGGCGTCATCGATGTGCGCCCCTTGCCGCCCTGATAGCCGCGCGCCTGCATCGCCAGCGCGAGGTTTTCCGCCCGCTGCAAACCGGTGAGGAACAAGGGCACCAGCAGGGGTAGCGCCTGCTGCGCGCGACGGAGCAACCCGCCCCGACCTGTGCCCCACTCGGCGCCCCGCGACGCCTGTGATTTGGCGATCCGCTCCGCTTCCAGCGCCAGCAACGGCAGAAAGCGCAACGTCACCTGCACCATCAACACGAAAGCGTGCGTCGGCAGCCCGATAGCCGTCAGCGGCGCGAGCAAAGCGTCCAGCGCGCGCACGGTCTCCGTGGTGGAGATGCAGAACGAGAGCCAACTGAGCGTCAAAATCAACGCGGCAAAGCGCAGCACGAGCAACGCGCCGCTCAGAAGGCCGGCGGCGGAGGCGAAGACCGGTCCCCACGTCCACAACGGCGTCACGGCCTCGCCGCGCGGCGCAAAGAGAACCTGCAAGAGCGCCAAAAACACGATGAAGGGCAGCGGCGGGAGCAGCCCCTTCAGCGCGTACCCCAGGGGTATCCGCGCGACGACCAACGCCGCCAGCAGCGTCACGAACGCGGTCACCAGCCCGGTCCACCGAGACGCCGCCGTGACTGCCGCCAGCAGCAAAAGCCCGGCCGCCAGCCGCGCGCGCGGGTCCAGCCGGTGGATGACCGAACCGGTGGGCAGGTATTGGCCAATGTTGACAAAGCGTAGGAATTCGAAATCGTGCATAAGAATCAGCGAATCAGCGAATCAGCGAATGGGCGAATCAGCGAATCAGCGAATGGGCGAATAGGCGAATGGGCGAATGGCAAAGAATCCGTTAAAATCCGTTCGATCCGTCGACAAAACATCGAGACAAAGCTTCGGACAGGGCCGTGGGCGAGACCAGGCCAGACGGGAGCGTCCACCCGCGCGCGCGCAGGCCTTCGACGACCTGTGTGACGGTGGGCGTGGATAGTCCCAGCGCGCGCAACCTCTCGCCCTGCGCAAACACGTCCGCCATACGTCCATCGAGGACAGTGCGCCCGCCGTCGAGGACCGTCACATGCTCGGTGAGCGCCGCCACGTCCTCCATCCGGTGCGACGAAAGCACCAACGTCATCCCGGTTTCCTTCAGCCTTCGCAGGCGCGAAAGCAATTCGCGGTGCGAGGCCGGGTCGAGGCCGGCGGTGGGTTCGTCGAGCAGGAGCACCGCAGGCCGCAGCGCGAGAATCGACGCCAGCGCCACTTTACGTTTCTCGCCGCCGCTGAGCGCAAACGTGAAACGGTCTTTGAAGGCGTTGAAGCCCAACCCCACCAGTTCCATCGCCCAACGCACGCGCGCCCGCAGCGAATCGCCGAGCAAGCCCTGCAAGCGCGGCCCGTAGGCGATCTCGTCGCCCACGTACTGCTCGAAAATCTGCGTTTCGGGCAACTGGAAGACCAACCCGACCGTTCGGCGCGCGGCGCGCGCGTCCGTTTTAGGATCGTGGAGCGCGTACTCGCCGACGCGCACCGTCCCCTCCTGCGGGCGCAGCAGCCCGTTGAGGTGCTGCATCAGCGTGGATTTGCCGGCGCCGGTCGCGCCCAACAGCCCGTGCGAGGCGCCAGCAGCGACGTCCAGCGCGACCCCTTCGAGCGCGCGCCGCGCCAGCGGCGTTCCGAGCATATAGGTGTGGCCCAGGTCGCGCACTTCGATGAAAGGCGCGGCAGAAGCAGGCGACGGTTCGCCCGGCGCCGGCCGCAGCTCGACGTTGCGGTGCGGCAACGCGCCCAACGCTTCCACGAGCGCGGGTGCGGTCAACAGCCCGGCAGGCAACGCCGGGAAACGCTGCCGCAAAGTGTGCGCCAGTCTCGCCGCAGGGGGCAAGTCCAGGCCTAAAACGCGCAGGGTATCCGGGTCGGAGAATACGGTCTCCGGCGGAGCATCCAACGCCACGCGCCCCCGTTCCAACACCACCACGCGCTGCGCGTCCAACGTCTCTTCCATAAAGTGCGTAATGGTGATGATCGTCAGCCCGGCGCGATGCAACGCCGCCATCATCTCGCACACCGCGCGCCGCCCGACGGGGTCGAGCATCGCCGTGGCCTCGTCGAAGACGATGCAACGCGGGCGCATCGCCAGCACCCCGGCCAGGGCCACGCGCTGCTGCTGTCCCACCGAAAGTTGGTGCGGCGGGCGCATCCGCATCGCGGACATCCCCACCGCTTCCAGCGCCTCAGCCACACGCGCGCGGATTTCGGCGGGCGGCAAGCCCATATTCTCCACGCCGAACGCCACGTCTTCTTCCACCAGCGACGCCACAATCTGGTCTTCCGGTCGTTGGAAGACCATGCCGGCGATGCGGTGAATGGCCTTATGGTTCGACTGGTCGCGCGTATCCAGCCCGGCGACCGTCACGCGCCCGGCGTCCGGGACGAGCAGCGCGTTCAAATGCCGCGCCAGCGTCGATTTGCCGGAGCCGTTCGCCCCGACGATAGCCACGTACTCGCCCTCCTCGATGCGCAGCGAAATCTCCCGCAGCGCGGCAATTCGCTTGCCGTTGGGAAGCGGATAAGCGTAAGTGACGTTAGTAAATTCAATCAGTGCAGACATTCGGCCTCGATATACAACCACTCTTCAGTAGTATAACACTTTTGCAAACGGAAGCATCTTTCCAACAGTGTCAAAGTATGGTATGATAAAATCATTCCCGCAAGCAGGAGGGCACACATATGGAAAGCAACATTGTTATCACGATTCCCAACCAATGGTTGGGAAATCGCGCCGTTAGCCAGGACGAATTACGGCAGGCATTGCGCCTGGGATTGGAATTGCTGCGCCGGCAAACTCCCCCACAGGAAAACGCCACGCGAGTCATTCAAGTATTGCTGCGCACGGGAAAGGTTCAGCATCTGGCCGCATCGGACGTGGAGACTGAGGCGTCAGGGCCACGCCAAATACCTCCCACATTGACTGGCGCACCGGTCAGCGAGATTCTGGTAGCCCAACGCCGCGGCGAGTTATGACCACATATTACATCGATAGTTCCGCATTGGTCAAACGCTATGTCAATGAGATTGGCAGTGTATGGGTTCAATCACACTGCGAACCATCCTCCGGACATGTTATCGCGTTGGCGCATATCGGTTTGGTCGAAATTGCTGCCGCGCTGGCGATGAAAGTGCGTCAAAACGTACTCTCACCAGTGATCCGCGACAATCTAATACGTGACTTGCGCCACGACGCCCAAAATCAGTATTGGCTGATTGATGTAGATCATCAACTAATCCAACGCGCCATAGAATTGACCCGCCAGTACAAACTTCGGGGCTATGATGCCACGCATCTGGCTGCTGCGCTTTTTCTACAAGAGACACTTCTAGGAGCGCAACTGCCAGCACCCGTGCTGGTGTGCGCCGATAACGATCTCCTTCTCGCTGCCCAAGCCATTGGAATAATAACAATAGACCCAACGACTACCTCCTGATAGGTTGCCATTTCGGTATAATTTTCACCATCCATCATTCATAAAGAAAGCAGGTGTCCTATGTCGAAAGATAACATTCGGAAAATCACCATCACCGGTGTGCTGGGCGCGATTGCCGCCCTGTTGGGGTGGACGCACTGGGGCTTTATCCCCTGGTTCGCAGGCGCGTCGCTGACGATTATGCACGTCCCGGTCATCATCGGCGCCGTGTTGGAAGGGCCAATTGTGGGCGCCGCCATTGGCCTGATTTTCGGCGCGTTCAGCATGTTGCAGGCCGCCATCGCCCCGACGGGACCGGCGGACGTGCTGTTCACCAATCCGCTGATTGCCGTGCTGCCGCGCCTGTTGATCGGGCCGGTGGCCTGGCTGGTGTGGCGCACGCTGGAGCGCAAACCTGCGCCCGGCCTGGTCGCCGCCGGTCTCGCCGGCAGCCTCACCAACACCGTGCTTGTGTTGGGGATGATCGGGCTGCTCGGCCACGCCCCGTGGGCCGCTCTGCTGCCGCTGGTCGTCGCCAATGGCCTGCCCGAAGCCGCCGCGTCGGCCATTATCACCCTCGCCGTCGTCGCCGCGTGGAAGCAAATCGCCGTCGGTAAACAGCAAGGGTCTAAACTCTAATTTTTATCAGCAGATTTAGCAGATTAAGCAGATTTTTGAATTTCTAATCTGCTTAATTTACTGACCATTTTCATGGGAGACACTATGGACAACAAGACATTACAAGCATTGCTCGACGCCGCCGCGCCGCTGATCGAACTGGCCGTCGCCGAGGACATTGGGCCGGGCGACGCGACGAGCACATCGACGTTGGATCCGCGCGCGCCGCTGCACGGACGCATCACTGCGAAGGAACGCGGCGTGATCGCCGGGCTGCCGGTGGTGGAAGCCGTCTTCCGTCGCGTGGACCCTGCCATTGCGTTCACCCCACACGTCGCCGACGGGCAGGAGGTGGTGCCGGGCGAGCTTGTCGCCGAAGTCGTCGGGCCGGGGCCGTCGCTGCTGGCGGCGGAACGCACCGCGCTCAATTTCCTGCAACGGATGTCGGGCATTGCGACGGCCACGCGCAGTTATGCTTCCGCCGTCTCGACCACGGACGCGACAATCCTCGACACGCGCAAGACGCTGCCCGGCTACCGCGCGCTCGACAAGTACGCCGTGCGCATGGGCGGCGGGATGAACCACCGCATGGCGCTCTTCGATATGCTGATGGTGAAGGACAACCACGTCGACGGCGCGGGTAGCCTCTTGCTCGCCGTGGAACGCGCCCGCGCGCAGCATCCCGACCTGCCCATCGAAGTCGAAGTCCGCGATCTGGACGAACTGCGTCAGGCGCTGGCCATCGAGCCGCCGCTCGACCGCATCCTGTTGGACAATATGAGCCTCGATATGATGCGCGAAGCCGTCGCCATCGCTGCTGGACGGACGCCGCTGGAAGCCTCCGGCAACGTCACCCGTGCGCGCCTCAAGGCTATCGCAGAAACCGGCGTGGACTTCATCTCCGCCGGCGCGCTGACGCACTCGGTCAAGGCGCTTGACCTGAGCATGAAGATTCAGCCGGTCGACAAAGCCGCAAAAATGGACCCGGCGACGCGCGTCCGCGCAGTCAAATCTGCACTCGGCGACCGGCTGGTCATCCTCGGCCATCACTACCAGCGCGAGGACGTAATTGCTTTCGCCGACTACCGGGGCGATTCGCTGGAACTCGCCCGCCGCGCCGCGCAGACCGATGCTGAGTTCATCGTCTTCTGCGGCGTCCACTTTATGGCCGAAGTCGCCGCCATCCTGGCGAAGCTGGGCCAGCGCGTGCTGATTCCCGATATCGACGCGGGCTGCTTCCTCGCCGAGACGGCCAGCGAGCATCTGGTCGCAGAGGCGTGGAGTATCCTCGACGCCGCGCTCGCCACTAATGGCAGCAGCGCCGACGCCGAGATCACGCCCATTACCTACGTGAACTCCGATGCGGAACTCAAAGCCTTCTGCGGGCGGCACAACGGAACGGTCTGCACGTCCGGCAACGCGGACAAGGTGTTGAAGTGGGCGTTGAGCCAGCGCCCGCGGGTGTTCTTCTTTCCCGACCAACACCTGGGCCGCAACACGGCGCACAAACTCGGCATTGTCGGCGACGAAATGCTGCTGTGGAACGTCCGCCGCCCGCCGAGCGCGGAGGCCATCCACACGGCGAAGATCATCCTGTGGCCCGGCGTGTGCAACGTCCACCAACGTTTCCGCCCGGAGCACATCCAGAAAATGCGCGAACGCTATCCCGGCATCCGCGTCATCGTCCACCCGGAGTGCAAGGCCGAACTGGTGGCGCTGGCCGACGACGCCGGCTCGACCTCCCACATCCTCAAGCAAGTCGAGGCCGCGCCTGCCGGAACGCAGTGGGCCATCGGGACGGAAAGCCGTCTCGTCCACCGCCTGCAAGCCGAACATCCCGACCAGCTCATCCTCTCCCTTGCGGACGTGCCGCCCTTCTGCCCCAACATGAGCCAGATCACCCTCTCCAATCTCGCCGAGATTATGGATGCTTTGGCGCGCGGCGAACTGCTCAACGAAGTCACCGTCGAGCCAGAGACCCGGCATTGGGCGAAAATCGCGTTGGAGCGGATGCTTGCATTATAGCTTTCAGCCGTCAGCAATCAGCTTTTAGCGCTGGCTGACGGCTGAAAGCTGATCGCTGACGGCTTTTAAGGAGATTTATGCGGGATTTTAGGAAGTTACAGGTATGGGAAAAGGCGCATCAGTTGACACTGGCGGTGTACAAGGCAACGACGACTTTTCCGCAAACTGAGTTGTATGGGCTGATCAGCCAAACTCGCCGCGCCTGCGCCTCTATTCCGGCAAATATTGCTGAAGGCTGTGGACGCGCTACCGAGATGGAACTCGCCCGGTTTATGCACATCGCCGCGGGTTCCGCTAGTGAACTGGAATACCACCTGCTTCTGGCGCACGACCTCGGCTTCCTACCCGCTGCTATTTACACTGACCTGCACAACAACGTCACCGAAATCAAACGCATGTTGACCTCATTCACCCAAAAGCTGAAAGCTGATCGCTGACAGCTATAAGGAGACCTATGCTCATCGAAACTGACGTACTCATCATCGGCTGTGGGATTGCCGGGGCGGCGGCGGCGCTGCAGTTGGCGCAAGACCGCCAACGCCACATCACCATCGTCACCCGCGCGCACGAATCGGACGAGACCAACACCCGTTATGCGCAGGGCGGCATCGTGGCCGACGGGGAGGGGGATTCGCCCGACCTGCTCGTGGAAGACGTGCTGCGCGCGGGGGCCGGGTTGAGTTGGCCGCCGGCCGTGCGTTTGCTGGCCGAAGAGGGACCGGGCCTGGTGGAGCGCGTGCTCATCGAAGAGTGTCGCGTCCCCTTCGACTTGAACGCGCGCGGGGAGATTTCGCGCACCCGCGAGGGTGGACATTCCCTGTCGCGCATCCTCCACGTGGGCGACACGACGGGTCACGCCATCGAACAGGCTATGCTCGCCCGGCTGCGCGAGTTGCCCAACGTGACGCTGAGCACGGGGATGACGGCGGTGGACCTCATCACCTCGTCGCACCACAGCCACGATCCACTTGCTGTTTACCTGCCGATCACGTGCCACGGCGCTTACGTGCTGGATCGCACCGAGAATGTCATTCATCGCGTCCTCGCGCCGGCGACGATCCTCGCTACGGGCGGGGTAGGCCGCATCTACCGCCATACCACCAATCCGCCCGGCGCGCGCGGTGACGGTCTGGCCATGGCCTACCGCGCGGGCGCCCGCGTCATCAACGCGGAGTACATCCAGTTCCATCCCACCACGCTGGCCGTCCCTAGCGCGAACAATTTCCTCATCTCCGAGGCCGTGCGCGGCGAAGGGGCGCGGCTCTACACGCCGGACGGACGCCATTTTATGGACGCCTACGCGCCCAAGTGGGGCGACCTGGCGCCGCGCGACGTCGTCGCCCGCGCCATCCATCACGAGATGCTGGAACACGGCTACGACCACGTCCTGCTCGACCTGGCAAGCGTCATGGATGCGGCGCGCATCCGCGAGCGTTTCCCCAGCATCTACGCGACGTGCCTGCGCGCCGGGGTGGACATCACCGCTGGGCCGATTCCCGTCGTCCCGGCGGCGCACTACTTCTGCGGCGGCGTTCACGTCGATTTGTGGGGCCGCTCGACCATCGAGGGGCTATACGCCATCGGCGAGGTGAGCTGTACCGGCGTCCACGGCGCGAACCGTCTAGCGAGCACCTCGCTGCTGGAAGGGCTGGTGTGGGGCGACCGCGCCGGACGCGACATCCGCGCCCGCGATGATCTGTGCTGTATCCCCACCGACACCATCCCTCCCTGGCAAGACGTCAGCGAAGGCGCTCCCGCCGACCCTGTACTGGTCTACCGCGACGCGCGCACCATCCAGAACATTATGTGGCTCTACGTGGGGCTGGCACGCAACACCCACCGGCTGGTCCGCGCGCTGCAAGACCTCAACCACCTGTGGGGCGTGATCGACGAATTCTACCGCTCTACGCGCCTGAACGACAACCTCATTGGCCTGCGCAATATGGCGCAATCGGCATGGATCGTCACCCGCGCGGCGTGGCACAACCGCCAATCGTGGGGCACACACTACCGCGAGGATGCTGAGGATCACGAATTTGCCGGCCTGGGCGACACCGAAGGGCCACTGCCGAATTCCATCGCCGAGTTCTGAAAGAGACAAGAAGCAAGATGCAGGATGCAAGATGCAGGACGGAAATCTTGCTTCTTGCATCCTGCATCCTTTAATCTTTGACTGGGAGTTGCACAATGACTTACGCTGACGGCTGGGCCGCAATCGATCTGGAAATGCCTGCGCGTGTGCCGCACACGGAGTATTCGGTCACAGAACACTGGGATGTGATCAAAGCGGTGACCGGTATCGACGTCAACCCGTACAGCCCCGCAGATGTGAAACACCGGGGCGCGCTGGCTTTAATGGAAGCGTGGGATTTCGATTTTCGCTGGTCCACGCTCATCGGCGAGGAAGCGTTGGCTGCCTGCCATACGGATATGGGACACGCGGAGTACGCGGCAGGCGGCGTGGACCGCCGCGACACCGTCACGTGCCCATTCAAAACCCCTGAGGAGGCGCTGGCTTTCGATCCGTGGGTCACCTACGGGCCGCAAAACCAGATCGAACTGAAGCGGCGCTTCGAGGAACACTACCGCCACCAGCGCGAAGAAACGCCGGAGCAAGTGGTGATGACGGGTGTGTACGTCACGCTGGTCTCCGGTCTGATCGAGATTTTCGGCTGGGAGATGCTGCTCTTAGCCGCGGGCGTCGATCCCAAGGGCTTTGGCGACGTTACCAACCGCTATGCGAGTTGGATTCAGCAGTATTTCGACGCGCTCGGCGCCGCCGATGTGCCCGTGATTATGGTCCACGACGACATCGTGTGGAGTGCCGGGCCGTTCATCTCGCCACGCTGGTATCGCCAGTACGTGTTTCCCAACTACAAAAAACTCTTCGCGCCGCTGCTGGATTCCGGCAAGAAGATTATGTACACGTCCGATGGCGATTACACGATATTCGTGGATGACCTTGCCGATTGCGGCATCCACGGCTTCGTGCTGGAACCGTGGACGGATATGACCGTCATCGCCGAGAAGTACGGGCGCACACACGCCTTCATCGGCAACGCCGACACGCGCATCCTGCTGCGGGGCGACAAAGCCGCCATCCGCGCCGAAGTCGAACGCTGTATGGCGATTGGCAAACCGTATCCGGGCTTTTTCCTGGCCGTCGGCAACCATATCCCCGCCAATACGCCGGTGGAAAGCGTGTTGTATTACCAGGAAGTGTATGAGGAGATGAGTAGAAGATAGTTATTAGCCGTCAGCTATCAGCCGTCAGCCAGAAACCTGCTGAAAGCTGATAACTAATTGCTGAAAGCTGACTGCTGAAAGCTGATAGCGATGTCCATAGAAACATTAACGACAGCACTACGCGCGGATGGGAACTTCATCCGCAATGTAACCGCCTGGCGAACGCTACCTACAAAAGGTGCGGATACGACGGCGTGGCCTGCCGACCTCAACCCGCGCATCACCGAGGTCGGGCGTGGACTGGGGATTGACGCGCCGTACACCCATCAAACACGCGCTATCGTAACTGCGCTGCGCGGTGAGAACGTTATCCTCGCCACCGGGACGGCGTCCGGCAAGACGCTCGGCTACACACTGCCGCTGCTCAACACACTGCTGCGCGATCCAACCGCCACGGCGCTGCTGCTCTTCCCCACCAAGGCACTGGCCCACGACCAGATCACGGCTATGGAGCAGTGGATCGGCGCATTACAAGCTCCGCTGAACTTGCGTCCCTACGACGGCGACACGCCGCAACGCCACCGCGCCGCCATCCGCAACGAAGCGCGCATCATCGTCTCCAATCCCGATATGCTGCACCTGGGCATCCTGCCGCACCACACCCGCTGGATGCGCTTTTTCAGCGGGCTGCGCTACGTCGTGCTCGACGAGCTGCACACCTACCGGGGCATTTTCGGCAGCCACGTCGCCAACGTGCTGCGGCGCGCCCGCCGCGTGGCGCGTTTCTACGGCGCGGAACCGCAGTTCGTGTCCGCATCCGCCACCATCGCCAACGCGCGCGAGCTGGCCGAAGCGGTGTGGGAAGACCCGGTCGTCGCCGTGGAAGAGGACGGCGCGCCTTACGGACAGCGCCACGTCATCTTCTACAACCCGCCGCTGCTCAACCCCGATCTCGGCCTGCGGGCCAGCGCGTCCGGCGAAGCGATCAAATTGGCGTTGAAGCTGCTCCAGGCCGGCGTGCAGACGATCCTCTTCGCCCGCGCGCGGATGACGGTGGAGATGCTGCTGCGCGAACTGCGCGAACGCGCCGCCAGCGCCGGGTTTGCCCCAAACGTCATCCAGGGCTATCGCGGCGGCTATCTGCCGCAGGAACGTCGCGCTATCGAACGCGACCTGCGCAATGGCAAAACGCGCGTCGTCGTCGCCACCAACGCGCTGGAATTGGGCATCGACATCGGCGCGCTCGACGCTTCGATTCTGGTCGGCTATCCCGGCACCATCGCCGCAACACGCCAGCAGATGGGCCGCGCCGGACGGCGGGCAGGGGCGTCGCTCTCCGTCCTCATCGCTACGCCCTCGCCGCTGGACCAGTACTTGATTTCGCACCCGGAGTACTTCTTCGGGCGCTCGCCGGAAGAGGCGCGGGTGAACCCCGACACGTTGAGCCTGCTCGCCGCACACCTCACCTGTGCGGCATTCGAGCTGCCCTTCGAGCAGGATGAGCCTTTCGGCAAGGCGCAAAACGTTGGCGCGCTGCTGACCGCTCTCAGCGCAGAGGACGTGCTGCACGAGCGCAACGGGCGCTTCACGTGGGTCGGAGAGACGTATCCCGCTCAGGGCCTCTCGCTGCGTTCGGCCACCGCGGACAACGTCGTGATTCAATCTACTGCGGGGGAGGTGATTGGCACGATAGACCGCCCCAGCGCGCCGGGCCTCGTCCACGAAGGCGCGGTTTACCTGCACAGCGGCGAGATGTACCTGATCGAGTCGCTGGATTGGGAGCAGGGCATCGCACTGGCTCGCCCAGGCGAGCTGGACTACTACACCATCGCCTCAGCCTCGATGCAGGTGGAGCGGTTGAACACGCGCCGGACGGTCGGCGCACTGGACGCCACCCCGCAGTTGACCGACGAGGAAGTGCGTGTACACATCAAACCGGCGGCCTATCGCCGGGTGCAACAGGGCACGCACGAAACGCTCGGCTGGGGCGAGATCGACTTGCCGGAGCAGGTGATGGAGACGGAAGCGTTCAGGTTGACGCTGCCCTCGGCGTTGGTGGAAGACCTGGCGGAGGCCGGCGTGCTGTTGGCCCCGCTGGATTACGGCCCGGATTGGCCGCCGGTCCGCGAAGCCATCCTCGCCCGCGACGGCCAACGCTGTCGCGTATGCGGCGCGGCGGCGCAACCCGGGCATCCCCTGGACGTGCATCATCTCACCAGCTTGCGCTCATTTCTGGCGCAATATCCACGCCAGCAGGCGCTGCGTCTGGCGCACGCGCCGGAAAACCTGCTCACGGTCTGCCCGCCGTGCCACCGCAAACTCGAACGGGCGCGCGGCGCGCGGACGGCGCTGAGCGGCCTTTCCTACTTGCTGCGCAACATCGCGCCTGTATTCTTGATGTGCGATCCCGGCGATTTGGGCGCATCGGTGGAAGCGCGCGACGCGGAAAGCGGCTTGCCAGCGATTGTCGTCTTCGACGGCGTGCCGGGTGGAGCGGGATTGTCGCCACGGCTGGTGGACTTATGGCCCCAACTCGTCGCAGCGACGTTGGAGCGCGTGCAGACGTGCCCGTGCGCGGACGGCTGTCCCTCGTGCGTCGGCCCGACCGGGGAGAGCGAACCCGGCGCGAAGGCTGCCGCGCGGCAATTGTTGGAGCGGATGGCGGAAGATGACTTTTGGAAGATGCCGCCTTTGTAGTATAATGAAACTATGCCGATTCTGAGTCCAGACGCCATAGAATTCATCAGCCGCAGCCCGGAGCAGACGCGCCGCGTGGGCGCGCGGCTGGGGATGTTGCTTTCTGGCGGAGATGTCATCGCCCTGGAGGGAAATCTGGGATCAGGGAAAACCGTGCTGGCGCAGGGCATCGGCATTGGCTGGGGCGCAACGACGGCGCTCATCAGTCCAACGTTCGTCATCGTCCGCCGCCACACCCACAACCAGGACGCCGACTATTTCTATCACATCGACCTGTACCGCATCGCCTCGCTGGCCGAGGCCGAACACCTGGGCCTGACAGAATTGCTGGGTGATCCGGATGCCGTGTGTGTGGTGGAATGGGCGGAGCGCGCCGCGGACCTTTTCCCGGCAGAGGCGCTGTGGATAACGCTGCGTGCGCTGGACGAGCAACGGCGCTCGCTGACTTTCCGCGCCAACGGGAACCATCACCATGCCATCCAGGAAAAACTACGCAAGGAGCTGGCTGGATACTGATGTTACTCGCCATCGACACCGCCACCGCGCGCGCCAGCATCGCCCTGCACGACGGGCAAACGCTGCGCAGCGAATGCACCTGGGAGGCCGTCAACCGGCACACGACGACGCTCGCGGCGCGCATCGCGCAGATGCTCGAAGCGTCCGGGTGTGCGCCCGCCTCTGTAACCGCCGTGGCTGTCTGCATCGGACCGGGGTCGTACACCGGCGTGCGCATCGGCGTGGCGCTGGCGAAAGGGCTGGCCGTCGCCCAACACCTGCCGCTGGTCGGCGTCCCCACGCTGGACATCCTCGCGGCGGCGCAGCCCGCCGATACCCGCCCGCTGTACGCAGCCTTCGCCGCCGGGCGACAACGCGCCGGCGTCGCCCGTTATCGCTGGGGAGACGAGGGCTGGCGCGCCGAAACCGAGGTCTTCCTGGGGACGTGGCCGGAGCTGTTCGCCCAGATGGACGAACCGGCGTTGCTCGTGGGCGAGATCGAGGCGGCGGATTTGCCGGCGAACACACAGCTTACAATCCCTGCGCCGGCGTTGCATCTACGCCGGGCCGGATTCCTGGCGGACCTGGCCTGGGCGCGCCTGCGCGCCGGGCAGACCGACGATCCGGCGTTGCTCCAACCTCTGTATGCGCGATGAACGAGAATGGGTTGCCGTTCAAGATTCGGGGTTTGGAAGCCAAAGACATCCCTACGGTCACCAGTATTGACCGATTGGTGTTTCATGATCCCTGGCCGGAATCAGCCTACGTGCAAGAGCTGTATTTCAACCCCAACGCGCACTACTTCGTCCTGCAACTGACGCCCGCTATGCCCACGCACACGTGGGCGGAACGGCGCGCGGCGTTGGCCTCGCAAATCGTAGGTTTTGTGGGGGTGCGCATCGAAATGGGAAGCGGGCACGTCAGCACGCTGGCGGTGCGGCCAGAATGGCGCGGTTGGGGGCTGGGCGAGTTGCTGCTGCACACTGCGTTGGAGCAGGCCGTCCACAGCGGCGCGCGCACAGTGGCGCTGGAAGTACGTGTTTCAAACGTCGCGGCGCAAAACCTCTACACCAGGTATGGCTTCGCCGTCGTTTCGCAGTTGCGGGGCTACTACGCCGACGGGGAAGACGCCTACTATATGCGCGCCAACGTCGAAGGACAGGCGTATTCCAATTATTTGCAGCAACGTCGCGCTCTGTTGGAACACCGGTTCCAACCCCATCCTACATACACAGCATAACCAACAGCGTTCTCAAAACTTTCGACTATTTTCAGGAGGGAAGCTATGGTCAACACCCGAGAACAGGCGCTGGAAGCCCTACACGCCCAAGTTCGAGCGTGTAAGCTCTGTCCGCTTTACGTGGGACGTACGCACGCCGTGCCCGGCGATGGGCCGGTGAACGCCACGTTGATGTTCATCGGCGAAGCGCCCGGGTTCCACGAGGACCAGCAGGGCATCCCCTTCGTCGGCGCGGCGGGCCGGTTTCTGAACGAGTTGCTGGAAAAAGCAGGTATCGATCGCGGCGTGGTGTACATCACGAACGTCATCAAATGCCGCCCGCCCGGGAACCGCGAACCGCAAATCGAGGAAGTTGACGTGTGCGCGCCGTATCTGGACCAACAAATCGAAATCATCAACCCGCAAGTCATCGTCACCCTCGGACGGTACTCGATGAATCGCGCGTTCCCCGACGAGAAGGTTTCCGTAGTCCACGGACAGCCGCGCAAGGTGAACGGGCGGGTCTACTTCCCGATGTACCATCCCGCCGCAGCCCTGCACCAACCTAGCTTGCGCAGCACCGTCGAGGCCGATTTTAGCCGACTGCGCGCCCTCTTGGACGGGGAGGTGATTCCAGAAGAATTTACGCCGCCGCCGGATGTAGAGCAACTTTCATTATTTTAGTTTTCAAGAATAATGAAGATATAGAATGTAGTGGTCGTAGTAGGGATGGGGATTGTGGGGATAAGTGTTGACTGCCCCTACATATCGCGGTCAGGGCACGCGTCGTTTCTAGCTATTCTATTTGTCGGATTGTAGGGTTGGGGAAAACGTGGAGAATTCGTGTACTCAGGGGGGAAGCACAGGATGCCTTATCGCACTGTGTGTGAGAGTCGTTCTCAGCAAGCATAGGTTTTTTGCCTGCAAAACGCAAGAAGTTTTCCCCTAAAACGTATAGTTTTCCACCGAAAACCCTATAGTTATCCACAGTTTCGCACGGTTGAGTCGCTTTCGGGGAGATGAGCAACTTTCGATGTTCCCACCTATTGGGGTAGTACGGGGCTGAACCCCCTATAGTAGCGGGTGTGAGAGCTGTGGAAAACTTTCGGCAGTTTTCCGCCAGAGATTCCACTGTGGAATATGGATAACTCGTTTTTCATGATACTATTTTCGAACTATTACGTATAGATACATAGGCTTGGTCGTTACAAGCTTTACAAAATCCAGTCGTTTATCATATCTGAAAGGAGCAAAGCAATGCTAGATCGAATTCTGCGTGTGATCAAGTTGGACAAGAGCGTTTATGCTGAAGTCGAGGCCGATGAAACGGCGATGTCGCAGGCCGCGATGGTGGTGGCGATTGTCGCGGTGCTGTCGGCGATTGGTGGCGGGATCGGAGCACTCATAAGCGGCACCAGTTTCGTGTCTGCTTTCTTAGTCGCTATCGTTTCCGCCTTCATCAGCTGGGTGGTTTGGGCCGCTGTGACCTACTTCGTGGGGACGACGCTCTTTCATGGCGAAGCCACCCTCGGCGAGATGCTGCGCGTGATCGGGTTTGCGCAGGCCCCGCTGGTGTTGAATGTTCTCTCGTTCATTCCGTGTTTAGGGTCCATCATCTCCCTGTTGGCCTGGTTATTTTCGCTCTACACCGGCTTTCTGGCGATTCAAGAAGGACTGGACCTGGATACCGGCAAGACGATTGCCACGGTCGCCATTGGCTGGGTTGTGGGCTTCATCATCAGCCTGGTCATCGGGATGATTTTTGGCGTCGGCGCGATTGGCGCGGGTTTGTTGAGCGGAGCGTTCAGCGGTTAGCCCACTCGTGTTGTGATTTCAACGGCCAGCATTGCGATGCTGGCCGTTTTTTTCCTGGGGATTTGGTGTTGAATTTGTAAGAAAAAACCTTGACAAAATCCCCGTTTCGCCTATACTGTCAACGGATTTAGCGGACTCAAGCGGACTTTTATTTTGTCTCTCCGTTTCATCCGTTCACTCCGTTGAGACCGCCGTGGAGGACTAGGGTATGGAGCCGGTAACACTGGAAATTCGTGATCTGCACGTCAATGTGGAAGGCAAAGCAATTCTCAAAGGCGTAAACCTGGTCGTGCGTCAGGGCGAGACCCACGCGCTGATGGGGCCGAACGGCTCCGGCAAGAGCACGTTGTCGTATGCGTTGACGGGGCACCCGCATTACGAGATAACGCGGGGCGACGTCCTTATCGATGGCGAAAGTCTTCTGGCCTTGCCCCCCGACGAGCGCGCCAGACGCGGCCTCTTTTTGGCGATGCAGTATCCCGTTTCCGTGCCCGGCGTGACGCTGAATACGTTCCTTCACGCGGCGACCAGCGCGATGCGCGGCTACAGCGCCAAAGCGCAACCCGGCGCGCGCGGACGGCTCAATGCGCATTTGATTCCCTTCCGCGAGTTCCGCAAGGAACTGACCGAAGCTCTGGACAAGCTGAAGATGGATCCGGCGTTCTTGCAACGGTATCTCAACGAGGGGTTCTCCGGCGGCGAGAAAAAGCGCGCCGAAGTTCTCCAAATGGCGTTGCTCAAACCCAAATTCGCCATCCTCGACGAGACCGACTCTGGCCTGGACATCGACGCGATCCGCGTCGTCTCGGAGAACATCAACCGCTTGCAGCAGGAACTCGGGATGGGAATCCTCGTGATCACGCACTACCAACGGCTGCTCAACTACATCTACCCGCAGTTCGTCCACATCTTCTACGACGGACGCATCTTCCAATCCGGCGACGCGAGCCTGGTGGACGTGTTGGAGGAGAAGGGCTACGATTGGGTCAAAGATGCTCAGCGGATTTAGCGGATTAAACGGAAAAATCTTCGTGAGATTCCGTTTACTCCGTTGAGATTAGAGAGGAATAAGGCTATGGCGACGCCGCACAGTGAGCTACGCGATCTTAAAGATCAGCAGCAATACGATTTCGTCACCGACATCGATTACGCGCACCAATCGCGGCGCGGTCTCGGCGAGGACGTGGTGCGCAGCATCTCGGCGCTCAAAAACGAGCCGCAATGGATGCTCGACTTCCGCCTCAAGGCGCTGGACATCTTCAACCGCATGCCGATGCCCACCTGGGGTGTGGATTTGGGAGCGCTGGATTTCGAGGAATTCTACTACTTTATGCGCGCCACGCCGGAAAAAGCGCGCACCTGGGACGACGTCCCCGACGCGATCAAAGACACCTTCGACAAATTGGGCATCCCCGAAGCCGAGCGCAAGTTTCTCGCCGGCGTCGAGACGCAGATGGACTCCGAGGCGGTCTACAGCTCGCTCAAAGCCGAGTGGGAGAGCCACGGCATCATTTTTGTGGACATGGATACTGCCGTGCAGCGGTATCCCGAAATTGTCCGGAAATACATTAGCACTGTCGTTCCTATCGCCGACAACAAATTTTCCGCGTTGAACAGCGCCTTCTGGTCGGGCGGCAGTTTTGTCTACGTCCCGCCGGGCGTCGATGTCGAAATCCCTTTGCAGGCATACTTCCGCATCAACGCGCAAAGCCTGGGACAGTTCGAGCGCACCATCATCATCGCCGAAGAAGGCAGCAACGTCCACTACATCGAAGGCTGCACAGCGCCTCAATACACGACCGCCGCTCTGCACACCGGCGTCATCGAAATCTTCGTCGGCAAAAACGCGCGAGCGCGCTACACGACCATCCAGAACTGGTCGACCAACGTCTACAACCTGGTCACGCAGCGCGCGGTGGTGGAAGAAGACGGCGCGATGGCCTGGGTGGACGGAAACCTGGGCTCAGGCATTACGATGAAATACCCCGCCGTTGTCCTCAAAGGCCCGCGCGCGCACGGCGAAGTGCTCTCGATTGCCTTCGCGGGCGACAACCAGCACTACGACGCGGGCGCGAAAACCATTCACCTGGCCCCGCACACCTCCTCGCTCATCACCTCGAAGTCGATCAGCAAGGGGAACGGGCGCGCCGATTACCGGGGGCTGGTGCGTGTGGCGAAGGGCGCGGAGGGCGCTCATTCCAAAGTGGTCTGCGACGCGCTGCTGCTCGATCCCGAATCGCGCACCGACACCTACCCCTACATGGACGTCAACGAAGACGATTCGCACATCGAACACGAGGCCACCGTCAGCAAAATCAGCGAAGACCAGCTTTTCTACCTGATGAGCCGTGGCCTGACCGAAAAACGCGCGGCGGCGATGATCGTCAGCGGCTTTTTGGAGCCGTTTGTGAAGGAACTGCCGATGGAGTACGCCGTTGAGCTGAACCGCTTAATCGATTTGCAAATGGAAGGTTCCGTCGGATGAGCGCCGCACAAATGTCCCCAGAATTCCCGTCCGTGAGCCTGCGCGACGTCGAAGCGCTGTCCGATTTCTACGCCGAACCTGACTGGATGCGCGCGTCGCGGCGCGCGGCCTGGGCGCTGGCGCAAGAGATGGCGCTTCCTCACCAGAAAGAAGAAGCGTGGCGGCGCACCCCGCTGCACCGTTTTCCGCTGGATTCGCTGCGAGCGACGCCGGCAGAGCGCGCGTACCCTTCGCCGGACGACCTTCCGCCGTGCTGGCATCACAATATGGCGCCGGAGGCCCTGGTTTCTGGCACGCTCGTCCACTGCAACGACGCGAACCCGTACCGGACGATGCGCCCGGAAGATGCGCGCAACGGCGTGACCTTCGACAGCCTGCCCCACGCGCTTCACACCCACGGCGACTTGATTCGCCGTTACTGGATGCAAGGGCGCACCACCCGCCCCGATTTCAACAAGCTCACCGCGCTTCACGCGGCGCTGTGGCGCGGCGGCACGTTTGTCCACGTTCCGGCGGGGACGCGGGTCTCTCGTCCGCTGCAATCGCTGGTAGCTTACGACGCCGACTCCGGCAGCGGCCTGCACCACACGCTCATCATCGCCGAAAAGGGCAGCCGCGTCTCGCTGATTCAGGACCGCGTCTCCCAGGATCGCCAGCCTGAACTCAACCTCGAAATGGTCGAAATCTACGCCGAGGAAGGCGCTTTTGTCCGCTACGCCAGTTTCCAACACTGGGGCGGACCTCGCTATTCGTTGAGCGTGCAGGAAGCCAATCTGGCGCGGGACGTGAACTTCGTGTGGATCAACGGGGCGCTCGGTGGGCGGATGAGCAAGGATTTCCTCACCACGTCGCTCAATGCGCCAGGCGCGCGGGCGCAGATGCACGGCTATGCCTTCGCCGTGGGCGACCAGCACATCGACCAGAGCACGTACCAGCATCACCGCGCGCCGGACACGTACAGCAATTTGCTCTACCGCAACGTGTTGCGCGATCAGGCGCGCACCGTCTTCTATGGGATGGTTCGCGCCGAGCAGGAGGCCGCGAGGATGGAAGGCTACCAGGCAAACAACAACCTGCTGCTGGACGACGCGCACGCCCATTCGATCCCCGGCCTGGAAATTCGCTGCAACGACGTCCGCTGTAGCCATGGCTCGACCACCTCGCGGATCGACCCGCAACAGTTGTTTTACCTGCAAGCGCGCGGCCTGCCCGCCCGCGACGCTGAAGGGCTTATTGTGCAAGGCTTTTTGCGCTCGGCGGTGGAGCGCGTCCCGCTCGCCTACATGCGCGACCGGCTGGAAGAGGAAATTATCCAGCGATTCTGGACGAGCTATGTCTGAACCGACCATTGCGGCAGTCATCCTGGCCGCCGGCGGTTCTACGCGCTTCGGCGCGCCCAAGCAACTGCTGCCCTGGCAGGGTCGCCCGCTCATCGCCCACGTCGCGGATATGGCGTGGCTGGCGGGACTGTTGCCCATCGTCGTGGTGGTGGGCGCGGAAGCCGAGCGGGTGACCAGCGCGCTTGCCGGACGCGACGCGCTCGTGTTGCGCAATTACCGCTGGCGCGAGGGGATGAGCGCCAGCCTCAGCCTCGGCGTGGCCGCGCTGCCCCCGGCGGTGGAAGCGGCGGTCTTTCTGCCGGTGGACCAACCGCTCGTGGACGCGCGTTTCTTGCGGTCGCTGGTGACGCACTGGCAGCACTACAACGCCGGAATCGTCGTTCCGGTGGGACGCGAGGGGCAACGCGGGACGCCGGTGCTCTTCGCGCGGCGCTTCTTCGCCGAACTGGCGCAGCTCTCCGGCGACATCGGCGGGCGCGCGCTGTTCGCGCAATACCCGGACGAACGTGCGGCGATGCCCGTTGCCGACCCCGATATTTTGACCGACGTGGATACCCCCGCAGCCTACGAAGCCTTGTTGGCGCGGCAGGCGCCGGCGTTGGAATGGGGCGCGCTCAAAGGCGTGGTGTGCGATATGGACGGCGTGCTCTGGCGCGGAGAGACGCCGCTGCCCGGCCTGCGCGACTTTTTCGCACTGCTCGAAGAACGGCAGATTCCCCACATCCTGGCGACGAACAACGCCAGCAAGACGCCGGAGCAGTACGTCGAGAAACTGGCGCACATGGGCATCGTGACGAACACCGGACACGTGCTCGACTCGGCCACTGCCGCCGCCGACTACCTGGCGATGCGGGCTACGCCGGGCGCGCCGGTCTATCCCATTGGCGGGCCGGGCATCCGTGAGGCGCTGCGTTCGCGCGGTTTTGCGCTCACCGAGGGCGACCGCGCCGCATATGTCGTCGTCGGCTGGGACCGCGATTTGACCTGGCAGAAACTGGCAACGGCGACGCGCCTCATCCGGAACGGCGCCGGCTTCATTGCCGCCAACCCGGACCGCACGTTCCCGATGGAAGACGGCCTGGCGCCGGGCAACGGCGCGCAGGTTGCGGCGTTGATTGCGTCCACCGGCGTCACGCCGGTGATGGTCGGCAAGCCCGCTGCGCCCCTTTACGAGCGAGCGTTGGCGCGGATGGGGACGTCGCCTGAAACTACGCTCGTCATCGGCGACCGGCTCGACACGGACATCCTGGGCGGCTTGCGCCTGGGCATGCCGACCGCGCTGCTGCTCTCCGGCATCACACGGGCGGACGAACTGCCCGCCTCACCGGTCCACCCGGACGCAGTCTTCGACGACCTGGCGGCGTTGGTGCAGGCCTGGAAAAGTTCACGCGGCTGAGGGAATGATGGCAAAACCGAGCTTATACGATTTGGATTTACCCGCGCTGGAAGCGTTGCTAGGGACGTGGGGCGAACCGCGCTATCGCGCCAAACAGATATGGGAATGGCTCTATCGCCGCCTGGCCACGGACGTGGGGCAGATGACGTCGCTGCCGAAGGCGCTGCGCGAGCGGCTGGCTGCGGAGACCGTTTTGCGCGTTCCGCGCGTGCTGGCGCGCCAGGAATCCCTCGACGGCGAGACGCGCAAGGATTTGTTGGAACTGCACGACGGGCAATCCATCGAGGTGGTGCTGATGCGCTACGTCGAGCGGCGCAGCGCGTGCATCTCGACGCAGGTCGGCTGCGCCGTCGGCTGCCAGTTCTGCGCCACCGGGCAGATGGGCATCGAGCGTAACTTGACCGGCGGGGAAATCGTCGCGCAGGTCTTGCATCTGGCCCGCGAACTCGAGGCGCAGGGGCAAAAATTGACCAACGTGGTGCTGATGGGCATGGGCGAACCGTTCCTGAATTACAACAACACGTTGGCCGCCATCCGCGCGCTCATTCACCCCGCCGGCTTTCAGATGGGGCAGCGCCGCATCACGCTCAGCACATCGGGAATTGCGCCCGCAATTCGCCGTTTTGCCGGCGAGAATTTGCAGGTCAACCTGGCCGTCTCGCTGCACGCTGCCACCGACGCGCTGCGCAACGAACTGATGCCGGTCAACCGCAAGCACAACCTGAACGAACTTTTCGGCGCAATCGGCGACTATCTGGCGAAGACCAACCGCCGCGTGACCTTCGAGTGGGTGCTGATCGATGGCGTCAACGATACGCTGGAGCAGGCCGAAGCGCTGGCCGCGCGCGCGGCAGGGATGCTCGTCCACGTGAATCTCATCCCGCTCAATCCTACCGCCGGATATGCCGGGCAGCCCTCCTCCGAGGAGCGCGTCGAAGCCTTTACGCAGATTTTGGAGCGCCGTCACGTCCCTTTTACGCTGCGGTTGCGTCGCGGCCTCGACATCCAGGCCGGTTGCGGCCAATTGCGCGCGCGAACAACGTGAATCGTAAGGAAAGCGTCAGATTTACGTCAAGCATCTACTGCGAAAAGAGGTATAGTAGGGTTAGATGTGGTCGGGGGCCGCAGACAATAAGGATTCTCCTCCTTCTGATGCAACCGGGGGTTTTGGGACGCCCCCGGTTTTGCATTCCAAAAATAGGATAGAAAACCTGGCAGGTTGTGCGAACTTCTGGTTTGCCAAAGACCTGTCAGGTTTTTTGTTGTCAGTTTTTCGCTTGCCTCATTCATCATCCGTGATAGACTATGCGGACGGGGAGGCATTATGGCACAAGCACTCTATCGCAAGTGGCGTCCACAGACTTTCGCCGACGTGGTCGGGCAGGAGCACATCGTGCGCACGTTGCGCAACGCCCTGCAAACCGGGCGTCTGCATCACGCCTACCTGCTCGCCGGGCCGCGCGGCACGGGTAAAACGACGACCGCGCGCCTGATTGCGAAGGCGGTCAATTGCCTGTCCCCGCTCGAAGAGCGCCCGTGCGATCAGTGCGAAATCTGCCGCGCCATTACTGATGGGCGGCTGATGGACCTGATGGAGATCGACGCCGCTTCCAACACCGGCGTGGACAACATCCGCGATTTGTTGGAGAAGGTGGGCTTCCGGCCGACGCAGGCGCGCTTCAAAGTCTACGTGGTGGATGAAGTTCACATGCTTTCTACGGCGGCGTTCAACGCGCTGCTGAAGACATTGGAGGAGCCGCCGGAGCACGTCATCTTCGTGCTGGCGACCACCGAAGTGCACAAAATCCCGGAGACGATTCTGTCGCGCTGCCAACGTTTCGAGTTCCGGCGCATCCCGTTGACCGGGTTGGTGGGGCAATTGCAAACGATCGCCGAGGCGGAAGGGATTTCCGTTGAACCGGAGGCGCTCGATTTGATCGCGCGGGCGGCGACTGGCAGTATGCGCGATGCGATCAGTCTGTTCGATCAGATGGCCGCGGGCGGCGCGGTGACGGCGGATTACGTGCGATTGATGCTCGGCGCAGAACGGCGCGAGGTGGTGCAATCGTTGCTGCAGGCGTGGCTCGATGGCGACTTGAACCGTGGTTTGCACGTCATCAACGAGGCGGTGGATAGTGGGGCAGACCCGCGCCAACTCGCGCGGCAAACCGCCGACTTCTTCCGTGGGTTGCTGTTGATGCGTGTGGGCGCCGGCGAATCCTGGACCGACCCCACCGCCGAGGAGCGCCCGCGCCTGCAAGCGATGGCAAAGCAGGCCCAGCCGGAGCGGTTGGTGCAGGCCGTGCAACTGTTCAGCGAGGTCGCGTCCGAGCGGCGCGCCGGTTGGCAACCGCAACTGCCGTTGGAATTGGCTTTCGTCGAGGCGACGTTGCCGCCGTCGGCGACATCGCCTTCTGCATCGGTAGCGCCAGTGTCCCAAGCGCCAGCGCCGCAGATGTCGGCATCGAGTTCCGCGCCTGTTACAAGCGCTCCGGCAACCCCGGTTGCGATGTCCCAGCCGGCTGTGCGCCGCGCCCCGACACGCCCGGTGACGACGACGGCGTCCCCGCGAGAAGCATCTTCGCCAGAGCAAAGCGGCCAATCCCAGCAAACGGCGCCCAGTGGGGCAGCCCCGGCGGGCGTCGATACGACACTCTATGCTGCGGTCAATGAGCGCTGGCGAGACGTGGTGGGGCAGTTGCGTCCGGTCAACCTGGGCGCTTTTTTGCGCGATGGGCATCCAATGGGCGTGGATGCGGATGGTTTCCTGGTGTTGGGCTTTCAGCACACGCTGCATCGTAACAACATCGATAAGGAATCCAACCGGGGCATTGTAGAAACGCATCTTGCGAAGATATTTGGGAAACGAATTCTGGTGCGTTGTGTGATGGAGAAGGAATGGCAGCCCGGCGCAGCGCCTGCGGCATCGAAACCCGCTGCAGCGCCCAAAACCGGCGCCGCGTCACAGCCGCGCGCTAAAGTAGCGCCGCCGGTGGTTCCACCGCCTCCGGAGCCGCCAGATGATCCGCTCGCCAACGATGAGTTGATCCGGCGAGCCAGGGAAGAGTTGGGCGCGGAGGTCAGGATCGGTGAATAATTCCTCAACGGATTTAGCGGATTCTAACGGAACAAACAGAGTTGCCTCCGTCGAAATCCGTTCGATCCATCGAGACGATTTTAGGAGGGAAATGATGAAAGGTGGTAAAGGAGCTGGTCGAATGATGGGTGGTCGCGGGGGGATGAACCCCAACGATTTGATGCGTCAGGTGCAGAAGATGCAGCAGGAGATGGAGCGCATCCAGGGCGAAACCGCGCAGGAAGTGGTCAACGTGACGTCCGGCGGCGGCATGGTTCAGTTGGCGATCACCGGCGGATTGGAAGTGCAGAGCATCAAGATTGCGCCGGAAGTGGTCGATCCAGAAGACGTGGAGATGCTGCAAGACTTGATCGTGGCGGCGGTAAACGAGGGCATTCAGAAGGCGCAGGCGATGATGTCGAATCGCATGGGCGCGCTGACCGGAGGGTTGGGGATTCCCGGACTATAGCGTATGCATACTGCGGCGATTCCTGCTTCTGTCATCGAATTGACCGAGACGCTATCCGCGCTGCCGGGCATCGGGCCAAAGACGGCTTCGCGCCTGGCGTTTTTCTTGCTGCGGGGTAAATCGGAGCTGGCGCTGCGTCTGGCCGAAGCGTTGAAGGGCCTGGTCGAGCGCACGCGCTTCTGTTCGATCTGCTACAATGTGACCGAGGCCGATCCCTGCCCCATTTGTGCGAATCCGGCGCGCAACCAGCGGGTGGTCTGCGTGATCGAAGAACCGCTGGATTTGCTGGCGTTGGAGCGCACGGATCAGTATCACGGCGTCTATCACGTGCTGCACGGTGCGCTGTCGCCGATGGAGGGCGTCTTCGCCGAGGATTTGCGCATCAATGAGTTGGAAGTGCGCATCCGGCGCGGTGAGGTGGAAGAGGTCATCCTCGCTACCAATCCCACCAGCGAGGGCGACTACACGGCGGCGTATCTTTTGCAGCGGTTGAAGCCGCTGGGCGCGCGCATCACCCGCCTCGGTCGGGGGCTGCCGATGGGCGGCGATCTCGAATATGCGGACGCGGTGACGCTCACGCGCGCCCTGGAATCCAGGCAGGAGTTGTAGATGCGCAATACCTGGAATCTTGATGTGCGGTGGGGATGGCTGATCGGCCTGGTCATCGTCGCTGTTCTCATCGCGCTGACGGTCACACTCGTCGTTCTGGCGTGGATGTCGCCCATCACGATCTGGACGTTTTTGATGGGCGTTGGCGCAGTCGGGGCGATGGTCATCATCATCCGGCTGATTTATCAACTGTGGGGATTGATCAACGCCGTTTACGAGATGGATCGCAATGCGGTCGTCATCCGCTGGGGCGGCATCCAGTACCAGATTCCTATGGCCTCGGTGCAGGCGATCTTACAGGGGACGGATGTCACCGGATTACGAATGCAGCCGGGGTTTCGTTGGCCGGGATACTTTGTCGGCCTGGGTGAAGCGACGGATGTGGGGCCGATCCTGTTCTTTGCCACGCGCCCGTTGAGTGAGCAGATCATCATCCGCACAGCAGGGATGGCGTATGCGATTTCACCCAAGGATCTGGAAGAATTCTTGCAGGCGTTCCGCGAGCGGTTGGATATGGGGCCAACGCAGGAGGTCGAGGAGTCTTCGAAACACCCCGGATTTCTCGATTGGGTGATCTGGCGGGATCGGTTGGGATTGAGTGTGCTGCTCGGCAGTTTGCTGCTGCTCGGCTTGCTTGTGGGGGTACTCTGTTGGCGTTATCCCTATCTCCCGCCAGAGATTGTGCTGCGGTTCGACCCTGAGGGTGAAGCGCTGCTGGTGGCTGAGGCTTCGCGCATTTTCTACATCGCGTTGCTTGGTGTGATTTTCCTGGTGATCAATGGAGGATTGGGACTGCTGTTGTATCGCCGCGAACGCACGGCGACTTATTTCCTCTGGATTGGATTATTGGCCGTGCAGGGTGGTTTGTGGGCGGCGGCGGTGTCTGTTTTGATGCGACAATGATACGTTTAGCCGCATTCGACTTGGATGGAACGTTGATGGGGGCGGATCAAAAGATTCGTCCCCGTGTGCTTGAGGCCGTAGCGCGAACACAGGCGCAGGGCATCATCGTTACCCTGGCGACTGGGCGGATGTTCGATGCGACGGTGGACTTCGCCCGCGAGTTGAATATCACCGCGCCATTGCTGTGTTATCAAGGCGGCTGGATTCAGGCGCTCGATGGGCCGGTGTTGCTGCGGACCACGCTGCCCACGGAACTGGCGCGGGCGGCTATTGCATTGGGTGAGGCGCAGGGGTGGCACATCCTTTTGTATGCCGAGGGCAAGCTTTTCCTCAAAGAGTATCTGCATCCGCTCTCTTTTTATGACGCGCTCCTGGGCTCCGGCGTGACGGTGGGTGAACCCTGGGAGGCAATCCTGGCGACACGCGACGGCGTGGATAAGGTGCTGTACGTCGCCGAACCGGAGTATATCCCGGCGATGGCGCCGGTGTTGCAGCGCCGATTCACAGGATTGGCCGAGATTGTGCGTTCGCACGCGATGTTCATCGAAGTGGTGCCGCTAGGGGTGGATAAGGGATCGGCGCTGGCGTGGCTGGCGCAGCATTTCGGCATCCCACGGGAACAGGTGTTGGCCGCGGGCGATCAGGAGAACGACATCACGATGATCGAATGGGCTGGCGTCGGCGTGGCGATGGGCAATGCGGCTCCGGCTGTGCAAGAAATCGCGGATTGGATTGCGCCGCCGGTGACGGAAGATGGCGCGGCTGTGCTGATCGAGCGTTTTGTGCTAAACGGGAGTCGCCTTTGAACGCCCCAATCCTTTCCGTGCGCAGCCCCACGGCTATCGCGCGGGCGGTCGAACTGCTACAGGCAGGACAGATCATCATCATTCCCACCGATACTATTTACGGCATCGCCGTCCTTCCTGACTATACTGAAGCCATCGCACATCTTTACGAGATACGCAACCGTGAACCGGAACCCGCATCCCCATTCCTGATGGCTGGGGCGCAGTATATGGATGTATTGGCGCGCCCAACCCGCACGGCGCAGCGCCTGGCCCGATCTTTTTGGCCCGGCTTGCTCACCCTGATTCTACCACCCAATCCTGGCCTCAGTCCGGCGTTGCGGTCTTTGCCGGTCGCGCTCCGTGCGCCGAACTTCCCCATGCTGTTGCCACTCTTCGAGGCTGTCGGCGGGTTCTTGTTTGCAACTGGGGCGGTCTGTCGGGGTGAAGGTCCCGCCATTACCGCCCGCGAAGCAGCCGCCCTTTTTGGCGATGACGTGGGGCTCATCCTGGATGGCGGGCGCGCACCCTTCGGCATCCCTTCGACCATTGTGGATTGCATCCCTGATCCCCCAACGATTCAGCGACGTGGTGTCATCCCGGAGGAGAAGATTTGGGAGGCAGCGGGCATAGCGCCGCCGCGCGAAGTGAAGTGAAACGCTGGTACGTTAGCGCGTGTCTTGTGATTCTTCTCGTGGCGACCGGTCTGCGTTTCTATCGCCTGGATGCCCAATCGTTTTGGAACGACGAGGGCAACACCGCGCGGTTGGTCGAGCGCCCCGTTGCCTTGATCATCGAGGGCGCAGCCGGCGACATTCATCCCCCCGGCTATTACCTGCTGCTGCACGTGTGGCGCGCCTTCACTGGCGACTCCGAGTTCGCATTGCGCGCGTTTTCGACGCTGTGCGGTGTGCTGACCGTGGCGGTGACGGCGGCTATGGCTCAGTCCATAGGCGGGCGACGAACCGCACTTGCCTCCGCGCTCCTCGTAGCCGTACATCCCCTCTCGATCTACTACAGCCAGGAAGCCCGGATGTATGCGCTGCTCGGCCTGGCTTCCGCATTGACGTTGCTTTGTAGTCTAAAGTTGAAAGCCCAAAGTCCAAAGTCTGGGCATGAAGTTTCGCGCGTCCAAAATCCACAATCCACAATCCAAAATCTCCCCTTACTCCTTACTCCTTACTCCCTACTCCTTACTCCCTACTCCCTACTCCTTGCCCTCAGCATCGCGCTGGGCCTGTACACGCAATACGCCTACATCTTCGTTCTGGTAGGGCTGAATCTGGCGTTTGGCATCGAATGGTTGTTACGGCGTCCGTGGGATTGGCGCGCATTGTGGCAGTGGATCGCGGCGCACGCGCTGGGCGGGCTGGTGTTTCTGCCGTGGGCGCCGATTGCGTTGGGGGCGAGTGGGTGGCGTCCCCCGGATTTGGATTCGGCGCGGGCCGTGCAGGAGATTGCGCGGGCGCTGCTTGTGGGGATTACACTCCCGGCGAAAGTTGCCCCGTGGGTACTCATTTGTGGCTCGCTTCTGTTGTTGTTGGCGATGACAGTGCGCGCCAAATCGCGTTTCGGCGCATGGGCTGCGCTCGGGATGGCGTTGGTCCTACCAACGTTGTTGATCGTCCTGGGCCTTTATCGCCCGGCGTATCTCAAGTTTATGCTGGCCTCGGTCGCGCCGCTGGCCGCGGTTTTGGCCTTGCCGTTGCGCCGCGCAACTTCTCGTTTCGGTATTGCACGGAACGCGCTCGCGGGATTGCTCCTGTTGGCGCTGCTCTGGGCGCAGTCGACCTCGCTGCAACACCTCTACGCCGACCCGGCCTACGCCCGCGACGATTATCGCGGCCTCGCGGCGCGCATCGCTGCGGAGAGCCGTCCCGGCGACGCGGTCTTGCTCAACGCGCCGAACCAGTGGGAAGTCTTCACCTACTACTACCGGGGAACGCTGCCGGTGTACCCCGCGCCCTATCGGCCTGATCCGGCGAAGGCTGCACAGTGGGTGGACGGCATCACGGCGGACCACGCGCGCCTGTTCGTCCTCTATTGGGGGGACGCGGAATCCGACCCGGAACGGTTGCTCGAATCCTACCTGGCGCGCAACGCCTACAAAGCTGAGGATACGTGGATTAGCGTGGTGCGGCTGGCGCTCTATGGGACGGCGGCCTTGCCGGATGCGCCTGCCGTACCCCTGGACGTCCAGCTTGGCGATAGCATCGCACTCGAAGGTTACGCGCTGCCCCAAGTCACGTTCGCGCCTGGCGACGTCGTCCCATTGACGCTGTTCTGGCGCGCAGAAACCACGCCGGCAGAACGATACAAGGTCTTTGTGCATCTGGTTGACGCAGCCGGAACGTTGGTCGCGCAGACCGACTCCGAGCCGGGCGGCGGCTTCGCCCTCACGACGCTGTGGCCGCCCGGAGAACGCCTGGCCGACCGGTACGGCGTGCTCCTGCCGCCGGGCAGCGCGCCGGGGGACTACCGCCTTCTGGTGGGGATGTACAGTTTTTCCGGGGAGCGGCTGCCGGTCACACTGGACGGTCAACCGGCGGGGGACACGTTGCTGCTGACGGCGCTCACCGTGACGTCACCGCGATGACCACCGGCACCCCTATCAACGAATCAATCTGCGCCGCGTTGGGCGCCCACAGCCCCGACGACGCGCCGCCGTCGAGGTTCAGGGCAACGTCCACGTCCAAATCGGACGCCGCCAGCCACGTTGCCAGCGTGTGCAGGTCAAAAAAGCCGCGCGGCGCGACCATCAACAAAATACGCCCGTTTCGGTCTTGCGCGACCACCGTGCGCCGCGCGATGCGACCGTCATCGGCGTCGGCGGGAAACCCCATCACGCCGCCCGGTTTGACGAGCACCGGGAAACACTGCACAGCTTCGCGGAGGTTTTCCTGCGAATCGTAGGGCCAGGCGCGCAGCCAACGCACGCTCACCTCGCCCCTCTCCGTCACCGCGAACATCCCTGCGAAATCGCCGTAGGGCGTTCCGAAGCGTTCGCGGTTGCTGATCGTCAACCCGGTGACGATTTGCTCCTCCGTGAAGTAGCCTCCGTTTATCACGAGAGCCGCGCCGGTTTGCTGCGCCCACGCGCTCACCAACGCCGGCGCGCCCGGCGCGTACAGCACGTGGAACATCACGGCGGTCGGGTCGAGGCGGGTGACGGTCACGCGCTCCACGCTGGTCCCGACGGCGACGTCGAGACTACGGATTTCGATCCCTGGTTGGACGGTCTGCCAGCCGGTATCTGCCGGGAGCGGCGTCGCTGTGGGTGGGATGACGGGGGTGGGTGTCGCTGTGGGCGTTGGCGTGTTAGTGGGCGTTGGCGTCGGCCAGGGGGTGAAGATCGGCGCGTTACACGCCAGCGTGAGCAACAATCCGACGAATAGAATTATCGCGAGCCATTTTTTCATCATAACCGCAATCATACCGCAGATTTGGGATTTGAGGATTTAGCCTATGCGCCCTGGGACTGAAGAGGCCAGGCGAAAAGAGCAAAGCCCTACGGGCTAGACTTATAGCTGCGAGCTTTTGTTGGCTTGACAACTATTGTGCTTATGGCATAATTTCGTTACAAAGGTGTTGATGGAGACGAGTACGCGCAGGAAGCCGCTTCAGCGAATTCGGGGAAGTGCGAGCCGAGTGCAAGAGCCGGCGCGGAAAATCCCTCCGGAGCCGCTCGCCGAAAGATCGGAAATAGGGATTACCAATTCCCAGTCGAGTAGACCGAGCCGGGGTAGCGCCTCGTTATCAAATGCACGACGGTGATAGCCGTCGAGTGAGGGGTTCTCATTGGAGAACAATCAGGGTGGTACCGCGAGAGCAAAAGAGACACGCTCCCGTCCCTGTGGGGGATGGGGGCGTGTTTGTTATTTAGCTTGAGATATTCAGTTGCGACCTTACAAATCGAAGAAATTCACGCAATGCCGTTTCGGGATCGGCGGAGATTGAGCTAGGTTCAATCGCATCTTCTGTACCGTTGTGGAAATGTTTGGGAAACGTTGGTATATGGGGATGATCTGGGGCGTTGTCGTGACGGTGGAGTAATCCCCGCGCGGCGCGTTGTTCCCAATGATAGGAATAGCGCAATAGATTAGGACTGAACCAGACATCAACGAACGTTTCGTCCCGGATGAAAAGGCGTAGTTTCAGGGGAATGGCGGCGCGGCGGTAAATGAGTTGATGGTGAGTGACGATATCGTTGAACTCGGTGAGTGCGATATGCGTCAATGTTTCATACATCATCATTGCTCAAGCGCATCCACAAGCGATTGTAAATGATCGAGATAGGCTTCCAACTGTTCCCATTCTATCGCTTCTTCCCAAGCCGGGTGACTGTAGATCTCGCCGCGTTCGATGCGGGTGCGTAAAGCCGCAGAGGAACGTGCACCGTAGCGGTCCTGTAAATCGGCGATATCCATTTGAACGGTGCGTTTTTCGCGGTCCAAGAATGAAGCCAGGCTGCGTTGGATAAGCTCTTCTGGTGAAAGACGCAGTTGTTGCGCAATTGTATTGATAGAAACGGTCATTGTTACCTCCTGAACGAGGTTTTGTTCTTATCATTGATTATATCACGGCTGAGGAGAAAAATCATGTCGAAATTGGCAGGCCAATTCAAACCAGTACCAACCCAAATCGATTTCATCGCACAAGAACACGAAATGCTGGATTTCTGGGAGACAACCCAGGCATTTCGAAAGCTGAACGCTTTGCGCGCGGGCGCGCCGCGTTGGTCGTTCATCGACGGCCCGATCACGGCGAACAACCCGATGGGCATCCATCACGGCTGGGGGCGCGCGTATAAGGATCTCTGGCAGCGCTACTGGGCGATGCGCGGTTACCAGCAGCGTTACCAGAACGGGTTCGATTGCCAGGGCTTATGGGTGGAAGTCGAGGTGGAGAAGGAGAAGGGCTTCAAATCCAAGCACGACATCGAAACCTATGGCCTCGCGCCGTTCGTGCTGGAGTGCAAGGCGCGCGTGCTGCGCCAGGCTGCCAAGCAGACCGAGCAATCGATCCGCCTGGGTTACTGGATGGACTGGAATGACACCGACACGCTGCGCGCGATGGCCGATAAGTTGCTCGAAAACCCGGCGCAGGCAATGACGGTGAATGGCCCCGATGGCCCCGTCACCGACAGCGTCGAGCGGCTGGTGGGCCGCCTGGGATCGCCGGAGCTGGGCGGGTCGTACTTCACCTTCGCCACGGAGAACAACTATACGATCTGGACGTTCATCAAGAAGGTGTGGGAACGCGGCTGGCTCTACCGGGGCCATGACGTGATGCCCTGGTGCCCGCGCTGCGAGACCGGCATCAGCCAGCACGAAATTGTCACCGATGGCTACCGCGAGCTAACGCACGACGCGCCCGTGATTCGCTTCCCGTTGCGCGGGCGCGAGCGTGAGGCGCTGCTCGTCTGGACGACGACGCCGTGGACGCTCACCAGCAACGTCGCCGCCGCCGTGGGGACGAACCTGACTTACGTGAAGGTGCAGGCGCAGGACGGTTGGACGTACTACCTGGCTGAGGGCACACTGCCCAACGTCATCAAGGGGAAGTACGAGGTGCTTGGCCGGCTCAAGGGCGCGGAGATGATCGGGTGGGAGTACGACGGTCCCTTCGATGAGCTGCCCGCCGTGCAGGCGATGAACGTGCCTGCGTTCCACCGTGTGATCCCCTGGGATGCGGTCGGCGAGGAGGAAGGCACGGGCATCGTTCACATCGCGCCGGGCTGTGGCGCGGAGGACTTCGAGTTAGGCGAAACCTACAGTCTGCCCGCGCTCGCCCCGCTGGCCGAAAACGGCGTGTTCCTGGAAGGCTTCGGCTGGCTTACCGGCCGCGACGTTCACGCAGTGGCGCACCAGATTTTCCACGATCTGACGGGCAAGGACAGGCTCTATCGCGTGGACAGTTACACGCACCGCTATCCCGTCTGCTGGCGCTGCGACACGCCGCTGGTCTTCCGTCTGGTGGATGAATGGTTCATCGATATGGGCGAACTGTACGATAAGCCCCGCGAGGAGGTCACGGCGGAGGAGAAAGCGCGCAGTCTGCGCTACCAGATCATGGATGTGGTGGATCAGATTCAGTGGATCCCCGAATTCGGCTACGCCCGCGAGATGGACTGGCTGCGCAACATGCACGATTGGATGATCTCCAAGAAGCGCTACTGGGGTCTGGCGCTGCCGATCTGGGTGTGCGATAACAAGGACTGTGATCACTTCGAGGTGCTCGGCGACGAGGACGAACTGCGCGCGCGCGCCGTCGAAGGGTGGGACGTCTTCGAGGGGCACACGCCGCACCGTCCGTATGTGGATGCGATCAAGATCGCCTGTCCCAAGTGCGGCGGCGTGATGACGCGCATCACCGATGTGGGCAATCCGTGGCTCGACGCCGGCAGCGTGACGTATTCGACTACGCAATATCGCACCAACCGCGAGTATTGGGCCAAGTGGGTGCCTGCCGAATGGATCAGCGAATCGTTCCCGGGGCAGTTCCGCAACTGGTTCTACAGTCTCATCACGATGAGCACCGTTTTCGAGCAGATGCCGCCGACGAAGGTGGTTCATGGCTATTCCACTTGCTTTGCGGAAGATGGGCGTCCGATGCACAAATCGTGGGGCAATGCGATCTGGTTCGATGACGCCGCCGAAACTATGGGCGTGGACACGATGCGCTGGCTCTTCATGAACCAACCACTCGACCAAAACCTGCTCTTCGGCTACCACCGCGCCGATGAAACGCGTCGTCGCTTCATCATCCCGCTGTGGAACACCTACGCCTTCTTCGTTACCTATGCGCGCATCGACGAGTGGACGCCGCCCGCCGAATTGCTGGAGAATCCGTTCGAATTCGAAGAAGGGCAGCCAAATCTCTGGTCTCCTTGGACGGAGGCTGCTGCGCCTGCCGTGTTGGACAAGTGGATCATCGCCCGCCTGCGCGAGACGGTTGCTGCAATGACCGAGGGCTACGAAACATACATCCCGCTCAAAGTGGCGCAGCCGGCCGAGGCGTTTCTGGACGACCTGAGCAACTGGTACGTTCGCCGCAGCCGCCGCCGCTTCTGGGCCGCGCGCGGCGCAAGCGTTAGCTCCGACGCCGACAAAGAGGCCGCTTACCAGACGCTCTACACCGTGCTGACGACGTTCGCCAAGCTGCTCGCGCCGGTGCTGCCGTTTATGACAGAGGTGATGTACCAGAATCTTGTGCGTACTGTGGAGGCTGACGCGCCGGAGAGCATCCACCACTGCCTGATGCCCACCGCTGAACCGTTGGACGCCGGGGAGCGCGTGCTGGTGGAAGCGATGGCTGCCGTGCGCCAGGCCGCGACGTTGGGCCATTCCGTGCGCGCGACGGGCAACCTGAAGGTGCGCCAACCGCTGCGCCAGGCGCTCATCGCCGCCGACCCGCGCCGCCGTGAGGCGCTGAGCCAGTTGCTCGATCTGCTGGCCGACGAACTGAACGTGAAGGACATCGCCTTCGTCGCCGAAGAGGGCGAACTGGTCGAGTACAAGCTGTTGCCGCTCAACCGCGTGCTCGGCCCGAAGTTCGGGCAGCGCTTCCCGCTTATCCGCAAAGCGCTGGAGAAGGTGAACACCGCCCGCGCCGTCGCCCAACTGCACGCCGGGGAAGCGTTGGCTTTGACCCTGGAAGACAGCAGCGAGGCCGTGCTCAACCCGGACGAAGTCCTGGTGCAGAGTCACGCCCGCGAGGGCTACGGCGTCGCCGGAGAAGGCGGACTGGTGGTCGCGCTGGATACCGTCGTCACGCCGGAACTCGAGCAAGAGGGACTGGCCCGCGAGATCGTGCGCCGTGTGCAAGACCTGCGCAAGCAGGCGGGTTACCAGCTCACCGACCGGATCGTCGTCCAGTACAGAGCGAGCGGCGTCCTGGCGGACGCGATCACCGCGCAGCGCGAGCTGATCGCCAGCGAAGTGCTCGCGGACGCACTCGAAGCCGTTGCCTCACCCGCCGGCGACAAGGTGCTCGAAGATACGGTGGATGAAGCCGTGCTTGTGTTGGCGGTGAAGCGGGCTGTGCTATAATAAAAGGCAACTATTCAGGTGGGGCGCACTTTTACGCCTGCAATGACAGTAGGAAGCGCAAAAACTGCCGTTTTTGGTTCAGCTAAGTGCGCCCCACCTTAAGGCTGAATAGTTACAATAAAAGCAGACTTGAAGGGAGGATGTGATATGCCGACAGAAACTGTCACACGTCAACAAGTCGTTGAGCTGGTGATGACCTTACCTGCCGACCGCTTGGTGAGTGTCTATGATTTTGTGCGGTTTGTTCAATCTCATCCTTTGGAGGCTGCCTCGATCCCAGATATTTTTGGCGAAACCGCCGACGAGATACACGCTGATGAACAACAATGGGCGCAGCAATTCGCTGCATCACGCAAAGACCTGCGAGCGATGGCGCGCGACGCTGTTGCCGACTATCGCGCCGGTAAGACCCGCCCCTTGGAATTTACGTCGGAAGGTCAGCCTATTCGATGATATCGCATACGACGGCTCAATTTTGGGAATGTTACGACGCCTTACCTCAGGGTGTTCAGCAACATGCCAATAGAGCTTACCAGATATGGCAACGCAATCCGCGTCACCCTAGCTTGCAATTCAAGCGTGTTGATTCTCAATATCCTATTTACTCGGTACGTGTAGGCAGAAAATATCGCGCCCTAGGCTGGCTGGAAGATGATACTGTTATCTGGTTTTGGGTCGGTAATCACGCTGAATATGATGCATGGCTGAAACAAAGGTAAATAGCAGTATGCGTGATTTGCGGACTTTGCGCGAAGGTTGGGACGCTCTCGAAGTAGACGAAATCTGTTTGTTGCGACAATTGACCATCCACGAGAGCGTCCGGCAATGGCTTGCCTTGCAGCGCGCGTTCGAACCGCAATTGCAGGAAACGGAAGCGCTGTTTGGCCTAGCGCGCCGAGAATCTCTGGCGCAGTTGCAGGCCAGGTTGCGCCGCTTCGCAGAATGGCAAAAAGAGCATGAAAAATCAATGGCTGCGCCAGCTCGAGCAACCGTTCGATGATTCTACGTTCGTCGCCGAATATAAACGACTCCGTAGAATCTAATCGTTTCGTTACCACAATCCTCCCGAAGGCGGCGTGAACGTTTGCGCCCGTTTCCCCTTTGGGAGGATTTTCTTATCAACACAAGGACAATTAGTACTTGCCGCATCGAAGGAAATCTCGTACACTGTACCGTAATCTGTAAAGGATAGCTATCAGCGTTCAGCTATTAGCTTTCAGCAGCTTCTTTGACTGATAGCTGATGGCTGATAGCTGAAAGCTGAAGGCATTAGGAGAAAAGCTATGGATATTCTAACGCTGGCCGCCGGACTTCACGATCAACTCGTCGTCTGGCGGCGCGATTTTCACATGCATCCCGAGCTGGGCCTGGAAGAACACCGCTCGGCGGGGATCGTCGCTGAAGTTTTGCGCGGATTGGGCTACCGTGTGCAGACGGGCGTGGCGAAAACCGGCGTGGTCGGTCTGCTGGAAAACGGCCCCGGCCCGGTGGTGATGAGCCGCGTGGACATGGATGCGCTGCCGATTCAGGAAGCCAACGACGTTCCCTACGTTTCGCAGAACCCCGGTCGTATGCACGCCTGCGGGCACGACGCGCACATGGCAATTGGCCTGGGCGTCGCTACGCTGATGGCGCAGCACCGCGACGCCTGGCGCGGCACGCTCAAGCTGATCTTCCAGCCGGGCGAAGAGGGCATGAACGGCGCGGATATTATGGTCAAAGAAGGGGTGTTGGAAAACCCCCGCCCGGACAAAATGCTTGCGATCCACGTCTGGAACAAAAACTCCGTAGGCGCTTTTGGCGTAACCGCTGGCCCGGTGATGGCGGGCGCAGAGTCGTGGTACGCCACGATCACCGGCAAGGGCGGTCACGGCGCGATGCCAGAACAGACGGTTGATCCGATTGTCGTCGCTGCGCTCATAGTCAACGCGCTGCAAACCGTCGTCAGCCGGAATGTGAGCGCGCTGGATACGGCGGTCGTCACAGTGGGCGCGTTGCTCAGCGGCGACGCTTTCAACGTGATTCCCGATTCCGCTGAACTGCGCGGCACGATCCGCACCTTCAATTTGGAGACGCGCGACATAGTCCTGCGCCGCGTGCGTGAGATCGTCGAGGGTACGGCGCGGATGATGGGCGCTGAAGCGGCAATCGGCCTGTACCCGCTCACGCCCCCGCTCATCAATGATGCGAACGTCACGGCGCTGGTGCGGGATGTCGTTACCGACTTGTTTGGCGCGGACGCGCTCAAAAGCGACGTGCGCACGATGGGCAGCGAAGACTGCGCCTTCTTTTTGCAGGAGATTCCTGGCTGTTTCATCTTCATCGGCTCGGGTTTCGCCGACCGCGAAGCGCCCGCGCACCATAATGCCCACTTCGACATCGATGAAAAGGCGTTGGTCAACGGTGTGGCAGTGGTTGCGGAAGCGCTGCGACGATTGATGCCTGGGGATAGTAATAGGTAATAGGTAATTGGTAACTGGGTACAGAACGCCAACCTGATTCCCGATTACCAGTTACCGATTACCACACACCAAGGAACAGAGATTATGCCACAACAGGGACCCCTACAATGGCTGGACGGCGAAGGCTGGTTGGTGTTGCTCGGCGGCGGCGATGTGGCGCGCGGCGAGACGGACGTGGCGGATGCGCAGTTGCTCAGCGTCGTCAACCTGGACCGCCCGATGGTCGTGCTGCTCTCCGATGGGACGCGCGAAGACGCCGACGCGATCCTCGAACACTACACGCTACTCGGCGGTCCCGGCGGTGAAGCCTTCACACTCGCGGAGATGACGCGCGCGGAACTGGAAAACCCCAAGTTCCTCTCGTTGTTGGATGAAGCCGGCGTTTTGCATCTCGGCGGCGAGAACCCGCTGCCGCTGGTGCGCAATTTATACGGGACGACGGCGCTGGCGCACATTCTGCGCGGCTTTGGCACGTTGCAGGGACTCACGCTCGTCGGCAGCGGCGGCGGCGCGGTCGCGTTGGGAACGTGGGCGATTGGCCCCGCGCCACAGTATTTGCAGGCGCAGGGGCTAGGGCTGTTGCAGAACGCGGTGATCGTGCCGCACTTCACCCGCACGGAGGATTCCGTGGTGTTGCGTTGCCTCTCGCAGCTTGGCGATGGCCTGCTCGGCCTGGGCGTTCCCGATGGTGTGGCGCTCGCCTTCGGCCCGCAAGGCCAGGTCGAGACGTGGGGAACCGGGCAGGTGACAGCGGTGGTAAGCGCGGGCGGATGAGTTTTCGACAGGATTGATAGGGTTCTCAGGATTTTAGTCCGCTTTGGAACTTGAATTTCACCACGAATCTTTATGAATTTCCACTAATTCTAATTTCCATTCGTGGAAATTTGACGAAAGCGGACAATTCGTGTAGATTCGTGGTTAATCTTTTGGGAGGGTGCTATGGGCAAAAACATCGTTCAAAAAATCTTGGAGGCGCATCTCGTTTCTGGGGAACCGGTTCCCGGGCAGGAGGTTGCCATTCACATCGACCAAACCTTGACGCAGGATGCCACCGGCACGATGACGTATTTGCAGTTCGAGGCGATGGGGCTGGATGCGGTCAAGGCGGAGTTGGCGGTCAGCTATGTGGATCACAACACGATCCAGATTGGTTTCGAGAACGCCGACGATCACCGCTATCTGCAAACCGTCGCGGCGAAGTATGGCATCGTCTTCAGCCGCGCGGGGAACGGCATCTGCCACCAGGTGCACCTGGAACGCTTCGGCCGTCCCGGCAAGACGCTGCTCGGCGCGGACAGCCACACGCCTACCGGCGGCGGCGTTGGGATGATTGCGATAGGCGCGGGCGGCCTCGACGTGGCCGTGGCGATGGGCGGCGGGCCGTTCTACATCACCTATCCACAGGTGTGCCTGATCAAGCTGACGGGGCAATTGCAGCCCTGGGTGAGCGCCAAAGACGTGATCCTCAAGATGCTGGAGATTTTCTCCACCAAAGGCAACGTCGGCTGGATGTTCGAGTATGGCGGGCCGGGCGTAGCGACGTTGAGCGTGCCGGAGCGCGCAACGATCACGAATATGGGCGCGGAGATGGGCGTGACCACGTCGGTCTTCCCTTCGGATGCCGAAACGCGTCGCTTCCTGGCTGCGCAAGACCGCGAGGAGCAGTGGATCGAGCTGCTGCCCGATTCCGATGCGGCTTATGACAAAATCGTGGAAGTGGACTTGAGCAGCCTCGAACCGTTGACCGCCGCGCCGCACAGCCCTGGCAACGTGATTCCGGTGCGCCAGGTCGCGGGGATGCCGGTCAGCCAGGTGGAGATCGGCTCATGCACGAACTCGTCCTACGTGGATATGGTGCGGGTGGCGCGCATTCTCAAAGGCCGCCGCGCGCACCCGGACGTGAGCTTCGCCGTCGCGCCGGGATCGCGCCAGGTGTTGCAGATGCTGGCCCGTGACAGTTCGCTGGCCAGTCTGCTCGACGCGGGCGCGCGGGTGATGGAGAGCGCGTGCGGCTTCTGCATCGGCAACAGCCAAAGCCCGCAGAGTGGCGCGGTGAGCCTGCGCACGAACAACCGCAACTTCGAAGGTCGCAGCGGAACGAAGGACGCGCAGGTGTACCTCGTCAGTCCGGAGACCGCTGCCGCCGCCGTGATTACCGGCAAATTCACCGATCCGCGCGATTTGGGATTGACGTATCCACAGGTAGACATGCCGGAGCGCTTCTTCATCGACGACGGTATGTTCATCTTCCCGGCGGACGTGAGCGGCGAGGTCGAGATCGCGCGCGGGCCAAACATCGGCGATCCGCCCAAGAACGCGCCGTTGCCCGCCGAGATTAAGGGCCAGGCGACGATCAAAGTTGGCGACAAGATCACCACCGATCATATTATGCCGGCCGGGGCGCTGCTCAAGTATCGCTCCAATGTGCCGAAGTACGCGACTTATGTTTTCTCGCCGGTCGATGAGACTTTCGCCAAGCGCGCCGCCGCCAACCGCGACGCGGGCGTCCATAACGTCATCGTCGCCGGGGAGAGCTACGGGCAAGGCTCCAGCCGCGAGCACGCCGCGCTGTGCCCGATGTACCTGGGCGTCAAAGCCGTCATCGCCAAGAGCTTCGAGCGCATCCACATCGCCAACCTCATCAACTTCGGCATCGTCCCGCTCACCTTCGTCGATCCGGCGGATTATGACCGTATTCGAACCGGCGACGAGCTGGTTATCCCCGACATTCGGGCTGCGCTTGGGGAAAAAGCCCCCATTTCTGTGGAAAACCGCACGCAAGCTGTGGAAATCCCGCTGGAAGCGAACCTCTCGGAACGGCAGGTCAAGATTCTGCTGGCGGGTGGGTTGTTGAATACCGTTTCTTAAAAATGACTTTACTTGATGCTCGTCCCGACTCTTTGATCGAGATCGACCGGCTCGATCAAGCCTTAGCGCAACACTTCAGCGGCAAGTTTGTTGTGCAGACGGCGCTTACCCGTTCGTTGGTCAGTTTCCAGGCCAATAAAGCGCGTCCAGTGTATCGTTGGTATAAATACAAAGAGGCGTTTTCAGCGGCGTTGGTGGAGTATTTTCTCCGTCAGTACAAGATCGAGCGCGGCGTGCTTTTGGATCCTTTCGCCGGCAGCGGGGTGGCTTTGTTTGCTGCGACTGCGTGAGGATGTCGAAACCGCGAAGCAAGGAGTGCGTGATGCCAACGATATCCATATTCTATGGTATCAAGATCACGATGAACTACAATGAGCACAATCCGCCTCATTTTCATGCTGAGTACCAGGGATGTGAGGCGATTGTGGATGTACAAACCGGCGCTGTTAGCGGCATTATGCCTCGACGGGCGCTTAAGTTAATCTGGGATTGGCTTGATGAGCATCAGACGGAATTGCTCGTAAATTGGGAACGCGCACGTGCGCGACAACCTTTGAACCCAATCGAGCCTTTACCATAATGAGGTGCGCTATGTTTCTTCATGTGACTGCGGTTGAATATCTCGGCGACTACAAGCTGAAGTTGCAGTTCAACAATGGCGCTGAGGGCGTCGTAGATTTGGAATCTGAGTTGTATGGCGAGGTTTTCGAGCCATTACGTGACGAGGGGCTGTTCAAACAAGTTTTCTTGACAAGTCGAACGGTTGAATGGCCGAATGGTGCAGACTTTGCGCCAGAATTTTTATTCGAGAGCGCAGAATTGACCGTCGCTCCGACCCAGGCACAAACACAAATTCGCGCTGAAGATATGCTGCGGGAAGCCACTTATGCTCGGAATCGTGAAAAGCTCATCACGCTGGCTGATGTTGTTCGTGGAGAAACTGCGGCTGGCGGAGCGCAGCCGGCATTCGATGAACGTGGAGAATTCAAGACCAAGTAAGGTAAATCTAAATCAAACAAGGAGAAACGATATGGAAAAAATACACGTCAAAACGCCACTGGTCGAAATGGACGGCGATGAGATGACGCGCATCATCTGGCAGCTAATCAAGGATGAGCTGCTGACGCCGTACCTGGATATGCAAACGATCTACTTCGATCTCGGGCTGAAACACCGCGATGACACAGACGACCAGGTGACGTTCGATTCGGCGAAGGCCACTGCCGAATACGGCGTTGCCGTGAAGTGCGCGACGATTACTCCCAACCAGGATCGCGTGGTCGAGTATGGCCTCAAAAAGGCGTGGCCCAGCCCCAACGGCACGATCCGCGGCATTCTCGACGGTACCGTCTTCCGCGCGCCGATCATCCTGCGCAACATCCACCCGATGCTGCGCACCTGGAAGAAGCCCATCATCATCGGGCGTCACGCCTACGGCGACATCTACCGCAACCAGGAGTACAAGGTGCCGGGTCCGGGCAAGGCGGAGCTGGTCTTTACCCCGGCGGACGGCGGGGAACCGGTGCGCCTCACCATCCACGATTTCAAAGGCCCGGGCGTGATTCAGGGCATCCACAACACCGAGAAATCCATCCGCAGTTTTGCCCGCGCCTGCATCCAATACGCCATCGTTGAAAAGATGCCGCTGTGGTTTTCTACCAAAGACACCATCTCCAAGACTTACCACACCTTCTTCCGAGACATCTTCCAAGAGGAAGTCGACGCGCACAAGGCTGAGATGGACGCCGCCGGCGTCGATTATTTCTACACCCTGATCGACGACGCCGTGGCGCGCGTCGTTCGACACGAGGGCGGCTTCCTGTGGGCTTGCATGAACTACGACGGCGACGTGATGAGCGATATGCTGGCGACCGGCTTCGGCAGCCTGGCGATGATGACGTCGGTGTTGGTGAACCCGGACGGCATTATGGAATTCGAGGCGGCGCACGGCACGGTCCAACGCCACTACTACGCCCACCTGCGCGGCGAAGAGACCTCCACGAACTCCACGGCCTCCATTTTCGCCTGGACGGGCGGACTGGCGCGGCGCGGCGAGCTGGACGGGACGCCGGAAGTGGTGGATTTCGCCAAGAAGCTGGAAGCGTCCGTCATCGAGACCATCGAAGGCGGCGAGATGACCAAAGACCTGATGCTGCTCTGCGACCCGCCCGTCGACCATTACCTCACCACCAAAGGCTTCATCCTGGCCGTGCGGCGGACGTTGGAGTCGAAGTTAGGGTAGGGAGTAACAAGGAGGATTTTATGGCAAGACGAGCAATACGCGAATACGATGCAAAACGTCTGTTGGCGCGCTATCTGCCCGATTATCTACCCGGCTTTATGTATCCGGGCAAAATCGTCCTGGTGGAGGCCGACACGGACTGGGATCGCCTGGCAACCGAGCACCCGTGGCTGCTTACCGACCGGCTGGTCGCCAAACCGGATCAACTGTTCGGCAAACGCGGAAAGCACGGCCTGTTGGGGCTGAACCTCGATTTTGCCGGGGCGAAGGCGTGGGTTGCCGCGCGGATGCACAAAGAAGTGACCGTTGGAAGAACCACCGACAAGCTCTCTGTTTTCATGATCGAGCCGTTCGTCCCCCACGACCAAAACGACGAGATGTTCATCGCTATCCGCACCGAGCGCGAGCAGGATGTGATTTACTTCTCCTCGCAAGGCGGCATCGACATCGAGGAGAATTGGGAATCGGTGGTGCAAATTCCCGTGCCGGTGCTCGGCAATATCGAGGATATGGATGTCGCCGGATACCTGCCTGAGTTCGAGGGTAAGGACGCGGCTGTGGCTTTCATCACGGCGCTCTACAAGTTTTTTGTTGATCTGGCCTTTACATATTTGGAGATCAACCCCGTTGCCCTCGTTCATAACACCGTCATCCCCCTCGACTTTGTGGGGCAGGTGGATGACACAGCGGCCTTCGAAGCCGGGCGCAAATGGGGCGAATTGCCCTTCCCGCCGGCCTTTGGGATGCACCACTCGTTGGAAGAGGCGTACATCCGCAGCCTCGACGAAAAAGGCGGCTCCAGCCTCAAGCTGACGGTGCTCAATCCACAGGGCCGCGTCTGGCCGATGATCGCGGGCGGCGGGGCCAGCGTCATCTACGCCGACACCGTCACCGACCTGGGCTTCGCCGATGAATTGGCCTGCTACGGCGAATACTCCGGCAATCCCACCACGGACGAAACCCGCGAGTATGCCCGCACGATGCTCGACCTGATGACGCGCCGTCCCGATCCGCAGGGACGGCCCAAGTTCTTGCTCATCGGCGGCGGCATCGCCAACTTCACCGACGTCGCCAAGACCTTCACCGGCATCGTGGACGCGCTGCGCGAGTACAAGACGCGGATGCAGGAGAACAACGTCCACATCTACGTGCGGCGCGGCGGCCCCAACTACCAGGAAGGCCTGGCGCTGATGCGCAAATTGGGCGAGGAACTCGGCGTGCCCATCGAAGTCTATGGCCCGGAGACGCACATGACGCGCATCGTTAAAATGGCGTTGACCGAAGCCGGTCACCGGGCAGGAGGAAAGTAAGCCATGAGCAAACCGGACTATCTACTCTTTGATCGTTCGACCACAGCCATCGTGTTTGGGATGCAGACGGCTGCCATCCAGCGTATGTTGGATTTCGACCATCTTTGCCGTCGTCAGACCCATTCCGTCGTCGCCATCGTCAACCCGACCGGAGAACCCGGTTTCCACCGCCCGTTTTTCGGCAGCCGCGAGGTGATGATCCCCATCTACACCAGCCTTGCCGACGCTGCCGCTGCGCACCCGGAGGCGGATGTCATGGTCAACTTCGCCAGTTTCCGCTCGGCCTTTGCTTCGACGATGGAGGCGCTGGCCCTGCCGAACATCCGCACTGTGGCTGTCATCGCCGAGGGCGTGCCGGAGCGCCAATCGCGCATCATGGCGACGAAGGCGCGCGAACTGGGCAAGGTCATCATCGGCCCGGCGACAGTCGGCGGGTTGGCGGCGGGGGCGTTCAAGATCGGCAATACTGGCGGCCCACCTGATAACATCATCGCCTCTAAACTGCACCGCCCCGGCAGCGTGGGCTACGTCGGCAAGAGCGGCGGCCTCACCAACGAGACCTTCAACATCGCCGCGCTCAACGCCGACGGCATCTACGAAGGCATCGCTATCGGCGGCGACGCTTACCCCGGCTCGCGCCTGATCGATCATCTGCTGCGCTACGAAGCCAACCCCGCCATCAAGATGCTCGTTTGCCTGGGCGAGCTGGGCGGCGACGAGGAATACGCCATCGTGGAGGCGCTCGAAGATGGGCGGATCACCAAGCCGCTGGTGATTTGGGTGACGGGCACCTGCGCCAAAGTGTTCCCCACGGGCGTGCAGTTTGGGCACGCCGGCGCGAAGGCCGGCGGCGCGGCGGAGAGCGCCGACGCGAAGAACGCCGCCTTGCGCAAAGCCGGCGCGATCGTGCCGGATTCTTTCGACACCTTCGGCGACAAAATCCACGAGGTCTACGAGAAGTTGTTGGCGGAAGGGAAAATCGCGCCGATCGAGGAGCCAACGCCCCCACCCATGCCGACGGATTATGCGGCGGCGGTGCGCCAGGGCTTGATTCGCAAACCGACCAGTTTCATATCGACGATCTCCGACGATCGCGGCGAGGAGCTGACCTACCACAAGATACCCATCACCGAAGTCATCGAGCGCGAGATGGGCATCGGCGGCGTCATCGGGCTGCTGTGGTTCCAGCGTGAGTTGCCGGCGTATGCGCGCAAATTCATCGAGCTGGCGCTGGTGATTACGGCAGATCACGGCCCGGCGGTCAGCGCGGCGCACAACGCGATTGTGGCGGCCCGCGCGGGCAAAGACCTCATCTCCTCCTTGGTGAGCGGCCTGCTGACGATTGGCCCGCGCTTCGGCGGCGCCATCGATGACGCGGCGCGCACGTTCAAGGCGGCTTTCGACCAGGGGTTGACGCCCGTGCAGTTCGTGGATGATATGAAGGCCAAAGGGATTCTCATCCCTGGCATCGGCCACCGCGTCAAGAGTGTGCAAAACCCCGACATGCGCGTCACCATCGTCAAGGAATTCGCCAAGCGCCACTTCACCGCCACGCCGCTGCTGGACTTCGCTCTGGAGGTGGAGAAGATCACCACCAGCAAGCGCAACAACCTGATCCTCAACGTGGACGGTTGTATTGGCATCTGCCTGGTGGATATGCTGAGCAGTTGCGGGTTCACCCCGGCTGAAATCAACGACGTAGTCGAGCTTGGCTACTTCAACGGTCTCTTCGTCCTGGGACGCAGCATCGGCGTGATGGGCCACTACTTCGATCAAGTCCGGCTCAAGCAGCCGCTGTACCGCCATCCGTGGGACGATATCCTGTACCAATAGTCGGGTAGTCAGGTAGTCAGCAGGTAACTATTCAGCCTTGAGGTGGGACGCACTTAGCTAAACCAAAAACGGCAATTTTCGCGCTTCCTATTGTCATTGCAGGCGTAAAAGTGCGTCCCACCTGAATAGTTACGCCAGCAGTTGGATTGTTGAGGCGGCAAGCTGGCAATGGATTGCCAGTTTGCCGCTTCATTTTCGTCTTTTGCAACGCTTCCAGCGGATCACAGTCCGCCGTTTTCCACAAAGCGCGGGATCACAATCCCGCGCAAGCACAATGTCAGTCAGGTACGAATTTCATGTCAACCATTCCAAATCGCGTCGTTTCACTCGATTCCGGCGTCGTCATGGTCGTCACCGACCTGCACGGCGATTGGCCGTTATACGAACGCTACCGCGACATCTTCCTGGCGTTGCGCGAGCGGGGGTTGGCCGACACGCTGGTTTTTGCCGGGGACTTCATCCACAGCGAAGGGCCGCCGGAGACAGACCGCTCGCTCGATATCGTCCTCGATCTGATGGCGCTGCGCGAGACGCTCGGCCCGCGCCTCGTCGTACTGCTCGGCAACCACGAAATGGCGCATCTCTACGCCGTTGTCCTCTCCAAAGGCGATCACACCTACACGCCGCGTTTCGAGGCGGCGCTGGGCAGTCACCGCGATGCTGTGCTGGGCTTCTTCGACAGCCTGCCGTTCTTCATCCGCACGCGCGCGGGCGTGGCGGTCTGCCACGCGGGCGCTTTCCCGCAGGCGACCGACCGCGAGGCGATGGCGCAGTTGTTGGCTTACTCCCACGCCGACGTGTGGGCGCGCGGCGCGGCCCGCGCGCCGTTGCAGTACCGTGAGCAGTTGCGTTTGCGCCTCGGCGAACTGTCCGGCGCGCCTTACGCGGACCTCGTGCGCGACTATCTCGCCATCACCGACCCGCGCGACCCCCACTACGACGATTATCTCATCAGCCAGTTCGCTATGGCGGAACCGGCCTTCGATTTGCTGTGGACAGCGTTCACCGAGAGCAACGAGTTGCAGTACGGCGAGGTCGCCTACGCCCGATACGTCGAGGCGCTGCTGCGCTGCCTCTCGGAGGGGTACACGCCGCAATCCCTGCTGGTGACGGGCCACATCGGCTGCCGGAACGGGTATCGCGTGGTGGCCGGGGGACGACAACTGCGCCTGGCCAGTGGCGCCCACGCCTATCCTTACGAATCGGCGCGCTATTTGCTGTTCGATGCCGGGAAGCCGGTAACGGATGTCAAGGCGTTGCTGCCGGGGATCGGGAGTGTGTTCCACGGTATGCCGGAGAATTGAACCACAAAGAAGAAAACGCCACCCAAACTCAGGGTGGCGTTTTTGTATGATTTGGTGCCCTCAACGGGATTCGAACCCATGTACCAGGCTTGAAAGGCCTGTGTCCTAGACCTGACTAGACGATGAGGGCATACGCCAGGGATTGTAACATAAAGCATGAAGCTGTCAAGCACTTTCATTCGTCATTTGGCCTGGATATGGTAAAATAGACCTGTGACCGAGGAACGCAAAACCCAAGAAGAACCACGCCAACCGATGGGTGTCCTGGCCTGTCTTGCGGCTGGCTTTGAGATTGTTGCGCGTCACCCCGCTATAATCCTGACGCCGTTGTTGCTTGATTTGTTTCTATGGCTGGGACCGCGCCTTTCGCTGGCGCCTATCTTTACAGAGTTGGGTCAGTTCTGTAGTACTTACTCCTCGGTCCAGGCATCACCGGCTCTGCCAGTCGCCGACCAGCTCTTGCGGGCATTGGCGCAGATATTCAACGTCAGGACCGAACAGCTTCTGCAATCCTTGACAGAGATTTCTGAGACAGGAGCAACGCGTTACAACCTCTTTGCAACGTTGTCGCCGGCGCCCTTGCTCGGCGCTCCCACGGTGATGGCGGCGCGGTTGACGGTGGAACGTCCGATGGGCGCGCGTCCGGAGATTGTGGTTGCGTCACCGTTTGTGGTGTGCGCCTGGGTTGTGTTGTTGACCGTTATAGGGCTGGGGATCAGCGCCGTGTATTTGCGTGTGGTCGGGCGTCAGGTCATTGCCGAGACGGAGGTGACGCTCCCCGGCCCACAGTCGAGTCTGGCGTTGTGGAGGCAACTCACCGCCCTGGCGTTGACTTTGCTCTTCATCCTCGGATCTTTGTGGCTCGTTGGGCTTTCTTTTGTTATGCTGGTCGGCCTGCTCAGTCGAGGACTGGCCTATTTTGCACTGACCTTTTCGTTTGCATTGCTCATGTTTGTGGTATTCCATTTCATCTTTGCAATTCCTGGGATGGTGCAATTGCGTCGCTCTCCGCTGCACGCACTCCAGGAAAGTATCTTGCTCACGCGCGTGGATTTCGTCAATGTTTCTTTCTTGGTACTGCTGATTTTGGTCATTACCAGAGGCTTCAATGTCGTGTGGAGGTTGCCTGATCCGGCGACGTGGTCCACTCTGGTTGGCATCGCCGGGCATGCGTTTGTCAGCACGGCATTGATCACAACCTTGTTTGTTTTTTATCAGGATCGGCTGAATTTCTTGCCAACGCTGGAGAAGGCACGCGTGCCTCAGGAAATACCGGCGCATTCATTGATGGGTGACTAAACGCCCTGTCTACCGTCTACTTAAATACGGAAAGGAAACGCACTCATGGTTCCGAAAGCAAAAAATGACGTGAAGTACGATGCCTCGACGATCCAGGTTTTGGAGGGATTGGAAGCTGTGCGCCGCCGCCCCGGGATGTATGTCGGTGGGACGGACGAGCATGCACTGCATCACCTCGTCTACGAAGTGGTGGATAACTCGATTGACGAGGCGCTCATGGGAGCGTGTGATCACATCCGCGTCATTATCGAGGCTGACTCTAGCGTAGCGGTGATCGACAATGGGCGCGGCATCCCGGTGGGCATCCATCCAGAGAAAGGGGTGCCGGCGCTGCAGTTAGTGTTGACAACGCTCCACGCCGGCGGCAAGTTTGGCGCAGGCGGCTATAAGGTCTCCGGCGGTTTGCACGGGGTAGGCGCCTCGGCAGTCAATGCGCTTTCGGAGTGGATGGAAGCTACGGTCAAATCCAACGATGGCAAAATCTACCGCCAACGTTACGAGCGAGGCATCCCGGTCACCGGCGCGGACGTGATCGGCAAGTGCGATCCCCAGGATACCGGGACGACAATTGCGTTCCGCTTCGATACCACGATCTTCAAAGATAAAGAAGTGCAGTACCACTTCGAAACGCTCGCGCAGCGCTTCCGCGAGATGGCGTTTGTGACACGGGGTGTCACCATCGACCTGATCGATAAACGCGAAACGCCCTTCCCGCGGCAGATGACCTTCTACTTCGAGGGTGGCATCCTTTCGTTCGTCAAACACATCAATCGCAACCGTAAAGCCCTGCACGAACCCATTTACGTGGAAAAAGAAGTCGAAGGCATCATTGTGGAAGTGGCGCTGCAATACGCCGACAGCTTCAACGAAACGGTGCTGGCCTTCGCCAACACCATCAACACGGTCGACGGCGGCACGCACCTGACCGGCTTCCGTTCGGCGCTCACCCGTACGATCAACGACGTGGGACGCAAGCTATCGGTGCTCAAGGATAGCGATCCCAATCTCACCGGCGACGACGTCCGCGAGGGTCTCACCGCCGTTGTCAGCGTGAAAGTGCCCGACCCGCAGTTCGAAAGCCAGACGAAAGTGAAGCTGATGAACCCGGAAGTGCGCTTCGCCGTCGAAGCGGCGACCGCCGAGGCCGTGGCCGAATTCTTCGAGACCGATCCACGTGCCGCACGCCGCATCGTCGATAAGGGTCTCACCGCGTCCAAAGCGCGGGATGCTGCCCGTAAAGCCCGCGATCTGGTGATCCGCAAGAGCGCGCTGGAGAGCCTTACCCTGCCCGGCAAGCTGGCCGATTGCTCTAGCCGCGATCCTTCGAACAGCGAATTGTTCATCGTTGAGGGTGAATCGGCTGGTGGTTCGGCTAAACAGGGGCGCGATCGTCACTTCCAGGCTATCCTGCCGCTGCGCGGGAAGATCCTCAACACCGAGCGCGCCGGGCTGAACAAAATCCTGGCTAACAAAGAGATTCAGGCCTTGATCTCGGCGCTGGGATGCGGTGTGAGCGACCAGTTCGATATCAGCAACCTGCGTTACAACCGCATTATCCTGATGAACGATGCCGATGTCGACGGCGCGCATATCACCACACTGGCGCTGACGTTCTTCTTCCGCTACATGCAGCCGCTCATCGACGAGGGCCACCTCTACATCGCCCAGCCGCCGCTCTACCTGGTCAAATCGGGCAAGGATGCGCAGTATGCCTACAGCGATGCCGATCTCGAGGAAGTGATGAAAGCCTTCGATGGTCGCAAGGTGACGTTGCAACGCTACAAAGGTCTGGGTGAAATGAATCCGCAGCAGTTGTGGGACACCACGATGGATCCTGCAAGGCGCACGTTGGTGCAAGTGACCATCGAGGATGCCGCCGAAGCTGATCAGGTCTTCTCCATGCTGATGGGCAGCGAAGTTCCGCCGCGCCGCCGATTCATTCAATCCCACGCGCGCGAAGTGCAGAATCTGGACGTGTAAGATTGTGTAGGAGGTTGCACAATGACTATAACATTAGATCGCGTAACCTCGATTTTGACCGAACCTTTTGTTCGCACGGGTGTATATAACAGCCCGGAACAAGCCCTTAAGCATATCTTTCTCGATTACATCCAGCGCCAGATTACCTGGGCGAAAGCAGAGCTGCGTCGTTACGAACAAAAGCACGGCAAAACATTCGAGGAATGGACACAGGCCCTATCCGCTCAAGCTACCATTGCTGAAGAAGATGAGTGGATGGAGTGGGAAGCGACCCAAGATATGCTTGCTGGATGGCAGCAAATCAAGACGGAGATAGAGCAGCGTGTATAACGCATTACTCCGGTTGCTGCAAAATTCACCTGTCACTCAAAACCCGCAGATCGTCGAGCTGATGATCTACGGTGAGAATGCTTTTCGCTTCAAAATCCGCGCGACGGTTGACCCCACGATCACCTTTCAAGTTTGGGTAAACTGCAATCCGCGTCATACGCGCTATGCCTATCAGTTGTTCAGATATGGCAATACATTATTGCGTTGGGATAATGCGCCGCATCATCCAGGCATAGCCGGTTTTCCGCATCATCTTCATGACGCACAAGATCAGATATATCCCACTGCTTTGTCAGGCAATCCAGAGGAAGACTTACCGGCCGTACTGAATGAGATTGCCCATTATCTTTCTGCCGAGTAGGCGGATATATAGGGAGAAACATAAGTGACAATACCTACGGGGGAAGAACGCAAAGTCACCCTATCGAAAGGCGCCGCGATTGACAGCGCGCCTATCGCTTACGTCGTGACGTTGGCGGGGGTCGTCGCCGTGCTGACGATGATCCCCATCCCAATTACCGCTGTGGTGGGGACGGGGCGGAATTTCCCTATGAGCCAGGGCGTCTACCCGTTGATGGGCTGGCTGCTCGGTCCGCTGGCCGGCGCGCTTGCCGACGGCATCGGCGCGCTGGTCGGCTTGATGATCAACCCGCAGAACACCAGCTCGCTGCTCGCGTCGCTCCTCGGCGCGGCGATGGGCGGTCTGGCCGCCGGCTCGATGCGCGCAGAAGGACGTCGCCGCTGGCGGCTTCCGTTGACCGTCGTGTTCGCCGTCTTCTACGGGCTGTACGCCGGCCGCGCGGTGTTCGTCAACCGCGCCGCGTGGCAGCACGTCCTGCTCGGATCGTTCATCAACTGGTCGGCGCTGCTGCTCTTTGCGCTGCCCACGAGCGCCTTCTTTGCCCGTATGCTGGCGGACGCCAACCTGCGGCGCGTCGCCGTGGGGCTGTTCGGCGGTACCTGGATGATCGCCGGATTGGTTCACCTGAGCACCGGCTGGCTCGTCTACTGGCTGATGAACTGGCCCAACGAGTTTTGGTTGGTCTTCGCCGGGTCTGCGCCTTTCGAGCACGTCGCGCGTTGCATCATCGGTACGGTGATCGGCGTGGGCGTCATTTCGGGGTTGCGGGCGATTGGGCTGGTCAAGCCGGGGGAAGCAGCATACTGAGCAGAGGTGATTATGGAGACAGAGGAACGACTCCCTCCCATTCATCCGGGTGAGGTTTTGTGGGAAGACTTTATGCAACCCCTGGGACTGAGTCAATACCGGCTGGCGAAAGATATCGGCGTGCCAATCGGTTCCAGGCGTTAGCATAGATAAAAACGGGCGGCAAGTTTGCCGCCCCCTGACCTGGCGTGTTCCGGCCTCCTACTCACATGTGCGCTGATAGCATTGCCCCCCTCGTTGCGCTCGACACCGTCTCCTACATCTACCCCCGCGCGGATAAACCGGCGCTGTACGACGTCACGCTCGACATCGGCCGGGGCGAATTCCTGGGGCTGATCGGCCCGACCGGCGCGGGGAAGACGACCTTCTGCCTAAGCCTCAGCGGGATCGTGCCGCAGTTCTATGGCGGGCGCTTTTTCGGTCGCATCGCCGTCGCCGGGCTGGATACGCTGGAGCACCCGGTCAGCCGCCTGGCGCGGCACGTCGGCGCGGTCTTCGAGGACCCGGAGACGCAGATCACCGCCACCTCCGTCGAAAACGAGATCGCCTTCGCGTTGGAAAACCTCAGCGTCCCCCGCGAAGAGATGCTGCTCCGCATCCCCCGCGCCTTGGAAGCCGCCCGCCTCGAAGGGACCGCCAAAAAGCATCCCCGCGAACTCTCCGGCGGGCAGAAGCAGCGTTTGGCGATTGCCGCCGCGTTGGCCGTGCAGCCCGACCTGCTCGTGCTCGACGAACCGACCTCGCAACTCGACCCGGTGGGCGCGCAGGAAGTCTTTGCGACGGCGCGGGAGCTGAACAAGACGCTCGGCATCGCCGTGGTGATGGCCGGACACGCTGCCGAGGAACTGGCGGAGTACGCCGACCGCCTGGCGCTGCTGGTGGATGGCGCGCTCGTCGCCGTAGGGACGCCCGACGACTTGTACGCGCAGGTCGAATACCTGGAACGTTGCCGCGTCCGCCCGCCGCAGGTCGCGCAGACTTTCGCCTGTATGCGACAGATTGGCGCCCCTGTTCCCAAGATTCCCGTCCGTTTGAAGGAAGGAATCGCGGCGTTGAAGGCGACGGCGCGCTCCTATCCGGTGCAAGCGCCTCACATTCCCCCGGCAGCGACGGTGAAACAGGAGAACCCTTTGCTCTCGGTCCGCAATCTCACCCACGTCTACGGCGACGGCGCAGCGGCGCTGCGCGACGTCTCGTTCGACGTGTACGCGGGCGAGTACCTGCTCATCGTCGGGCAGAACGGCGCGGGCAAGAGCACGCTGGCGAAGCACTTCCTGCGGCTGCTGCTGCCCACGTCCGGCGCGGTCCTCGTGGACAACACCGACACCCGCGACCTGACGACGAGCGCGCTGGCGAAGCGCATCGGCTACGTGGCGCAGAACCCCGACAACCAGATTTTCAACGCCACGGTCGAGGCTGAAGTGGCCTTCGCGCTGAAGAACCTCAAATACGACGAAGCGGAGATCAAGACGCGCGTCGAAGAGAGCCTGACGGCGCTTGGGCTGTGGGAACGGCGCACGGCGCATCCCCTGGCGCTGCCCAAAGGCGACCGCGCGCGGGTGGTTATCGCCGCGATTCTGGCGATGCGCCCCGACGTCGTCATCTTCGACGAGCCGACGACGGGGCAGGATTACCGGGGCGCGCGCGCCATTCTCGACGTCAGCAAGCAATTGCACGCGGCCGGCAAGACGGTCATCGTCATCACCCACCACCTTTACCTGATGCCGGACTACGCCGAGCGGGTGCTCGTGCTGGGCCAGGGCGCGCTGCTGCTGGATGCGCCAACCCGCGAGGCGTACCACGCGGTCGATGTGCTGGCCTCCACCTACATCTCGCCGCCGCAGGCCGTCCTGCTCGCCCGCGCCCTGGCGGAGGAACGCCATGCCGACTTCCCTCTGCTGACGCCCGAAGAAGTCGCGGCTTGCTTTGAGAAGGATGTTTATCACGGAGACACAGAGATTTTTTAACGTTTTCTCCGCGCTTTCTGTGCCTCTGTGTTTGTTTTCTAGGGAGACGCCGGCGCTAACGCGCACCATGCAAGCACTAAAATGATTCTCTCAACGGATTCAACGGAATTCAACGGATATTTTTCCGTTGAATCCGTTCGATCCGTTGAGGCTATTTTCGAAGCGATATGAGCGCACTGACATTGCACACCGTCGAACGCGATTCGTTTTTCACGCGGCTGGACTTCCGCTCCAAGCTGGCGCTGATGGCCGCCATCACGCTGGTCGCGTTTGTGTGGGAGAGCGCAGCGCTGGGCGGGTTGCTGGCGTTGGCGCTGGCGCTGGCGTGTCTGGCGGCGGGGGTCAAGTTCAGCTATATCCGCACGGTCGTTATTTTGCTGTTGCCCTTCGCCGTGTTTATGATTTTGATGCAGGGCTTTTTAGGGGCAGACCTCGTCCGCGCGCGGCTGCACGGCGAGGCGTTGACGCCCATTTTCACGCTCCCCGCAACGTGGCCGCTTATCGGCGGCGGGATGATGACGTGGGAAGGCGTGCTGTACGCGCTCAACGTCGTCTTCAAAACACTGACGATGATTTTCGTGCTGCCTCTGGGCATCTTCACCACCGACGTCAACGCGATGGTGACCGGCATGGTCAAACTGCGAGTTCCGTATAAAATAGCCTTCGTATTCTCTTCGACGCTGCGCTTTTTTCCATTGCTGTTCGAGGAAATCCAGACGATTATCGAGGCGCAGCGGTTGAGAGGATTGGCTTTCGAGACAATGAGGGCGTTCGAACGGCTGCGCGTCTACGCCAAAATCGCCGTCCCCCTCATCCTCGGCGCGCTGGTCAAGTCGCAGATGCTCGACATCGTCTTGCAGTCCAAAGCGTTCACCGGCAGCCCGCAGCGCACGTACCTGCACGAGGCGCGGTTGCGCGCGGCGGATTACGCCGTGATCGCCGGCGCCGGCCTGTTCGTCATCGGCGTTGCTATCGCTTACTTTGGCTGGGGGATTGGGCGTTTCGGAAAATGGTGATTGGGAACCGGGGTAACTTTTTCTCAACGGATTCAACGAAATTCAACGGATATTTTTCCGTTGAATCCGTTCGATCCGTTGAGGGCATTTTCTAAGGGAGGCGCGTTATGGAACTTGCGTTCACACTTAACGGTGAATCGGTAATGCTCTCGGATGTAGATGGTGAGATGCTGTTGGTCGATTTGCTGCGCTCGACGCTCGGCCTGACGGGGACGAAGCGCGGCTGCGATACGGGCGCGTGCGGCGCGTGTTCGGTGCTGGTGGACGGCAAACTGACGAAATCGTGCCGCACGCCGGCGGCGAAGGTTGCCGGGCGCGCCGTCACCACCATCGAAGGCATCCACGCCCCCGACGGCGGCCTCAGCGACCTGCAACAGGCGTTCCTGGAATGCGGCGCGGTGCAATGCGGCTACTGCACGCCCGCTATGGTCCTCGCTGCCGAAGCCCTGCTGCGCGCCAACCCCAACCCCACCCGCGACGAAATCCGCCGCGCCATCTCCCCCAACCTCTGCCGCTGCACCGGCTACCAGCAGATTGTGGACGCGGTCGAACTGGCGGCAAAAAGGCGAATCAGCGAATCGGCGAATGAGCGAATTACGAATGGGGAAGGCCAATCTCCAAAATCCAAAATCCAAAATCCAAAATACGTTGGCAATCCCAAAGTCCAGAACGTGGATGGGCCGGACAAGGTTTCCGGGCGGATCAAGTACGTGGGGGATATGCGGGTGGCGGGGATGCTTTACGCGAAAGTGTTGCGCAGCCCCGTTCCGCACGCGCGCATCGTCAAACTGGATACGGCGCCCGCGCTGGCCGTTCCCGGCGTCGAAGCCGTCATCACCCACGCGGATTTTGTGGAGCACGGCAACTTCGGCTGGCCGGTGAAGGACAACTACATCCTGGCCTACGGGAAGGTGCGCTACGTGGGCGACGCTATTGCGGCGGTAGCCGCCGAGACCGAAGCGGCGGCGCAGGCCGGCATCGACGCCATCGCGCTCGAACTCGAGCCGCTGCCGGTGGTGAGCGACATGGCCCGCGCGCTCGATCCCGACGCCCCCGTTATCCCCGACCGCCCGGCGACGCTGACGGCGGGCGGCCTCGGCGCCGGCAACCTCTGCGACCGGCACATCCTCCGCAACGGCGACCCCGCGCCGATTCTGGCCGAATCTCCGGTCGTCCTGGACGAAGTCTACACCTTCCCGCACCAAGAACACGCCTACATCGAGACCGAAGGCGTGCTGGCGATCCCCGAACCGGACGGCGGGGTGATGCTCTACGCCAACAACCAAAGCCCCTTCATCAACCGCGACACGTCCGCGGCGGTGTTGGGCTTGCCGCCGGAACTGGTGCGCGTGATTATCCCGCCGGTTGGCGGAGCGTTCGGCGGCAAGGACGACACGCTCTACCAGGCCACGGCGCAGGCCGCCAAACTGGCGCTGCTTACTGGAAAGCCCGTCCGCCTGGTCTTCTCTCGCGCCGAGTCGATGGCGGCGTCGTACAAGCGCCAGGCGGCGCGGATTCGCCTCGTGCTCGGCGCGGAAGCCGACGGTACGCTGCAAGCCGCCAAAGTCGAGCTGCTGGCGGACAGCGGCGCGTATGCCTCGATGACGCCGATGGCTTCGTGGCGCGCGACGATGCACGCGGCGGGCGCGTATCGCTACCGCGCCGTCCACGTGGACACGACCGTCGTCTACACGAACAACGGCTTCTCCGGCTCGTTCCGGGGCTTCGGCAACGTGCAGGCCGGGGCCGCCGTGGAAATGGCGGTTGACGAGTTGGCGCACCGTCTGGGGCGCGACCCGCTGGACTTCCGTCTGCAAAACTGCCTGCGCGAGGGCGACCGCACGATGACGGGCGACCTGGTCAACCACGAAGTGGGCCTGGCGGCTTGCCTGGAACGGGTGCGCGAGGCGTCGGAATGGGAGCGCAAGCGCGCCGCCTACGCGCAGCAGCCCGTGGACGCCGTCCGCCGCAAAGGGCTGGGCGTGGCCTGCTATTTCCACGGCAGCGGCCTGGGCGGCGAGGGGCACGATTTCGCCGTTTCCACGCTCTCGGTCGATCCTGACGACGGCATCACGCTCACCTCCGGCCTCACCGACTACGGACAGGGCAGCCGTACCGTCTTTAGCCTGCTGGCGGCGGAAATCCTGGGCGTGGAGATGCGCCGGGTGCGGATGTTGCGCCCCGACACGCGCACCGCAATCGATTCCGGGCCGACGGTAGCCTCGCGCGCGTCCATTGTGGGGGGCAACGCGGTGCGGGTGGCGGCGGAGAAATTGTTGCAACAACTGACCTTCGCGGCGGCGGACGCGCTAGGCTGTGCGCCGGAGCAGCTCGTGCGCGATGGCGAGAACTTCATCGGCCCCGACGAGGAGCCGCTGTCCTTCGAAGCGGTGACGGCGCGCGCCCGCGCGATGGGGCTGCCGCTTTCGGTGGAGGGCAAATGGGAGATTCGCCCCATCCATTGGGACTTTGCGACGGGAACCGGCGAACCGTACCTGTGCTACGTCTTCGGCGCGCTCGTGGCCGAGGTGGAGGTCAACACGCGGACGGGGAAAACGGCGGTCACCGGGCTGTGGGCGGCGCACGACGCGGGGCGGATCCTCTATCCTGCCGGAGCGTTGGGGCAAATGTACGGCGGCGTGGCGCAGGGCCTCGGCTACGGGCTGACGGAGCACTTCCGCTACGAAAACGCCGTCCCCCAAACGCTGGAACTGAACACCTACCGCATCCCGCGCGCTACCGACGTGCCCGACATCGACGCGACGTACATCCAGACCACCCTGCGCGAAGGTCCGTTCGGCGCGAAGAACCTGGCAGAGCCGGTGATGGTCGGCGTGGCCCCGGCGATTGCGAACGCCTTCTTCCAGGCGACGGGGAAGCGGGTGCGGGCGCTGCCGGTATCTGTGTCCGACTAGAGCCGGGCACTCAGCTATTAGCCGTCAGCCCTCAGCTTTAACGTTTATGCAACTACTTCGACATCGCTACGTTGTGTCATCTAGGCAATCCTGACTACGTGTCGGATATCTTTGCTGATAGCTGAAAGCTGATGGCTGAATGCTTATATGATTTCACCAGGAAAAGGAGCGATCGAATGAAAACGTTGAGATGGATCAATAGCTTTGCTTTGTTGATGCTTGTGCTGCTGCCGTTTAGCGCGGGACCTGCCGTCGCCGCCGGTATCAAGGCGCCGGATGCTCCGCAGGCGCGCACGATGCCGCTCATCGTCGACCACACCTCTGTGGACATCACCGCCGTCCCGCAAGCATGGATCGAGGCCGCCAAACAGCAGTTGCACATCGCGTATGGGCATACCTCTCACGGCAGCCAGCTTACCGATGGGATGAGCGGGCTGGTCGGCTTTGCCAA